>ERZ857503.1533-NODE-1533-length-12904-cov-3.395984_pt1 | contig 12904 bp, 7 predicted proteins | sample MGYA00519766_ERZ857503 | MGnify/ENA primary metagenome ERZ857503 (study PRJEB31778, sample SAMEA3449345) | human gut metagenome | biome: human gut; feature: human-associated habitat; material: faeces | place: United Kingdom | collected 2010/2012 ...
TGGATGGCGATGGCCACGGCGATCGCCACGCCGAGGGCCATGTTGTCCACGGCCGAGGTGAAGGTGGCGATACCCTCGGGGAAGTTGTGGATGCCGATGGCCAGCGCCGTCATCACCCCCATGCGCATCAGCTTGGGGTTGCGGGGCTGGTGGTCCATCTCCTCGACGCTGTGGGCCTCGTGGGGATTTTCGAACGAGGGCACCAGCCGGTCGATGATGCCGATGAGCAGGATGCCCGCGAAGAAGCTCGTCACCGTGACGATCGTGCCGAGGCGGGGACCCCATTCCGCCGTGAGGGAGATGTTGGCCTGCTGGAACAGCTCTACGAACGAGACGTAGATCATCACGCCGCCCGACAGACCCAGCGAGAACGACAGCAGCCGTTTGTTGGTGCGTTTGGCGAAAAAGGCGATGGCGCTGCCGATGCCCGTCGCAAGACCCGCGCCGAGCGTCAGCAGCAGGGGGATCAGGATATTGGGTTCTTCCATACGAATCGTTTTATGTTTGTCTTCGGCAAAGACAGTGCAAGCCGAGAGCAGAGACGAATTTATTCGACTATGCCGAGGCGCAGCCTGTCTAAGCGGAGGTTCATCCTCCGCAAAGATAGTGCATAAAACGAAATACCGAACCCTTGCGGATTCGGTATTTTCTGATAGGGCTATTGTCGTAACCTATCGGACGTTTCTGTTTGATCGAAGCCCCCGCCGAGGCGGGGGCTTGGGGGTGGGGCAGATTTGTAAACACGGCGGAACGCCGTGAATTTCCTGCCGTATCTATTTATTTGCTTCGCGGAGCAGCCGGCCCAGAATCTCGATGCTGTCGGCCGTGATGTGGGGCTGCGGGTCGGCCTTGTCTGCCACGTCGAGCGTCGTTTCGCCCGAGAGGACCAGCACGCCCATTGCTCCGGCGTTGTGGGCCATCTGCACGTCGGTGTAGATGCGGTCGCCGACCATGGCGATCTCCGACGGCTGCAATCCGTGCCGTGCGAGGATGCCCGAGAGCATGTTGGGGTCGGGCTTGCCGAGCGTGATGTCCGGACGGCGCCCGGTGGCGTGCTCGATGCAGGCACAGATCGAACCGCAGTCGACCAGCACCGTCGGCAGGTCGGTGGGGCATACCCGGTCGGGATTGGTGGCGATGTAGGGCACGCCCTGCTTCACCCACCAAGCCGCGCGGCACAGGCGGTCGTAGCAGAGCGTCATGTCGAACGCCGCCACGACGACGTCGGGCACGTCGTCCGCCGAGTCGGTGCAGGATTCGAAGCCCGCGGCCTCGAACTCCGAGATCATCGAGGGCGTTCCCAGCAGAAAGAGCCTCCGGGCCGCGGGGTAGTGGGCCTTGATGTAGTCGATCGTGGCCAGCGCCGTGGTGTACATCTCGTCGCGCGTGGCCTCGATGCCCAGCGTCGCGAGCTTGTGGAGGTAGTCGTCGATGCATTTCGACGGGTTGTTCGTCAGGAACGAGTAGCCGATGCCCTGTTCGCGGAGTCCGCGCAGGAAAGCCTGCGTGTAGGGAAAGAGCGACATGCCCATGTAGATCGTGCCGTCCATGTCGAGCGCCACATGGCGGATGCGGCGCAGACGCTCCATCAGTTCGCCGTGCTCCCAGACGGAGCGGTATTCGTGAAAGTTTTCCATCGTATTGTTTTATTTTTTGTCGATGCGGTGTTGTTTGACGAGTTTTCCGGCGGTGTCGAAGACCTTCAGGTCGATGCCCGATGCGTCGGCCGATACTGCGAGGCGGTCGACGTTCGAGTTGACGAGGATCGGGAAGTCGACCCCGCGGCTGCCGTCGTCGATCCACTGGTAGCGGTGGTAGTGGCCGCAGAGCATCACGTCGATGCCTTTTCCGACCAGCTCCGGGACGAACAGCCGGCGAATCTGCTGCTCGCCGTACCAGCTTGCCTTGCCTCCGGGAATCATGTGGATCAGGACGATGCGCACGGGTGCCGTGCGGAACTCCTCGCTTTCGACGACCTTTTTCAGCCATGCGGCCTCGCGCTGGCGGTAGGCGTCCCAGTCGCCCAGCCCGTAGTAGCGGATGTCGCTGTCGGGCTTGTCCTCGCAGCCGTCGAGCACGAGGAAGAAGGCCGGGCCCCGGCGGAATGTATAATAGGTCTCCCCGGTCGGCGTGGGGAAGAAGTCGGACCAGCATCCCGAGCAGACGCCGCGGTTCTCGTGGTTGCCGCGCACGGGGACCAGCGGAATGCCCGCGGGCGTGAGGATCTCCGAGGCCGACGCAAGGCAGGCGTCCCAGAGCGTCTGCCCGGTCTCGATCTGGGTGGCCAGATCGCCGTTCAGACAGAGGAAGTCGGGCTTCTCCTCGGGGGCGGTGCGGATCAGTCGGCGGAAGACCGAATCCTGCGAATGGATGTCGTTGACGACCCAGAAATCGACCCGCTCCTGCGCAGGATCGAGGGTCGTTACGGTGTAGGGTTTGTGTTTGAGGATGTCGTTGCCGAAACCCTCGTCGAGAATGACGCGCTTGTTGCCTTCGTTGAGGACGACGCCCCGCTGCATGATGCGGTAACGGTAGGTCGTGCCGGGCTGCAGGCCGCTGATGCGGACGCTGTGCATGCGCCCGATGCGCTGGCGCCCGAGGTGCGAGTCGTGGAATTTGGGGCGTTCGGCGGCGTAGAAGTGCGAGCCGTCGTCCGGGGCCAGCTCCACCCATCCGGCGGCATCCGCCGTCGAGTTCCAGACGACGGTGAAGCCCTCCTCCGTCACGTTTTGCAGGTAGGGGCCGTGTTCGATGCGTATGCGGGGCTGTGCGAGCGCCGCGGCCGTCGTCAGGAGGGCGGTTAGCAGCAAGGTCATTTGTTTCATAGCGAAAGCAGTTTCGTTCGGTGCCCAAAGTTATGTTTTTATTTTCTTTTTTCCAATTATCGACCCGAAAAACCCGAAAGGGAAACATAATGGATACAGAAAAGAAATATTTTTTCTTGCGTTTTGTTGTTAAAAGGAAAATAATCCTTATATTTGCCTTTGCTTTAAGAGCACTCCGGTATTTCCGGCGAAGTTCCGTTTACACAATTGCTATTATGAATAAAGTAGAGAGCGCCCTTCAGCGCACGACCGACACCAAAGCGCTGGTGATCGGTGTCGATACCCTCCCGCAGACCGCGGAGATGTTCAAACGCCTGTTCCCCGCCGGCCGCGCCCTCGTGGTTGCGGATTCCAATACATGGCGCGTGGCCGGCAAGGAGGTGCACCGCATCCTCGCCGAAGCGGGCATCGCGCAGGACGAGCCGCACATCTTCACCGATCCGAAACTATACGCCGAGTGGACGTTCGTCGGGGAGCTGGACGGCGTGCTGGCCGCGACCGATGCCGTGCCCGTCGCCGTGGGTTCGGGCGTTATCAACGACCTGACCAAACTTTGTTCCCACCACAACGGCCGCCGTTACATGGTGGTCGGCACGGCCGCCTCGATGGACGGCTATACGGCTTACGGGGCCTCGATCACCAAGGACGGCAACAAGCAGACCTTCGACTGCCCCGCGCCGCTGGGCATGGTGCTCGACCCGTCGATCTCCGCCGCGGCTCCGGCCAAAATGTCCGCTTCGGGCTATGCCGATCTGATCGCCAAGATTCCCGCCGGCGCCGACTGGATGCTGGCCGACGCCGTGGGAGCCGACAAGATGGACGATTTCGCCTTCGGGCTGGTGCAGGAGGGGCTGAAAGAGGCCCTCTGCGACCCTGCCGGGGTGCATGCCGGCAATGTGGCGAAGGTCGAGCAACTGGCCGAAGGGCTGCTGCTGAGCGGCTTTGCCATGCAGGCCACGCAGTCGAGCCGCCCGGCTTCGGGCGCCGAACACCAGTTCAGCCACCTGTGGGACATGGAGCACCTGCGCTTCAACGGCGCTTCGGTGTCGCACGGCTTCAAGGTCGGCATCGGCACGCTCGCTTCGACGGCGTTCCTCGAAATGTTGCTCGACGCTCCCGTGGAGACGCTGGATGTCGAAAAATGCGTCGCCGCATGGAAATCGTGGGAGGAGACCGAGCGGGACATCCGCGCCATCTTCGACAACGATCCCGAGTTCGTGGCCCGCGGCCTGAAAGAGACCCGCGATAAGTATGTCGATCAGGAGGGGCTGCGCGAGCAGCTTACGCGGCTGAAACGGGCGTGGCCCGAGCTGCGCGGCCGTATCCGCAGCCAGATCATCCCCTTCGGCGAGGTTCACCGCCGGCTGGAATTGGTCGGAGCTCCCTGCGAACCGGAGCAGATCGGCATTTCGCGCGCCCGTTTCCGCGCTTCGTTCGAGAAGATTCCCTACATGCGCAGCCGCTATACGGTCATCGACGTGGCTTTCCGCTGCGGCTGGATGGAGGAGTGGCTCGACCGGCTGTTCGGCAAGGGCGGCGTCTGGCAGGTCGAAAGCCACGGGCAGATCGGTATCGGGCAGGTCATTCCGGCTGCTTCGGGAATGTAGGGGCGGTGCGATTTTCGGAGATGAAGCGGAATTTTCACGGGAAACGTGCATAATATCGCTCCGAAAGTTGTATATTTGGGATCTGAAACCGCTAACTTTCATTTCGAAATGACATCTGAACAATCCAAGCGCTTCAAGTATTGGCAGATGCGTACGATCATCGCCACGATGGTCGGTTATGCACTCTTTTACTTCGTGCGCAAAAACTTCTCGCTGGCCATGCCCGGCCTCGAAGCCGACCTCGGCATTTCGAAGACGAGCCTCGGCATCTTCCTCACCCTGAACGGTCTGATCTACGGCTTCTCGCGCTTCGCCAACGGCATTCTGGCCGATCGGATGAACGCCCGCTGGTACATGGCCGTCGGTCTGGCGCTGTGCGCTCTGGCCAACTTCGCGTTCGGCTTCGGCGAGGACATCTCCTACTGGATCACGGGCCAGCACGACGGCAGCCAGTTCACCAACACGCTGATCCTCTTCATGGGTATCATGTGGGTCATCAACGGCCTGTTGCAGGGAACGGGATTCCCGCCCTGCGCGCGTCTTTTGACCCACTGGATTCCGCCCACGCAGCTGGCGACGAAGATGTCGGTGTGGAATACCTCGCACTCGATCGGCGCGGGCTTGGTGGTGATCCTCTGCGGCTATGTCATGGGCACGCTGGGTACCAACATGACGGCCGATCCCGATGCCGTGGCGACCATTGCCGCCAATCTGGGCGTCGCACCCGACGATGCCGCGGGCATGGAGCGGGTGATGGTGGCCGCCGCACACGTCGGCGCGTGGAAATGGTGCTTCTGGATTCCTTCGGCCATCGCCTTTGCCGGAGCTATCGGACTGGTTGTCTTCCTGCGCGACACGCCGACCTCGGTGGGGCTTCCCGAGCTGGAGGGCACCGAGACCGCCAAGGTGAAAACCGAAAAGAAGGGCGCCGAACACAAGGCGTTCCTGATGAAATACGTCTTCAAGAACCCGCTGATCTGGATTCTGGGCTTCGCCAATTTCTTCGTCTATATCGTCCGCTTCTCGGTGCTGGACTGGGGACCTTCGCTGCTGAGCCAGTCGAAGGGCGTCTCGATGTCGCACGCCGGGTGGCTCGTGGCGATGTTCGAGATCGCCGGAATCCTCGGCATGCTCTTCGCCGGATGGGCCACCGACAAGTGGCTCAAGGGGCGTGCGCACCGCACCTGCGTCTTCTGCATGGCGGGTGCGGCGCTGTTCATCTTCCTCTTCTGGCAGCTGCCCGTCGGCGCGCCGCTGTGGCTGACGTTCCTTTTCCTGATGATGGCCGGTTTCTGCATCTACGGGCCGCAGGCGCTCATCGGCATTGCCGCCGCGCAACAGGCTACCAAGAAGGCGGCCGCCACGGCCAACGGCTTCACCGGCCTGTTCGGCTACGCCTCGACGATCGTGTCGGGTGCCGGACTGGGCTATCTGGCGCAGCACTACGGCTGGAATCACGCCTACATCGCCATGATCGCCATGGCACTCGTCGGCATGGCGGTCTTCCTGCTGATGTGGGGCGCCGGACGCGACGGGTACGAGACGGATGCCGAATAACGTCGGTCTGCGACGGTCGTTTTCTCGTTTCGGCGTAGTCCGGGCGGATTCGGGACTCGTGCTCGGCCTGGCGAAAACGTTTTGCATAGGACACAGGGGGGGGGTATTCTCGGAATGCACCCGCCCCTGTCGGTTTTCGGGGTACGCCCGATCTTCGCGGAACCGCTTCGGCTTCTCTCTCCGACCGATTCCGGACGTCTCGGCCCGACCTCTCGCCGACGGTGAACACGGACTGTCCGCCAAGAGCCCCGCAAGGTGTTTTTGCGGATTGGAGTTTGGGTCTCCGATCGCGCTTGAAAAATAATCGGTATAAAATTTTGAAAAATGGCTGATTTTTTCATATATTTGCGCAAACGATTGTGCAAGCTCTCCGGCTTCGGTATCCGAATCTCCGATACGAAATCGGCCCCGCTCGGAAGGGCGGTCGGGCGGTGAAGGCTGCAAGAAGGCGCTTTCGGTCGGTGCGATGCGGAAGGGCGGGCGGTCGCGGAGGATTTTTATCCGGCTGTCTTGCATCGCGTTTTGTGCGGAACGGCGGTGCAGACGCCGTACGGGAAACCTGAACTGATCTAACCTGAATGTATATGAAGCGAATTTCTATGATTCTGTTTGCCGCGGCGCTGTTGCTGCCGTGGTGCGCCGGCGCCGCAGCGCCGGAGAAAGGGGCTGTCCCCGTCATTTTCGAGACCGACATGGGCAACGACATCGACGATGCGCTGGCGCTCGACCTGCTCTATAAGGGCATGGACGCCGGCCATATCCGTCTGATCGGCGTGAGTCTCAACAAACGCAGTTCGACCTCGTTCGAGTTCATCGACCTGATGAATACATGGTACGGCTATCCCGATATTCCGATCGCCTACACGCCCCGGGCGGTGGACAACAAGGATCGGGACTATACGACGCCCGTCTGCGAATTGAAGGCCTCCGACGGCAAACCGCTCTTCAAGCGCAGCCGCAAGCCCGGCAGCTGGGAGGATCCGGTGGCGATGTACCGCCGGCTGCTGGCGGCCGAGCCCGACAATTCGGTCGTGGTCGTCTCGGTGGGCTTTTCGGGCAATCTCGCGGCGCTGCTCGCCAGCGATGGCGACGACGTGTCGCCGCTCACGGGCCGCGAACTGGTGGCGCGCAAGGTGAAGTATTTTTCGGTCATGGCGGGCAGCTTCGGGGTGAAGAAGCGCGCCGAGTACAACGTCATCAACGACATTCCGGCCGCGCGCAAGTTCTTCGCAGAGTGCCCCTCGCCGATCGTGCTGACGCCCTTCGAGATCGGCAAGCAGGTGGTCTATCCCGGCCGCAGCATCGCCGAAGATTTCGGTTGGGCGGAGCATCATCCGATGGTCGAAGCCTACAAGGCCTATCACGAGATGCCCTACGACCGTCCTACGTGGGACGTGATCGCAACCTACTACGTCCTGCCGCACGAGCCGTCGTCGCTCACGCTCAGCATCCCCGGCCGCATTACGGTCGACGAGCAGGGCTTCATCTTCTTCACGCCCGACAAGGCGGGACAGCACCGCTACATCACCGCTTCCGACCGGCAGGCGGGCATGATTCTCGGTTATTTCCTGCGTGCGCTGCCCGAACGGCCGCTGCGTTACATGCGATAGTCTGAGCAAAGAGGCGCAGATGCACCTCGTCTGCACCTCTTTTTAACCTTAAAACTTCTTAAAATGGAACAATTAACCTCATTGAAACCGATGAGGCAGAGGGGGGGGGAATTCTACGACTCCTGTCCCTGGCTCTGTTGCTCGCCGTAGTTTCCGGGGAAGCCGCAAAGGCTCAGTCCCGGATGGTCGAAGGCACCGTTGTCGGTCGTGAAGGCAGTCAGGCCGCCGTGCCGTTGGTCGGCGTGGCGGTGGTGGTGAAGGGGTCGCTCCGAAACCATGCCGTCACCGATTTGCAGGGACGTTACTCGATCCGCGTCCCCTCTTCGACCGACACGTTGCAGTTTACCTATCTGGGTTATAAACCGTTGGAGCGGGTGGTCGGTTCGCGCACCCGCCTCGATGTGGAGATGCTCTCCGAATCGCAGCAGGTCGACGCCGTGGTGGTGACGGCGCTCGGACTGACGCGCAAGGAAAAAAGTCTGGGCTACGCCGTTTCGACGGTCGGCTCCGAAGACCTCAACAACACCGTCACGAACAACTGGCTCAACGGGATGGCCGGGAAGGTGGCGGGTCTGAATTTCGACACTTCGTCGGCCGGTCCCGGCGGATCGATTCGCGTGACGCTGCGCGGCGAGGGGTCGTTGGCTTATGACAAGAACGAAGCGCTGTTCGTTGTCGACGGCGTGCCGATCAACAGCGGCATGACCTCCAATACCGAGAACGGCTCCTACGGCAGCACCGTCAGTACGATCGATTACGGCAACGGCGCTTCGGATCTCAATCCCGACGATATCGAGTCGGTATCGGTCTTGAAGGGCCCCGCAGCCACGGCGCTCTACGGGTCGCGCGCAGCCAACGGTGCGATCATCATCACCACCAAGTCGGGACTCAAATCCGGAGGGCTGCGCGTGACATTCAATTCGAATGTCACGCTCGAACAGGCCGGTTTCTGGCCCGATTTCCAGGAGGAGTACGGATCGGGCGTCTATGAGTCGGCGCAGATCGACGGCGTGACCACGCCGCCCGAATACTCCTACTGGAACGTGGCGGCCGACAAGAGCGACACGGGGCAGAAGATCACCCGCTATCACGCCCGTTCGTCTTTCGGCGAGCGCTACGATCCCTCGAAGATGCGCTACATCTACTCGTCCCGCAACTGGGATACCGACGAGTATACGCGCAAACCGTGGGTGGCGCAGGACTGGTACAAAGGATTCTTCCGTACGGGCGTCACCTATTCCAATTCGATCTCCATCGAGGGCGGCAACGGCAAGGGCAATTCGGCCCGCGTGTCGTTCAAGGACATGCGCAACGACTGGATCGTCCCCAATACGGGTTACGAGAGCCAGAATCTCAGCTTCTCCTTCTCGACCCGCATTTCCAAGGCCGTTACCGTGAGCGGTAAGGCCAACTACTATCGCAAGAACAGCGACAATCTTCCTTCGGCCGGTTACAGCACGGCTTCGCCGCTCTATGCGCTGATCTGGAATCCTTCGTCGGTGAGCGTCGACGATATGTACGCCGAGTGGAGCGAAGGGCGTATCGCGGCCATGAATGCCGCAGGAACGACCGGATCGGGCAATCTGATCAACCCCAGCAGCGACAATCCCTATTTCATGGTTTACGAGCAGCTCAACACGCAGGATCGCGACCGCGTGTACGGCAACGTCTCGGTGAACGTCAATATCTGGCGCGAAAAGCTGACGCTCATGCTGCGCGGCGGCATGGATCTCAACAACGATTTTCGCACGCAGCGCAAACCGCAGTATTCGATCGGGCACACTAAGGGGTGGTACCGCGAGCAGACGGTGCGCAATTTCGAGATGAACACGGATTTCATGTTCAACTACAAGGACTCGTTCGGCGACTTCCATCTTTCGGCGGCGTTGGGCGGCAACCGGATGTATCAGAAATTCCAGAATGTGACGCAGACGGCCGAGAATCTTCAAGAACCCGACGTCTTTCTGCTGGTCAATGTCGACGGACGGTTGCTGTCGTCCAACACGCGGCGTGAAAAGGGGGTGAACAGCCTCTACGGTTATGTGAACCTCAGTTGGCGCGACATGCTGTTTCTGGATCTGACGGCACGCAACGACTGGTCGAGTACGCTGGCGCCGGGCAACAACTCCTATTTCTATCCTTCGGTGGGAGTCAGCTTCCTGCTGGACGAGGCGCTCGGTTTTCGGGAACGCGCACCGTGGGTCGACATGCTGAAACTGCGCGGATCGTGGGCCAATGTGGGCAACGATACCGACCCCTATCAGCTGACGGCCATTTACAGCAACAGCGATTTCCAGGGAGGCTATCGTCTTTCGAGCGCGATCCAGAACTACAACATCAAACCCGAGAACATCGAGAGCTGGGAGACCGGCATCGAAGCCCGTCTCTTCGGCGGACGCATCGGACTCGACGTGGCGTATTACGATTCGACGACGACCGACCAGATCATCACCGTTCCCGCCGACTGGGCTACGGGTGCGGCATCGAAACTCATCAATGCGGGCGAGGTCAACAACCGCGGTGTGGAGGTGGCGCTCGATCTGCGTCCCGTCGAGACGAAGAACTGGCGCTGGGACATCGGTCTCAACTGGTCGAAGAACTGGAACAAGCTGGTGGCGTTGGCGCCGGGCGTGGAGATGTGGCAGCTCAATTCGAAGCTGACGGTCGGCTCGACGGTCTTCACCTACGCCTATCCGGGCGGTGTGCTGGGACGCCTTTACGGAATCGGCTACGAGACGGCGCCCGAGGGAAGTTTCTACGTCGACGAGGCCGGGAAGTTCGTGGATTGCTCCGGAGCCAGGATCATCGATGCCGAAACAGGGAATCCCGTGCTGACGGAGACGCTCAAAGATCTGGGCAGCATCTATCCCAACTACAAGGCGGGTCTGAACACGCGGCTCAGTTACAAGGGACTGTCGCTGGCGATGACTTTCACGGCGCAACAGGGCGGACGGGCCTATTCGGTGACGAGCGCCGTGCTCTCGACGCTGGGCAAACTCGAAAATTCCCTGCCGGGTCGTTACGACGGTCTGATCGCCGACGGGGTCAATCTCCATGCCGACGGAACCTATTCGAAGAACCGTACGGTGACCCAGAATGTCGTCGAATATTACAACCTCTATGCGCAGTACCGCAACAACATCGAGCAGCACGTCTACTCGACTTCGTTCCTGAAACTCAAAGAACTGCGGCTGGATTACAGTTTTCCCGAACAGATCTGCCGCCGGCTGCGTGTGGTGCGGTCCATTCAGCTGGGCTTCTTCGCCACGAACCTCTTCTGTTGGACGAAGTGGCCGCAGTACGATCCGGAAGTGGCGTCGTGGGCCGGCGGGTCGCTCTCGAAGGGTGTCGAGACCGGCGGCTATCCGATGACGCGGACTTACGGATTCAATCTTAAACTAACCTTCTGACGCGATGAAAACGATACGATTCAGATGCTATGCGGCGTGCTGCATGGCGTTTCTGGGGATGGGCTGTACGGCTTCGTTCGAGGAGTACAACACCAATCCCAATCAGATGGAAATGTGGGAGATAGGCCCCGAAAGCCTGTTGGAGAATCTGGTGTTCAAGGAGTTCGAATGCCTGCTTCACCGCACGTGGTACATCAACGGAGAACTGATCCAGTACACGGTGTCGGGTTCGTCGCTCAATGCCTTCCATCGTTACGTGATTTCGAACGGCGTTCCCTCCGACCACTGGGCCACGCAGTTCCAGTGGGCGGCCACGGCCGACCACATGTATCGCCTGGCGTTGGAACAGAACGACGTCAACTGCCAGGCCATCGCGCTGACGATGCGCGCCTTCTGCATGGCGCACTGCACCGACGGTTTCGGCGACGTCCCCTTTACGGAGGCGTTTCAGGGACGCGACGGCCTCGCCCAGCCGCTGTTCGATACGCAGCGGTCGATTTACGAACGGCTCTACGAGGATTTGGAGTTGGCCAACAGCCTCTACGATGTTTCGAAATCGCTCAAATCGCCTTCGCGCGACCTGCTTTACGGCGGCGACATGGCCAAATGGAAGCGGTTCACCAATTCGCTGCACCTGAGGCTGCTGATGCGTTGCATCAACCGCGACGGGGAGTTGGGCATATCGGAACGTATCCGTTCGCTCGTTTCGCAGCCGACGCTCTATCCGCTGTTCGAGAGTAATGACGATAATGCCACGCTCTTCTATACGGGCGTCGTGCCTTTCGTCAACTATTTCAAGAATACCACCTACGAGAATTTCACCACCTACGGCCGTCGGGCCTCCGCATCGTTCGTAGACCGCATGGCTGCCATCGGCGATCCACGGCTGTCGATCTATTTCGTGCGCCGCGGCGACGCATGGGGCGGCTATCCGAGCGGCGAACCGGTCGACGAGACGACTACGACCGAGAACGTGGCCAATCTCAACTGGGAGGTGCTGGCGCAGAGTACGTCGCCTTTTTCGGCGATGCGCTACGACGAAGTGCTTTTTCTGCTTGCGGAAGCCGCGCAGCGCGGCGTGATTGCGGGCGTCGGGGCCGAGGAGTATTACGAAGCGGCGATCCGCGCTTCGATCGGTTACTGGCACGGCGTCGATACGTCGGGCGCCGAGTTGCCCGAAAGCGTGATCGAGGCCTATCTGCAAAATGTCGCCTACGACGGGACGTTGCGCTGTATCATCGAACAGAAATACATCGCCCTGTTCTGGTGCGGTATGGAGGCGTGGAACGAGTATCGCCGCACCGGATATCCGTTACTCATCCCTGCCTGTCCTTATGCTTACGGATACTCTGACGGCTCATTGGAAGAACCACGTTTTAACTGGATAACAGGAGAAATCTTAACCGAAGGAGTTACTGTCCGGAGGATACCTTACAACTCCAGTGATTCGGAAATTGTAGAAGAAGTAGAACTCACCGCAAAAGAAGCGCTCAACTCTGAGACAACCGGCATCAGTATGGATGATTGGCAGGGAACGCGCCTGTGGTGGGATGTAGCAAACAGAAAAAAATTACAATAAATCTTTATTAATTCACTAAATCCTAATAGTTATGATGAAATTCAGAAACCTATTTGCATCGATTGGCCTATTGGCATCTATCGGTACAATGGCTCAGAGTATTCCAACACACGACATGTACGTGGACTTCGGAATAACAGACAAGAACAAGATGATTGAAGCTCTTGACAAATGGACACCCGGCAGCTCTTTCAGTGACGATCCGGCCTATATGGATGATAATTTCTTTATCTCACGTGTTCCCCTGAAAGAACGTTTCTGGAACAATGAAACAAAAGCTAATAAAGATCTTACAGATGTAAACAACAAAAATCTT
>ERZ857503.1537-NODE-1537-length-12893-cov-2.645506_pt1 | contig 12893 bp, 8 predicted proteins | sample MGYA00519766_ERZ857503 | MGnify/ENA primary metagenome ERZ857503 (study PRJEB31778, sample SAMEA3449345) | human gut metagenome | biome: human gut; feature: human-associated habitat; material: faeces | place: United Kingdom | collected 2010/2012 ...
CAAGTCGAGCATGGCTCCGGTGGATTGTGCGAATTTGTCGGTGATGCCATGCGACTGACTGTTTTCCGACATTCTGTAACGGTACAGCGGCGTGGAATCGTATACGATGCGATCCGCCTTGTCGAGCAGCTGGTAGGTGACCGGCGAATCTTCCGCATAGACGGCGTCGAGCGGGTAGCGCAGGTTATCGAAGAGTTCTTTTTTGGCGAGTTTGTCCCACGCGGTCACATAAAAGTAGCCATGCTGATTCACATAGGCGAATGCTTCCTGCGAGGTCATGACGATTTTCTTGTCGGGAAAAGCGTTGCAGTAGGTGCTGCCGTCAGGGTTTTCCCGTTCGTACGAGATGATCGACAGGTCGGCGTCGGATTCCTGCAGATTGTGCAGCAACGTGCCGAACATATCGGGAAGCACGTAATCGTCGGAATCCACGAATCCGATGTATTCGCCTTTGGCAAGGTCGAGCCCGGTGTTGCGGGCCGCCGCCAAGCCAGCATTGCATTGGCGCACCGCACGAATGCGGTTGTCACGATTCGCCCAAGCATGGCACTGTTCGCCGGAGGAATCGGTGGATCCGTCGTCGACCAGTATGATTTCCAATCGTTCGTAGGTTTGCCCGATAAGACTTTCCACGCATTGGTCGAGATACCGTTCCACGTTGTAGACTGGCACTATCACGCTGATGAGGGGTTGGGTCGAAACTGCCATAAGACCTGTTTTCAGCAGCTTTTCACGTACTTTTTGCCTACGAATTTCGCCATAAGGAAACCGGCCCCCTTTTTAATCCAGTCCACTGGTTCGGGGCTGATGATAGGCATTTCGACGTACGGGTAATGGTTGGTTTCCAGCCATACATCGAAGAGGATTTCGCTGATGCGTCCGGGAAATCGCATTTCGAAGACGCTGTATGAGCTTGAATCGATATGCTTGGCCAGTTCTCCGATGATGGGAAACATCCACGAGCAGTATTCGTTGATGAGGTCTTTGCGCATCACGAACATGTTGAACAGGTGCGCCGAGGTTTTGTTCATTTGCGCGTCGAATGCGTCGAGGTAGTCGGAATTGGTTTGCGCGATAATGCTTCGTGTCGCATCGAGCTGGCCTTCCTGCATGGTGTGCTCGTAATGTGAATATACGGTTTCGATATAGTAGTTGCGTCGTTCCGGCACAATGATTTCGCACGTATCGAGCAGACGCGCATAGTCTTGTTTTCCTGCGATGCAGCTGAAGCGTTCGTTTTCGTCTCCGTGGCGTTTCGCACTGTCATTTTTGGCAAAATGACGGCGGTAGTGCACCAATCCCTGATAGTCGGCATCGCAGTTTTTCCACATCCAATACAGTCCGGTCAGTTCGGAATATTGTGCGTTCAACTGCGAAATATTATCGCCGGTGTTGTCGCACGTCATACCCAAATCGACGTTCGGATGCAACGCCCTACCGACCTGCAACGGCATATATACGCCGTCGATCGGCATACGGTATGCCTTATGCGTGGCCACGGCCACCGTGATGTCGGAGTCCGCCATCACTGTCATCCCTTCTATACCGGACGCGCACTACTGCCAAAGCACGCCCTTATACTTCACCCTCCCCCTTGTCTGGAGGGTACAGCATACGTTTTCATTTTATCTCAACAGTTCATCTAGATTTCACCAAACGTCAGACACTCCCGTTTTACAAACCCCATTTTTCAAGCTTTTTCAAGATTATTTTACAAATTATCATGTTTTGCAAGAGATTGCAGACGTTTGCATACACGACGTGAAAACGAACTGATGTAAAGCTTTAATCACACCCCACACACGCCATCCAACACCCCCGATATGGCAATTTCAGGATCGCCTCTTTCATAAATATTGAAAATCTCGTCACAACTGTTTCATTACTACTTCGGCGTTTCGCTGCCATCATGTTGGGATTACAAGAAAAAACGTTTGCAGATCATTGCAAACGATTATGAAAAACAGGGCGCACGACTCCAATATCACATATTGAAATCGCACGCCCCTGAGATCTACCGGTCAGACCGGTGGATGTATGGCTTTATGAAATCCGTTTGATTCCTTATTTGACGGTGATGGTGATGGTTGCGGTCTTGCCCGCGGCCTTCACATTCACCTTTGCGGTTCCCGTCTCGACGCCGTACACGACACCGGTTCCGGAAACCGCCACTGCCGCGCCGTCGCTCCACCACATGTCGGGATCACCCGTGGCGCCCTTCACGGAGAGGTTCGCGAGCTGGCCCTTCTGGATGGTGAGCTTGCCGTTCGAGACGCCGTCACCGGTGATTGTGAACGTTACCGGCACGGTGCCGTCCTCGTTCACGGTGTTCACATCCCAGGCCACGCCGACGGTCTTGGCCTTGTCGGCAGTGGTCTTGCGGTCGGTGGTCGGATCCCACGTGGTCTTGCCGTCAGCGGAAACCTTGATCAGGCGCATGGTCATGGACTGGCCCTTGGCCACGGTCGCGGTTCCGGTCAGTTCGCCGCCCACGGTAGTGAGCTCGACGCCACCGGCGCGGTTCCAGGTCTTGCCCTTGCCTTGACCCCAGTCACCGACCACGTAGGCCCTCTCGCCGGACTTCAGGTCAACGCCGGTCGCCTTGAACGTGATCTCCACGTTCTTGTCGTCGTCAGGAGGCACCACCACGGTGCAATCCACGGCCTTCAACGAAGCAGACGAACCATCCCACGTTACGGTGCCGCCGTTGTAGTCGATGCCCGGCTGCCGGGAGCCCGGATACTGCTGGCTGCCACCGTCGTTGAAAATCACCTTCGCGCCGGACGCGAGCGAATCAGGCACCTCGTACTGGTAACCGGTCTGGTCGCAGTTGTCGGCAGCCACCATCTCGACGCCCGGCCAGGCCGCGTTGTTCTTCGCGGTCGCTCCGTCGCCGGTGTACACGTACGCGTACATCTTGCTCCAACCGGAAGGCTTGGTCGCATAGATGGTGTTCTTCGCCACCGGCGGTGTCGGAAGCGTGCCGGTCACCGTAACGGTGATCGAATCGCTCTGGGAACCGGACTTTGCGGTGATGGTCGTGGTACCGGCCTTCTTCGGCGTGACCGTACCGTTGGCGGAAACCGTGGCGACGGCCGTGTTGGAGGAGCTCCAGCTCACGGACGAACCAGCCGGATCGGTGGTGGCGGTCAGCTTTTTCGCAACGGCGCCATTGGAAAGATCAGTGGTGTAGCTGCCACCGTTGATCTTCACGCTGGTCACCGGAGTCGGATCTTCATGGCCACCGATGTTGGCCATGGCAACGGTGAACGTGTCTTCGTCGGACTTCTCGTAGGAGTTGTTGACCTGAGAGGAGGTGTCCGGCAGATCGGCATTGTCGTTCATCGCCATGTCATACGGCAGCGAATCCATTGCGGAAAGGCCGAAGGTGGCTGCCAGTTCAACGCCGAGACCGTACTTTTCGATATGGTCCGCGGTGGTGCCGAGTTCGCTCAGCGGAATGGCGATCTCGTAGTGATCGTCCATGCCTGCGGAGTTGTGGCCCAGATCGTTGAAGTTGACCCACTGTGCGGAGCCTTCCTTGTCGGCGCTCATGTCGCCGACCACTCGACCGTTGCTTTCACCCCAGCCGCCGTTGATGCCGATCACCTGGCTGCTCAGGATGCCGTTGCCGTAACCGAACTTGACGCCGGAAGCCTTGGTGTTGGTCTTGGCGTTGGCTGCCGGACCATATTCGGCGTTGGAATCAAGACCTGTAGCGTCGCCCTTGTAGATCCACGGACCGTTGGAACCGTTGGTGGAAATCGTCACGACCTTGTTGACGTTCTGTTCACCGCTCCACTTGATGCCGGAAGCCCACAGGGTTCCGCCGGTGGAAAGTCCGCCGTCCTTGCCCACTCGGGTGCTTTCGTCCTTCGTGTCGATGGCGATGTGGAACGGCAGATTCTGCGTCTGCCACAGGTGGCCTTGGCTGAGCGGATAATCGTCGCCGGTGTCGACCACGTCTTGCACGTTGGTCATTTCCCACATGAGGTACAGATTGTCGTCATCGTAGGCACCATACAGTGCATACAGATCGATCGGCACCTCATACATGGAATTCGGTCGGTAGACGCGCGGATCGTCGTTGGCTGCGCCCTGTGCGATCAGCATGGAGCTGTCCCAATCGGAGATGCTCGCGCCTTTTCCGGCATTGAAGCTGATGGTTTTCTTCACGCCGAAGCCGACTTTGTTCGTGCCATATCGCGAGGCGAGGTTCTGTTTAGCGACTTCCGTCTTGGTCACCGTGGTTTTTCCGGTGAGTTTGGATCCGTCTTCCGTGCTTGTGCCGGTCACGGTCACGGTTACGGACTCGCCCACGGAGATGGAGCTGCCCACGGTGATGACGTCACCGTTCTTGAAGGTGCCGGACTTGCCTTCGGAGGTCGTGTACTTGAGGTTTTCGGCCTTGCTTGCGCGCAGGGTCACGTCAACGCTGCTTCCGCTGAATGTTGCGGAAGACGGTTCCGCGGAAACGTACGGCTTGGCTTCGGCCTTCAGATAGTAGGCGCTGACCGCGTTGCCCTTGGCGGTGCCGGAGGTGATCTTGCCGCCGGAAACGGTGATGCTTCCGCCGTTGACTTCATCCGGATACACGCCGTCGTCAAGGTTGGTGCTCATGCCGACGAGGCTCTGGTCGCCGCCCATGTTGGCGATTACCACGCCATCGTTGGCGGTGCCGTCCTTGGTGAAGCGTTCGATCATCAGGCAGGACTTGTTGGCGTTGTTCTGATCGGAGCCGCAGTTCTGCAGATATTCGCTCTTGCCGTCCATGGCGTTACGGAAGTGGTTGACGGCCACGACCGACTTGTTCTTCCACATGTCGTCGCCCGCATCACCCAGCTGGGACTGCTCGGCGAATTGTGCATTGGTTCCGCCAGAGCCGACCGGACGGTTGAAGTACAGCGGTGCGCCGGCCTTGCGGGAGCCCACGATCGCCCAGCCGAATACGATCTGATCATTGGTCAGATACGTGGATTCCTTGTCGCCATTGGCATAGTTGTCATGCGACTCCACCCAAGTGACGAGCTGGTCTTCCTTGGCGCCGCCGGTATCGATGTTCTTCACCATCTTGGTGCTCAGATTGCCTGAGCTGATGGCCGCGCGCACGGACTTGCCATAGTTGGATGCGGTGTTGCCGCCGCCGTCGGAGGAATTGTTGGCGAACAGGTCCGCATAGGCCTTGTAGTCGAGGCCGGAATCGCCCTGCAGCACTTCACCGTACTGGAACTGCGAACCATTGTTCAAAATGGCGTTCCAATAGTTGGAGGTCTTGTTGTCGAACACTTCGGTCGGCAGTTCGACGTGCTTGGCGGCATCGAAGCGGAAGCCGTCAACGCCGTCCGCGACTGCGGTCTTCAGGAAGTCCTGCATGCGGTCGGCCACATACTGGTTCTGCGTGTTCAGGTCCCACAGGCCAAGCAGGTGGCACTGGGTCACATCGCGGCGGCTGGAATAGTTGATCTGGTCGCCGTCGTTACCGCCGCAGTTGGAACGGGAGTGGAAGTAGTCTTTGTTCTGCCAATCGGAGTCGATGGCGCTCCAGTCGGAGGTGAAGTGGTTGGCTACCACGTCTACGATTACGCGCACGCCGTACTTGTGTGCAGTGGCGGTCATTTCCTTCAGATCGTCTTCGCTGCCGACCACGAAGTTGCCGATGGAGGTGTTCGCCGGCTGGTACACGTAATACCAGTTTTCGGTGAACTTCTTGCCGTTGGCGGCGACTTCCTTGATTTTGCTCATCGGCTCGGTTTGCACGGAGGTGTAGCCGGCCGCGGCGATTTCAGGCATATGTTCGGTGATGGTTTTGAACGACCACATCCACGCATGCAGGATGGCGCCGTTCTTCATGCTCTCGGTCAGGCCGTACTGTTCGCGGGCCTGCTCGAACGTGGCATTGCCGACCGTATCCTGGTAGCTGTCACGGTCCGAGGCGAGTGCGGTGGAGGCCACGCCCATGCCGCCCAGCATGGTGGCGACGGCAGCGACTCCGGCGGCGGCTTTCTTCCACGTTTTGATGGTGCGGGCCTTGCGGGCCGCCTGCCTGCGCTCGACGCGGGTCATCGGTTCGGATGGACCCCCGTCTTGCGGGGGCTGTTGCTTAGTGAATACGTGCGCAATACCTGCGAACGTACGCGAACTTATTCGCACTTTGACCTCCTGCTTCCTTGCATCTTTCCTTTGAAAACGTTTGCTCCTTAGCGAACGTAATCCTTAAAATATCACAAATTTTTGGTGAAAAATGAGTGATTTTTAATGAAATCGACGATGAAAAATGATTGGTTTTTCTGCTTTTTTACAAACGCTTTCAGCAAGGTTGCCCCCCCATCCTTCGACCCCCGATATACGACATGCCTCGAAACAGCCACATGCAAACGTTTCTGAAAATCGTTTCACCGCATGCACCCGTCAACAGCCTTTCCCCCGCTTCTTCACCCCTCTTCAGGGCAACGGGTACAATACGAAATCGTCGGAAAACACGAAGAAACACGGTAGGAAAGGACAGACCCGTGACCTTCAACCGCTACATCCTCTTCCGCATGGTCGTTGAATTTGTGGGAGCCATCGCCTGCGCCATCCAAATGTTCCAGCATCACACGTGGCCGGGCATCATCACCATGGGCGTGTTCGCGCTGGTGTGGGCCATAGGCGAGATCTGGCTGAGCACGGTGTACAACCGCGCGCACCCCCGACGAGCTGTCCGACGAGCATCAGGCGACGGCCATCCGTTTCACGTTCTTCGTGCTTGTGGTGGCGCTGGTGGTGTTGGGCTTCGCGGGCATGATCGTCACACTGTTCAGGCATGCGCCGTTCACCGTTCCCGCCATGGCGTTGCCGACGTTGGGCATGCTGGCGCTGGCCATCGCCGACGCCCGCTACCTGTGGCTCGAGCATGAGGGCGGGGACACCGATGAAGAGTTTGAAGTTCAAACGTATGGAACGCGGCTTGAAACAGGCCGATCTTGCCGACTTGGTGAACGTGCGCCGCGAGACGATAGGACGCCTCGAACAGGGGCAGTATTGCCCGTCGCTACGCCTTGCCATGGACCTTGCGAAAGCGCTTGATACCACGGTTGAAGACCTGTTCAGTTTTGACGACGAAGAGTGACGCTTCGGCGTGTTGCGTTTGTAAATCCTTATCAAAATGGCGATTTTCCAACGAAAAATCGCCATTTTTCATATTCGGGGGCATGTGCGAACGTCGTCACATGGTGTGACAACGCCGTCACATATGTGCGATTCACCTCACATCCCCCGAGAGCGCGGTTCTCAACGGGGGCGTATAGTCAAGGTCGTAGCGGGAAACCACTACGGCAAACCGCTGAAATGTACGTTTTATTTAGAGAGGAATCACGATTATGAAGAAGAAGATCGTTGCAATTCTCGCCACCATCGCCGCCGTGTTCGGCTTTGGCTTCGCTGCAAACACCGCTATGGCTGTCGACTACGGTCCGACTGGCGCAGGTAAAGTTTCCGGCAATACCGCAGTCTTTACTTTTAAGAATCTCGATAATTCCAAGACCTATATCGTCTCCAGCGATGATCAGAATGGCAATCTCACCGGCATTAAGCTGGCCAAGGTCATTTACTCCAACCCTGCACAGCCCACCAACGGTGTTCTGACCGCTACCTACACCTTCAAGGAAGGTTTTGCGGGCACCATCAATTCCGCCATCTACGAGGCTGACGGCACCAATGCAGTTGGAAATCCTGTTGCCACCGCTTCCGTGACCGTCGCCGCTACCGGCGAAGGCACCGCCAAGAAGAACGAGACCGCTTCCACCGGTGCTGCTATCGCTCCGTACGTTGTGGCCGTCGTGCTGCTGGCTGCCGCTGGCATCTCCCTGGTTGCCGTTCGCAAGAGCTCTGCTCGCTGAACAATAACCAAGTAGATACACACCATATCTATGTTTCATGAAGGGGCTTGGGTTTTCCCAAGTCCCTTCATTTATTCGAAAACAAGCATCGTAAAACCGATTGTTTTCTTTTTTCAGGAAGAGATCATGAAAGTCCTGTTTATCTGCACCGGTAATATCTGCCGCTCTCCTATGGGAGAACTGCTCCTCCCCCAATTCATGCCCGATCTTGAATCCGACAGTGCGGGCACACGCGGGCTCGTTTCGCACGAAATCGCACCGAACAGCAAAAGGCTGCTCGACCAGCATGGCATCGATTCCAGCAGCTTCCGCGCGAAACGAGTCACCCCGCAAATCGCGCAGGGCAGCGATCTCATCCTCTGCTTCGAACACGAGCAGCGCAAGGAAATCGCGGTGATTGCACCAACCGCGGCCCGCAAAACCTTCCTCATCGACGATTTCGCCAACATGTGCGTCTACTGCAAGGAACAGGGGTACATGGGGGGTAATACCCGGCAGGAAAAACTCGAATCGGTAATCGACAACGCAAGCATGATCCGACCGATGATCCCCGATACCAACAATGTGGAGGATCCGATCGGCAAGGACTTCGCCGTATATCAGGCAGCGTACAACGAAATCTGCAAGGCTTTGCAGACCATAGCAAGCGCCACTGCCTGAAAACGTTGAAATATCAACGAACCAAGCTAGAAAGGGTGCCCACCTCCCTCCATGGGGGTGCTCTTTGCTAGTATGGAACCTGATCAATATGATGTGACAAATGTCGAGGGGAAACATGGCTGCAGCAGAAAGCAACGTGCCAGCAACCAATCAGGTGGTCGTCGAATCCAATGATACGGAAGACGACGGCATCACCTTGATGGATTTGTTCCGTATAGTCCATAAGCATCTTCTGGTGGGCATCATCACGTTCGTGGTGGTTTTCGCAGCGGTGTGCGCATACACATTCCTGGTACCCCCGAAGTATTCCGCGACCGCACAGGTATTCGCCACCTACAGTGATTCGTCGGTGCAGGACAACAATATTTCCAACATCAACAGCGCCAGCACGTACATCACCAACCAGATTCAGTCGTATCCAACGTTGGCCACCACGGAATCCGTGCTGAAGCCGGTTATTGACGACCTTGGCCTCGACACCACCGTCGCGAACCTGGCCGGTCAGCTGACCGTCACGAACCCGACGGACACCGCGTTCGTGAACATCACCGCCGAAACGGGAGATGCGAAGCAGGCTTCCGACATTGCCAACAGCGTGGCGGAATCCTTGAGCAACGTGGTGGAGAAGTCGCTGTACGCTTCCGGCAAGGAGTCGCCAGTGAAACTTTCCGTGGTGCAGCGTGCCGCGGAGCCCGTAGCCCCCAGCTCCCCGAAGGTGGCATTGTACCTGGCCGTTGGTCTGGTGGCCGGGCTGATCCTTGGCGTGTTTGCCGCGCTGATCCGCGATCTTATGGCAACCCGCGTGGAGGAAGCCAGCGATTTGCAAGACATCATCAACGCACCAATCATGGGTCGTATTCCTACCGACGAAAGTCTGCAGGGCAACAAGCCTCTCATCGTGTCGAACCCGGCAGGCCGTATCGCCGAGGAATTCCGCCGTATTCGCACCAACCTTTCCTTCACATCGAAGGTTGAGGGCAGCGATGCGCGCATGATCGTCATTTCTTCCGTCGGACCTTCCGAAGGCAAGACCACTGTTTCCGTGAACGTGGCGGCGGCTCTCGCCGAAAACGGCGCCAAAGTGCTGCTGATCGACGCTGATTTGCGTCACCCGACCGTTGCTGACCGTATTGGCTTGGAAGGCGGCGCCGGTCTGGCGCACGTGCTTTCCGGCCAGGCCACCGTGAAGGATGTGGTGCAGCGCTATTGGAAGCCGAACCTGCATATCATGCCAGCCGGCCCGAAGCCACCGAACGCTTCCATGCTGTTGAACTCGAAGACCATGACCGAATTGCTCGACGTGGCTTTGCAGACCTACGATTACGTGATCGTCGATACTTCCCCGATGGTGGTGGCCAATGATGCCGCGGTCTTCGGCGCAAAGAGCGATGGCATCGTGCTTGTTTCCGGTCGCGACGTGACCATGAAGCGCGATCTGAAAGACATCGCCGTGCAGCTCGACAACCTCAACGTGCCGGTGGTGGGCTTCGTATTCAACTTCGAGAAGGAGCGCAAGACCTCCTCGAACGACTACTATTACTACTATTACTACGATGAGGCTGGCAAGAAGAGCAAGCACTCTCACAAGAACAGCAGCAAGAAGAAGTCCAAGCACTAGCTTGCGGCTTCTCAGCCCAAAAAAGGGGTTGTGGGTGAACCTTGATGATTCACTCACAACCCCTTTTCCATGTCCACCCGCATATTGGCTACAATCTGCCATATATAAGCGAGATACTCACCTAATCAGCTGCGGAGGAGGATTTCTTCTAGGGCGCTGATTACCGAATCAGGTATGCCGGACGTGACAAACAGCTCGTTGCTGAAACGGGGCGCGGTATCGAAGGTGCGCAGAGCCCCGAGCGCACGCACTCCTTGCTCACGAATCGCCTGCATCGCATGCTCTTTGGAAATGTACGGCATTTGCGCATGCAAGAGCACGTCAAGCACGTCCTGTTCGACTGAATTCTCAGCAATCTGCAGTCCGTCTGCAATCGTAACGTTCAAGCATGCAGTAGACGGCACGTCGCGCACAACGACCGACAGACTCAACGTCTGCTGATCGTATGTAATTTCTGCAGTATTGCAAGCTTTACCGCCAATTTCGATACGAACGTTCTGCGTGTCTGGCTGTGCAACTCCACGGAACACAATCTCCCAGTTACGCTGTGCCGGAATGGCTTCAGCACAGCCTTCCACCGGACTGATGGTGAACTGCGTGGCATTGTCCGTATTCTTCCAGTCAAGGCTCATGCGCGTATCGGCAACATGAGTTTGGCCATCGCAAGACTCGGCAGATGCAGAACCGGAAGCAGCAGAGGCCACAGAACCATCGTCTTCCTTGAGTGTGAACGAACCGTTCGCACCGGGGAACACCAGCACCTGCAGGGACTCCGGATTGCCCAGATCATTCACCTTATTGCCCTCGCCAAGCTGCTGCAACGGCACGATACCGCCAGCCTTGGCAAACACCGGCATACGGTCGATCGCACGCCACACTTCCAAACGACGCCCGGACTCTCCTGCCGAAACGTAACGGCGACCATCGAAGAAGTCATACCATTCACCTTGCGGCAGCCATGCTTCCGTGCTACCCAGCTGCGCGGAATCGTCATTGTCAGAAACAATTGGCGCAACCAGCAGCTCAGTGCCGAAACGGAATTCGTCCGGCACCTCGTACGCCTGCGGATTATTCGGCTCCGCCCAATACATCGGTTCTACCAATGGCATGCCCTCGAACGCAGCACGATAGTTCATGGTGTACAGGTACGGCAGCATCATATGGCGCAGTCGCAGCGAACTCACCATGGAATCGCGCACTTCCGCAGAGAAATTCCACGGTTCCTTGCCCATGAACTGCGAATTGCTGGAATGCAGGCGATTGATCGGGCTGAACGTGCCAAGCTGATACCAGCGGGCTTCCAAATGTTCGTTGCGGTACCCACACATGTGACCGCCAATATCGTGACTCCACCATCCGTAGCCGATATTCGATGCGGTAGCAGTGAAATACGGCTGGAATTGCAAGGATTCCCACGTAACAATGGTGTCTCCCGAGAAGCCAACTGGGTAGCGGTGCGAACCCGGGCCGGCATACCGCGAGAAGGTAAGCGGCCAACGGTTATTGCGTTCCGCGCAACTCACGTTACGTTTGGATTGCTCGATATGCATTTCATGTTCATCGCGAGCGCCCGGCTCAGCGCACTTTTCGCATTCGCAGTTTTCCCCTGCGTTGCGTTCGGAAGAAGTCGCGCCGCGCCCGGAATCCAGGTAGTGCAAGTGGTTGAGCACCCACAGCGGGTCGAGTCCCGGCTGACGGGTCACGCCGCCCTGCTGCCAGTCGAGCCACCAGAAGTCAACACCTTCGGCTTCCATGCGATGATGCATGTCGAAGTAGGCGCTTACGAAATCCGGATTTGTCAGGTCGAATTCCACCGCCTCTTCGGTTGCGGGATCGATGCCGACGCGCTTGGCCACCGCCGCATAGTCGTCTTCGAACGCGCGCACGCCGTCTCGCGGATGCACGTTCAACGTGGTTTTCAGGCCGCGCTCGTGCAAGTCGTGTAAGAACGCCTCGTGATCGGGGAACAGCTGCTTGTTCCACGAATAACCGGTCCAACCGGAACCGTATTTCGGATCGACATCGTCCACGCGGTGCCAGTCCATGTCAATCACGGATGTGGTGAACGGAATGCCTTCGCGCTTGAACCGGTCCATGAGCTGCAGGTATTCGTCTTGCGTGTAGCGGTAGTAGCGGCTCCACCAATTACCGAGTGCGAAGCGCGGCAGCAGAGGCGTTGGTCCGGCCAGCTTGTAGAAGTCTTGCACCGCTTCGGTGTAGCGGCGGCCGTAGCCAAAGAAGTAGAAGTCGGTTTCCGCGTGATCGCGTGGCATAACCCATGCACCAAGCGGATTCGGTTTGCCGTTCACTTCATGCGCTTCCACGATCACGCTTGCGGCGGAATCGTCGAGTACCGCCCAACCGTCTCGCGAAATCACACCATCGTCCAGAGGAATTTCGCCGTTCGCCTCGTCGAGCGTGCGCGCGGTGCCTTTGAGATTATGCTTCGGCTCGTCGCCGTAATGCCACGTATTGAACTGGGTGTCGGCCACGCCCTTGACGACCACGCTTAAGCCTTCTTTGCTGAACGGCTTGCCATCGTACGTCACATACAGCGCGGGGGTGTCGACAATGAGCAGTCCGTCGCGATGCGACACCGTGAACTGCGTATCGGCACCGAAATCGCGGTTGACCACCATCTGCGTGAGATTGTCTTCAAATTCGCCGGAATCTGACCATTCGAAACGGATCAGCGATTCCGTTAGAATGCCAATCCTCCAATGCTCCCCCTGCAAGAT
>ERZ857503.1542-NODE-1542-length-12836-cov-3.337845_pt1 | contig 12836 bp, 12 predicted proteins | sample MGYA00519766_ERZ857503 | MGnify/ENA primary metagenome ERZ857503 (study PRJEB31778, sample SAMEA3449345) | human gut metagenome | biome: human gut; feature: human-associated habitat; material: faeces | place: United Kingdom | collected 2010/2012 ...
AGATCACGGCCGCCACCGAGAAGATCTTGACGATCTCGTTCTGCTCGATGTTGATGAGCCCCAGCGCGGCGTCCTGGATATAGTCCAGACGCTGGAAGCTGAAATCGGCGTGGTTGATGAGCGAGTTGACGTCCTTGATCATCAGTTGCAGGCGAGGGTAGATGTCGTTGGGGAAACGCTCCGAGCGCAGGATGCCCGACAGGACGCGCTGACGGTCGAAGATATTCTCGCGCAGCAACATCGTGCTCTCCAACAGGGCGTTGATGCGGTGGATCACCTTCTTGTCGATCGAGTCCTCCGAATTGATGTCCTTCGACAGGGCTGCGACCTGTTTGGCGATCATCTCCACCAGGTCGGCGTCGTAGTCGATGCGCACCTCCAACAGCGAGATGAAGAGGTGGTAGCCCGTCGAGAAGCTGCGGTAGCTCATCTGCAACCGCTTCTCGGCCTCGCGGAACGTGCGGAATTCGGCCGTGCGCACCGACACCAGCACGCCTTCGTTCGAAATGATGAACGACACGGGCTGCACGACGAACGAATCGCCCGTCGGCACGAAGAAGTTGGAGTTGGAGATGATGGCGTTCTCCGTCTCGGAATACTTCGAGGTCGACTCGATCTCCTCGACCTGCTGCTTGGTTTGGAGGCTGATCTCCATGAAGCCTTCGACGGCCTTCTGCTCCTTGATCGTGGGGTTCAGCAGATCGATCCACAGGATGTCGTCGTACCCCAGTTCGTCGAAGAGCTTGGGATCGGCATTGCGGATGATCTTGTTGTATTGTTTGAGGTAAATGGTAATCATAAGCACCCGGTTTGTATCCGGCGAACCCTCGCGGCGGCCGGATCGGTTGGACGTATCGTGAACTCCGAAAGGTGCTGCGCCCGCCGGCGCGGCGATTACCCTCTTCAGCCGGGTTCGACCAAAGGCGTCACCTTGACGCCGGAGGTCCAGAACTTTTGAAGAGCCTTGCGTTTCTCGTTATCGAACAAAAAATCGATGTTGCGCGTCAGGTAGTCGTAGGCATAGGGACGGTCGCGGTAGTCGCTCTGCTGGACGGCCTCGTAGATACGCTCCACACCGAAGGTGAGCGCCTCCTCCAACGCATCGGTCACCTCGTAGGGCGTCCCCTTGCGGGCGACCCACACCGCGAAGGCGAAGGGAAGGCCCGTCGCCTCGCGCCACTCGGCGGCCAGATCGTAGGAGTAGATGAACTCGTCCTCGTGGTCGAACACCTTGTCGCCGATGAGCAGGAAGGCATCGCCCTCCTGCGGCGTGTCCAGCACCGCATAGTCGCTCATGTCGAGCCACTGGGGCGCGATCTTCCACCGGCGGGCCGCCAGATAACCGGTCAGCTGCACCGACGTGCGCGAATGGGCGTCGAGCCAGATGCGGCGCACCTCCTCGATCGGGGTGTTGGAGACCACCACCACCGTGCGCACCTCCCCCTCGGCGCCGATGCAGAAATCGGTGACCAGCTCGGCATCCTTCAACCGGGGAACGACGGCCGACGGCAGCAATGCGATGTCGGCATTGCCGTCGATGAAATTGCTTGCACAAAGGGCGGGGGGCGTCAACAAGAGTTCCGCGCGCAGGTTACCTGCGTGCCGGATACCGTAAATGAAAGGTATCGTATTGAGATACGATACGGCCGCTATTCGGGGGATAAGAGCCATCATCCATACGTGTTTACCTTTCGTCAGACTTCCTGTCCGGCTCGGAGCGGGAACGTTGCCGTTCTCCTGCCGCTCCGCCGGATCCGCTGCAAAGATACGAATAAGCCGAGCGCAATGCAAATTTATTTGCAATTGCCGAGGCGGAGTATCCAAGGCGAAGTCAAAGATACGAAAAATTCGGGAAACGACCTCCGGCACGGGAGTTTATTTTCGGAGCGGGCGGGACTCCGGCCCTTCTCCGAATGCAACATGTTGATTTAAAATATATTGCATAAAATTTTTTTTCTAAATCCCGTGAAAAGGCTTGACAAAGGGGGTTTCGGCATCGTATATTTGCCCTGTCGATCGACCGCAGGCCGGAGTTATCAACACGATCGCAGCCGGCAATTCCCCGTTATCAACATTCCGTCTCGGCTCCATACGCAACAGAAGTATCCGTTTCGTGAAATTGCGAACGGTTATCAACAATCCGTCAAAAACCTTTTCAACAATGACCCGCGTCCATCTCGCGCAATTGCTGCGCGACCTCGCCTCCGCGCACGACTACGCCTTCTTCTCGGCTCCGGACGAGTACATGCCCTCCGAAATCGACCGCTATCCCGCCGCCTGGCTTACCCCGCCCCGCCTCAAAGAGGTCGAAGGCCGCCGTCACGGGAAACGCACCTACGAAATCCAACTGCACCTGCTGCAACCCGGCATGCGGCTCACGCACGCCGAACGCGCACGGCGGCTCGACGAAATGGAGCAGACGTTGCTCGGAATATTCACGGAGCTGACCGAAGACCCGAAAGTCATCTGCGTCGAACGGCTATCGATCCGCCCCCGCACCTGCGCCTTCACCAATCACGGAGAGATCTCGCAGAGTGCCACGGCCGAAGCGGTCGTCTGGTTCTGACCGCCCGCCCTGTCCGGCTTCTCCGCCGGAAACCCGTCCGGCGACCCGTCCGGAACGATGCGAAACCGCCTGCCGCAGCCCGCCGCACGGACAATCCCCGCCGGAACAGGCGTATGCACCTGCCCGAACCGCAATCAGCGCAAATTCGTAAATCATCCATCGATCATGAGTTTTTACAAGATTCCCCAGAACTATGCACCGGGGTTCGTACCGCAACGCTACACCTTCATCAACGACGCGGCCGCCGCGACGCTGACCGCCCGTCTGACCGACACGCGCACCGCAGAGAGCGTCGCCGAACTGGTGCTGCGCGACCTCTGGATGCCGGAGATCGACGTATCGGCCTTCCTGCGGCGCATGGCCGCCGCCCTCCCGTTCGAGACGGGAGCGACCGGCCTCTACGCACCGACGACACGCACGATGACGCTCTCCCTCGCCATCGGCAGCGACAAGGCGCCCGACCGCATCTTCCTCCCCGCGACGCGGGAAACCCGCTCCGGCGAACCGCTCACTTCGCTGCCGGAGGTACGGCTCATCGGCGCCGAAGAGACGGACGAGGTATCGGTACACTGCCGCACGCAATGCTCGGCCCTCCTCACGGCGACCTGCAACGGCATCCCGACGCAGCGCACGTACGGCGTCGCGGCCGAGGGCGTCGCCCTCTTCCGGCTCACGGCGGCGGAGTTCCCCGATGCGGAGGCGTTCGACCTGCACCTGACGGCCGACGGCGTAGAGTCGCATTTCCGCTACGAGGTGGCCGAAACGCCCGCAGGGAGCCGGCGGCTGGCGTGGCTCAACGAGGCGGGCGGCATCGACCGCTATACCTTTCCGCTGACCGAAGAGCGGCGTTACGAGATCGAAAGGCGCCGTCTGCTGCTCGAAGAGAGCGGATACACCCAGACGGAGGCCGTCGGCGAGGAGCGGCTGCGGATCGGATCGGCCTACGAGCCCGCCGCCGTACTGGATGCGCTGGCCCGGCTGGCCGCTGCGCCGGCGGTGTGGGCGGTCACCGAGGCGGGGTGGACGGAGATCGACGTGGTGAGCGATTCGCTTCGCATCGAACGGCCCGGCACGCTGCAACGGCTGTCGCTGGAAATTCGCCCCCGGCAGAGAGGAGGGCGGTTATGATCCGGCTGCGAATCGATTCCGTCGTCTGCGACCTGGCGGCGGAACAACCACTGACGCTGGCATGGAGCGGCCGGACGCTGACCGATCCCGAAGCGGGGCGCAGCGGAGAGGCGCTGACCTTCGAACTCCTCCCGACGGCCGCTGCCGAGGCGTTGTTCGGCGCGGAATGCCACCTCTACGGCGCCGGCCGGTTCAACGCCGCGCTGCACCGAGGCGAGCTGCTGGCCGGCGGCACGCCGCTCGCAAGCGGCAGCGTACGGCTGGTGGAGACGCGCTGGCACGGCACGGAGCACCGCTACCGCGTGGAGCTGCGGGGCGGGGCGTACGCATGGGCCGAGCAGGCGGCGAAGGGGTGGTTCAGGGAGTTGGAGGTAGCCTACGAAGGACGGCTGCTGCCGACCGAGATCGCCGCGGGGTGGAGCAACGACTCGCCCGTAAAATTCCTGCCGGTATACCGCGACCGCTACGAAATCGAGAACGGCGACGCGGGGCTCCGACCGCCCGAGCGGCTGCTCTCGACCGACGACTACCACCCCTTCCTGTCGATCCGCGCATTGGTGCAGGCACTTTTCGCCAAAGCGGGGTACACCGTCGAAAGCGCCTTCATGGAGAGCCCGTGGTTCCGCTCGCTCTACATGAGCGGCGCCTACGCCTCGCACGACACCCGCGTCCGGCAGCAGAAGATGGGGTTTCTGGCACGGCGCAAGGCCGACCGCACGACGACGGCCAATGCGCTGGGACGGGTGGAGGCCAACCCCTTCGTGACGCACAACACCGTGGGCAACCTCGTCGACGCCTTCTCGCCGCAGGAGGTCGACGAGACAGGGGTCACGCTCACCGACGCATACAGCGCCGGAGGCTGCCTGCGCATCGAGGAGGGCGAACTCTGCTTCCGGCCGCTGACGGAGGTGAGCGTGGGGTTCGAATACGAACTCCGCTACACGACCGACTACCGCATCCGTTCGCGGACGCGCCTGACGGGCTTCGACTCGGTGTGGCTGGGCGAAGACGCGGACGTGCGGTTCGAGCTGGCGAACCGCTTCGAAGACCGGCGGGAGGCGCTGCGCCCCTCCTTCCGGTACCGGATCGTCGTCTTCGACCACACGGAGGGCAACCGATGGACGCTGCGCTGCACGACGGACGGCGCGGAGACGACGCTGACGGACTTCACGACCCGTTCGACGCTCTTCACCACGCCGCAAGGGACGACACTCGTCAACGCACGTCTCTACCGCAACGTCTCCGGCGTCTACGTCCCCTACACGGAGGACTGGGCGCTCTACGACGGGTATATCGGCGAAACGGGCCGGACCGAGGTGCAGATCACCGTGCGCACCTCGCCCGAAAGCGTGACGCCTACCGCGCCGAAATACTTCCGGCAGATCAGTTTCTACGGCGCCGAGGAGGGGATGAACTTCACGATCAGCCGCCGGTGCCGGCTGCGCCCCTGCTTCTCGTCGGCACCCGGATACGGCGCGGCGCTCGCCTTCGACGACGTGGCGCGGCACGAGATCCGGCAGGCGGAACTGCTGCGGGCGCTGGCGCATCTCTTCGACCTGCGGTTCCACACCGACGAACAGCTCAAACGGGTCTACATCGAGCCGGCGTGCGAATTCTACGACGCGACGACCGTCTGGGAGTGGAGCGACCGCATCCTGGGCGACACGCCGATCGCCGGCGCCGACCGTGCGCTCGACGTCCACGACCGGCGGACGTGGGGGTACCGCGACGCGGACGGCGCCGTGGCACGGTTCGACGCCGCCAACGACACGCGCTTCGGACGTTGGAGCCACGCCACGGCCTCCAAAGCGGCCAAGCAGGGCGAGGAGGTGTCGCTCAACGAACTGTTCGCCCCGACGCTCTGCGAAGCGGGCAGATACGCGAACGCACCGTCGGCGCTGATCCTCTGCGTAGGCGACCGCGACGACGCGACAACCGACGACGCGACCGCCGTCACGCCGCGCATCGTGCGCTGGATGGGGCTGCACGGCCTGCCCGCAGGCGAACGGTGGGGCTATCCGCTCGGCGACGAACGCTATCCGCTGGCGGCCTTCCACTTCACGGGCGACGCCGAGACGGAGGGGTTCACCCTCTGTTTCGAGGACCGCGATGCGCAGGAGGGGCTCCACCGCTTCTACGACGCACGCATCGCGGCCGAAGAGGACCGTCAGCAGGTGACGCTCCGGCTGCGGATCGCCCCCGACGAGTACGCGGCGCTCTTCCGGTTCGCAGGCGAAGCGCATCCCACGATACGCTCCCACTTCCGGTTCCGGTTCGCAGGCGGAAGTTCGCTCTTCACGCTGCGCGCCGTCGAGGCCTACAATCCGCGCGAAGGCGTGGCGCACTGTACGTTCGACCGACTCTGCGACGACTGACCATGCGGCACGAAGAACGACTTCTGGAAGAACTGCGCCGCGAACTGCGCGGACTGAGTACGACGCAGGCGCTCGCCTACCTGCTGCGCGAGGGGCTGCTCGACCTGCGGCGCGCGGAGGAGGCAGCCATCCGCCGCGACGTGGCCCGGCGGACGGCGCGCGGCGAAAAGAAATGTCATGCGATGGGCGAAACGGCCTACGACTACTGCTGCTCCTACGAGAAGGTGCGGGGCATCATCTACCGAAACAAAGAAAACCAGTAACCATGAAATCCGACATTCAAATCAGAAATTCGGCCGACGTCTGCTACATCGATATCGAGGGGACGATCGGCGTACCCGAACAGTGGCAGTTCGCATCGCCCGACGACCGCGTGGCCACCTACGAAAAGTTCCGCGACGCGGTGGCGCGCATCGCAGCGCTCGACGCCGAAGTGACCACCCGCTGCTACGGCTACGTGGCCTCGGCCGCGACGCTCATCGCACAGGCCGCATCGGAAGGACGGCGCGAAATCTCGGCAGGGGCGCTCTACCTGGTGCACGCGGCGGCCTGCGCCGCAGAGGGCAACGCCGCAGAGCTGGAAGCCCGCGCCGAACTGCTCCGCAAGACCGACGAACGGCTGGCCGCCCTCTACGCCCGACGGTCGGGACGCCCGCAGGAAGAGTTTGCGCAAAGGATGGCCGAGAACAACGGCAACGGCCGCTGGCTCTCGCCCGAAGAGACCGTCGCGGCGGGGCTGGCCGACCGGATCGTCGAGGGAGGCGAAACGGCCAAAGGCGAACGGTCGGCCGTGCGGAACCTCGCGAGCGGCTGGAACCGGCTGTTGGCGGCGCTCGGTCTGCACGGCGCGGCGGCTCCCGCCGACGCAGCGCGGAAGGAGGACCGCCGCAACATCCTCCACCTCGACGACGCGGATCCGGCCGCCGGCCGTTCGGCGATCGAAGCCGCCGAAGGGCAGCGGCGCCACCGTGCAACGCAGGTGCTTGCGGCCGAAGACCCGTCCGTCGGCGAAATCCGCCGCTCGGCCAACGAAGCGGCCTATGCCGCCGACGCGCGGCAGTTCAATACGGGGATATAACGGAGGTCGTTTCCCGAAGAATCGGCGGGAAGATCTTCCTCCAAATTCTTGCAGTGCTTTTGGATCAAGCCAGAAGCACAAGAAAAAAGGAATGAAATCGATTCTTACTTTTACTTTGGGAAAGTTCCGATCCTTCGATTCGGCGTTTCCTGCGAGGAGCAGATTTACCACCTTTTGTCACCAAAAGGTGGCGCCAAAAGTGTCCGCAGGACGAAAAACTCGGGAACCGGCCGACGGCTTGCGCCTGAAACACTACGCGGACAAGCTCGCGCCCGCGTTTTCGACGGCGCATCCGCCGCCCGTTCTTCATCCCGATTTTTCGCAATGCGGAACTGTTGTGCGCTTCGCGCAACGATGATTATTTGCTGGTGCCTATTCTTAGCTGTCCTTTGGCCTGCCCGAATGCACTGCTTCCGCTATTTTCGCAGTGCGATCCCGCAGACCAGAGGCTTGCTAAAATACAATTAAAAGATTCGCTCTTCGGCCGTAGCCGAAGAGCGGCAACCCACAGCTACCCCACAATCGATCCACATCCCGAAATCCTCTCCGGCTTCCTTCGCAGGAGGACGGAACGGATTTTCAATTCTTAATTTTTCACTCTTAATTCCTTAAATCCTATGTCTTTCATTGAAAACGCGAAGACCTACACGGGCCGCGATCTCGAAACCATCTTCTTCCGCCCGATGCTCAGCGGCCAGTCGGCCCTCGACCTGGGCGTGCGCATCCTCTACAACATACCCGCACCGACGACCGTGCAGTTGTGGGAACGATCGGGCGACATCCTCCAACAGTACACCGCCGCAGGCTGGACGGGCGGCGATCCCGCCCGAAAACTCCAAAAGACGATCGACATGTCGAAGGTCAAGGCCGAACTGGGCTATTCGGCCGCCGACTACTTCTCGATGATCTACGAACTGATTACCAACCGCGCCGACGTCAACATGGACGACCTGACGGGTACGGAGCTCGAACAGGCCGAAACCGAGCTCTTCAAACGCGCCATCGCCGAAAGCCTCCGCGTGACGATGTGGATCGGCGACAAGGAGGCGGGCGCGGGCACGGAGTACGCCACGTTCAACGGATTCATCAAACGCATCTACGAACTGCTCGTCGAGAACAAGATCACGGCAGCGAAGACCTACGCCGCGGCCGACCTCGAAGAGGCCGCAGCGGCCGTCGATATCTTCGACGCCGCATGGACCGAAGCCGCCGAAGAGCTGACCGACCTGAAACCCGACGGACAGCTGGTCTACTTCGTCACCTCGGATCTCTACCACCTCTACGAAAAGTATCTCGACTCGTTCGCCAACACCGAGGCGGCCTACATCGGCCGGACCGAAGGCCGGCCGGTACTCACCTACCACGGCATTCCGGTCGTCGACCTCCACCTGTCGTCCTACCTGCGCGATACGACCTACGCCCAGTCGTTCTGCCTGCTGACCGACCGGCGCAATCTCGTGCTGGCGGTCAACACCTCCGACTTCCCCGGCAACGAAATCCGCATGTGGTACAACCCCGACCTGATGGAGAACCGACAGCGCGCCGTCTTCATGGCCGGCTGCGAAGTGCTCGACGAGAAACTCGTGTCGTTCGCCTACAAGGAGTAATCCGGCCGGGCCGGCGCGACCCGGACCGGGCGTTCCGGCCCGCCTTTTTCCACCGACTTATGGACAACGCACAGAATTCATCGACACTGCCGCGCAAACCCGTGGGCGGCATCCGCCGCGTGCGTCTGGCATCGGCGCGCGCATTCTCGCCGCAAAGCCGTTTCGCGGAATACGAGCTCATCGACGACCGCTCGGCCTACGTCGAGACGCTGACGGCCGACGAAGGGCTGCCGCGCGTCCGCCACACGCTGACGCTCGTCTTCGACAAACACCAGGCCGACGCATGGTTCGACCGGCGGTGGCTGGAACGCTGCGCGACCGACGGAGTCGTCGCCGCGATCGAAACGGCCGCAGGCGAACGTCTGCGAATCGGCCGCTCCGACCGTTTCGGATGCGAGCAGGCGTTGCGGCTCGAACGTTTCACCTTCGCGTCGGGCGCTGCCCCCGGCGACCGCCCGACGGCGACGCTCGTACTTGCGAGCGAGGACACCGACCGGGCACAAACAGATACCGACGATTATGAAGAAGATTAAACCGAAAACGGCGCTGGCCGTCGGCAACCGCACCGACCCTTATCTCACCCTCGGCGCAGGCACCGTCCAGAGCGACCGTTTCTGGCGCTGGGGCGACGACAACCTCTTCCCCGCGGCGCTGGCGCTCATGTCGCGCCGATCGACCACCCACCGGCGCATCATCAACGACAAGGCCGACTACATATCGGGCAAGGGCGTGGTCTGCGACACGGCCTCGCCGCTGCTGGCGCGGTTCGTCGAGGCGGTAAACGGCGACGGCGAATCGCTGCGCCAGCTGCTCAACAAGCTGGCCTACGACAAATCGCTCTTCGGCAACGCCTTTCTGGAAGTCGTGACCGACGCCCGGCGTTCGTTCCTCTCGCTCTACCATCAGGACGCCTCGCGCTGCCGGCTGGCCAAGGATTCGGCCCACGTGCTGCTGCACCACGACTGGGCGGCCTTCCGCGCCGAAGAGGCCCGCACGCTGCCGCTCTACCCCTCGTTCGAGAAACAGGCCGACGGGACGCTGCGCGCCGCGGTCCACTACAAGGACTACGAACCGATGTTCACCCACTACGGCGTACCGCCCTACATCGCCGGCTTCGGGGTCTCGGCCATCGCCTACAAGACCGACCGCTGGAACATTTCGCGGCTCGACAACTCGTTCCAGCTCTCGGGCGTGATGATGCTCGACAGCACGGTCGACAGCGAAGCCGAAGCGGAACGGGTCGTGCGGACGGCCGAGGAGCGTTTCGCCGGCAACCCCGGACAGGTGATGTTCGTACTCAAAGAGGGCAGCGAGAACGACCATTCGCGCTTCATCCCCATCACGGCGCAGAACGAAGGCGACTGGCAGGCGCTGCACGAGCAGGCCGTCGGGGACATCGTCGTGGCCCACTCGTGGTTCCGGACCCTGAGCGGACTGGACTACGCCTCGGGATTCAGCGCCGAACGCATCCTCCACGAATACGAGGTGGCGCTCAACACGGTGATCCTCGCCGAGCAGGCCGAACTCACCGAGCCGATCCGCGCCGTCATAGGCTCGGTGCTGGAACTCGACACGGCGTCGCTGCAGGTCGTCAACCGGCCCCCGACACGTTCGAAACCCATCTACATGAAGGTCTGGGAGGCCCGCAAGGCCGACGGGCTGGACTACGACCCGGAGGACGAACGCCAACAAGTGTTTCTGTCCGAAATAACGAAGTACAATATTAAAAGTATCGAATGAAAACCCTCATCACACGCCTGCAAGTCCTGCGCCTCGCGTTCGGCGACGGGGAACAACTGCCGCCGGAGACCATTGCCGAAGCCGACATCGCCGGGGCCGAACAACGCCACATCGTCCCCGTCGTGGGGCGGGCCCTTTACGAAAAGCTCCTCGCAGGCTCCTATCCCGACTTCCGGACCGAATACCTCGCGGCCCCGGCAGCCCTGTTCACCCGCCTCGCCATCCAGCCGCGGCTCGACGTCCGCACCGGACCATGCGGCACATCGGCCCCGAAATCGGCCTACGGCCAGCCCGCCGGAGAAACGTCGCTCCGCGCCCTGCGGCAAGGTCTGCGGACGCAGGCCCGGACGCTGCTGCTCCGCGCCGCGGAGCACCTTCGCGCACACCGGGACGAATTCCCGGAATACGACCCCGAAAACGACATCCTCAACCGCTGCACGACCGATGGAGGCTTTGTTCAGGTTCGTTAGCGGCGCAGCGGCGGGGATCGCCGCCCTGTTCGCCCCGATCGGGCCGCTGGTGGCCACCACCGTGGTCTTCATCGGCGTCGATTTCCTCTCGGGTGTGGCCGCCGACCGCGCCGCGGCCCGCCGCAAGGGCCGTGCGTGGTACTTCGAAAGCTGCAAGGCATGGCGCACGGTGGTCAAACTCACGCTGGCGGTCACGGCGATCGCCATGGCATGGCTCATCGACCGCTGCGTGCTCGGCTTCACGCGGCTCGACACGACACGGCTCTTCGCCGGCTTCATCTGCGGCGTGGAGATGTGGTCGTTCCTCGAAAACGCCGCGCAGCTCTCCGACGCCCCGCTGTTTCGCCGGCTGCGCCGCTACGCCCGCCGCCGCATCGGAAAGGAGGCCGGACGATGAGCCGGGGGCTGGAAAACCGCAACCCGGGCAACATCCGGCAGTCGCGCGTGCGCTACAAGGGCGAGGTGCGCCCTTCGCGCGACCCGGAGTTCAAGCAGTTCGAATCGCCGGCATGGGGCTACCGGGCCATTTTCGTACTGCTCGACACCTACCGCCGGCGGCACGGGCTGCGGAGTCTCCGAGAGATGATTTCGCGCTGGGCTCCGCCGTCGGAGAACCGCACCGAAGCCTATATCCGCGCCGTGGCGGACGACACGGGGATCGAACCGATCGACACGCGCGACCGGAAGACGATGGTTCCCGTCGCGGCATCCATCTCGCGCGTGGAGAACGGCGTCGCGGCCGACCGCCGTCAGGTCGAACGCGGCTGGGAGCTGTTCGCGGAGTGATCTCCGCCCGAAGGGAGCGGAACCGGCAAACAGATCCGGAGGCGAACCCCGGCAGCCGAAAGACGGGCCGACGGACACGGCGCCCGGAAGGAGGGGAAAACAGCCGGACATAGGCCGCCGGAACGGACGGAGCGCCGCCGTCGGAGCCGACGGGCGGAAAAGACCGGAACGAACGCTTCCGCAGCCGGAAAACTCGGATCGGGCGGGGGAATTGCATCCGAATTTGCTATATTTGCATCCGAACAGACTATCCGCGCATGTCGATCCGGCAGCTACTCGCACGGCTCGACCGGATGCCGATGCTGAAAATCCTCGTCCCCTTCGCGGCGGGCATCGCGCTGGCCGACCGTTTCACACTGCCCCTGTGGTTCGCCGCAGGGGCTTTCGTGCTGACGGGGCTCACGGCCCTGCTGCTGCGCTCCTCCGCGGCGCTGGCGGGGATGCTCCTCACGGCGGGATTCGCCGCGGCGCAGCTCCGGGCGGCCGAACCGGCCGTGCCGCGGGGCGTACGCACCGCCTTCGAGGTCGCGGTGGAGGGAATCCCCGCCGACCGGGACCGCTACGTCGCGGCCGAAGCGGTCGTCGCGCTCTGGCGGGACCCCGCGACGGGGCGCTGGCATCCGTCGGGCGACCGGGTGATGCTCTACGCCGATTCGCTCACTCCGCTGACGGCCGGAGAGCGGTTCGTGTGCCGCGGCGAGGTGCGGCCCTTCCGGGGCGGGGCGGAGAGCTACCGCCGCCTGATGCGGCGGCGGGGATTCGCCGGAACGCTCTCCGTCTCCGGACGCACGCTGCTCGAACGGCTGCCCGGACATACCGGAAGGCTCCACCACCGCGCGGCGGAGCGGCTGGCCCGGCTTCCGCTCGGAGGGGATGCGGGAGCCGTGGTGCGGGCCATGGCGGCGGGAGACCGGAGCGGCATCACGCCGGAGCTGCGCACGGCCTACTCGCGCAGCGGGCTGTCGCACCTGCTGGCCGTATCGGGACTCCACACGGGCATCGTCTTCGCGCTCGTCAATCTCGCGCTGTGGTGGCTGCCGCTTCTCAGGCGGGGACACCTCGTGCGCAACGTGCTGGCGGCGGGGG
>ERZ857503.1549-NODE-1549-length-12790-cov-12.151629_pt1 | contig 12790 bp, 4 predicted proteins | sample MGYA00519766_ERZ857503 | MGnify/ENA primary metagenome ERZ857503 (study PRJEB31778, sample SAMEA3449345) | human gut metagenome | biome: human gut; feature: human-associated habitat; material: faeces | place: United Kingdom | collected 2010/2012 ...
AAAATCTGAATAACAAAGTCTCCATTTCAGTTTCCAATAAGAAAATAGATGCTGTATTAAAAGAGTTGTTCTCAGAGACAGGACTGAATTATAAGATGTCGGGAAGACAAATTACTATTTCGGTGCCAGAAGCTCCTAAAGTACAGCAAACTATACAACAAAAGGGTATTAAGGTAACAGGTAACGTTTCAGATGAAAAAGGTGAGCCTTTGATTGGTGTAACAATCATTTTGAAAAATGATTCCACAGTGCATGCATTGACAGACATGAATGGTAATTATAGTATTATTGTTCCTGAAAGAAAATCTGTGCTTTCTTTCCGTTATATTGGTTTTATTCCTAAAGAAGAGGTTGTTAATAACCGAAAGGTTGTTAATGTACAAATGGTAGAAGATGTTGGTCAATTAGATGAGGTTGTAGTGGTTGCCTATGGCGCACAAAAGAAAGAGTCTGTTGTTGGTTCTATCACAACGATTGAACCTGCAAAGTTAAAGGTTTCTACTACTCGTTCAATAAGTAATAATCTGGCTGGTACAGTTGCCGGTGTATTAGCTGTGCAACGTTCTGGTGAACCGGGATATGATAATTCTTCTTTCTGGATTCGTGGTATTAGTACATTCCAGGATGCCGGACAAAACCCATTGGTTTTGATTGATGGTATAGAACGCGATTTGAATAATATTGATCCTGAAGAGATAGAATCTTTTTCTGTGTTGAAAGATGCTGCTGCAAGTGCTGTTTATGGAGTGCGGGGAGCTAATGGTGTTATTTTAATTAATACAAAACGCGGACAAGTTGGTAAACCTCGTGTGACTGTAAAGGCTGAATTTGCAGCTACACAGCCAGTTAAACTTCCCGAGTATTTGGGTGCGGCAGATTATATGCAGGTTTTGGATGATATCTTGATGGATACAGGACAACAGCCTAAATATACAGATCGTATTGCAAAAACTCGTGCAGGTTATGATCCTGATTTATATCCGGACGTGAATTGGATGGATGCAATTGCAAATGATTATGCTTCGAATCAGCGTGTAACAGTAGATATTTCTGGTGGTACGGAGACATTACGTTATTCTTTTGTTGCTGCTGCGTATAATGAACGTGGTATTTTGAAACGTGATAAAAGCTATGATTGGGATCCTACTATTAAATTGCAACGTTATAACGTTCGTTCTAATGTGGATTTGAAATTAAGTCCTACTACGCAATTACGTTTTAATATTGGTGGATATTTGCAAGATAGAAATTCTACAACGAAAGATATATCTCAAATTTTCCAGAAAGCGTTCGTTGCTGTACCTCATGCTTTCCCTGCACAGTATTCCAGTGGACAGATACCGACAACAGAGGAGCCAAACGTTTGGGCATGGGCTACTCAAAGTGGATATAAAAGAAGAAGTGACAGTAAGATTGAAACACTGTTTTCTGTAGAACAAGATTTGAAATTCTTACTTCCGGGATTGAAAGTAAAAGGTACATTCTCATTTGACAGGTTTTCTTCAGGTACTGTTTCTCGTGGAAAGACACCGGATTATTATGTACCTGCTACAGGACGTGATGATGAAGGTAATTTGATTATAGCATCAAAATCCAATGGTACTAATTTCCTGGATTACTCAAAAAGCGGTGACTATGGAAATAAGAGCGTATATATGGAAGCAACTTTGTCTTATGACCGTACATTCGCAGAGAAACATTCCGTTGCTGCAATGTTATTGTTTAATCGTCGTAATTATGATGATGGAAGCAAGTTGCCTTACCGTAATCAGGGATTGGCAGGACGTGCATCTTATACCTATTCGGGTAAATATGTAGGTGAATTTAATTTTGGCTATAATGGCTCTGAAAATTTTGCCAAAGGCAAGCGTTATGGCTTTTTCCCTTCAGGAGCAATTGGCTGGATTGTATCGGAAGAGGCATTTATGCAACCATTGCGTAAGGTCATATCTAAATTGAAATTGCGTGCGTCTTATGGTCAGGTAGGTAATGCTAATTTAGGTGGACGCCGTTTTGCGTACCTTTCTACAATTACCGATGACTATGATACATTAAACATGTATAAATGGGGATTGGATAGTAGTTATGGTTTAACTGGTATGGCGGAAGGTGAGTTTGCTGTACAAGATTTGACGTGGGAGATTGTTAATAAGATGAATTTGGGGGTTGAGCTAGGTTTCCTGAATGGTATGATTGATTTGCAATTAGATTATTTCGACGAACGCCGTAAAGATATATTTATGCCACGTGAGTCTGTTCCGATGACGGCTGGATTTATGAAGCAGCCTTGGAAGAATTTTGGAAAAGTGACTAATCAGGGTGTAGAAGTTTCCTTAAATGTTAATAAACAGTTTGGCAAAGACTTATTTGTCAGCTTAATGGGAACATTTACCTATGCTCATAATGAAATAACAGAAAAGGATGAACCTAGTGCAGTAGTTGGTACTAACCGTGCTGAAACAGGACATCCGGTAGGGCAATTAACTGGCTATATAGCAGAAGGTTTGTTTACAGAAGACGATTTTGAAGACGTAAGTACAGGTAAACTGAAAGAAGGAATTCCGACTCAAAGTTTTGTAAGCAAACTCCGCCCGGGAGATATCAGATACAGGGATGTCAATGGTGATGGTAAAGTGGACGTATTTGATAAATCGCCAATCGGAGGAACAAAAGATCCGGAGATAGTATATGGCTTTGGACTGAATATGAAATATAAGGATCTAGATTTTGGAGCTCTCTTTCAAGGAATAGGTCGTAGTTGGAATATTTTAGGATCAAGCATTATTCCGGGTGCCAATAGAGGAGTGACAGGCAATATGTTTACTAATGCAAATGATCGTTGGACTGTAGACAACCCAAGTCAGAACGTATTTTATCCGCGATTGGATGACGGTATAAATAGTAATAATAACCAACCATCTACATGGTGGCTGCGGAATATGAGTTTTTTACGTTTAAAAAACATTGAACTTGGTTATTCCTTACCAAAGAATTTGTGGAGAAATACTACAGTTATATCAGGCATTCGTCTTTTCGTGAGAGGAACAAATCTTTTAACATTCTCAAAATTTGATTTGTGGGATCCGGAAGTCGAAAATACTACAGGGGCTGCGTACCCAATTATGAAATCGTTATCTGCAGGTTTTGAAATTAAATTCTAATAATAGCGCATATGAAAAATAGCATATTAAAATTTATAGTACTAAGTATTATTACGACATTTACTTTTTCTTCTTGTTCTGATTATCTGGATAAGCAACCGGATGACCAGTTGGATTTAGAATCAGTATTTGAGAATAAAAAGAATATGGAACGTTGGCTGGCATATATTTATCGCGGCCTGCCCGAATATTATACTTATGATGGTCCCGATGCCATAGCTGATGAACTGATTCCTTCAGTTGGTTGGGAAGCGCAAGGATTTAAAGCCATTCAATATCAAAAAGGTAACTGGACAGCAGACAATCCCGGGGTAATTGCTTATTGGAATACTTATCCCAAATATATTCGTTCTGCTTATTTGTTTATAAAACATGCTCACCCATTGGAGGCTGTACCGGCTGAAGAAGTAGACTTTATGAAAGCTGAATGCCGTTTCTTTATAGCTTATTATAATTCTATGATGGCTATAGCTTATGGTTCAGTTCCTATTATTCGCGAGGCTAGTGAAAGTACTTCGGCTGATGATCTGATGTTGAAACAAGAGCCGTTTTATAATGTAATTGATTGGGCAGATCAAGAAATGCTGGAAGCTTCAAAACAATTGCCTGCCACTCAAACTGAAGATAAGAAATATGGCCGTGTGACTTCTGTTGGATGTTTGGCAATGCGTGCTCGTATGTTATTATTTGCTGCTAGCGACTTGGTGAATGGTAATCCTGCATTGGCGAATATAAAAAACATTGATGGAACCCCTATCTTTAATTCTGCACATGATCCGGAACGATGGAAAAGAGCAGTAGATGCTTGTAAACTGGTTATCGATGAGGCGGAAGCCGCTGGCTATCATTTGCATTATGAATATTTGGATAACGGTGATATTGATCCTTTTCTTTCTTATCAGAATGCAGTGATGAAGAGATGGAACGAAGCTAACAGAGAATTACTGTTTGTTCGCACAATGGATTCCGGTGGATGGTATGATAAAAACTGTATTCCACGTGGTTTGGGTATTAATGGAGTGGGAGCGATCGGAATAACCCAATCTTTGGTTGATGCTTTTTTCATGAGAAACGGTCAAAGACCTATTATAGGTTATAATTCGGATGGTTCTCCTAAAGTTAACCCTGATGCTAATTATTCAGAGACAGGCTTTAGTACGCAAAAAGAGACTTATTCTACAAAGTGGCAGTATGGGTCTTCAGAAGGAGATCGTAATAAAGATGAAAATGTAGTTGTAGATGCCAATACTTATAAAATGTATTGTGACCGCGAACCTCGTTTTTATATTTCAGTACTGCATAACGAACAATGGCATATTGGTGGTAAGAGAAATACAGATTTCTATATGGATGGTAAAGACGGTGGTCCTTCTCATGACGCTCCGTGGAGCGGCTATCTGGTACGTAAGAGAGTAGACCCATCTGCAAATCCCAAAGAAGGCAGTGGAGATTATAAAAATCGTCATGGTGCACTATGTCGTTTGGCAGAGATCTATTTAAGTTATGCTGAGGCGTTGAATGAATATAGCATTGAGAAGGGGACTTATACTGCTAATCAAAATGAGATTTTGAAATATGTCAATTTGATTCGTGAGCGTGCGGGTATTCCCGAATATAGTGTTTCAGCTGAAGAAGGCAAGATAACAGCCCCATCAGATCCTGTAGAAATGCGCGAGTTAATTCGTCAAGAAAGGCGTGTGGAATTGAATTGTGAATCTGGACTTCGTTTTAATGATCTGCGTCGCTGGAAATTAGCCGAGAAAGTATTGGATGGTGATTTTTATGGCATGAATGCTTATATTAAAGTATCCGATGCGGACTATAGAAATAAATATTATACTCGTACAGTATATCAGACACGTAAATTTATAAGCTATTGGTGGCCTATTCCACAGGACGATATTGATAAGAATTGGAATTTGGTACAAACTCCTGACTGGACCGTCGGAAACCAATAAATAGTTATAATATTAATATATTGAATATAGATATGAAAAACGGATATATATTTAAGAAGAACCTTTTACGGTTCTTCTTCCTGACACTTGCTTCGTGTTTCATAGTAGCATGCAATGATGATGACGATGCTACTAATTCGCTCGACAATCGTACAAGTTTAGTTCTTACTCCTTCTGATTATGAAATAGAACTCAAGGAAGATACCCCGGATGAGGTTGCATTGACGTTAAACTGGACGGAAGCTGACCCAATAGGCTCTGACTATTATATTTCCTATCTTTATAAAATGGATCTGGAAAATAACAGTTTTGGAACAAACACAATGATAAGGGAGTATATTGATGATGATTTTTCTAAAAGTTATACTCATAAAGAATTGCAGAGTTTATTGGTGTCAAAGTGGAAGCAGCAGCCTGGTGATTTAGTAAAGTTACAAGCCCGTATTATCGGTTCTGTAGAAGGACCTAAGTTTGTAAAACCGGAAGTTTCTACAGTTACTATAAAAGTAAAGATGTATTCTGAAAAGACTTTTGTAGCAGACCATCTTTATATGTCAGGCACAGCTGTTGATGGTGAAGATCTTGAAATCTTGCCAATGGAAAGTCAGCCGAAGCGTTATGTTTCCATTTGTGACTTGAAGGCAGGTAATCTTCACTTCCCGATTGTTTGGAAAGATGAAAATAAGATTAATGCCATCTCACCAGTTGCTGCAGAACAACAGATAACTGATGGAGCAATGGAAGCTAAAATTAAGGGGATAGATAATGCTGGATATTGGGTGATTCCTGAAGATGGGCAGTATCGTGTAGTGGTAGATTTTGAAACACGTACCGTTACTATAGGTTTGGCTAGTAATTTTATAGAAGCTGATAAAATCTATATTGCCGGAACTTGTGTTAGCGCAGATGTAGAGATGACTCGCACGATAGAAGATGAAAATCAATATGCGTTCCATGCAGAACTGCAACCAGGTACTATTTATTTCCCGATCTTGTTTAATGGACAGAAAGATATGGCTATTGCTCCGGAAGAATCAGGCGATTTTACAGATGGTACAGCAATGAATATCTCGACAATGAGTCCGGAAGTAGCTGCGCTTGGTTATCATTGGAATATTAAGATTGCGGGTGTCTATCGTATTGTGATTAACATAAATACTAAAAAAGTTACGATTTACTCCCCCGAAACAGATCCTAAACCAATGGTTGTTTCGTGGACATGGAACAATAATACGGTGACTACCACTATCGAAAGAGTCTTTATTTGGGGACCATACGATGGATGGGCTAAAGATGGCACTGGTGATACAGGATTCACTATGGCTCATTCTATGACACCTAGTTTGGCAAATCCTTATTTGTTTATATACAAAGGAGCGGAGTTACCCAGAAAGAACTCCATTAAAGACAAAGATGGAAATGCACATCCGGGTGGATTGAACTTTAAAGTCGGACCGCAAAGTGCAGGTTGCTATACCTTTGGCTCAACAGCAGATGCCATCAGAGGATCTTATGACGGTTGCCTTGATATTGCAGAGAGTGACTACAATCAGAAACAGACTGTAGTCGGAGGGCAATCTCACAACCGCTATGCCTTCTTTAGTGTACCTGTAGGAGTTAATTACATAGAATTAGATATTAAAGAACTGACAGTCTTCTTTGATAAGAGATAATCAAGCAGGATAAAATTAAGAGTGCTATATCAATCTCGTGATTTTTATATGAATAAAGAGAACAATGATATAGCACTCTTTAAAAAAAACAATTAGTAGTATGGTTATAAGAAAGATTAGTTATTATAGAGTAATTGTGTCTCTTTGTCTGTTTATGTTCCTTTTATCTCCTGTTTTCGGAGACGAGATTTCAGCCGTTTCATTTGATAAGGAACTACCGGAGAATAACATAGTTACGATTCAGCCTGATTCTTTGCGTATTCTTCATAACCCGCTTACAGGATGGGTGCTCTATGCAAGTATGGGAGTGGATGCTGCGGATTTTTGGGCACAGTATGACCATATGTATATTCCTGAACTGGGACACAATGTTAGTGTGACAGATTATGCTCATACGCTTTATATTCGCGCTAGTTGGACAGATTTTAATCCACAGGAAGATGTATATGGTTGGAAAATAGATTCTAATTTAAGAGCATATATTGAAGGAGCTTATCAGCGGAATATGCGTTTGGCATTTCGTGTTGTAGTTGACAGTCGTGATAAGAGAACAGAATTTACTCCTCAATTTGTAAAAGATGCCGGTGCAAAAGGATTTATGAATAAAGGTAAATGGTCACCTTATTCTGACGATTCAGTTTTTCAGAAGTACTATACTAAATTTGTGAAGGCCCTGGCTAAAGATTTCAACGATCCTTCGAAAGTTGAATTTATAGATGGATTCGGACTTGGGAAATGGGGAGAATATCATACAATGATTTATTCAACAGGTGATGATACTCCAAAGAAAGCAGTTTTTGATTGGGTGACAGATATATATTCTCAAGCTTTTGATAAAGTTCCAGTAGTAATTAACTACCATAGATGGATTGGTGCGGGAAAAGATTGGGTAGATGATGAACATTTTGCTGCTGACAGTGAAGAAATGTTGGAAGAAGCAATCAAGAAAGGATATTCATTGCGTCATGATGCATTTGGCATGACAACCTATTATGGCAGTTGGGAGCGTAGGTTCGCAAAAAAATATCGTAATATCTGCCCCATTATTATGGAAGGTGGCTGGATTGTCAAATCACATAGTTATTGGCAGGATCCTAGAGGATATCGCAAGGATTCACACGAGGACGTAAGACGCGGTGAGTTTGATGACAGCAAAGAGGCACATGTCAATATGATGGATTTCCGTTTTGGCGATACAGAGTTTTGGTTTAAAGATGCTTTTGATTTAGTACGCCGATTCCTTCGGGAAGGCGGGTATAGGCTCTACCCCAGTGAGATCTCTTTACCGTTAGAAGTCTCTAAAAAAACAACTCCGACTATTAAACATTGCTGGAACAATATGGGATGGGGGTACTGTCCTACTAATATTCCGCAATGGAATCAAAAATATAAAGTAGCTTTCGCTTTGCTCGATTCTGAAACGAATGAGGTGCGATATACATTTGTGGATACGAATACAGATTTATCCAAGTGGATAAAAGGAAGTCCCGCTGAATATGTATTTGAGCCGGATATGTCCAAAGTTGAAACGGGTACTTATGTTTGGGCTGTGGGCCTGGTTGACCGGAGTAATAAAGATCTCATAGGGCTGGACATTGCCGCCAAAGGGGATATATTGGATTCGGGCTGGTTAAAATTGTCGAAAGTAAGCATAAAAAAATAAGAGCTATAGGTATGAAGATTAATTTTCAAAATATGTGCAGTTTGAGAAAAATAAGTTGTGGGCTTATTTTTTCTATGGCTATATCATTAGTCGCTTGCGGCAGTGATAATGATGAAGAAGGAGGTGGTAATGGTGATGATGGTTTGGTAGAAGATACTTCTATTCCTGGAAACAGCATTGTCACGGTAAAGCAGAATCGAAATATCATTTTGCATAATCCTCTTTCCGGATGGGTATTATATGCGGGTATTGGTGATGGTTTATCTTCCACATTCTGGCAGGATTATGATAATTTTCCGTCATCGGAAGGCACTGTAAAGGTCTCTGATTATGCAAATACCTTATACCTTCGTGGTGCCTGGGCTGATTTTAATCCTGAAGAAGGAAAATATGCATGGAACTCCGATTGTGATACCCCTTCGGCTAAGCGACTGAAGATGTTGATAGAGGGAGCTAAGCAAAGAAATATGAAATTGGCCTTTACTTTTGTGGTGGATAGCCGTGATAAGCACTATAATTTTACTCCGAATTTTGTAAAAGAGGCTGGCGCGAAAGGATATGAAACACAAACAGGTTCAGTAAAAGTATGGTCTCCCTATCCGGATGATCCTATTTTCCAGAAATATTATGAGAAATTTATCAGGGCTTTGGCTAAGGATTTTAATGATCCCGACAAAGTACAGTTTGTAAGTGGTTCAGGATTTGGAAAATGGGGAGAGTATCATAGTGTATGGTACTATCAGGTGCGTGAGTTGGGAAAACCGGAGCTGCCGACTCGTGAGGCTGTTTTCGATTGGGTGACAGATTTATATTCTCAAGTATTTGATAAAGTTCCTGTGTTTGTAAATTATCATCGTTGGATAGGTACAAGTAAAGAATGGGATGGCAATAACTATGATAAAGATACTGAAAGATTAATAGGAAAAGCAGTAGCTAAAGGATATTCATTACGTCACGATGCGTTTGGTATGAAAACTTATTATTCTACTTGGGAACGCAATTTTATAGCCAAGTGGAAGTATCTCGTTCCTGTAGTAATGGAAGGTGGCTGGGTGAAAAATTCTCATGGAAACTCGATTCAGGGAGATGGATATGCCAATTATGCAGAAGTACGTCAGGGTGAGTTTGATGAGGCTAAAACAGCCTGCGTCAATATGATGGATTTACGCTATAATTCAGACTTTCGCAATGGAGAAACTTATTCATGGTTTAATGAAGCTTTCCAATTAGTTAAACAATTCTGTACAGAAGGAAGCTACCGTTTATTTCCGGACAGAATTTCTTTGCCTACAACTATCTCTAATGGTAAACAGATTGAAATAGCGCACCGTTGGAATAATTTTGGTTGGGGATATTGTCCGACGAATATTCCCCAGTGGAAGAATAAATATAAAGTGGCTTTTGCTTTATTGGACATCAAGAATGATAAACCGAAGTATGTATTTGTTGATGGAGAACCGGAAGCTTGTGATTGGGTGAAAGGTACGGCTAAATCATATACGTTTACAACCCGGGTTGAAGGCGTGGAGGCAGGTAAATACATGTGGGCTGTTGGTATTGTTGACACGGCAAAGCAGAATGAGATTGGAATTCACCTTGCTGTGAAGAACAATGTAACATCTGCCGGATGGTTGAAATTATTTGAAGTTACCGCTCGGTAAGTCATAGTCAATTGCTACGAGATACATTAATTGTTGGAAATGAATGTATTGGCAGGTCATAGTTCTCCGGTTCGTTGGGCATATATCTCCAATGAACTGATTGTAAGTATCTGGTACTTAGCTAAATGATAAGTGCATGGAATGGCTGGAATAAGTATCTGCTTACGTATTGCCTGATATACATCTGAAAACTAGAAATAATAATTAACTGACGAAAACATTGATGAGAAAAAAAGTTTTGATTTTGGGATTGTGCCTATTGGGAGTCACACATTCTCTTTCGTCAAAAGATAAAAAGAGTATTCCTTTGTATAAGGATGCCAAAGCTCCAATTGAAAAACGTATTGATGATTTAATATCGCGTATGACATTGGAGGAAAAGGTTTTGCAGCTAAACCAATATACATTGGGACGAAATAACAATGTGAATAATGTTGGCGAAGAAGTGAAAAAAGTACCGTCAGAGATTGGTTCTTTGATTTACTTTGATATAAATCCAGAGTTGCGTAATAGTATGCAGAAAAAAGCGATGGAAGAATCTCGTTTGGGCATTCCCATCATTTTTGGCTACGATGCTATTCATGGTTTTCGCACCATATATCCTATTTCGTTGGGGCAGGCCTGTTCATGGAATCCGGGATTGGTAGAACAGGCATGTGCGGTATCTGCACAAGAAGCCCGCATGTCTGGGGTTGATTGGACTTTTTCTCCCATGATCGACGTGGCACGTGATCCTCGATGGGGACGTGTAGCCGAAGGATATGGTGAAGATCCTTATACAAATGGAGTGTTTGCCGCTGCTTCGGTGCGTGGGTATCAGGGAGATGATATGTCAGCAGAGAACCGTATGGCTGCTTGTCTGAAACACTATGTAGGTTATGGTGCTTCGGAGGCTGGGCGAGATTATGTTTATACCGAAATTTCAGCTCAAACTCTTTGGGATACTTATCTACTGCCCTATGAGATGGGAGTGAAAGCTGGTGCGCCCACTTTGATGAGTTCTTTCAATGACATCAGTGGAGTACCCGGGTCAGCTAATCCTTATATCATGACCGAGATATTAAAGAAACGTTGGAAACATGACGGGTTCATTGTGTCTGACTGGGGGGCTGTGGAACAGTTAAAGAATCAGGGATTAGCCGCTACAAAGAAAGATGCTGCTCGGTATGCTTTTAATGCGGGGCTTGAAATGGATATGATGTCTCATGCCTACGATCGTCATCTGAAAGAGCTTGTAGAGGAAGGTAAGGTAACAATGGCACAAGTTGACGAATCAGTTCGTCGGGTATTGCGTGTAAAATTCCGTCTGGGTTTGTTCGAACGTCCTTATACTCCGGTTACTAATGAGAAGGATCGTTTTTTCCGTCCGCAAAGTATGGCTGTGGCCGCTCAACTGGCAGCAGAATCAATGGTGTTGTTGAAAAATGACAATCAGATATTACCACTTACAAACAAAAAAAAGATTGCCGTAGTAGGTCCAATGGCAAAAAATGGTTGGGACTTATTGGGTTCCTGGTGCGGACATGGAAAAGATACGGATGTGGAAATGCTCTATGATGGGTTGACTGCCGAGTTTGGAGGAGATGCCGAATTACGTTATGCAATGGGATGCAAACCGCAGGGCAATGACCGTTCAGGTTTTGCTGGCGCATTGGACGTTGCTCGTTGGTCTGATGTAGTCATTGTTTGTTTGGGCGAGATGCTTACCTGGAGTGGTGAGAATGCCTCCCGTTCTACGATTGCTTTGCCACAGATTCAGGAAGAATTGGTGAAAGAGCTAAAGGAGGCTGGTAAACCTGTTATATTGGTACTTTCTAATGGACGTCCCTTGGAGTTAAATCGCATGGAACCTCTTTGTGATGCTATATTGGAGATATGGCAACCGGGAATAAATGGTGCACGTTCAATGGCAGGTATTTTATCAGGACGTATCAACCCTTCCGGTAAACTAGCCATGACGTTCCCTTATTCCACAGGACAAATTCCTATTTATTATAATCGCCGCAAGAGCGGACGCGGACATCAGGGATTTTATAAAGATATAACAAGCGATCCGTTATATCCGTTCGGGCATGGATTAAGTTATACCGAATTTAAGTATGGCACTGTTACCCCTTCTGTCACTAAGGTGAAGCGTGGCGATAAACTGTCAGCAGAAGTGACCGTCACCAACACCGGTTCTCGCGACGGAGCAGAGACTGTTCATTGGTTTATCTCCGATCCTTATTGCTCTATCACCCGTCCGGTGAAAGAACTGAAACACTTTGAGAAACAACTTATCAAAGCCGGCGAAACGAAGACTTTCCGTTTCGACATCGACCTGGAACGTGATTTCGGTTTTGTCAATGAGGATGGTAAACGCTTCCTTGAAGCCGGCGAATATCATATTCTGGTACAAGGACAGACCGTTAAAATAGAACTGATAGACTAAAAATGTAAAGAACAAAAGTGTGTGAAGAGCTGATAGCTAAGTTGGTTTTTTACACATGCTATATTAACACAGAATCACCATGAAAAAGAAAATAGGAGGCATAGGTTTATGTATGCTTGCATGGAGTATATTAACCTGTGCACAGACAATCACTCCCCAAGCCGAACAACGTGCGAAGGACATTGTATCAAAAATGACTTTGCAAGAGAAAATAGAGTATATCTCCGGATATACCAGTTTTTC
>ERZ857503.1551-NODE-1551-length-12776-cov-3.335744_pt1 | contig 12776 bp, 13 predicted proteins | sample MGYA00519766_ERZ857503 | MGnify/ENA primary metagenome ERZ857503 (study PRJEB31778, sample SAMEA3449345) | human gut metagenome | biome: human gut; feature: human-associated habitat; material: faeces | place: United Kingdom | collected 2010/2012 ...
CGTGGGCGGACGTTTCTCGGTGCTGACCCCCGTGGGGCTGCTGCCGCTGGCTGCCGCCGGAGTGGACATCGCGGCGCTCGTACACGGCGCGCAGGAGATGGAGAAGGCCACGGCCGAAGGCGTGCCTTTCAAGGAGAACCCCGCGGCCGTTTACGCGGCCGTGCGCAACCTGCTCTACGCCGGCGGCAAGAAGATCGAGATTCTCGGCTCCTACGAACCGAAACTCCAGTATATCAACGAGTGGTGGAAGCAGCTCTACGGCGAGAGCGAGGGCAAGCAGGGCAAGGGCATCTTCCCGGCGAGCGTCACGCTGACGGCCGATCTGCACTCGATGGGCCAGTACATTCAGGACGGCGAGCGCACGCTCTTCGAGACGATCATCTCGGTAGCCAAACCCGCAGCCAAGGTCGTTATCGAAGCCGACAAGGAAAATCTCGACGGGCTGAACTTCCTTGCCGGAAAGCGCATTTCGGAGGTCAACCGCATGGCCGAACTGGGCGTGCAACTGGCTCACATCGACGGCGGGGTTCCGAACATCCGCATCGAGATTCCCGAAATCTCGGCCCGGACGATCGGCGGCCTGCTCTACTTCTTCGAGAAGGCGTGCGGCATCAGCGGCTACATTCTGGGCGTGAATCCCTTCGACCAGCCCGGTGTCGAGGCGTACAAGAAGAACATGTTCGCCCTGCTGGACAAACCCGGCTACGAGGAGGCTTCGAAAGCCATCAAGGCCCGGCTGTAACCCGCCGGCACTACGAAAAAAGCGGATTCTCTCGTAAGAGAATCCGCTTTTCATTTTTCCGGAGCCGGTTATCAGAGGAACGGCTTTTCCGCTCCCGACGAGCGCACGCCGGAGGCCACGACGCCGTCCTTCACATAGGCGGGAACCTCAACGGCGGTATAGATTGAAACGACATCCGTTTCCGAGCGCAACTGCAACTCGGTCTTCGTCCGCTTCTCGATCACATAGCTGCTTTCCCACGGCATACCGCTGGAATAGGTCCCCGAAAGGACCCCTCCTTCGATGGTATAAGTGCCCGTCAGCTTCCGGTATCCGGGCACGTCGATGCTTTGGTAAAGCGAGAAGGTCCTGTCGGCGTTGAGCTGCAAGTAAACCTTGCCGGAGAGTTCCGTACCGCCGTTCCAGCGCGAGAGCATCCAGCCGTCGTAATTGGTGGTATCTTCCTTTTTATCTTTACTGCCGCAGCCGGCCATCAGGAAAGCCAGCGCCGCAATGACACAGAATTTCAGTCCCCGTTTCATACGTTTCACCCGCCCCGCATCTGGTTTCCGCGGCGGCTCACAAATATAGGGTTTGAAATCCGAAATCCAAAGCCTCCGGGCGAAAAATCCCCCGGCGGCGGATGAAAAGGCCCTCCGTTGGCATAAAAAATGCACCTCCCGATCCGTGTTTTCCCTCAATCGTACGACTCCATGAAACTGCGTTTGGTCCTGATACTCCTGCTGTTCGCGGCATCGGCCGGCATTCTCGTCTGGCTGTACTGCGCGGCCACGCGCACACCCCGCGTGCCGCAGGCATCGCCGTGGAGCGAGACGCTCGCGGACCTCGACGCCTGCTGCCGCCGCAAGCACGTCAAGTCGGTGCAGTACGACAACTTCGCCGCAATCGCCGCCGGGGAATCCCGCCGGGATGCCGAACGGCTGTTCCGGGCCATGGCCTTCTCCGAGCGGTTGCAGGAGCACGACTGCGCGGAGGTCATCGTACATCTGGGCGGCAGCTACACGCCCCCGGCCCGGATCATCCTCTTCGGAGGCACAACCGACGACAATCTGGAACGGAGCATCGCCTACGAACTCCGGAGCCTCGGCGAACGGCAGGGCGCGGAGATCGACCGCGCGATGCGAAAAGGCAACCGCTATGCGGCGCGGATACTGGCCCGGGCCGCCGCCTCGGACCGGCGGAATGCCGCTCTGATGGAGTATTGCCGGCGCATCGGAAGGCATCATCCGGACAGTTGCCGGTTCTTCGTATGCCCGGAGTGCGGCAACCTCTATGCGGCGGAATACCGCGACTATTACTGTCCGTTCTGCCTGACCGGCAGCGAACGATTCGTAAGGTTCGAATAGCCCGGCTAAGAGCCGGATTTTTTGTACCTTTTGTTGTCAAAAGGTACCCAAAACCATCCGCATGTCGTTCTCCACGGGATTATCCTCTGCCCCGCGCTGAGCGGGTGCAGTAAGATCGAGCCTTTACAGCCTCCCGCTCCGGGCGCGCGGGCCTTCGGATAATCTTTTTCCGCTCCGAACGATAATGCGGCCCCAGACATTTTTGATTTTAGAGGAGCAGATTTGTGCTTAAACGAAGCAGGGCGCGGATGGGTAGTATCGGAATACGTCCCATTCGCGCCCTGCGAGTGCAAGTGCAAAGATGCCCTATAAAATCGAAAACTACTCTTCGTCGGCCTCCTTCATGGTGTGATATACGTTCACCACATCGTCGTCCTCCTCGAGCTTCTCGACCAGCTTCTCGACCGATTCGCGGCCTTCGGCATCGAGCTCCTTCACGTCGGTCGGGATGCGCACCGACTCTCCGGAGACGATTTCGAAACCCTTGTCGTCGAGCCACTTCTGGATGGCGCCGAAAGACTCATAGGGAGCGTAGACCGTGATGCCGTCCTCCTCGGGGTAGAACTCGTCGACACCAAGGTCGATCATCTCCAGCTCCAGCTCCTCGGGATCAACCTCCGAGGCGGCTTTGAACTTGAAGACGCACTTGTGGTCGAACATGAAGCCCACCGAGCCGCTGTTGCCCAGCGTGCCGCCGCACTTGTTGAAGTACATGCGCACGTTGGCTACCGTGCGGTTGGTATTGTCCGTGGCGGTCTCGACCAAGAATGCAATGCCGTTGGGACCGTATCCCTCGTAAATCACCTCCTTGTAGTCGGCGGCGTCCTTCTCGGTGGCACGCTTGATGGCGCGCTCGACGTTCTCCTTGGGCATGTTCTCGGCCTTGGCGTTCTGGATCAGAATGCGCAGGCGGGTGTTGGCCGACGGATCGGGACCTCCGGCTTTGACGGCGATCTCGATCTCTTTCCCCAACTTGGTGAAGACACGGGCCATATGGCCCCAACGCTTCATTTTTCGCGCTTTGCGATACTCAAAGGCTCTTCCCATACGATTATCGTTTTTTCAGTTTTTTTCTTTCGTGGTGCAAAGGTATAAAATTCGGAATAAAAAAACGGTAATCTTTTTCAAAAATATTCGTCCCGGACCCGCTAATAGACATAACTGATGTCCGTGGACCAAGGGTCGGTGCGGAAAGGTTCGGCAGGGAGCCCGGCCCCGTTTTCGAGGTTGGTCATCGGATAGAGCAGGAAAGCGTAACGCACGGCCACGTCGGCGGCCGTGGTCGAAGCCGTCACCACATCGGGGCAGGTGAGCCACACCTCCGAGCCGTGAATCTCGGCCGCGGCGGGATAGAACCGATGGCTCCGTCCGGCAGCGGCAGCCACATAGAAATGCTTGGGGGCCTGCCCGTCGTTGGTCTTCAGCCCCTCGGCGTTGTCGAAGAGGAGCTTCACCACGCCGTTCTCGACCTTCAGACTGTTGTAGCGCGGCCCGAGGCACGCCACATCGCTGCGGCCATAGGTCTGGTTGAGCGCCAGACGCGCCAGACGTTCGCCGACGGGGCGTTTGTTCGTGGGGTGGATGTCATCGGGATCGCCCACGTCCATCGTCACGGCCATGCCCGAATTGGAAACCTGCTCGCGGGTCAGCGCCTGCGCCTCGCGCATGTAGGCCCATCCGACATGGGGACCTTGGGTGTAAAACCAGTCCTGCGAAGAGGTATTCCCATCGAAGCCCCACGGAGCGATCTGCACATAATAGAACGGCATCCGTTCGTTGGCGAAATTGCGCCGCCATTCGTTGATGAGCGTCTTGATCAGCAGGGGATAGATATCGTAGTTGTTCCAGTTGCCCTCGCCCTGATACCACACCATGCCGCGGGTCGACAGCCGCAGCAGCGGATAGACCATGCTGTTGTAGAGCTCGGCAGGACGCAGCAACACGTTCATATCGGGATCGGCCGTGTAGGGATCGACGAAAGTCGTCTTCAGCCGGCTGTCGGCCCTCAGGGCCTCGATCGGCGTATAGGCCTGCGCCGAGGCACCGCCGTTGGAGGTGTTGACCAGCCCGACGGGCACGCCCAGCTCCCGGTGGAGCATCAGCCCGAAGTAGTAGCCCACGGCACTCTGGGCCCCGGCCGTCGCAGGGCTCGTGGAGTACCATTTGCCATAGGGTTCGGGCATGTCGCGCCAGTCGAAGATCGGCCGGGCCTCGTTCGAAGGCTGCACGGTGAAAAAGCGGATGCTCGGATAGTTCGCCGCGCTGATCTCGGCAGCGGCGTTGAGCACCTGATTCATGGCAAAGGCCATGTTGGACTGTCCGCCCAAGACCCACACCTCGCCGATCAGCAGGTCGCGCAAAACGTTCCGCTGGAGCGGCGTGGAGATTACAATCGACTGCGGGGCTCCGTCCGAAGGCGCCGCAGGCACCGGAATCTCCAGCACCCATGTGGCGTTCGCATCGGCCTTGCAGGTGTATTCCTGCTGGGCCCAGCTCGCTTTCGCGGAGATCTTCACATTGGCGGCGGACGCCTTGCCCCACAGACGGAACGGCTGGTTCTGCTGGATCACCATGCCGTCCTGCAGAAAACTGTGCAGCTCGAAAGTCCCGTCAACCCCGTCTTCACCCGGACCACTCTCATCCGAGGAACAGCCTGCGAGGAGCGCACACACGGCAACAAGCACAAAGGAAAGCTTTTTCATATAGCTTAATCGTTTAAGTATTGGTAAAGACAAAAGTAAATAAAAAAACGGAGCATCCAAACCCTCGGACAAAGAAATATCGGCGGAAGGGACGATATTTCACTATATTTATGTAATTTTGCGCCGTATAATACCTTATAGAATATGGAAATCAAAAGCCGTTTCGACCATTTCAACATCAACGTCACGGACCTCGCACGCAGCCTCGACTTCTACGACAAGGCGCTCGGGCTGAAGGAGGTCGGCCGCAAGGAGGCCTCCGACGGATCGTTCACGCTGGTCTACCTCGGCGACGGGCAGACCCCGTTCCGCCTCGAGCTGACGTGGCTCCGCGACCACGCCGCCGCACCCTACGAACTGGGCGAGAACGAGAGCCATCTCTGCATGCGCGTGGCGGGCGACTACGACGCCATCCGCGAATACCACCGCTCGATGGGCTGCGTCTGCTACGAGAACCACTCCATGGGACTCTACTTCATCAACGACCCGGACGATTACTGGATCGAAATCCTGCCCGTCAAATAGCCATGCAAAATCCTACCGACATACAGAAGGAGGTCGACGAAGCCGTGCGCGTCATGCGCGGGGGCGGGATCATCCTCTACCCCACCGATACGGTTTGGGGGCTGGGCTGCGACGCCACGAATGCCGCCGCTGTGGAGCGCATCTACCGCCTCAAGCGCAGCGAGAACAAGAAATCGATGCTGGTGTTGTGCGCCTCGACCGACATGACCGTGCGTTACGTCAACAAAGCCCCGGGAGTCGCTTTCGAAGTGATGGAGCTGGCGACCAGCCCCCTGACGGCCATTCTGCCGGGCGCCGTGGGGGTGGCCGAGAACCTCATCCCCGAGGAGGGGACGCTCGGCGTGCGCATCCCCGACCACGAATTCTGCCGCCGGATGCTCGCCGCCCTCAAAAAGCCGATCGTCTCGACCTCGGCCAACATCTCGGGCGAAGCGACGCCCGTGGGGTTGCAGGACGTGGCGAAGGAGATCGTCGACGGCGTGGATTTCGTCGTCAACCCCCGTTTCGAAGGCAAACCGACCCGCAAAGCCTCGTCGATCATCGCGTTCGGCGAAGGCGGCGAGGTGAAAATCATCCGCGAATAAGATGGCCCGCGTACTCGAAACCCCCATTCAAAAACGATTCTCGGACATCGACCCGTTCCAGCATGTGAACAACGTCTCGCAGCAGATGTATTTCGACGTGGGCAAGATGGAGTATTACGAAAAGATACTGGGCGCGGAGGTGCTGCTGGGTGACCTGCGCATCCTCACGGTCTCGACCTCGACCTCCTACATGGGACAGGTGCGGATGCACGACCCCGTGCGCGTGACGACCACCTGCGAACGGGTGGGCACGAAGAGCCTGACGCTGCTTCAGCGGTTGTCGGTCGGCGGCGAGGTCCGCAGCGAAAGCCGCTCGGTGATGGTCGTCTTCGATTTCGCCCGGCAGCAGAGCGAGCCCGTGCCCGCCGGGTGGCGCGAACGGCTCCTCGCGGATTAGTGCTGGAGCCGCCCGTCGCTGCGCAGTTTCGGCAGTCCGTGGCGGACATAGTATTTATAGCCGATCACCACCAGCACCACCCCCGCGAAGATAAAGGCCGACGCCGTGATGTTCGCCGCGTTGAAATGCGCCTGACCGCGCGTGATGGCCAGAATGCCTGCAATCACGGGCTGGATGTAGCGGTAGAGGGCCGTATGCACGGAGGTGAGTTTCTCGGTGCCGCGGTAGAGCAGGTACATCGGCAGCACGGTGCCCAGAATCAGGATATAGCCCAGTTCGGCCTGCGCATAGAGCGGCAGGCGCAGGAAGGGTATGTGGGCGATGTATTTCCAGAAGAAGGGCGCCGTGACGGCCAGTCCGATGATGTAGTACCACCCCATCACGACCAGCGTACCCAGTTTTTCGAGCTGCGGCTTGATGATCACCGTATTGATGGCGATGGCCACCACGGCCACCAGCACAAAGAGGTTGCCCTGCGCCCGGCTGCCGTGGGTAAGCGAGAATCCGTCGCTGAAGATCAGGATCGCGGCCCCGACGAGCGCGCAGACGACACCCACGACACGGGCCCGGATATACTTGCGCGGGTGCATCAGGTGGTCCATGATCAGCGTGAAGGCCGGACCCAGCGTGGCGATGACCGAGGCGTCGATGGGCGTCGTGTAGGACGATCCCCAGAGCAGCATGTACATCCAGCCGTAGACGATCAGCAGCGTGACGATCAGGATGTTGCCCGCATCGCGCCATGTAATGCGGTAGGAGTAGCGCGAGAAGAGTGCGAAGGGGATGAAGAAAATCGCCGCCGAGAGCACCTGAAGCATGAAGATCTGCTGGAAGTCGAGGTAATTGCGCGTGAGGGAGACGTAAAACGAGAAATTCGCCCCGAAAAAGACGTTGGCGAAGACCAGATCGAGATTATAGCGCGTTTTGCTCATGAAAAAGAAACAGGGCAATTATCGCACCACCCCACCTAAGAGGTGGGCTTTATGGGCGCCCGCCTAAGAGGCGGGTTTTAGAGGGCGACGGTAGGAATTGCGGAGCGGAACATAGACAACGCTACAACTCGATACAAAAATCCCGCTTCTAAGCGGGTCTGGGAAAATGGACAAAGGAAAACTGAAAGGACATGCGGCCCTGCTGGCCGCCAACATCGTCTGGGGCCTCAACGCCCCGATCGGCAAGAGCGTACTCTGGTCCGAGGCCAATCCCGGAGGGGTCAGCCCCTTCGCGCTGAGCGTCTACCGCATGGTGGGGGCCGCGTTGCTGTTCTGGGCTGTCTCACTGCTCCTGCCCCGCGAACGGGTCGCCCCGCGCGACATCGTGCTGCTGTTCTTCGCCTCGGTATTCGGCATCCAGCTCAACCAGATGCTTTTCCTCTGGGGGCTGTCGCTCACCTCACCCATCGACACGTCGATCATCGCCACGATCGTCCCCGTGCTGACGATGGTGCTGGCGACGCTGTTCCTGCGCGAACCGATCACATGGCTCAAGGCCGGAGGCGTCTTTCTGGGATGCGCCGGGGCGCTGATCCTGATTCTGGTGAGTCAGCACGGCGCAGGCCACACGTCGAGCGTCAAGGGCGACATACTCTGCATCATCAGCGCCATAAGCTACGCCACCTACCTCACCGCCTTCCGCAACGTGATCGTCCGCTACTCGCCCGTGACGACGATGAAATGGATGTTCCTTTTCGCCGCCATCGTCGCCGTAGCGGTCTACTACCGCCCGCTGACCGAGGTCGACTATGCAGGGCTGGCAACCCGGACTTGGGGCGGGATCGTCTATGTGGTCGTCGGCGCGACGTTCTTCTCCTACCTGATGGTTCCCATCGCCCAGCGCCATCTGCGGCCGACGGTGGTTTCGATGTACAACTATGTGCAGCCCATCGTGGCGGTGCTCTTCACCGTGGCCATCGGGCTCGACACGTTCGGATTCACCAAGGCCGGCGCGGCCCTCTGCGTCTTCGTCGGGGTGTGGCTGGTGACCAAGTCGAAATCGCGGGCACAATTGGATACGGAGAAAATGCAAAAAAAAGGTTGAGCGAAATGCTCAACCTTTTTTTGTCAGCCCGCGTTCCGCCGCCAGCCGCTCCATCAGGGCATAGGCCGCATCGTAGTCGTTGGGGATTTCGCCGTCGAGGATGGCGTTCTTGATGACCTCCTTGATATCGCCGATCACGCGGCACGGGCCGATGCCGTAGGTCTCCATAATCAACTCACCGGTAACCGGGGGCTGGAAGTTGCGGACGCGGTCGCGCTCCTCCAGATCCTTCATCTTGCGGCGCACCAGTTCGAAATTCGCAAGGTAGCGCTGCACCTTGGCGTCGATACCCGAGGTGATGTCCGCTTCGCACAGCGTCATCAGCGCCTCCACGTCGTCGCCCGCTTCGAACAGCAGACGCCGGACGGCCGAGTCGGTCACCAGATCCTCGGAAAGGATGATGGGCCGCAGGTGGAGGAAAACCAGTTTCCGGACGAATTTCATGTGCTCATTCAGGGGCAGTTTCAACTGGCGGAAAATTCCCGGAACCATCTTCGAACCCACGACCTCGTGGCCGTGGAAGGTCCAGCCCACCTTCGGGTCGTAAGCCTTGGTCTGCGGCTTACCGATATCGTGCAGGACGGCGGCCCAGCGCAGCCACAGGTCGTTGGAACGGCGCGCGACGTTGTCCAGCACCTTGAGCGTATGGAAAAAATTGTCCTTATGGGAGTGCCGGCCCCGTTTCTCCACCCCTTTGAGGTTGTGCAGTTCGGGAAAGATCAGCTCCAGCAGTCCGGTGAGTTCCAGCAGTTCGAAGCCCATCGAGGGGACGGGCGAAAGGACGATCTTGTTGAGTTCGGTGGCGATGCGTTCGCGCGAAACGATCCGGATGCGCTCCGCATTGCGGCGGATGGCCTCGAAGGTCTCCTCCTCGATGGTGAAGCCCAACTGCGAGGCGAACCGCACGGCGCGCATCATGCGCAGAGGATCGTCCGAGAAGGTGATGTCGGGGTCGCACGGCGTGCGGATGATGCACTCCTCGAGGTCGGACATCCCGTCGAAAGGGTCGACCAGTTCGCCGAACATGGCGTCGTTCAGCGACCACGCCATGGCGTTGATCGTGAAGTCGCGCCGCCGCTGGTCGTCCTCCAACGTTCCGGGCTCGACCTCGGGTTTGCGCGAATCGCGCGTATAGGACTCCCTGCGGGCTCCCACGAACTCCACCTCGATGCCTCCGGCGCGGACCATCGCCGTGCCGAACGTCTTGAACACCGAGACTTTGGCTTTCAGTTCGCGCCCCAGCGCCTCGGCCAGAGCGATGCCGCTGCCCACGACCACGACGTCGATGTCGGTCGACGGACGCCGCAGGTAGTGGTCGCGCACATAGCCCCCGACGACGAAAGCCCTCACGCCCTGCTCGTCGGCGAGGCGTGAAATCCGTCGGAATATCGGATTCGAAAGCGGCACGCGGCTATTTCACATGAATTTTGATGGCGTCGCGCCACACCAGATAACCCGGGCCCATCAGGTGCAGGCCGTCGTTGGTATAGCGTTTGTCCAGTTTGCCGTCGTGGTCGGCCAAAGCCCCCCAGACATCGAGGTAGGTGACCTCTTTCTCGTCGCACAGCGCCTCGAGCTTCTTGTTCGTCGGCACGATCAGGTGGCTGTGGGCGTAGTGGTTCTTGAACTTCGAAAAGTCCTCGCCGTTCACGGGCAGGATGCTCTGGACATAAATCTTGGTCCAGCGCGACTCGCTCTGGAAGCGGTCGATGAGTTTCGCAACATTGGCCACGATCTCCTCGGGCGTGACCCCGGCAGCCAGATCGTTGGTGCCGATCATCAGGAAGAGCTTCTTGGGATGCCCCTCGATGATCGGATCGAGCCGGCCGAGCAGCCACCCCGAACGGTCGGCGCTGATGCCGCGGTTCTTGACATGGCGGTTGTTGAACAGTTCGGCCCACTCGCAGCCGTCGGTGATCGAGTTGCCCAGAAAGACGATGTCGCTCGAAAGCACCGGGAGCACTTCGAAAAGGCTGCGCCGCTGGTAGTTGTATTCGCTCTGGGCGAATGCCGCACCCGCGGCGAGCAGGGCTATGGAAAGGATCAGGATACGTTTCATGGTGGTCGTCATTTAAGTTCGCGGCGATAAAGCTGCACCGTGTTTTCGAGTCCGTAGTAAAGCGCGTCGCAGATCAGCGCGTGGCCGATCGAAACCTCGTCGGTCCAAGGAATGCGGCTGACGAAATAACGCAGATTTTCCAGCGAAAGGTCATGTCCGGCGTTCAGCCCCAGCCCCTGCCGGCGCGCCTCCTCGGCAGCGGCAGCATAAGGGGCGACGGCCTGCTCGGGGCCGTCGGGATATTCGCGCGCGTAGGCTTCGGTGTAGAGCTCCACCCGGTCGGCGCCGCACGCCTTCGCCCCGGCGACCATCTCTGGGGAGGGGTCCACGAAGACCGAGACCCGGATGCCCTTCTCGTGGAAACGCCGCGTCACGTCGGTCAGGAACGCGCGGTTGGCGAGGGTGTCCCAGCCGGCGTTCGAAGTAATGGCGTCGTGGGCGTCGGGCACGAGGGTCACCTGCGCCGGGATCACCTCCAGCACCAGATCGATGAAGCTCGGGATGGGGTTGCCCTCGATGTTGAGTTCCGTCGTGAGCACCCGTTTCAGGTTGCGCACGTCGTCGTAACGGATGTGGCGCGCATCGGGGCGCGGGTGCACCGTGATGCCGTCGGCCCCGAAACGTTCGATGTCCGTGGCCGCACGGACCACGTCGGGAAGGTTGCCCCCGCGCGAATTGCGGACCACGGCAATCTTATTGATGTTAACACTCAGCTTTGTCATAAAACTCGCTATATTTAAAGAATATAGGATTCGGTTCGGCAAAATCCGGACAAGTTTGGTTTTGCGCTCACCTTTCACTATATTTGTGGCGATATGCCGCACCTCCGCACCGGTTCGCAAATGCCTGCGCTCCAAGTTCGGATCGGCGTGGTAAAGTTACTTTATTTTTTCGAAACTCCGCCGATGAAAATCATACTTTTTTCCCGCGCACAGATTGCCCACACCCCCGAAGAGATTCGCCAGTTGTTCGATGCCATCGAACTGTTCGGATTCGATTACGCAGTCAACGAGGAATTTGCCCCCGTCGTGCGGCAAACCGCCGGGATCGGGCTTCCGCCGGAGAGAGTCTACGGCCGGCACATAGGCAAACAGCCTGCCGAAACCGTCATGGTCTGCTACGGAGGCGACGGAACGCTGCTCGAAGGGGTACACCGGCTCTGCGGCGCACCGATTCCCGTCATGGGCATCAACGCCGGGCACTTAGGGTTCCTCACCAGCGCCCCGAGCGCCGGACTGAACCTGATATTCAGCGACATCGCCGCCGGGAGAATCGCCACCGAGCCCCGCTCGCTGCTGCGCATCGAGGGCGATTTCGACGACCGGCCCGATTCGACGCTGGCGCTCAACGAATTCACCGTGCAGCGCCACGGCGCGGGGATGATCTCGGTCGAGACCTATGTCGACGACCAGATGGTGGCCACCTACCACGGCGACGGGGTGATCGTCTCCACCCCCACGGGTTCGACCGCCTACTCGCTCAGCGCCGGGGGGCCCGTCGTGGCCCCGACGTGCCGGTGCCTCGTCATCTCGCCCCTCGCCCCGCACAACCTCACGATGCGTCCGGTGGTGATCCCCGATTCGGGCGTCATCTCGCTGCGCGTCAACGCCCGGCGTTCCGACGCGTTCGTCACGCTGGACGACCGCACATACCGGATTTCGCACGGCGCGGCCTTCACCGTCAGGCGGGCCGAACAGCAGATTTTTTTGGCCGTACCGCACAATATATCATTTTACGACACGTTACGGAATAAGATGATGTGGGGAATAGACATCCGCAGTTAATCTTTAATCGTTTTTTCCTTAAGTTAATAGAATTTTTCCCTATATTTGTGCCCTAATATGAGCGAGCAGAATCGCATACCGCAACACGTCGCCATCATCATGGACGGCAACGGCCGCTGGGCCAAGCAGCGGGGCATGCCGCGCGCCTATGGACACCGCCAGGGCGTCCTGGCGCTGGAACCCATCATCGAGGCCTGCGGGGAGTGGGGCATCGAGGCGCTGACGATCTTTGCGTTTTCCACGGAGAACTGGGCCCGCCCCAAGGAGGAGATCGCCGCCCTGATGGGGCTGATCGTGGAGTTCTTCAACAAGAAGATCGACGAACTGGACAAAAAGGGCGTGTGCATCCGCATGCTGGGGGATTTGCGCCAGGTGCCGGAGCTGCAGCGCAAAACCGCCGAGGCCGCCATGGCCCGCACGGCGCACAACGCCGGGCTCAAGCTCAACATCGCCCTCAACTACGGCAGCCGGCAGGAGATCGTGCGCGCCGCGCGCCTCCTTGCCCAAAAGTGCCGCCAGGGGGAGATGCGGCCGGAGGACATCGACGAAAACGCCTTTGAGGACGCGCTCTACACCCGGGGCCTGCCGCCGGAGGACCTG
>ERZ857503.1554-NODE-1554-length-12754-cov-3.187023_pt1 | contig 12754 bp, 6 predicted proteins | sample MGYA00519766_ERZ857503 | MGnify/ENA primary metagenome ERZ857503 (study PRJEB31778, sample SAMEA3449345) | human gut metagenome | biome: human gut; feature: human-associated habitat; material: faeces | place: United Kingdom | collected 2010/2012 ...
TATAGGAGTCGCTGCGGCAGTCGGCGACGTTGTGCGCCGTGCGGAGTTTCACCACGCAGTGCTCGCCGTCCGTGGCGAGGAACACCCCGCCCAGTTCGTTTTCAGCATCCGCGCCGTCGAGGTCGATGCGGTACGAAGCATTGGCGCTCGCCAACTGCACCGTCGTCAGGCGGCAGCGGCTATGGGCGGCCTGCTTCACCGAAACCTCGGCGAACGCCTCGGCCGTGAACAGCTCGGTCAGCTCCAACTGCGCCCCTTCGGCCAGCTCCACCTCCAGCACCGACATGTCGGGTGCGGTGTGCAGCACGACGATCCGCGCCGAAGCGCCTGCGGCGGCCTCGATGCGGAGTTTCCGGGGATCGACCGCCGCAAAGGGTTCGGTCTCGGCCCCGGCGATGCGGAGAAGCTCGCCGTCCGCCGCACGCAGTCCGCGGATGATGTCGAGAATCGGCTCCATCACTTGTCGTATTCGTTGATGAGCCAGTCGTAACCCTCCTTCTCCAACCGCAGGGCCAGCGACTTGTCGCCCGAATGGATGATGCGGCCCTTGTAGAGCACATGCACCACGTCGGGCACGATGTAATCCAGCAGACGCTGGTAGTGCGTGATGACCACCGTGGCGTTATCCGCCCGGTGGAGTTTCGTAACGCCCGTGGCGACGATCCGCAGGGCATCAATGTCGAGGCCCGAATCGGTCTCGTCGAGGATCGCCAGCTTCGGGTCGAGCATCGCCATCTGGAAAATCTCGTTCTTCTTCTTCTCGCCGCCCGAGAACCCTTCGTTCACGGCCCGCGAGGTGAGTTTCGACGAGAGCTCCACCACGGCGCTCTTCTCGCGCATCAGACGCAGGAACTCGGCGGCCGTCAGCGGCTCCTCGCCGCGGAACTTGCGCTGTTCGTTGACAGCCAGTTTCATGAAGTTGGCCATCGTGACGCCCGGAATCTCCACCGGGTACTGGAAGCCCAGAAACAGCCCCAGCCGGGCCCGGTCCTCGATGGGCATCGACAGCAGGTCGCGGCCCAGAAACTCGGCCGAACCTTCGGTGACGGTGAATTTCTCATTGCCCGCCAGCACCGAGGCCAGCGTCGACTTACCCGAGCCGTTGGGGCCCATGATGGCATGCACCTCGCCGGCCCTGACCTCGAGGTCGATGCCCCGGAGAATCTCCTTGCCGTCGACCGACGCATGCAGATTTTTTACCTTTAACATATCTTTTTTGCCAGTTTTTTACATTTCTCAATCTCTCGGGGCGTCAGCACCCCGTGCTTGCGGCATCCGCTCCGGCCCAAAGTCCCGGCGACCCGGAAACCGCTCCATTTCAATATCTCGCGCAAGGCACGGAACACGCCGGTCGTCTGGCGAAACCACACGCTGAACGGATAGACCGTATTGCACGCGGCGACCAGCACGGCCCGCTTGCCCTTGTGCAGCGGGATCGGCATGCCGTTCTCCCGCTCGCCCATCATCGCATAGACCATCCGGTCGAACAGCACCTTCAGCGCCCCGCTCATGTTGCCCCAATAGCAGGGCGACCCGACAATCAGCGCGTCGGCCCCGCGAATCGCCTCAGCCGCACGGTGCGCATCGTCTTCGGGCAGCACGCAACGGCCCAGCGAACGGCATTTCATACACCCGGTGCAGGGCCGGACCTGCATGTCGCGGACGAACAGCGTCTCGACTTCGCACCCTTCGGGCAGCGCGCCGGCCACATGGCCGAGCATCTGCGAAACCAACCCGTCGCGGCGGGGACTTCCGTTTATGACGACGACCTTCATCTTTCCGCTACCCTACCGATCCTTCCAACTGCAACGCCAAGAGTTTCTGCGCCTCGACAGCAAATTCCATCGGCAGTTTCGACAGCACCTCGCGGGCATAGCCGTTGACGATCAGCCCCACGGCATCCTCGGTCGAAAGACCGCGCTGGTTGCAGTAGAAAAGCTGGTCGTCGGAGATTTTCGACGTCGTGGCCTCGTGCTCCACCACGCCCGTGCGGTTGCGGACGTCGATCACGGGGAAGGTATGCGCCCCGCACCGGTCGCCGATCAGCAGCGAGTCGCACTGCGAATAGTTGCGGGCGTTCTCGGCCCCCTTCGCCACGCGGACCAACCCCCGGTAGGAGTTCTCGCTCCGCCCCGCGGAGATGCCTTTCGAAACGATGCGGCTGCGGGTGTTGCGGCCGATGTGGATCATCTTCGTACCCGTGTCGGCCTGTTGGAAATTGTTGGTCATGGCCACCGAGTAGAACTCCCCGACGGAGTTGTCGCCCGCGAGAATGCAGCTCGGGTATTTCCATGTGATCGCCGAACCCGTCTCGACCTGCGTCCACGACAGGCGCGCATTCTCGCGGCAGATGCCGCGTTTGGTGACGAAGTTATAGACGCCGCCCCGGCCCTGCCGGTCGCCGGGATACCAGTTCTGGACGGTGGAGTATTTGACCTCGGCGTCCCGCTCGACGATGATCTCCACGACGGCGGCGTGCAACTGGTTCTCGTCGCGCTGGGGTGCGGTGCACCCCTCGAGGTAGCTCACATAAGCCCCCTCGTCGGCCACGATCAGCGTGCGTTCGAACTGCCCCGTGCCGGCGGCGTTGATGCGGAAATAGGTGGACAGCTCCATCGGGCAGCGCACACCTTTGGGAATGTAGCAGAACGAACCGTCGGAAAAGACCGCGGCGTTCAGCGCAGCATAGAAGTTGTCGGTATAGGGCACGACGCTCCCGAGGTACTTTTTCACCAGTTCGGGGAAGTCGCGCAGCGCCTCGGAGATCGAACAGAAAATAATCCCTTTCTCGGCCAGCACCTCCTTGAAGGTGGTCTTGACCGAGACGGAGTCCATCACGGCATCGACCGCGACGCCCGCCAGCGCCATCTGCTCCTCGAGCGGAATGCCCAGTTTGTCGAACGTGCGCTTCAGCTCGGGATCGACCTCGTCCATCGAACCCAGTTGCTTTTTGGGCTTCGGAGCCGCATAGTAGATGATCTCCTGAAAGTCGATCGGCGGGATCGTCAGGTGGGCCCATGTCGGAGCCTCCAGCGTCAGCCAGTGGCGATAGGCCGCCACGCGCCGCTCGGTCATCCACTCCGGCTCGCCCTTCTTGGCGGAGATCAGCCGCACGACATCCTCCGAAAGCCCTTTGCCGATGGTTTCGGTCTCGATGTCGGAAGTGAAGCCGTACTTGTATTCCTGCTCCCCGATATTTTCCAGTATGTCTTTTTCGTTTTCAGCCATTGTGAGCGAAATATCTTGTAAAGATACGAATAAGAACGGACAAGTGCAAAACCGAACCGCATCCGGTTCAGCCGAACAGCCCGAATCCTAAAAGTGCCGTTACGGCACCAAAGGTACAAAAATCCATTTACTTTTCACAATGCACCCCTGCAAATCCGGTTCCGAAACGGTCAAACGGCAAAAAAAGGCGCCCATCTTCTGGGCGCCCCTTTCCATACAAAACCTTACGGCCTATTTGGTGTATTCGATAACGACCGAACCGACCTCGATATTGGTTGTGGTATCCGTGAAGTCGATCCGGAAATCGGACGCATCGACACCTGCCGTCGCAAAATCGAACGTAATCGTGCTTGAATTCGCTCCTGCAGGTTCCGTGGCCGCCAATACCATTGAAGCCGAGCCATAAGAGCAAGTCAGCAATTCGGGCTTGCGGGCAGAATTGGAGTTGACCGTAATCTTTCGGATTTTACCCATATCCGATGCCGCCACATGCGTTTCGGTCTTGCCCTTGTTGAAATACCACACGATATTCTTGCCCACATCTTTGCTGTAATAGACATTACCCGTGAAAGTGATCGTGCTGGCTTTGGTATCATCGATAGCCGTCCATGTACTGTCCGTCTCTTTCCAACTCGTCGGCAACCCCGTGATATTAGTCGAGAGGACGCCCGCCGTGGCCGAAAGGGTCATCGTGTAATCGGTTCCCGTATCGCCGCCGCCCGAACCACCCTGCGGAGTCCAAACGATCGAGAAAACGTTGATTCCGCTGTCCTTGCTGTAGATCGTAATCGTCGATCCGGCAGAGGCCGACGAGCAATCATAAGTCAACTTTGCGGCATTCTGTGTCTTGTCGGGAGCATCCTGCGTGGACAATTCCGTACCGTCGACGGCCACAGCCAACGGACGGGCAACATCCCCGCCGGAAACAGCCTCAACGACCAGCGTACCCGGAGCATCCACCTTGAACGACACATTTGCCTTGGTCAGGCTGCCCGTACCTCCGAACTGGAAACGTAGCGCTTTCTGACCATCGGCATTGTTGTTCTGTGCAAACTTGAACTTGCCGCCACCCATCAGGAACGAAAGGCCTTTATAGGTAAACCCGTCATCATCTTTCGTCAGATCGACCGTCGGGGTCATTATCGCCAATGCCGCTGCATTGATGTCCCCCGTGCTGTTGCCGAATCCGGCCCAGATAGCTGCAAATTCATCCGCGCCCCATGACAAAGCCGTACCGGGGCCCGTCGTAGCCTCGGCAACGGTCAGTTTGGCCGTACCGGGATCGGAAACCTGCGACGAGGCATCGGCAGGATTGGCAACGACCGAGATCGTGTAGTCACCCACAGCAAGTGCGGCGACCGTCGCGGCAGCGATCGTATAGGAAGTCGCGGTCACTCTCTCGGCAGCGCCGTTATTGAAAGAGACATCATACGACGCAGCACCTTCAACGGCATCCCACGATGCCGCAACCTCCGTCTGTTCGCCTACGGTGACTTTCGCAGGCGTGAACTTCACGACGGGAGCCGCCAGTTTGGTGTCGTTGACCGTCAGCGTGGCGCTGCCGGCGGACGACGGTTTGTAGAGGTAGTCGGAGGCGGCCGCAGCGGTCACCGAGATCGTATAGGTTCCCGGTTTGAGTTTGGCGACGGTCTCGGCCGGAACGGTCATCTGGGTCGCGGAAACGGTCTCCGAGAAGCGAACGACCTCTTCGGTCTCACCATTGAGCGTCGTCAGGGCGAGGCGGTAGGTGTAGGTCGCGGCGTTGGGTACGGCGTCCCACGAGAAAGTCACGGGGGCATTATCGCCCTTGGTCACCTCGGCGGGAGCGGCCGTTACCACGGGAGCGGCGAGCGGCGTGGCGTTCTGCCCCGGAGCCTCCGATCCCTCGTACCAGCCGATGCTGTAGATGTGGTTGATCGTCGCGTCGGTATAGATCGAAACTGTCGCCGAAGCCGGGATGCCCGGGCAGGGAATGTACACCTTACCGCGGTTGTCGGCCGTGGGAGCCTCGAAAGGCCCGAAAGCCTTGCCCAACGCATCGACATAGGCGTAGAAGTTGCGACCGGCACCATTGGCATAGCAGTCGATAGCGATCACGCCCTCGCCTACCACCGAGAACTGCACGGCACGTTCGGTGGGCACTCCGTCTTTGAGGGTCGATTTACCACCCAAATCGAGGAAATTATAACCAAAGTCGGCATCCGCCTTAATCTGGACATTCTTACTCGAAGTGGCCAAAATCGTAAGACCGTCGACAGTCTCGTTAGAGACCCAACTGGTAATATCCCAGCCCGTCGTGAAATCCCAGTAATTGGACTGTCCGAGGGTCGTGACTACCAGACTGCCCGATTCGACGCCGTCGATAAAGACCGTGATCGAATATTCGGTGCGCTCTTTCAGACCCTCGAAAGTATAGGTATGCGCGGCGATCTCGGCGTCGGTCAGCGTGATGTCGCGCTCGTCGTCGCCGCCTTTCAGCGCAAGGCTCGTAACCCGCTGGTCGGCGCCCCACGAAAGGGTGATCGAAGCCGCAGTCTTGTCGGTCACGTCGACGTCGATCTTGTCCGAAGCGACGAACGTGACGGTTCCGCGCACGGCCTCGTCGCGCAGCAGCTCGACGGTATAGGCCGTACCGGTGGTCAGTCCGGTGAGCTCGTATTCGCCGGCGGCGATCTGGGCGGCGGTGAGTCCGATCTTACCGACGTCGGGCGTCACGCTGAGGTCGGTGACGTTCGAGCCGGCAACCCAGCGCAGCATGGCGGTGGTGGCCGTAATATCCTCGTCGGGGACCTTGCCGTCGTTCAGGAAGAGGTTCTCGACGCCCGTGGCGAAGATGCAGACCGCGGGTTTCGAATCGGCGACGCCCGAGCGCTGCGAAACGGCGACCAGTTCGGCCTTCCATGCGCGGTTGCCGGGAAGCTCCTTGAAGGAGTATTCCATCGTCTTGGCCGTCGTGCCGTCGCTGCCGAGCGGGGCGATCAGGTCCACCTCGTCGTAAACACCGCCGTCGCCGTCGGTATAGGAGAGCGTCAGCGTGTAGTCGGAGATGCCGGTCATGACCGTCCATGAAAAGGCGACGTTCACGTTGTTGGTCAGCGTATAGGTAAAGTTCAGCGGGGAGAATTCGCGGTCGTAGGCGATATCCTCGATGATCCCGTCGGGGTCCGAACAGCCGTGAAGCGACGCCGCACCGGCGAAAAGCGTCACGAACAGCAGGAATTTATTGATAATCGTTTTCATACGTTTCTTGTTTTTTCCTTTTTCAGGTCACTATCGCACCGGATAACCGTAATCGTTGGCCAGCATGCTGTTGGGAGTCAGCGACATCTTGAAAAGCGGCCAGAACATATGCACGTCGGGATCGTACTGATAGATCATGTCGATACGCGCCGTGGAGGTCGTGCCGCTCTTGATATACTCCTCCTCGGTAGATCCGTCGGTCTTCTTCGAGGTGTAGAGCGTCCAGCCCGTGCCTTCGGGTTCGCCGGCCTCGCCGAAGTCCAGTCCGTGAAGCTGGACCGTCTCGCCGTCGTCGGCATACTTGTAGTAGACCTTCGTACCGATAGTCGAGAAATCATAGCTGTCGCCCGTAACGGCCGAGGTGTAGGTCGTGTGGTCGAGCATGGCCTTCATCTTGCCCTTCACGTCGTCGAGCGACTTCTTGAGCAGTCCCCAGCGGATGAGGTCCTGCTTGCGGACCTGCTCGCAGTTGAATTCGAGCATGCGCTCCTTGTAGATGGCCCAGAACATATCGTCCTTCGAAACGATGCCGTCAAGATAGGTGTCGACCGCATCGTTGGATTTGAAGGCGCGGTAGCGGACCTTGCGCAGTTGCGTCTTGGCATAGGGCAGGTCGTTGAGTTCGTTGGCAGCCTCGGCGGCCATCAGCAGCACGTCGGCATAGCGCATCACGATGGGCTTGATGCCGCAGTCGTTGCCCGAAACGACCTCGTTCATCCACTCGTAGCGGTACTTGCCGCAATACCATTTCTGGATGTTCTCCAGCTCCTGCTTGCCGCCGTTCCAGCGGTAGGGAATGCAGGTGACGTCGCGGCGACGGTCGGCCTTATCATACTCGTAGAAGAGCGTAGGAACCGGACCGATGGTGCCGCCGGCATTGGCCTTGCCGCAGTATTTGTCGGCCGTGGTGTGCTTGACGGCGTAATTGTTCATCCACTGGCCGCGGTTGTCGGCGAAGGGGATCACGAAAAGCGCCTCGCCTCCGGCCGTGACCTCGCGCTTCATCATGTCGCGCCAAATCTCGTCGAAGGAACCCTCCAGTTTCACCGAAGCGTTCTCCTTGGCGATCACCTCCTTGCAGGCAGCGAGCGCTTTGGTGTAGAGGGCATTGCCGCCCCACTCCTGACCCGCCTCGACCAGCTTGCTGCGGCGGTTCGAGCCCACGTTGCCCGTGCCGATCCGCCCCTCGTCGGGACGCTGCGCATAACCGGCGGCCGAAAGGCACACGCGGGCCAGCAGGCCGTAGGCGAAGGCTTTGTTGACACGGGTCACGGTGCCCGTCCGGGCACCCTCGTTGGGCCAGTCGACATAGTTCACAGCCTCCTCGAGGTCGGCGATGATCTGCTTGTAGATCTCGTCGCGGTCGCTCTTGGGCTTGTTCACATCGCCCGTTTCGCCGATGGGCTGGAAGCGCGCGGGAACGTCGCCCCAAGCCTTGATCAGGTCGAAATAGAAGAACGCGCGCAGCACGAGCGATTCGCCCAGCAGGTAACGCATCCCGGCGTTGCCCTCGACATTGCCGTACTTGCGCAGGCCGGCGACGGCGAGGTTGCAGTTCTCGATGGCGGTGTAGGCCAGCGCATACTGTCCGCCGTCTTCGTTAAGCTGGCTGCCGGCATCGTCATAGGTAGCGTTGTAGGTATAAATCAAGGTCTTGGTATCGGTGGCTTTGTCAGGCGACGCCGAAACGTACCACTCCGAATCGGTGTTGGCGCCGTAGTAGACCAGCCAGCGGTTGCGGTAGGACTTGTCCACACCGAACTGGCGGTAGATGTTCATGACGGCCGCCTCGGCATAGGTCTCGTTCGAGAACATGGTCGCCGAATCGGACGACGAGGACGACCGGGTGTCCAGCAGCTCTTCGCCGCACGAAACGGCCATCAGGCCGGCGCAGGCAAGGATATAGATTAACTTTTTCATCGTTGAGTTTTTTTCAGTCGGTTAGAGGTTAGAAGCTGATGTTCGCACCGAACACCCACGAGCGGCTCTTCGGATAGGCCGAGTAGTCGACATTGGGGGTCATGGGCGTCGCGCGGCGCGTGTCGACCTCGGGGTCGAAGCCGCTGTACGGCGTCCAGCAGAAGAGGTTGGTTCCGGTGGCGTAGAAACGCACCTTGCTAATACGAATCTTGCGCGTCCAGCTCGCGGGCAGCGTGTAGCCGATCGTCAGCGACGAGAGGCGCAGGAACGAAGCGTCCTCCAGCAGCCAGCTATGCACGACCGTCTGCGGCATGTAGGGCGACCACATGGTCGTCGTCCGGTTGGCGGCCGCCAGCGCTTCGGGATCGGTAATCACGTCGCCCGTCGTCCAGTCGACGTTGGTCCAGCGCCTGCCGAGGGCCATCACGTCCGACAGGTTGCGGATCACGCCCTTGCCCGTGTATTTCTGCGAGGAGGTGAACTCGACGTTGTTGGCGTTGAAGACCTTGTTACCGTAGGAATAGGTGAAGTTGGCGGCGATGTCGAACCCGTAGGCATAACCCGAGAGCGAGAAACCGCCCGTGAACCGGGGCTGCACGTTGCCGATCTTGCCCTGAACAGGCGTGCCGTCGGCGTCGCAGAGCAGCTTGAGCGAACCCGGACGCATGTCGCCGACCACGCCGGCGCAGTTCGAACCGTCGAGCGTCTTCCATTTGCCCGTCTCGGCATAGTAGTCCAGATCGAAGTCCTCGACCTCGTAACGTCCCAGCGTCGTGTAACCGCGGACATCGCCGATAGCGCCGCCCAGTACGGCATAGTAGTCGACTACATTGTTGTTCCAACCCGACTTCTGCGAATAGGTTTCCAACCCGGCCAGATCCATGATACGGCTGCGGTTGAAGGCGATGTTGGCGTTGAAATTCAGCCCGTACTTGGCTTTCTCGAGAATCACGGCAGAAACCGAGACCTCCAGACCGCGGTTGCGGATCGTACCGGCGTTGCGGTACTGGAAGCCATAGCCCGAACCCGAAACCGGATAGCGCATCAGAATATCCTCGGTAGTGTTCTGGTAAACCTCGACCGACCCCGAGAGGCGGTTGCGCCAGAATCCGAAATCGAGGCCCAAGTTATGCGAATAGGTGGTCTCCCACGTCAGATTGGCATTGGCCATATAGCTCTCGTTGACACCGTTGCCGTTGGGCGTCCAGTAGACCGGGTCGCCGTAGATGAAGCTGCTGCCCGTGCCGACCTCGTAGAGCTGCGTCAGGCCGCCCATACCGGTCGGGATGTTGTTGTTTCCCGCCGTACCGAAGCTGTAACGCAGCTTGAGGTTGTCCAGCCACCGGAGGTCTTTCAGCCCCCACTCGTCGGAGATACGCCACGAAGCGGCCGCCGAGGGGAAGTAACCCCATTTCTGACCTTTGGAGAACTTCGACGAACCGTCGCCGCGCATCGTGGCCGAAACCATATATTTGCCCTTGAAATCGTAGTTGACACGTCCGAAATAGGAGAGCAGGATGTCGTCGGCCGCATAGTTCATGTTCGAGGAGCTGGCGTTGGAGCCCGCGCCCATGAAAGCCCACGCCTGCTCGGCGGTATAGAAATCGGGCAGACCGTCGACCCATGTGTTGAACGTCCGCTGCTCGGTGATGATGTACTCCTGTCCCAGCAGCACGTTGAGGTGGTGGTTGTCGTTCGAAATCAGTTTCTTGAAATCGTAGCTCAGCGTATTGGTGTTGCGCACGCGGCGGCGCGTCACATCGTTGTAGTTGGTCGAGGGGGTTCCCGGAACGGTCGAACCCGAACCGCCGATCTTCGAATAGTAGGTCGTGACGCCGTAGAAGGAGTTGGTCTCCTGCCGGTACTCCTCCATGCCGGCCTCGACCTTCAGGTTGAGGTTGTCGACGATCTCCCATGTGAAGCCGCCGTTGGCGGTCCAATTGGTGCGCTCGCGCTTGCGGTCCGAATCCGAAACGGCGACCGTCGGCATCACGGCGTCCGAGGAGTTCTCCTCCAAGTCGTCACCGCCCTCGATCTGGGCCTTCAGCGGAATGGGCGTGTAGAGCATGGCGTTCTTCAGACGACCCGTGGTCTGGGCACCCGAGTCGTTGAGCGAGTTGGCGCCCGCGCCGCGCACCTTCATGCGCGAATAGCGGATGTTGAAGTCGAGCGTGATGCGCTTGTTGGGCTTGAACTGCGTCTTCAGGCCGAGGTTGTCGCGGCTGTAATTCGAACCGATCATGATCGCCTTGTCATAGAGACGCGCATAGGTGGCGTTCCACTTGAACTTGTCGCCGCCGCCCGAAACCGTGAGGTTGTGGTTGAACTGCTCGCCCGTGCGGCCGAAAAGCTGGTCCATCCAGTCGTTGCCCTTCACGTTGTCGTAAAGGTCGATGTCGGAGAACGCCCCGAAATAGGGCTCGTAGTTGTCCGACACCTTGTTCTGAACGGCGGCCAGTTCATACTGCCACTTGGCGAACTCCGAGGGGTTGAGCGCCTGCACCTGATTCTTGCGGGCGATATCCTTGAAACCCCAGTATACATTATAATTCACGTTGATCTTGCCCTTCTCGCCGCTCTTGGTGGTGATGAGCACGACGCCGTTGGCACCGCGCGAACCGTAGATGGCCGTCGAGAAAGCATCCTTGAGGATGTCGATCGACTGGATTTCCGACGAGGAGATGTCGCTGATGCTCTCCACCGGAAATCCGTCGACGATGTAGAGCGGCGCGCCGTCGGACGAGAACGTGCCCGCACCGCGGACGCGGATGCGGATTTCAGCGTCGGGATCGCCCTCCGTGGCGGTGATCTGCACGCCGGCCATGCGGCCCGTCATCGCCTCGGCGACCGAGGCCACGGGCATCTGCTGGAGCGTCTCGGCGTTGACCGAGGCGACCGAACCGACCACGTCGCGGCGCTTCACGGTGGCGTAGCCCACGACCACGACGTCGTCCATGGCCGTCGATTCGTCTTCGAGCTTAACGTCGATCTGCGTCCTGCTGCCGATGGCGATGCGCTGCGTCTTCATACCGATGTACGAGATCACCAGCGTCTTTTTCGAAGCGTCGGGCACGTTGAGCGACCACTGGCCGTCGACCCCCGAACTTGCTCCCAAGGTCGATCCGTCGACGATCACCGAAGCTCCGACGACCGGTTTTCCCGCCGAATCCCTGACGACTCCTCCGATTTTCTGAGCCACGGCCGCGGAGGCCAGACTCACACCCAGCAGGAACAACAGGGCGAACTTTAGAGTAAAGCTTTTCATATAAAAGGTTTTGGTTAATAATTAGGTTTTCGCTTTTTCCGTAAAAAGGGACATTTCCCTATACAAAAATAAATTGCCCCGGAGGATTCGACAGGTAATTTTTATCACTTCTCATGGATAATTTGTCAACCCCGGCCGAATGGCCCTCCAAAGCCCTGAGAAAAGGAATACGGGGCAAAAAATCCTCCCTTCTCGGGAGGATTTTCCGGAAAAAGATTTTCAGATCGGGCGAATACATCGAGCTTCGCATATCGGCAGCGGAGAACCGGATCAGAGAAGAGCGGACCAGCCATCGCCCCTGTAACCCGGCTCTTAGCCGGGGCGCAGAACCGGACCGGAGACGCATTAACGAACGTCCGCCTCTAAATCCGGCGTCTTACGCCGGTATTCCATCGACGCCCAGATGAAGGGCCCCACGCCCTTGCAGTCGTTGTCGATCACCGGCTCGGAGATGTAATATTCGAACGTGCCGCTGCGCATCCCCTTGCCGCCCAGCCCGGCCACCGAACAGCAGTCGGTCAGCGAGATCGTGCCGTCGGGATTCTCCCGCACGAAACGGTCCACGAACTTCTCGTAGAGCCGCCGGGCCCCGGCACCCATCTCCACGGGCAGGTAGCCCAGCCGCACCCCTTTGAGCATGGCGTAGACGAACATCGCCGAGGCGGTCGATTCGAGGTAGTTGCCCTCGCGTCCCGGCTGGTCGAGGACCTGATACCACATGCCGGTCGCAGGATCGGCATATTGGGGCAGCACCTCATAGATATGGTTCAGAATATCGACCATCGGGCGCGTCGTGTCGTCCACACCGAGGTATTGCAGCGTCTCGACGATGGCCATGGCGTACCACCCCATCGCCCGGCCCCATGCGTGCGCCGACTGGCCGGTGGTCTTGTCGCACCAGAACATCTCGCGCGAATCGTCGTAGGCGTGGCGGTAGAGCCCCGTCACGGGGTCGTAGGTATGCGCGGCCACGACGACGAACTGGTTGACGATGTCGTCGACAGCCTTTTCGTATTCGGCACCCGAGAGGTATTTTTTGGCATATTCGGCATAGAACGGCTCGGCCATGTAGAGCCCGTCGAGCCACATCTGGTGCGGATA
>ERZ857503.1560-NODE-1560-length-12679-cov-2.780339_pt1 | contig 12679 bp, 8 predicted proteins | sample MGYA00519766_ERZ857503 | MGnify/ENA primary metagenome ERZ857503 (study PRJEB31778, sample SAMEA3449345) | human gut metagenome | biome: human gut; feature: human-associated habitat; material: faeces | place: United Kingdom | collected 2010/2012 ...
TTTTGGCATATTCATGCCAAAACACCTCGCGGGATAGTGGTGTGTGAACAGTAACTGGAATTACTTTAGTTGTATAAATTTAAGTGAAACAGGTGGACGTATAATAATTCTTACGCTATAATAGGTAAGAATTTATGTTGCTGTGAGCGAAGCAAACGGTAACAGATTTGAAGAAACGTAACTGTGAAAACAGTGAACAGTAACAACAGTTACAGAGAAACAGAGGTTATCACGTGAGTAAAAGAGAAGATTATAAACGATTTATCGTATTTTGTCTGGCGAGTCTCGTGGTTCTGGCACAGGCGGCGGTCTTTGCATGGGTGTGGTATTCCGTTTACAGAGGACAGATCGACGAGCCTTTCTGGCGCAAAGGTAACTGGGTACTGATCGCAATCTACGGTCTGATGTTTGCCCTGTTTGCCAAATTGTACGGAGGACTTAAGGTTGGATATCTTAAGAGGATTGATGTATTTTATTCGCTGACACTGGCACTTTTGTGTACCAATGTGGTGGAATATCTGGAGATCACCCTGATCAACAGATGGTTCCTGAGCGTATGGCCTATGATCGAGATGACAGGAATACAGCTGGTGCTGATCATTATCTGGATATTTGGTTCAAGGTATATCTATTCCGGACTTTACCGCGCACGCCGGCTTCTGGTCATTTACGGTGACCGGGATCCGGGGGACGACCTGATCCATAAGATGAATTCCCGAAAGGACAAATATGACATCAGCGGCAAGGTACACATCAGTGTGGGAGAAGAAAAAATCCATCAGATGATGCAGGATTATGACGGCGTAATCATCTGGGATCTGCATTCAACAGAGAGAAACCGTTATCTGAAATACTGTTTTGCTCATTCTGTCCGATGCTATGTGAGTCCGAAGATTTCGGACATCATTCTTATGGGAAGTGAACGCATCCATCTTTTTGACACACCGCTTCTGGTATCCAGAAATATGGGACTGGCAGTAGACCAGCGTGCTGCAAAGAGAGTTATGGATATTCTGATCTCAGGGATCGGCATTATAATCACTTCACCGATCATGCTGATTATAGCGATTGCGGTAAAAGCATACGACAGAGGTCCGGTGTTTTATTTTCAGGACCGTCTGACATTGGGTGGAAAGCCCTTTAAGATCTGTAAATTCCGCAGTATGTGCGTAGATTCAGAGAAAAACGGTGCAAGACTGGCATCCAAGCATGATTCCCGTATCACACCGGTAGGTCATGTGCTGAGAAATCTTCATCTGGATGAGCTTCCTCAGCTTTTCAATGTATTTAAGGGAGATATGTCTCTGGTAGGTCCGCGTCCGGAACGTGAAAGTATCATGCTTGAGTATGAGAAAGAGCTTCCGGAATTCTATTATCGTCTGAAAGTTAAAGCAGGTCTTACCGGATATGCGCAGGTCTACGGTAAGTATAATACAACTCCTTATGACAAATTAAAGCTGGATCTGTTTTATATTGAGAATTATTCCTTCCTGCTGGATATCAAGCTGATCTTTATGACAGTTAAAATCTTTTTCCAGAAAGAAGTATCTGAGGGAGTAGATGACAGACAGGTAAATGCGTTGAAGGATTCCGGGAAAAACGTCGGAGTGTCAGAGAATAAAACGGAGGAATGACAATGAATAAACCGCTGGTATCTGTGATCATGCCGGTTTACAACGGAGAAAAATATATTAGAAAGGCTGTGGAATCCGTCTATGAACAGGGAGTTTCGCTGGAACTTCTGGTGATCGATGACGGTTCTACAGACCATACAGAGGAAGTCCTGTCTGCCTATGAGGGCAGAGAGGACTTTCGGTATATTAAGAATGAACAGAATATGGGAGCTGCAGGCTCCAGAAACAGAGGAGTCGGGTTGGCACAGGGAACCTACATTTCTTTTCTGGATGCAGATGACTGGTGGGAGTCAGGCAAGCTGAAAGAACAGCTGAAACGTCTGGAAGAGACAGGATACGTGCTGTGTTCTACAGGGCGGGAACTGATGAAAGCGGACGGAAGCAGTACAGGACGGACAATCCCTGTAAAAGAGAAGATCACCTACAGAGAACTTCTGAAACATAACAGCATCAACTGTTCTTCTGTGATACTCAGAAGGGATGTGGCGCGAGAGTTTCCCATGGAGCATGACGACAGCCATGAGGATTATATCACCTGGCTGAAAATCCTGCGAAAATACGGCTGTGCTGCCGGAATCAACAAACCATATCTGAAATATCGTCTCAGCGAAGGCGGCAAATCCAGAAACAAACTGAAATCAGCAGCCATGACTTACAATGTCTACAGATACGCCGGTTACGGCAGGATCAGAAGCTGTATTTTTTTCTGTTCTTATGCTGTACATGGAATATGGAAATATTGTCACTGTTCACAGTAGAGAAATATTTCCATTGACCGAAATGTTAAGTTTCTATTCCATAAATCGTAAAAATATGTTATGCTTGTTGCAGTAAATATGACTTTGCGGTTAATTGCCCGTTACATTGCTGTGCGTTTTTTTGTCTGCCGGTCATCTGAAGAATCTGGCAGAATGGGGTTGTATGTTCACACAGCAGAAGTCAGAAATATGATTAGAGGATAGTACTTAAACATGAAAATAAAAAAAGAGAGAGCGGCGGTGCCGTACTCCTGCCTGATTGATAACATTAAAGTTTTGCTTATCTTTCTGGTAGTATTTAACCATATTATTGCATTTAACCTTGTAAAGATAGACACTGTAGTGAGATATGTGTGGTATGCGATCACGATTTTTCACATGCCTGCATTTGTTTTTATTTCAGGATATCTGTCAAAGAAACCTCAGAATGTGCTGAAGAATTTTAAGAACCTGCTGATCCCTTATGTTCTGGGATATACCTTAACCTGGTATTCACAGATATGGCTGGGCAGATCTGTAGATTATGAGATACTGCGTCCTACCGGAAGTGTCATGTGGTATATACTGGCACTGTTTATTTACCGCCTTACCATTGAGGCCCTGGGTAAGATCAGATTTATTGTTCCGCTCAGTATCCTGTTCGCATTATGGGCAGGAACCAGACCGGAATTTACCACATTCCTGTCATCATCAAGAATCGTGGTATTTTTCCCGTTCTTTGTTGCGGGGTATCTCTGGAAGAGTGAATATATCACAGCGATCCGTAAATTTAAGGGAAAATGGATCCTGGTGGCAATCTCCGGAGTCCTTTTGTGGGCGATACCGAATTATATGATCCCAAATGAAATGGGAATCGCTATTTTCCGAGGTAATCATGGATATCAGCTCTGTGGCCTGACGGATCCTCAGGGAGTGATCCTCAGACTGCTGATGTATCTGGTATCTTTCGTAGTTGTCTATACGATGCTTGCGTTAGTGCCGGACATCAAACTGCCACTCACCTATGTGGGACGACATACAATGGGAATTTATTTCTTCCATTATCCGATCATGATCATTATGAATGGTTTATACATCCTGATGCTTCCTGCAATGAACAATGTATGGGTGCTTCTGGGAGTATCACTGGTATTTGTACTTGTACTGGGAAGTCTGCCTGTGGATCTGCTTTATACGGGTGTTCTGAATCTGATTGCATTTATCCTGATCAAGAAGGATAAGACAGTCAGAGATGAAGGTCTGGAAGAAGAGTATGATGAATATGAACTTCTCAGAAGAAAGAAAGCCATCGCAGAGCTTGCGGCAACGCTTGATTCAGAGAGTGAGCAGGACGGACATGTGGAGAAAGTAAATATGGACGAGGATACACCGGATCATACTTCTTCCGACAGTCATGAAGGCTTCAGCAATGTGGCCGGCATGGAGCTGGAGATTGAAGAAGATAATCTGGATGATATCCCTGATGAACTGATCAAAGGGGAAGAGGAGCTTTCGCTGGAAGACCTGATCCAGGAACTGGAAGCTACTACCAGAGCGATGGACAATAAAGAATCATAAACATAAAGGAAGAGTTTTGAGATACAAAAAACAGTATTTCAAGACTCTTCTTTTTGTAAAGTTAACGCGAATTTAACATTTTTGTAACGGACAGGTGACGGAAGTTGGGAAGTATGATATAATCAAAGTATCTATCGTATGGAGCAGGAAAACTGTTCGGCAAAATAAGAATATTTTTTTCAGGGGAGTTATGACGAAAGAATGAAGAGAGTAATCACATATGGCACTTTTGATCTTTTTCATAAAGGCCACTACAATATTATCAAAAGAGCAAAAGCACTTGGTGATTATCTGATCGTAGGTGTCACAAGTGAGAGCTTTGACATTGAGCGGGGCAAACTCAATGTGCGGGACAGCCTCATTAAGAGAATCGAGAATGTGCGCAGGACGGGGCTGGCAGATGAGATCATCATTGAGGAATATCAGGGACAGAAGGTCAATGACATCATTAAGTATGATATTGATGTCCTGGTGGTAGGATCTGACTGGAGAGGGAAATTCGATTACCTTAAGAACTACTGTGATGTAGTTTATCTGGAAAGGACCAAGAATATTTCCAGTACAAAGCTTCGCAGTGAAGGTGTTATCTTTAATATGGGAATCGTGACGGATGACATCCGGGATAATGATTTTGTGGAGGAATCCAAATATGTCAGCGGAGTTCATGTGGAACGTGTATTCAGCGAGGATCACGAGACTGCACAGAGATTCTGTGATAAATATGAGTTAGGTTCCTGCTGGAACAGCTATGATGAATTTCTGGCAGATGTAGATATTGTTTATATCAAGACATCGCTGAACCGGAGAGCAGAATATATTGAGCGAGCGCTGAAAAAAGGAAAATATGTGATCAGTGATTCGCCCATGACGCTTTCCTCAGAGAAACTGCGCTACCTGTTTCAGGTGGCAAGAGAGAACAATGTGGTTCTCATTGAACGGACCACACTGGTCTACCTGCGGGCGTTTAATCAGCTGGTATGGCTGGTACACAGTAACCTGGTGGGAGATCTGGTAAGTGTCAAATGTGCAATCTCCCAGGATGATTTCGAGGGCGGCAGGACTTTTAATGAGACGGTCTGCACAGCTATCTGCGCAATACTGAAACTGCTGGGAAAAAAATGCCAGGATATCAACACCAATGCGGTCCGCAATCAGGAAGGCCGTTTTGTATATGATATGATTTCCATGAAATACGCCGGTGCACTGGCGACTATTGAGATCGGAACAACGGTTGACATTGAGAATGAACTTGTGATCATCGGAAGCAACGGCAGGGTAACTATCCCTAATGACTGGTGGAACACCGGATACTTTGAAGCCAATATTTCAGGAAAAGAATTTCTGAAAAGGTACAGCTTTAACTTCGAGGGAAATGGTTTCCGCTATCTGCTGCAGGAGCTGATGATCATGATCAGAGACAAACGGACAGAATGTACCCGGCTTTTCTATGATGAGTCGGTAAAAATAGTAGAAATTTTGGAAACAATCAACAGAAAGGACAATTCATGACGGAGAAACAGAAATACCTCCTGAAGCTTTTCAGGGAGGTTGATGAAATCTGCAGAGAACATAACCTCAGATACGTGCTGGCAGGAGGCTCCCTGATCGGAGCTCTCAGACATGAGGGATTTGTTCCCTGGGATGATGATGTAGACCTTTATATGCCACGTCCGGACTGGGAGAAATTCATAGAGATATGCAAAACAGAACTCCCGCCTGACAGAGAGATACAGTGTTCGGAGGTGGACAGAAACTATACAAATTCATTTCCGCGCTACGCATCCACCAATACCTGTGCCATCCATAAGAGCCAGATTATCGGTAAGGACTGCGGCGGAGAAATCATAGACATTCTTACACTGGATCCTGTTCCGGCTGATGACAAAGAATACGAGAAATATAGAACACACATGATGATCTACTCAGATCTTATCAATATTTCTGTAGGCTACAGCGACCGCTGGGAGATACCTGCATCCATGTATCTGAAGTATCTTCTTTCTTATATTTTTCTTGGTAAAAAAAGAACACTGGCAAAGCTTGAGAAGATCATGTTCTCTTATAAAGAAGAGGAATGTGACCGTTATGCCATGCGCTGGGGCGGCTGCCCGTTTCTTTTCGATAAGGATATGATATTCCCTGTAAAGGAGGGCATCTTTGAGGGAAAAAAGGCAATGATCCCAAATAAGTGCAGTGACTATCTGATCTGGCATTATGGAGACGAGTGGTCATATATGCCTCCTCATGATAAGAGGGAGGGTCATGTAGCAGTGTGTGTAGATGATCTTCCTTATCAGGAGCTACGTGAAGAATACATGCCGAAGATCAATAAGGAAAGATTGCGCTGGGACAGTGTGTTCCGAAAGTTCTACAATATGCGCATTGCGAAAAAAAGCCATAAGGTCCGCCAGGATGGGCTTGCAATGAAAGCCCGCGCTGTTGCACTGGACCTGCAGAGAGCAATCGATGAATCAGGACTTAAGATCAGTGAGCTGGTGGAAAGCAGATCTTTCCGTAAGCTGAGTGCACTTTTTGGCTCTTATTATAAGAATCAGCTCAGTGCTGACTTTATCGGAAGGGAAGACTATACCAATATTTATGCCTTTTATCATCCGATACTTGTGGAAATACCGGATGATATATTCTATGCAGCAATGCTGACTCTGTTTTATACAGAACGTGTATCAAAGGCATATAGAATGCTGCAGATCCGTAAGCAATGGGATCATCTGAGCTCTGATATGGAGAAACTGAAGGAAGATATTGAGCTTTTCCGGAAAGCAGCGGATCACTATGAGTTTCACAGGATGAAGGAAGCAGAGCAGATCATCAGCGACCTTTTGCAGAAATATCCGGGACATCCGGGATTTATGAAATTTAAGTGCAGGTTCCTGATGGAGGATGCGGGAGAGAACCGGATCGAAGCAGAACGTTTTCTTGATAAGGCTCTTAAGATGTTTCCTGAGGATGGTTATTTCCTGAAATATAAGGCAGATATCCTTTGGATGGATGGCGAGATGCAGAAAGCGGCAGAGCTTTATCTTCAGGTAAAGAATAAGACAACTAACGGAATTGTATGGATGGAGATGGATAGATTCTTCAGAGGATACAAATCTGAAATCCTGAAAAGCTGTGAAGAGCTTATTGCAAACCACAACAAGAAGGAGGCTCTCGCATTGATGGAGCTGTGGAGTCGTCTGATACCTGAGGATGATGATATCCAGGGAGCATTATATCTGGCAAAAACAGTGTGTGCACGTACGCAGAGCGAGATAGAGAAAGAAATCGGTGAAATCCGGGCTGTGATCGGCACACAGATGATCACGCCAGTCAGTGTGGAGAAAAATCCGGGAAAAAGCAGAAAACAGATAAAATCAGATAGAACATCAGATGAAACATCGGCTGATGATGTGAATAAAAAAGTATCAGATCCGTCAGCAGAAACTGAAGAAGTTAAAGCGCCGGCGGATATACAGGTTAAAGTTTCAGAAGAACATAAGATGTACAGGAAAGCTCTTACAAGAGCATGGAAGCGGCTGGGGTATTCCAATGAGCTTGCAGAACTGCGCACCCAGATCATCTGTACAGGTGAGGAGAGCGAATTGGAGTGGCTTGCAGAACAGGTACGAAACCGTCAGTTCCGCAGAGAAGAGAAAGCCTGCGCTTATAAGCTGGTGGGTGATGTCAGGATGAAACAGGGACAGACCAGGGAGGCTTTTGCAAATTATAAGAAAGCACTGGAATATGAGATGCCTTCTTATGTAAAAACAGAGCTGTACCGTATTTTTATCAATGATCTGAACGATGGCAGCAGACAGGCGAAAAGCTTTGGAAAGAAGACGGATATTACAGTTGTGCTTGATAAATGGCTTGATAAATATGAAAGTATTGAAGATATTAAGAAAATCGTGCAGACTGTAACTGTTAAGTGACATCAATAGAAATGGAGTAAAGAGTTGAACAAAAAACAAAAGGTGATTTTATCATTATTACAGGAAATCGATGAAATATGCCGCCGGAATAAAATAGAATATTACCTCTCTCCACGACTGACACTCTGCGCAGTGGAAGGGCATCCTTTCCCACAGAATCCCATGTTTGGAGTTGTGCTGATGAAAACAGCGGATATGGAACGGTTCCGTCTGGCTGTGGATGAAGATCCAAGGGAAAAGAGAGCACTGGAATCCATGAAGAGCCACAAATGGTTCTCAGGATTTTATCTGAGATACACCAATACAGATACTCTGTGCCTGAATCTGGACAACACCAGAGACTACGCATTCCCGGGAATCGGAGTCAGTATTTTTCCGCTCAGGACGCCGGCAGCTTCTGTAAAAGCAGAACGCAGATTATCCAGAGATGAGAATGCATGGACAGAGCTCTGTCATATCAACTATGCAGATAGAAATTTCAGGAGCAGGGTGAACCGTACGATCATGCGGCTGCAGTGCATGATAACCGGGCGCCAGGGACAGGCGGCACATTTGTATGACAGACTTGTCAGATCCTGCCAGCAGCCCGGAGCAAATAAATATATCCTCAAAAGAAGAAAACAGACTACCGTTTTCCCAGCAGAAATTTTTGCAGAGAGTAAACGTGTCACTCTGGAAGGTGCAGAACTCCAGGTTCCGGCAAAAACCGCAGAGTATCTCACTATAAGCTATGGAAAGAATTATAAAGATGCAAAGGAACCCCGCTATGTGACACCCATTGCGCTGGTGGTCAGTGCGAGGGTAAGCTATACACAGTTCTGGAAAGAATCCGGAAACTTTGAGAAATACTGTAAAGAGCGAATGAAAAATGCCCGCAAACTTGCCAGAAGCAGGCGGCACAAAGACTACTTCAATGAATGCTGGGATTATGTAGAGTTCTGTGGGGAGCGCCTGAATCTGAGTGTTTCCTATGAGAAGCAGAAAGACTACATTAAGAACTTGTATAAGAATGAAGATTATATGACACTTGAGAGGGTATTTCGTCCCTATTTCAAGATGATGCAGAAGAGTCTGCAGAAGAACGAACTCTTTGCAGAGGACGAAGAGATTTTTGACATTTATGTAGACGTACTGGAGAAAACAGGAAAGACAGTACAGAGAAGTAAGATCGGCACGCTGATCTGACGGGAGGGAACATGAAACTTTCAGATTATATTGTTACGTTTTTGCAGAAAAAAGGAATCCGCCATTTCTTCGGCTATCAGGGAACCATGATCGCACATCTGGTAGACTCCATTGAGAGAAATCCGGAGACAGAGAATCATTCCGGTTACAATGAACAGGGGGCAGCTTTCGCAGCCTGCGGATACGCACAGGCGAAGGAAGAATGTGCCTGCGCCTATGCTACCAGCGGACCGGGAGCCATCAACCTTCTGAGTGGTGTGGCAGATGCCTATTACGACTCTCTGCCTGTGATCTTTCTGACAGGGCAGCTGAACACGTATGAGTACTCCGGGATTAAAGGACTGCGTCAGCAGGGATTTCAGGAGACAGACATCGTGGCAATGGCGAAACCGATCACGAAATATGCTGTTCAGATACGAAACCCTGAGGACATTGTGGAGGAATTAAATAAAGCATACCATATTGCAACCACAGGACGCAGAGGACCGGTGCTCATCGATCTTCCCATGAATATCCAGAGAAGTGAAGTGGAGAATCCGGTCTATGACATGACTTTTGAGGACAAACATACAGATGAAGCTGCAGCACAGCAGGCGGCAGATACGATTCTGGAAGCACTGGAACAGGCAAAACGTCCGGTGATCATGCTGGGCCATGGCGTGGACAGCAGCTTCAGCCAGCAGAAACTGATCCGCTTTGCACAGAAGAGACAGATTCCGATCATCACCAGCGTTCTGGCGAAATCAGTTCTGGGATACGACCATCCGCTGAATTTCGGGTGCATCGGCGGTGCCTATGGACATCGTTATGCAAATATGATCGCCAATGCAAAAAGCGATCTGCTTCTCTGTTTTGGCATTTCTCTGTGTACCAGACAGATCGGAACCAAAGTACATGAATTTGCCAGAGGTGCAAAGATCATACGTATAGATATTGATCCATACAATCTTCAGAGAGATATCCATGAGAATGGTATCAATGAAGTGAAGCTGCAGGCAGAGACAGGTGCAGTAATCGATTGTCTTGCAAAAGCAGCAGCTCCGGATACAGAGGGGATCAGTGACTGGCTGAATGTCTGCACAGAGATTAAAGAAAATCTTCAGGCAGTTGATGATGCCACACCAGAAAGATATCCGAACCGTATGATCGCAGACCTTAGTGATATGTTGGAGGATACCTCCGCGATCGCAGTGGATGTAGGACAGCATATGGTATGGAGTTACCAGTCATTCAAGAATCATGAAGGACAGAAACTTCTCTTCTCCGGCGGACATGGAGCTATGGGCTACGGGCTTCCGGCAGCTATCGGAGCGTATTATGCAACCGGAAAACCGACCGCCTGCATCTGCGGAGACGGTGCACTCCAGATGAATATCCAGGAACTGGAGTGGGTGAAGAGAGAGAATCTTCCTGTTAAGATCATGGTTATGAATAATGAAGCACTTGGCATGATCCGTCACCTGCAGAGAGATTATTTTGACTGTCTGTTCGCAGGAACCACAGACGGCTGCGGTTTTGCTTCCTGTAATTTCGCAGAGGTGGCAAAGGCTTACGGCATTCCCGCACTGAGAATGCTCTGCGATGCAGTCAGAGAAGAAGCACCGGAATTTCTGGAAGGGGAAGGCCCGAAACTTCTGGAAGTTATGCTGGAGCATGGAACTTTTGCATATCCCAAGACCTGTCTGGGTGAACCGATCCATAATCAGCAGCCATATGCACCGAAGGAAGTTTATGACAGACTGATGGAATTGTAGGAGTGAAGAATATATTTCGGTAATGTGGAATATATAATTAATTATAGAAGGAATTTTTTTGCAGGCAGTCCGTTTTATGGAAGTGGGGAGACTCCCGCATGACAGAGAACAGATCTGTCTGTATTATAGATGAATAAAAAGAGATTATTAGCAGTTAAATATAAATTATAAAATTATATAAGCACATGTTGAGTTTTATAAGATATTAGGGTAGAATATTATAGAGATGAGCAAAACACATTAATTCAAAAGTAGGACGTGGCAGTTAGTTTCCATAAAGTTTGAGGTTACGATTTTATGGCATAGCAAAGCTAACGTAAGTCCAAAACTTACGAAATCATAAGACTATGAGAAATTTTTAATCAAGCAATTCGTTTTATTGTTTTTAGTTTGCGATAAGACTGACCGGAATGGCTAGTGATTGCGGCAACGGCAACTGCCAGTAAACTGATATGGGCAAGTGTGTTTAAGTTTGTAACAGACGCTTTATTTCTCACCCACATCCGCTCCTGACCAGTATTTTTAAAACGCGAATTATAGCGTTCACATTCTGTGCGGAGTGAATAATTACTTTCAAAATATTTGCTGTCCCTATCAATGGAAAGTCTTAAATCATCAGGAATGGTGAGATATTTCGTACAGCCACGATGCTTTTTACCATTATAGAAATTTTTGTGGTGGCATGGGCAAACGGTATCTTTACTTGATTTTAGAGGACAACAAAACTTTTGACGGGTACGACCACAATCGGAAAACTTACCATCCTTCCACATGGCAAGCCCTGCTTCGCAAATGGGATTCCCTTGAGGAAGAAGTTTCGGATTTTTGGAATTACGTTTGTTTAATGGAATGATACATTCTCCATTGTAAAGATCCTTAACCTGATTGTAGATATTTTTGACATCGTAACCTTTGTCGGCAAGGAATGTGCAGTCCGTTATTGGTTGAAAGGAATGGGTAGCAGCAAGGATATCTAAAGCGACGGTAGCATCATGAACTTCCGCGGTTGTGGTCATTTCATAAATAGGAAGACCTGAAATACAGTCTACAAGGACATGATTTTTATAGCCCCAATAGAATTCATATTTTTTCTCGTTCGTTTGATTGGATGCAGTGTGGACGCCGAGTTTACAATCCGAATCCGCCCTTGGTTGATTTCTGGGTTTAAACTTATTTGAGAGAAAAGATTTCGGATTATTCTGTGAAGTATTTGCAGAGACAGGGGTTGAATCTAAGCCAATAAAAGAAGTGTCTACAATACCTTCTTTAGAAAGGAATAACACCTGAGTTTTCATGATTTCAGAGAGAACTTTGTTATCGAAATTTTTCAGGAAGCGATCAAAAGTCCAATAAGAAGGAAGTGGACGAGAAATATCAAAGCCACAAAAATACGCAATCAGAAGATTATTGTGAAGATAATCGACAAGATCGGAAATCATGGAGAAGCCTTCGCATTTCATGACAATAAAGGAACAAATCATAGCGTGATTTGAAAAGCCTTTCCTTCCTGTCTTGGGGAATTCCGGAACAAAGGATAAATCAAGATTCAAAAAAAGAGAATCATAAAACTTTGCAACTGGTTGTGAAGTGAAAAGACGAATGTCTTTCAAAATTTCTTGACGATAGATAACAATCAGCTCCTTTCGGTGAATTGATTTTGACAACTTAATTATATCATTTGGAGCTGATTGTTGCTATAAATTTGAAGTGATTAATGAGGTTGCCATGCCTCGCAAACCCGCATAAATACTGAATGTGTGGAGTTTTGCTCATGGCTATAGAATATTATTGAAAGGAGTTGATACTTTGAGTAAATATTATTCTATACATGAATTTTCAAAAATTATAGGCGTATCTGC
>ERZ857503.1567-NODE-1567-length-12656-cov-2.810809_pt1 | contig 12656 bp, 8 predicted proteins | sample MGYA00519766_ERZ857503 | MGnify/ENA primary metagenome ERZ857503 (study PRJEB31778, sample SAMEA3449345) | human gut metagenome | biome: human gut; feature: human-associated habitat; material: faeces | place: United Kingdom | collected 2010/2012 ...
TTTGCTGTCGCTGGCGCCCCTGAGCGCCGCGGCGAAAGTCACGACGCCGGAGGAGTATACCGAGCAGGTGAGGGCCCATTTCGCCGCAGAGGAGTGGGAGGAGGGCAAGCGGCTGCTCGACGAGGCGCTGGAGAAATACCCGCTCGCTTCGTACCTCCAGTATCTGGCGGGGCGCTACTGGTTTCACGAGGAGGACTACGACAAATCGCGCTACCACCTGCTCAAGGCCGTGGACATCAATTACGACAACGTCGATGCCAAGCAACTGCTGGTCGATGTCGAGGACATCACGCAGAACTACTCCAGCGCCATCTGCTTCGTCAACGAACTGCTGGAGGTTCAGCCCTACTGGCGGGGCCTGTGGCGGCGTAAGATCGACCTCTACCGCAAGCAGGGCAACAACGTCGAGGCCGACCGCCTCCTGAAGCGCATCAACCAGATTTACCCGCAGGACACCGTGCTGCACAAGGATCTGGTCTACTCGATGGAGCTGAACTACCAGCGGCAGAAGCGCAGCGGCGAACGCAAGCAGGCCATCGCGATCCTCGAGGAACTGCTGAAAACGGTTCCCGACAACGAACAGTATTACCTCGACATCATCAACCTGCACTTGCAGGAGGGCGATCAGGAGCAGGCGCTGGCGTGGACCTCGCGCGGACTGGCCGCCCTGCCGGGCAGCGTCACGCTGGTCTACAAGAAAGTGGGCATCCTGAGCGAGATGGGCCGCCATCCCGAGGCGATGGCCTTCATGCGCGACCGGATGCGCCGCGGCGGGAACCCCGAACTGCGCCGCCTTTACAATACGCTGACGCTGGACGCCGCGCGCGCCGAACGCCAGCGGGACCCCTATGTGCTCTACGGCATGGCTTTCGAGAGCGGCGACCACAGCCGCGAAGTGCTCGACTATCTGCTCAATACGGCTCTGATGCGGGGTTACGACGACGATGCGCTCCTCTACCTGCGTGAGATGAAACGCTATTACGGCGAGGAGAAGTCGGTGCTTTATAAGGAATACCTCGTCTACCGCAACCGGGGCGACGACCAGCGGGCCTTCAACCTGCTGATGAAGCTCAACGAACGCTGGCCCGGCGACGAAGAGGTCGTCGACGCGCTGTGCCGCGAACAACTGCTGCGCACCAACCGTCTGATGGAGCAGGAGCTCTACGCCGAGGCGATGGCGTGTGCGCAGTTCGTCGTCCGGCAGCAGGCCGACGACGAGACGCTGCGCGCGGGGTGGGAGAAGATCTTCGCCTGCCGCGTCCTGATGAAGCGTTACGAGGAGGCGCTGGGGACGCTCGACACGCTCGCACGCCGTTTCCCCGACACCGGAAACCTGATCGGCAAACGGGCCCTCGTGCTCGACCGGATGGGACGTTCGTCGGAGGCGATGCACCTCTATCTGGGTGCCATCGACCATGCCGATCCCCGGATGCGCGATTTCTATGTGGCCGGCTATGCCGACATCGCCATTCCCTACATCAAGCAGTGCCTCGAGGCCGGGGCCACGGCCCACGCCTTCGCCGAGGCCGACATGCTGTTGCAGATCGACCCCGACAACGATTTGGCGCTGCGCTATGCGATCAACTCCGCCGGACAGTTGGGCCGCAACGAGGTCTTCCGCGAATACACCGACCGCGGACTGGCCCGCTATCCCCGCGAACCGTTCTATCTGGCCAAGAAAGCCGCTTCGCTCGATGCCGACGGGGAATACCGGGCTTCGATCGACATGCTCCGTCCCGTGCTGTGGGACTATCCGGGCAACCGCGAGCTGGCCGGGGCGCTGGCCCAGAGCAGCGAATACGAGGCGCTGGAACTGACCCGCCGGGGACGTTCCGACGAGGCGCTGGCGGTGCTCGACACGGCGCTTTACTACGACAGCCGCAACAAGTCGCTGCTCTATGCCAAGGGGCTGGCCTACGAGAAGAAAAAGGAGTACGGACTGGCGTACTACTACCAGAAATACTACGAGCCGTCGGCCACCGAGATTTACAGCTTCAACCGCCATCTCATGGGGCTGCGCTACGGCATGCTCCGCAACCGGATCGGGCTGGAGTACCTGCAGTCGCGCTACGGCGACGACTATGCCATTCAGTCGGTGGCCGCGCTGGAGTACATGCGGCGGCAGCCGAAGAACGACTACACGGCACGCATCAACTACGCGGGCCGCAACGGCGAGCGCGACGAGGACATCAATGCCAACGCCACCTCGATCGAGGGCGGCGGCGTGGGCATCCAGTTGCAGGGCGAGTGGGCGCACCGTTTTCCGCGCGACTGGCAGACGATGGTCAACTTCGCTTGGGCCGACCGCTATTTCCCGAAGTGGATGGCCAACGCCTCGGTGACCAAATTCTTCCGGCGGGACTGGGAGGCGGAGGTTCGCGGCGGCTACCGCCGGCTCGACGGCCGCGACCTGTGGTCGGTGGGCCCGGGTGTGGCGAAATTCATCGGCCCGGTGTGGCTCAACGCCAAGTGCGACTTCTTCGTCATCGATTCGAAATTCTACTACAACGCCATGGGGCAGGTGCGCTATTACCCCGTGGACGACGGACGCTCCTACATCGTGGGTATGGCGGGCGTGGGTTCCGCGCCGGAGCTTTCGGTGCTGGACCGGGCGCTGCCGGGCACTTTCGACCATGCCAACACGATGGTGGGCATGGGCGGGCAGTATATGTTCACGCCCCACGTTACGATCGGCCTGCTGGGCACATGGTACACCTACTACACCGAGAAAATCATGGGTTACGATACGGTCCTGACCCGTTACCGGAACATGTATAACATCTATGTGCAGTTGTATATCTCGTTTTAAACGGCTGGCGCTCGTCGCCTCCGCGGCCCTGTGCTGTTCGTTCGAGGGGGTCGGATGCGCTTCCGCGGGCGTGTCGCCCGCGGCGTGCGACGGATATGCGGTGCTGCCGGCGGATGACCTCTCGCGCGAGGACCTCCGCTGGTCGGAGTACCTCTACGACCACCTGTGGCGGCGTGCCGGGGGCGGGGAGCGGACGGTCGGCCGGGAGGAGGGTGCGAAGCTGTTTACCCTCACGGTCGGCGTGGATACGCTTCTCCGGGCCGATTTCAGCGTCAAACGCTTTCGCCGGGGCGTACACCTCACGGCGCGCGACGGACGGCGGATGCTGTGGCTGCAATACCAGTTGATGAAATCGCTTGCGGGCGAGGACCCGCGCATCGAGGCTTCGGACCTGCCTCCCGCGACCGTCGGGCTGCGCGATACCAGCGGTCGTTTCGCATTCGGCTTCCGGGGGCTTTACACCCCGGCGGCGCACGACGCCGACCACGCGGGTATTCTCGCGGCGGACGATGCGGAGACCGGCTGGGGGCTCTGGGGCCACCAGTTGGAAAGGGTGCTGGCCGACGGTCCCGAAGAGGTCTATGCCCTGATCGACGGGGAGCGTTACGACGGTCAGTTCTGCTTCTCGGCCGACGAGACCTACCGCCGCATCGAGGAGTACATCACCGACAATTTCGGGGAGGGCGACACTGCCGCGCTGCGGTTCGTGGTCGCACCGACCGACGACGATGCCATTTGCAGTTGTGCGGCCTGCACTGCCGTGGGCAACACGGCCAAAAGCGCGACGCCCGCCGTGGTGAAGCTGCTCACGCGGCTGGCCGGGCGTTTCCCGCACCATACGTTCTTTACGCTGGGCTATCTCTCGACGCTGGAGCCGCCTCCCGTGGCGATGCCCGCCAACGCAGGGGTGATCGTCAGCGCCATGGACCTGCCCTTTGCGGCCGATGCCTTCAAATCGGCGCGGGGTAAGAAATTCGCCGGGCGCCTCGACCGCTGGAAGAACGTCGCCGGCGAGGTTTATATCTGGGACTACATCCAGAATTTCGACGACTACCTCACGCCTTTCCCCGTGCTGGAACTGACGGCCCGGCGGCTGCGGTTCTACCGCGACCGGGGTGTCGGGGGCGTGTTCCTGAACGGCAGCGGGTGCGATTATGTGCCTTTCGACGATATGCGGACCTATGTGCTTTCGGCGCTGATGCTCGATCCCGGGCAGTCGCCCGAGGCGTTGATGCGCCGTTATTTTGCCGAGAACTATCCCCGTTCGGGCGAACTGCTGGCCGGCTTCTGCGCCGATGCCGAACGCCGTGCCGCCGCATCGAAACGGCCGTTGAACCTCTACGGCAGCATTCGCTCCGCCGAGGAGGAGTGGCTGGATGCCGGGGATTTCGTGCGCTTTTACGAGGCGTTGGAGGCGGTGCTTCCGACGACGAAGGATGCCGAGCGGAGGAGCCTTCACCGGCTGCTCACGGCGTTGAGCTATACGCGCCTCGAGATCGCCCGCAATCATGCTGCGGAGGCTTGCGGATTTGCCGTGAATAAGGATGGCCGCCTGCGTGTGAACCCTTCGGTCGAGCGATGGCTTGCGGCGCTGGATACCCATGCGGACTTTCCGGAAATGGAACACATCAATGAGTCGGGGCTCCTGCCGGGCGACTACCTCGCCCAGTGGCGCGGACGCCTGCTTCCCGGGACAGGGGTGCGCAATCTGCTGCTCGGGGTGAAGCCCGAGATCGTGTCGAAACCCGACGAGGAGTACAAAGACCCCGGGGTGCTGACCGACGGGGTGCGCGGACTGCCGCTGGGCTACCACTACGGCTGGCACATCAGCTCCGGGGACCTCGAAGTGGCGTTCCCGGCGGGGTATGGGGCAGATGCACGGCGTTTCGAAATGTCGTTCCTCGAACTGCCGCGCCACCGCCTGCGGGCGCCGCGCGCGGTCGAGATTTACAAGGACGGCGCGCTGTACCGGAGTTTCGTCCCGGCGCCGGATGCCGAAGGCCGCGTCTTCACGGCTTCGGGGCCGGTGGACCTCGCGGGTGCGAAGCGCATTTCCGTCCGGGCGGTGCGTCCCGACGGTAAACGGGTGCAGTTGGCCGCCGATGAAATTTATCTAATACCCTAAACCATGCGGAAAAGCGGATTCATATGCGTTGCGTTGCTGGCCCTGACGGTTTCGGCCGTTTCATGCAGCAAGCGGGTGGCCCCGACGAGCGTCGAGGTCACGGACCCCGTGCGCCACTATTTCCCGATCTTGCAGGGACAGACGCTCGAACTGATGTTCGAGGTGAAGAATGCGGGCGACAACCCGTTGGTCATCACCGAAATACAGACCTCGTGCGGGTGTCTCGTCGCCGACCGCAAGTCGCACATCATCGTGCCGCCCGAGCGAAGCCAGTTCATCCGCCTGAAATACGACAGCAACAAGAACGTCGGGGCGGTGGAGCATACCATCTGGGTCTACGGCAACATCCTGCCCGCCGGGGTGGTGAAATTGAAATTCGATGTCAACGTCGTCCCCGACGCCGGCTATACGCGCGATTACGAGGAGCTCTACCGCGAGTTCGGGCTCAAGAACGGCCTCGTGCAGCGCATGGTGGACGGCCGGGAGACGGAAAAGAATTATTATACCGATGAAGAAGAATAGTTTTCTCGACAGGCGGTTCGGGGCGCTGCTGAAAGGTCTCGCGGTCGTATTGGCGGGTTGTCTGACAGCCGCCTGCTCCAAGGACGAGGGGCCGGGCAAGCCGCTCGGGATTACGCTTCAGGAGCAGACGCTCGAACTGGAGCGCAGCGAGACGGGATGCCTGCGTTTCACCTTCTCGTCGTGGAATTCCCATTGGAGCCTCGTGCGGGCGGAGCTGGTCGCCGAAGCGGGCGGGGGTATCGTCTCGGGGTGTACGGTGGCGGGCTGGGGAGGCCCTGTAAACGGTGTTTTCTCGGTCTATATCACCGCTCCGGAGACCTTCGGGGCTTTCGACGAGCAGGTGTGCCTCTCGGTCGAGGTCAGCGGGCAGCGGATGCTCTCCGAGCCTTTCACGCTCCGGAGCGCCGCGGCGGTGAACACCGAACTGCCCGTGGTGTATGTGACGGCGACGGAGCCCGTCGTGGACACCGACAACTGGATAGCCGGGCTGATCCGCATCGAGGGCAACGGCGGTTTCGACGACCTGTCGGAGATGTCGACCGAGGTCAAGGGCCGCGGCAATTCGACATGGGGATGGGAAAAGAAACCCTATGCGCTGAAACTCGCGAAGAAAACCGCGATTCTGGGCATGCCCAGACACAAACGCTGGTGCCTGATCGCCAACTACATGGACCGGACGCTGCTGCGCAACCGCGTGGCGCACTACATCGCCTCGCGGACCTCGCTGCAATGGACCCCGCGCACCTGTTTCGCGGAGGTCTACTACCGGGAGTCTGTCAATGCCGATTTCGAATATCTGGGCAACTACCTCATCGTCGAGCAGATCAAGATCGACGAGAACCGTCTTAATATCGACGAGCTGACCACCCTCGACAACGAGGGCGATGCCCTGACGGGCGGTTATCTGCTGGAGATGGATTCCTATTATGACGAGATGAACAAGTTCCGCTCTGTTTACTCCGACATGCCGGTCAATATCAAGTCGCCCGACGAGTCGATCACCGACCGGCAGTTCCAGTATATCCGGACCTATTTCAACGAGGCCGACAACCTGCTGTTCGACAAGGATTACCGCGATCCGTCGGCGATGTTCGACATCACGTCGTTCATGGACTACTGGATCGTCAACGAACTGATGGGCAATCAGGAGATCAAGCATCCCAAGAGTTTCTACGTCCACAAACCCCGTCTGGGCAAGCTCACGGCGGGGCCCGTCTGGGATTTCGACTACGGCACGCTGACGCTGGCCGACGCCGAGCGGTGGATGGTCCGGGAGACGAGCATGTGGTATGCGCGGATGTTCCAGAGCCGGGCGATCCGCCGGCAGGCGCGCGAACGCTGGGAGGCGCTCTATCCCTTCCTCGTGACCGTCCCCGACTACATCGCTGCGCAGCGCGACTACATTTCGGATTCGGCACGGCGCAATTTCGACCTCTGGCCCGAGATCAACCTGCCCCACGAGGAGGTCGTGATGCCCAACGGCGACGAACTGCTCTCGTTCGACGAGGCCGTCGACCGCCTGATAGCCAGCTACCGGATGCGTCTGGCGTGGCTCGACGCCCAGATCCGGAGCTGGTAAGGGCTTCTATTCCCCGTTTTCACAGAAATAACGCCACAGCGGCGCGGCCATCAGGGATTGCCGGATACGGTCGGTGCGGAGCAGTTCCAACACCTCTGCGCGTGTCAGAAGATGCACGCGCAGGTCCTCCGTCGGGTCGAGGTGCTGTTCGCCGATCTTCTCGACCCCCGTGGCGAGGAAGCAGTGGGTGAGGTTGTTGTGCGTGGCGGGGTTGGCCGACACGGTCATGAGCAGCCGCCAATCGCCGCCGCCGTAGCCCGTCTCCTCGGCTAGCTCGCGCTGTGCCGCGGCGAGCATCGACCCGTCGGAGGGTTCCGACACCCCGGCGGGCGTCTCGTAGCAGGTCTCCCCGAGCCCGTGGCGGTACTGGTCGACGAAGACGAAACGCCCGTCGCGCGTGATGGCGATGACGTTGATCCAGTCGGGGTATTCGAGGACGTAATAGTCGGGGATGCGGCGTCCGTCGGGCAGTTCGAGGCTCTCGTGGCGAACCGTGAACCACGGCTTGCGGGCGAGGTATTCGCTCGTGAGGACTTTCCACTTGCGGGTTTTCAGATTTTCCATGGCTTTGGCTTGTTGGCTGTCGGCAAAAATAGTAAAAAATTGCGATCTTTGCGGAGGATACACCTCCGCTTAGATAGGCGGCACCTCGGCAAAGTCAAATAAATTTGCCTCTGCCCTCGGTTTGCACTATCTTTGGGGTCGTAACGACCCTTTTATCAGTCGGAATGTTTTGCCGTACTGCCCGCAATTTAGTTTTGTCCTCGTTCGACTTTTTCGTATCTTTGTCCTATCCTAAGAACAACCGCCATGCTATCTTCATCCGAACGCCGCAGAATCATCGACCTCATCAACCGCGAAGTGGTGCCCGCCATCGGGTGCACCGAACCGATCGCCGTGGCGCTGTGCACGGCGCGCGCCGCGGAGACGCTGGGCGCGGAACCCGAAAAGATCACGGTGCGCCTGAGCGCCAACATCCTCAAGAACGCCATGGGCGTCGGGATTCCCGGGACGGGGATGATCGGACTGCCGATCGCCGTGGCCCTCGGGGCGCTGGTCGGCCGTTCGGAGTATCAGTTGGAGGTGCTGCGCGACGTGACTCCGGAGGCCGTGGAACGCGGCCGGGAGATGATCGACCGGCGGTGTATCTCGATCGGACTGAAAGAGGGCATCTGCGAGAAACTCTACATCGAGGCGGAGGTCGAAGCGGCCGGACATCGGGCCGTGGCGGTCATTGCCGGCGGGCATACGGATTTCGTCTTCGTGAACCGCGACGGCGAGACGCTGTTGGACAAGCGGACCCCGGCGGAGTGTGACGAAGAGGAGGGGGAGGTGCCCCTGACCCTCGGCCGGGTGTGGGAGTTTGCCACGGAGTCGCCCGTGGATGAACTGCGCTTCATCCTCGAGACCCGCCGCCTGAACATGGCCGCCGCCGAGCGGTCGTTCGCGGGGGAGTACGGTCACTGCGTGGGTCGCACGCTGCGTTGTGACCGCGAACGGAAGGTGATGGGCGACAGCATCTTTACGCGGATACTCTCCTATACTTCGGCGGCCTGCGACGCCCGCATGGCGGGGGCGATGATCCCCGTGATGAGCAATTCGGGCAGCGGCAACCAAGGCATTGCCGCGACGCTTCCCGTGGCGGTCTATGCTGACGAAATGCACGCTACGGAAGAGCAGACGATCCGGGCGCTGGCGCTGAGCCACCTGACGGTGATCTACATCAAGCAGAGCCTCGGGCGGCTGTCGGCCCTGTGCGGGTGCGTGGTGGCCGCGACGGGTTCGAGCTGCGGCATCACCTACCTGATGGGCGGCGGTTACGATCAGGCGGCCGCGGCGGTGAAGAACATGATCGCCAACCTGACGGGCATGATCTGCGACGGCGCCAAGCCCAGTTGCGCGATGAAGCTCACGAGCGGTGTCTCGACGGCCGTGCTGTCGGCGATGATGGCCATGGACGGCCGTTGTGTCAGTTCCGTCGAGGGGATCATCGAGGAGGATGTGGATTGCTGTATCCGCAACCTGACGGCCATCGGCCGCGACGGTATGGACGAGACCGACAGGCTCGTACTCCGGATAATGACCAACAAGTGCTGACTATGAGATACCTTACCCTGAAAACCCGGCTGCTGGCGCTGTTGCTGCTGTCCGGAGCCTGCGCCGCGGCGCAAACCACCCCGGCCGAGATCGCCGCGCTCCCCGAGCGTTCGGCGGGGATTTACCACTCCTACGAATACCTGCCGGGACCTGACGCCCCTGTTCCTGCGGGTTACGAACCCTTTTACATCAGCCATTACGGCCGTCACGGCAGTCGTTACCACGCCTCGAAGAAGACTTACGAACAGCCTTTGGCCGTGCTGCGCCGGGCCGCCGAGGCCGGCAAGCTGACCCCGAAAGGGCAGGAGGTGCTGGCGAAGGCCGAGGCGCTGGCCGAAGATGCCCGCCTGCGTTACGGGGACCTGTCGCCCCGCGGGGCCGCCGAGCACCGGGGCATCGCCGAGCGCATGTATGCGGCTTATCCCGGGGTCTTTTCGACCGACGGCGGCCGCGTGTGCCGCGTCGAGAGCCGTTCGACGCTCGTGCCGCGCTGCATCCTGAGCATGGCGGCTTTCAACGAACGGCTCAAGGAGCTCAATCCCGCGATCTCGACCACCCGCGATGCGAGCGAGCGTTACATCGACTACATGGCCCACGGGCCCTCGATGAATGTCACCTACAAGCAGGCCGGGGCCGTGGGCGACAGCCTCTTCCGTGCCCGCCTGAATCCCGACCGCCTCATGCGGTCGCTGTTCACCGATCCCGGGATCGTCGAAGACCCGCTGGAACTGATGCGCCAGTTGCACATGATGACCGCCATCGTGCAGGATGTCAGCCATCTGGGCATCGAGCCGTTCTACGACATTTTCACCGACGAGGAACTCTACACGCTCTGGGAGTGCGAGAACGCCCGCCGCTACCTGCAAATGGGGCCTTCGAAGCGTTTCGGCGACCCGATTGTCGCCGATGCCAAGCCGCTGCTGCGCAACATCGTCGAGACGGCCGATGAGGTTGTCCGGGGCGAGTCGGACCTCTCCGCCTCGCTGCGCTTCGGGCACGATGTCTATGTCATTCCCCTCGTGGCCCTGCTGGGCATCGACGGGGCTTCGGCCCGTGTGGAGTCGGTCGACGACGTCGCTTCGGCGTGGAGCGTCGAGAAAGTCTCGCCGATGGCCACCAACATCCAGTTCGTCTTCTTCCGCAACCCTGCGACGGACGATGTGCGGGTGCGGGTGCTGTTCTGCGAACGCGACGCCCGGCTGCCGATTCCCGGCGGTCCCTACTACCCGTGGGCGGAGCTGAAAAAGTACTGCGAGTCGCTTTACGAATGATCCTCCCGGATCGCTGGAAAAGAAACGTGCAGCCTCAGTCGGGGCTGCACGTTTTTTATGGGAGATTGCCGGTTCAGTGGAAGATCGTCTTGACGATGATGTCCGTCGCACCCTGATGGCGCGTGGTGTAGTCCTTGGCGATACGGCTGGTTTTCTGGAGAAACTCCTCGTTGTCGCGCAGGGGGACGAACCACGCCCGCAGTTGCTCGTAGTCGGCGACCGAGCGGGCTGCGCCGAGTGTCACGAGGTCGCGCGCCTCCTTGAATTTCCGGTAGTTGGGGCCGAAGGCCACCGGAAGGCCGAATGTCGCGGCCTCGAGCGTGTTGTGGATGCCGACGCCGAATCCGCCGCCGATGTAGCTCCATGTGGCGTAGCCGTAGACCGAAGCGAGGATACCCACCGTGTCAAGGATCAGCACCTGCCGCGAACCGTAAGCCGTGCGGGGATTGCACTGCGTGTAGCGCAGGGCGCCGCCTTTGACCTCGGACATCAGGCGTGCGATGCGGCTCTCGTCCATCTCGTGGGGTGCGACGACGAATTTCACGCAGGGATTGTCGTTGATAAGCCGGATCAGCAGCTCTTCGTCGGGCTCCCAAGTGGATCCCGCGACGAACAGCCGGTCGTCGGCCTTGAAGCGGTCGATGATGTCGATGTGCTTGGCCGCGCGGGCGATCTCGGCGACGCGGTCGAAGCGCGTGTCCCCGGCCACCAGCACGTTGTCGAAACCGAGCGTCGCCAGCAGTTTCTTCGACTCCTCGTTCTGCACGAACATCACGTCGAACGACTCCAGCGCCTGCCGCCACATGCCGCCGTAGGGGCGGAAGAAGACCGAATTGCGCCGGAAGATGGCCGACACGACATAGGTGCGGACCTTGCGGCGGCGCAGTTCGCGCAGCAGGTTGAGCCAGTATTCGTATTTGACGAAGATTGCGATTTCGGGGCGGGCGGCGGCGAGGAACCGGCGGGCGTTGCGCGGCGTGTCGAGGGGCAGGTAGAAGATGTAGTCGGCGCCTTTGTAGTCCTTGCGGATTTCGTAGCCCGAGGGCGAGAAGAAGGTGACGAGGATTTTGTATTCGGGATAGTCCTTGCGAATCCGTTCGATGATGGGACGCCCCTGTTCGAACTCTCCGAGTGACGCAACGTGCACCCAGACGATCCGGGCGGAGGGGTCGATGGCTTCCCGCATACGCCGGAAAAGGTCTTTACGGCCTTCGATCCAGAGCCGGGCCTTCTGATGACGCGGCGCTACGAGGCGTATGGCCCATACATAGAGAAGCAGACCGAAATTATAGAACCACATCGGTATTTACGGTGTTGAGGTTTTCAAGTTTCTTGCTCCCTGCGCAGTCCGCTTGCGGCCCGGCATCAGGAAGTTCTTTTTTCAGTCCGGCAAAGATAGCATAATTTGTCGGAACTGCAAAATTACCAGTTGTATTCCAGCGCATTTTCGATCAGCTCGACGCGGATCGTCCCGTCGGAAAATGCCTCGGCCGAGGCCAGATCGAACTGCACTTCGCCCTCCCAACCCGTCGTGCGCAGGTAGCAGGCGGCGGCGCGGCTCAGGGCCCGGAATTTCCGTTGCGTAGCGGCAGCCTCGGGTGGCGTGAGCGATCCCGCCCGGCGGGTCTTGACCTCCACGAAGTGCAGGACGCCCTCCTTCAGGGCCACGATGTCCAGCTCGTCGCGGCCCTGCCGCCAGTTGCGGGCGCAGATGTCGTACCCCGCGCGGCGGAGGTATTCGGTCGCGGCCCGCTCGCCGGCCTGTCCGTCTCGGCCGCGGCGGTCATCAGCGGATGATGCGTTGAATGGTGTTGGCGCGCTCCATGGCGTTTTTCAGCCCCTCGGCGTCGTCGCGTTCGAGCATCCGGCGCATGATCTGCAACTGGTGGATGTGTTCGCGCAGGACATCCAGCACGTTGTATTTGTTTTGCAGCAGGATCGGCACCCACGTCGCCGCGGAGCTCTTGGCCAAGCGCACCGTGCTTTCGAAACCGCCGCCCGCCAAGTCGAAGATGTGGCGCTCCTCGCGCTCCTTTTCGAGTACCGTGAGGGCCAGCGCGAACGACGTGACGTGGGAGATGTGCGAAACGTAGGCCGCGTGCAGGTCGTGTTCCTCGGGGTCCATATACACGAGCGGGCATTCCAGCGTCCGGAAGATCCGCTCCACGAGGGCCACCGCGTCGGCGTCGCTGCGCTCCGCTTCGCACAGTACGGCGTTGCGACCCGTGAAGGCTCCGTGCTGCGCGGCCCGCG
>ERZ857503.1570-NODE-1570-length-12639-cov-3.745629_pt1 | contig 12639 bp, 11 predicted proteins | sample MGYA00519766_ERZ857503 | MGnify/ENA primary metagenome ERZ857503 (study PRJEB31778, sample SAMEA3449345) | human gut metagenome | biome: human gut; feature: human-associated habitat; material: faeces | place: United Kingdom | collected 2010/2012 ...
GTAATCCACCACACGACGTCCAGCAGCGTCATGCCCACGGCCACGATGACCGCGGCGAGCAGGGCTATCCACAGCGACGCCCCCTCTTTCGTTTTGATGTACACCATAAATTCGGGTTTACTTCATGTAGTTTTTCATCAGCCGGGCGATGTACTTGCCCACGATGTCGAACTCGAGGTTCACCACCGATCCCACATCGATCCGGCAGAAATTCGTATGCTCGAAGGTGTAGGGAATGATCGCCACGCGGAACGACGACTCTTTCGAGTCGCAGACCGTGAGACTCACGCCGTTCACCGTCACCGAGCCTTTCTCGACCGTACACAGCCCCTCGCCCTGCGGCTCGTACTCGAACGTGAAGTACCAACTGCCGTCGGCGTCCTCTTTGGCCGTGCAGACGGCCGTCTGGTCGACGTGTCCCTGCACGATGTGCCCGTCCAGCAGGGCATCGGGCTTCATCGAGCGTTCGAGGTTGACCAGATCGCCCTCGCGCAGCAGCCCGAGGTTGCTGCGGTCGAGGGTCTCCTTCATGGCCGTCACGGTGTAGGTGTCCTCCGTGATGTCCACAACTGTCAAACATACGCCGTTATGTGCTATGCTCTGATCGATTTTCAACTCCTTGCAGAAATCCGCACGCAGGGTAAAATCCTTGTTCTGACGGTCCGTCCGGATCGCCACGACCTCCGCCGTGCGTTCCACGATGCCTGAAAACATACGCTTTAACTGTTTATTATCAATTTGCCCTTTACTTTGTAGACCGCTACTATATCATTGACATTCAACAGAATGTCGTCATAATTTTCACGATCCCCGGCCACCAGACGGACTTTGTCCTCCTCGTCGGCGGCCCGAACTATCCGCAAAGTTACAATTTTTCGGGAGACAATCGCATATTCACCCCCCGGAATAATCGCATCCCGGTCCACGGCTTTCAGCAGCACCACCGTCCCGGGAGGCACCAGCGAACCCATCGCACGGCCCGTGTAGCTCATCGCCAAGTCGCACGCCCCCACCGGGGGCAGGATCAGGTTGCTCTCGGATTCGAGATGCTCGAGATGTTCCAGCCCGTGCTCGACATCCACGTCGTAAAAAGGGATCTGGGGGCCGCGCGTGCGCTCGTCGGCGAACATCTGTCCTTCGCCCGTCAGCAGCCACAACTTGTCGACCTGAGGAAATTTAGCAACGATCCGGTCGGCGACATCGAACGAAATGCCGTTGTTGCCCCGTTTGATCTGGTAAAGATTTTCCCCTCGCGCAAGGCCGATATGCCGCGCGAAATAGTTCGTCGACATATTCGCCCATTTGATCACAGCCTCGATTCTTTGCCAATTATTCTGCTTTTCCCGCATTTTTTTTCGTATAATTAATATTTTTTTTGCATCTTTGCACTCCCGGTCCCGTAGTTCAATGGATAGAATATAAGATTCCGGTTCTTACGATATGGGTTCGATTCCCGTCGGGACTACTCAGGCACAAGTGCGAAAAGCCGTACTTGTGCTTTTTCTTTTTTGTCGTATGGGATCGGTTGGCATTCTTTTATCCAACAAAAATAGTAACAAATTTCATTCGGACAATAAAAAATAGCACTTTTAGTCACAAACGTAGAGCATTCGGCCCAGCATGAAAAGGGAAGCCCACACGCTCCGTGCGAACTTCCCTCATGCAATAAATGTGCGATTTGCGATTTTATTTAAAACGAGAGACGTACGCCCAACCTCAGGGTCAGTGTAAGGGGAGAATCCGTACGCGCCGTTTTCAGGTCGGTTTCCGTAAAATAATAGGACCCTTCGGGTTCGAAATAGAGCCCGACCATGCCGCCCAGCCGGTATTGCGCACCGACCGCCGCGAGGGCCGACCACTGCACGCCGGGTTCGTCCATGGACTTCGAGCCGAACTTGGCCGAGACGCATTTTTCGACCATGCCGCCCGCACCTATATATAATGAGAACCTTCCGCGTTCGAGGAACTGCCAGTTCATGCGCAGGGGGATGCCGATAAAATGGAGTTTCTGGCTCACATCCTCCGAGGAGTATTTGACCGTCACATCCGAACGCAGCAGCGTGTAGTTCACACCGCTTTCGAGCGAGAGCCCGTGTGCGAACTCTTTCCGCACGGAGATTCCGAAACTCAGCGGCTGGTGGTGGCGGAACGAGTTTTCACTGTACTCGCCGCGCGCCATGAGCGACAGGTTGTCGCCGTTCCCGACCACCGACGAAACGTCGTTCGTCACCGACGAGTACATCCGCGGCGCAGCGGCATCCCCGCCGGTACCGCCCGACACGGCACCGCCTGCAAAGGCCGATATCGAGGCTCTCTTGCGCGGGGGCTTGTAGGCTTCGAGCGGCTCGTCGTAATACGCTGTCCGAGCGGACACTCCGGCCATCGAACGGGTCGCAGGGCGCTTCGGCTCCGCTTCTGCCGTCGTTTCCGCCTCCGGCTGCGAAGTCTCCGCAGCAGTCGCCTGCTTCGCGGAAACCCGGTCGGCAACGGCATCTCCGGAGGTTTCGGCCGCCGTCTCAGCAACGGACATCCGTTCCGTCACCGCTCCCGTCGTCGTTTCCGCCGCGGGCTTCACCGCCGCAGCGAGCAGCGTCGTCTGCCTTGCGGCAGGAGCCGCCGTCCGCTCGGAAGCGAGCCCCACAGCCTGCGCGAGCGCCTCCTGTATGGATTCCGCTTCGTGCGGCTGCGGCATGGTTACCGCGGTTGCGTCCTCTTCCACTGTCGATGCGATAACATTCCCATCATTTTCCAACGCCTTGTCCGGCCGGAGCATATAATCACCTGCAACGACGCCGAGCAGAACGACAGCGGCAGCGGCAGCAATCCGCGGCCAATAGATCCGCCACACGGAACCGCGGGGCGCCGCCGTCTCCGAAGCCCGCAGCTCCGGGGCCGCACCGCCCAGTTCACGCTCCAGACGCTCCCAACCACCCGCCGGGGGTGGAAGTTCAGCGTCCCGGAGCGCGCTCCGCATGACATCGGTCCAATCTTTATTCTGTTTCATAACTCTTACTAATGCGTATCCAAATACTCCCTGACCCTGCGGGCCAGCATGGCCCGGGCGCGGAACAACTGCGAAGAGGAGCTTTTCTCGTTGATCCCCAGCATCCGGGCAATCTCCCGGTGGGAATACTCCTCGATGCAGTAGAGGTTGAACACCGCCCGGTAACCCTCGGGCAGCTCGCTCACGAACTGCATCAGCACGTCGCGCGGGACCCGTGCCATCTCCGACACGTCGGGCTCGGCGACCTCCGCCGCGGCCTTTCCCTCGTCGAGCGCCACGCTTCCCAGCTTGTTCCGGCTGCGTATCCACTCGAGCGCCACGTTCACGGTGATGCGTTCGATCCATGCCCTGAGCGATCCGGGGCCGCGATAAGTAAAGCGGTCGAACGCCCCGTATATCTTCAGGAATGCGTCGTGAAGCAGGTCTTCGGCCGTGGACCGGTCCCCGGAGTAACGCATACAGATTGCCAGCAAACGGCCTGCATAGCGGTCGTACAGCTCTCTGCGGGCCGTATCGTCCCCCTTTCTGCACCCTTCGGCCAGTATCTGTTCCTCCATTGGCATTACCAGTTCACTTATATAAATGCAGCAGGAGCCAAAAGACTGCACGGGGTGAAATTTTTTTATTTCACATGCAGTATTTCGCCCTGCCGGACGTTTTAAGAGCGAAAGGTAACATAAAATATGGAAAATATGAAAAAAATCGGTTTATTCCTTATCGCGGCTATGGCCGTCCTCGCGTTTACTTCCTGCAACGACGACACCGACGGCGATTATCCGAGATACACGCCGCTCATCACGACCGTCCACACCATCGGAGGCGAAGCGGGCGAGGCCAGTGCGGACTATTATTTCCAGCGGGACAACGGCGAGAAGCTCTATCCGAGCGACAAGACCCGCGTTCCGAACTACAGGGGCAAGGAGCGCCAGCGCGCGATCATCTGGTTCAACCTCCTGAAGGAGAGCGTGCCCGATTACGACTACAACATCGCGCTTTACGCCGTCGACGAAATCTTCACCGGCAAGGCGCAGGTCGTGAACACGGCCGAGGAGCTCGAGGAGCTGGGCACGGCCAAGACGGGCTTCAAGGAGGGGATGTTCAACCTCTCGAACGAGTGGCTGACCTTCTACGCGCTCTACGCCGCCAACGACAACAGCAAACACACGTTCTCGCTGGCCGTGGACAAGTCGGGAACGACTGAATTCAAGGAGAGCGCCGAGGGGTATCTCGACGTCGTGGTGCGCCACGATGCGGGAGGCGACGCCGGCGGTTACGACTGCGGTTTCTATGTGTCGTTCGACCTCACGGACATCGCCGCCGAGCTGGAAGGCATGAAGGGCATCAACCTGCTCCTGCCGACCCGCGAGAACGGCGACAAGGAGATCAAACTCGATCTGCCGCAGGAGAAGTAGCCACTCCCGGAGGCAGAGCCTGTCCCGGTCCGCGATTGTGCGGACCGGGCTTTTTTTTGCGCCCGACGCGCGCTTTCGGACGATCGTCCCGGAAATTTGTACGATCGGTTCAATCCCGGCGGCCGATCGTTTGTAATTTTGGCTTCGGAAACGTATCTTTGAAGTTAAAACCGAAACCCCCGAAAAGATGAAGAAACTCCCTGTTGCAATCCTGCTGTTCGCAGCCGCCGTCTCCGCGACGGTCTCCGCGGCGCAGAAGACGACACCGAAGACGATTTACCACAAAGGCTGGATCGACTTCAACAAGAACGGCCGCATGGACCCCTTCGAGGACCCCTCGCGCAGTCTCGACGAGCGCGTCGAGGACCTGCTCGGCCGGATGACCCTCGAGGAGAAGAGCTGCCAGTTGGCCACGCTCTACGGCTACGGCCGCGTGCTGCGCGACTCGCTGCCCACCGCAGGGTGGAAGAACGAGGTCTGGAAAGACGGCATCGCCAACATCGACGAGATGCTCAACGGCGTGGGCAAGTGCCTGCGCACGACGCCGCATCTGGTCTCCGACTACACGGGCCACGTCGAGGCGAAGAACACCATCCAGCGGTGGTTCGTCGAGCAGACCCGGCTGGGCATCCCCGTGGAATTCACCAACGAGGGCATCCACGGCCTCAACCACAGCCGCGCCACGCCGCTCCCGGCGCCCATCGCCATCGGTTCGACATGGAACCGGGCACTGGTGCACCGGGCCGGCGAGATCGCCGGACTCGAAGCCAAAGTTCTGGGCTATAAGAACGTCTACGCCCCGATCCTCGACGTGGCGCGCGATCCCCGCTGGGGCCGCGTCGTAGAGTGCTACGGCGAAGACCCGTTCCTGATCGCCGAACTGGGCGTGGAGATGGTCCGCGGCATCCAGTCGCAGGGCGTCGCCTCGACGCTCAAGCACTACGCCGCCTACAGCGTTCCGAAGGGCGGCCGCGACGGCAACTGCCGCACCGACCCCCACATCGCCCCGCGCGAACTCCACCAGATGTACCTCTACCCGTTCCGCCGCGTGATCCGCGAATCCAAACCGATGGGCGTCATGAGCAGCTACAACGACTGGGACGGCGTCCCGGTGACCGCCAGCCGCTATTTCCTCACCGACCTGCTGCGCCACGAGTACGGTTTCGACGGCTATGTGGTCAGCGACAGCGAGGCCGTGGAGTATGTCCACACCAAGCACGCCGTGGCCGAGACTTACGACGATGCCGTGCGGCAGGTGCTCGAAGCGGGCCTGAACGTGCGCACGAACTTCTCGCCCCCGGCGCGGTTCATCCTCCCGGTGCGCAAGCTCGTCCGGGAAGGCCGCCTTTCGATGGACGTCGTGGACCAGCGCGTGCGCGAGGTCCTGCGGGTAAAATTCCGTCTCGGGCTCTTCGACGACCCCTATAACGATCCCAAAGAGGCCGTGGCCAAGGCCGGAGCCGACAAACACCGCGATTTCGTGCTCGACATCCAGCGCCAGTCGCTCGTGCTGCTCAAGAACGAGGACAAGACCCTGCCCCTCGACAAGAAGAAAACCGCCCGCGTGCTGGTCGCCGGGCCGCTGGCCGACGAGGATAATTTCACGATCAGCCGCTACGGGCCCAACGACCTTCCGACCGTCACCGTCCTCGACGGCATCCGCAACTATTTAGGCAAGGACGCCGAGGTGCGCTACGCCAAGGGATGCGACGTCGTGGACGCCGGATTCCCCGATTCGGAACTGACCACGACGCCCCTCACGGCCGCCGAGCAGGCCGGCATCGACGAGGCGGTGAAGCAGGCCGCGGGCTGCGACGTGATCGTCGCCGTGCTGGGCGAGGACGACGAGCGCGTGGGCGAGAGCCATTCGCGCACCTCGCTCGAACTCCCCGGACGCCAGCAGCAGTTGCTCGAAGCGCTCCACGCCACGGGCGTCCCCGTGGTGCTGGTGCTCATCAACGGCCAGCCGCTGACCGTCAACTGGGCGGCGCAGAACGTCCCGGCCATCCTCGAAGGGTGGTTCCCCTCGGTCGAGGGCGGCACGGCCATCGCCGAGACCCTTTTCGGCGACTACAACCCGGGCGGCAAACTCACGATCACCTTCCCGCGGAGCACCGGACAGATCGAACTGAACTTCCCCTACAAGAAGGGTTCCCACGGCGCACAGCCCCGCAAGGGCCCCAACGGCGGCGGCGTGACCCGCGTGCTGGGGTCGATCTATCCCTTCGGCTATGGGCTGAGCTACACGACGTTCGCCTATAAGAACCTGCAAATCACCCCCGAACCGTCGCGCACGCAGGGGTCGTTCCGCGTGAGCTGCGAGGTGACCAACACGGGCGACCGCCGCGGCGACGAGGTCGTACAGCTCTACATCAGCGACAAATTCTCGAGCGTGGTGACCTACGAATCGGTCCTGCGGGGCTTCGAGCGCGTGACGCTCGAACCGGGCGAGACGAAAACCGTCAGCTTCGAGGTCAGGCCCTCGCATCTGGAACTGCTCGACAGCAACATGAACTGGACCGTCGAGCCGGGCGAATTCGAAATCCGCATCGGCGCCTCGAGCGAGGACATCCGCCTGAAAAAGACCGTCCGGCTGAGCTGACCCTACCCCTCCCGAACCTGCATCCGGAAGCTATGGCTTCCGGATGCATTGTTTTTAGGGCGGGACAGCGTACATTTGCCGAAAATCGTTATCTTTGCATTATGTCTATCGTACGCAACACTGAAAGCGATCTCGAATTCGAAAACAAAATCCGGCCGCAGGAGCTCGAAAACTTCTCCGGTCAGGACAAGATCGTCGAGAATCTCCGTATCTTCATCAAGGCGGCGCTCATGCGCGGCGACTCGCTCGACCATGTGCTGCTGCACGGCCCCCCGGGACTGGGCAAGACCACCCTTGCCAACATCATCTCCAACGAAATGGGGGCGCAACTGCGGCTCACGTCGGGCCCCGTGCTGGACAAGCCGGGTGATCTGGCGGGCCTTTTGACCAACCTCAACCCCGGCGACGTGCTCTTCATCGACGAGATACACCGCCTCAGCCCGATCGTCGAGGAGTACCTCTACTCGGCGATGGAGGACTACAAGATCGACATCGTGCTCGACAAGGGGCCCTCGGCCCGTTCGATCCAGATCGAGCTGGCGCCCTTCACGCTGATCGGCGCCACGACGCGCAGCGGCCTGCTGACCTCGCCCCTGAGGGCGCGCTTCGGCATCACCTGCCACTTGGAATACTACGACGCCCCGGTGCTGGCCGGTATCGTGAAACGCTCGGCCCGCATCCTCGACGTCTCGATCGACGACGACGCGGCCCACGAAGTGGCCCTGCGTTCGCGCGGCACGCCGCGTATCGCCAATGCCCTGCTGCGGCGCGTCCGCGACTTCGCCATGGTCAAGGGCGAGGGGCATATCGACCTCGGGATCACGCGCATCGCCCTCGCGGCGCTGAACATCGACTCGCGGGGTCTGGACCAGATGGACAACAAGATACTGGGGGCCATCATCGAGAAATTCAACGGCGGCCCCGTGGGCCTCAACACCGTGGCTACGGCCGTGGGCGAAGAGGCCGGGACGATCGAGGAGGTCTACGAACCATTCCTCATCAAGGAGGGCTTCCTCAAGCGCACGCCCCGCGGCCGGGAGGCGACGCCGCTGGCCTACGAGCACCTCGGATTCACCCACCCGCGCGACGGAGAGGCGTCACTCTTCTGACCGCGGAAAACCCAATACCCCATCAATCCCAACCCTTTATGAATCCCAAACGCGCCCTCCTCCCCCTGTTGCGCCTCTCGGCCGTCGCCCTGCTGCTGCAAAGCGTCGGCTGCGCACCCAAGATCTACACCAGCATCCAGAAAAGCTACCCGGCGCGCCCCGCCGACGCGAACGTGCTGGTCTACTACATCACCGACACCCTGCCCGAACGGGCCGAGGTATTGGGCAAGGTCGAGGTCCGCGACAACGGCATGTCGACCAAGTGCAGCTATCCGGAGGTCCTGCAGCGGGCCAAGGAGGAGGCCAACAAGGCCGGCGGCAACGGACTGGTCCTGACTTGGCACAAGGAGCCGACGGCGTTCGGCAGTTCGTGCCACCAGATCGCCGGCGACATCCTGCTGATGCCCGACTCGGTCTACAAGGAGTCCTGCCAGCGCAATACCGCGATGCAGGTCTACCGCGCGCACTATTTCGGCATCCCGACCAACACCGTGATAACCAACCGGATTCCGGCCGAGTTCGACCGCAAGCCCTGCGTGCTGATGCTCAACGCCGGTTACGGATTCGTCACCAGCAAATACTACATTCCCGAAGGCACCACGGGCAACCCGAAGCAGGGTCTCGAACTCAACGGCGTCTTCCAATGGACCGGACGCAGCGGAATCGGATTCGGACTGCGCTATGCGGGATATTTCTCCTCCTACAAATACGAAAGTGTCAACTCCAGTGTCCGCCTGCATTATATAGCGCCGGAGTTCGTCACCCGCTGTTCGCTGGACCGGCAAGACAAATGGATTTTCCATGTATCGGCAGGTATAGGCTACACCCGTTACAGCGAGAAATTCACGGGAGTAGCGATTAGCTGCGGCGGGTTCGGCTACCATGCGGACCTCGGGTTCGAATATAAGATCGCCCCGTCCATCGGCATCGGCCTCGGTGTCGGATGTTACAGCACACGTTTCAGCACGATGGATTACCTGACCGAGGAGTACGCCCCCGACGACAAGGCGGGCATCACGCATATTTCCATGAACGGCGGACTGCGGTTCTATTTCTGATAAACCCCGAACGGAGATGAACGATAAAAACCGCGCTTTCCGGCGACTGCTCTTCCTGACCACGGCATGGCTGCTGTTCCCGGGCTGCATCGCCGGCCTCCGCGCCGAAACGCCGCCCTCCGGCACAACCACCCCGGAATACGGCGCAGGAATATCCCCGGTGCAGACCAAACGCATGCGCCACCTCGCCCCGCGCCATAGGTCGCAGCACACGTTCTTCGTCAACGCGGGCTACACGGCGGTCCTCTCGACCCTGTATTTCAAGGAGAGCACCTCGGGTTCCCTGAACGAAGGGCACAACATCACGGCAGGCTACAACTGGACCTCGCGGCGGGGATTCGGCGTCGGCGTGATCTACTCGGGCGGATTCATCTCGGCCGAGCGCAACGGCTTCGAACGCACGACGCGCCTGCACTACATCGCCCCGGAATTCGTCGCCCGGCAGCGGGCGGGCCGCCGGTGGCTCTTCCGCGAAAGCGCCGGCATCGGCTACGGACGTTACGTCCGGGGTTACGGCGACGTGCGCGGCAGCCGGGGCGGAGTCGGCATCCACGAATCGGCCTCGGTCGAATTCATGCTGACACGCCACCTCGGGCTTTCGGCCGGCGTGAGCGGACAATGGCTGATCGTCGGCTCGCCGGACGTGGGCGACGGCTTCGAACTGAATCTGGCGGGCATCTTCCGCATTCAGTTCGGGGGCGGAGTGCGGTTTTATTTCTAAAATAATTTCAGAAAATTCTAAAAAAAGTTAAGATCGGAGCAATTTTTGTGCTATATTTGCGTTAAGACTATTAGGTTACTAACGGAAAATGAGAGAGATGAGCACAAAAACGCAACTCGACGACGCGGCGCTGCGCTACCACAGCGAAGGCCGTCCCGGTAAGATCGGGATCGTCCCGACAAAACCCTACCATACGCAGTACGACCTGTCGCTGGCCTATTCGCCCGGCGTGGCGGCTCCTTCGCGGGCCATTGCCGACAACCCGGACGACGTTTACAAATACACCGACAAGGGCAACCTCGTGGCCGTGATCTCGAACGGTACGGCCGTACTCGGACTGGGCAACATCGGCCCGCTGGCCGCCAAACCCGTCATGGAGGGCAAGAGCATGCTCTTCAAGACCTACGCCGGGGTCGACGCCTTCGACATCGAGGTCGACACGACCGACCCCGAGGAGTTCATCCGCACGGTGAAGGCCATCGCCCCCACTTTCGGAGGCATCAACCTCGAGGACATCAAGGCCCCGGAGTGTTTCGAGATCGAGAGGCGCCTGCGCGACGAACTCGACATTCCGCTGATGCACGACGACCAGCACGGAACGGCGATCATCTCCTCCGCAGCCCTTCTGAACGGCGCGAAGATCGCGGGCAAGCAGCTCGACCGGATGCGCGTGGTGGTCAACGGCGCGGGAGCCGCCGCCATTGCCTGCGCACGGCTGTTCATCGAGCTCGGCATCCGTCAGGAGAACGTGGTGCTCTGCGACAGTCAGGGCGTCGTCACCGTTTACCGCGAAGACATCAACGCCGTCAAGCGCGAACTCGCCACCACGCGGCGCATTTCGACGCTGGCCGAAGCGGTGCAGGGCGCCGACGTCTTTCTGGGCGTTTCGAAAGCCGACACGCTGACGCCCGAGATGCTGCGCACGATGGCCGAAAACCCGATCGTGATGGCCTTGGCCAACCCCGATCCCGAGATTTCCTACGACAAGGCGATGGCCTCGCGTCCCGACATCATCTTCGCCACGGGGCGTTCGGACTACCCCAATCAAGTCAACAACGTGCTGGGCTTCCCCTACATCTTCCGCGGCGCCCTCGACGTGCGGGCCACGAAGATCAACGAGGCGATGAAGCTCGCCGCCGCGCATGCGCTGGCCGAGCTGACCCGCGAGCCGGTTCCGGCCATGGTCCTGCGGGCCTACGGGGTCGAGAAGCTCGAATTCGGACGCAACTATCTGATTCCAAAGCCGCTCGATCCGCGGTTGCTGTGCACCATCGCCCCGGCCGTAGCCCGTGCCGCCGTCGATTCGTGCGTGGCCCGGAAGCCCGTTACGGACTGGGAAGCCTACGCGGAGAGCCTCCGAAAACGCTATCAGGAATAAAAAGAAAAATCCGGTCGGAATCGACCGGATTTTTTTTAAATGAACAACGCCGCGAACTCCCCGGGCGTCATGGGCCTTACCTCGCAGTCCCCGATGCCCACCGGCAGGACGATCCGCAGCATGCCGTCCTCGTTTTTCTTGTCCTTGACGACCTCTTTCAGCAGACGCCGCACCTCCACCGGAGGCGTCAGGCCGAAGCCCAGCTTCGTAAGCACCGCCACGATGCGGTCGCGGTCTTCCGCTTTCAATACCCCCAACTTCACCGCGGCCCCGGCGATCAGCGCCGTGCCGACGGCCACCGCCTCGCCGTGGTTCATGCGGTTGGAGCATTTCTCGATGGCGTGGGCCAGCGTGTGCCCGAGGTTGAGCTTGCGGCGGTCCCCCGATTCGCGCTCGTCGCGCTCGACGATGTCGGCCTTGACCCGTATCGCCGCTGAAACGGCGTCGGTCAGCAGGTCCGTATCGGCGCGCAGCGCCTCGAAAGTCGTTCCCTCGATGCGTTCGAACAGGTCGGCATCGGCAATGATGGCGGCTTTGACCACCTCGGCCAGCCCCGCGCGGAACTCCCGGTCGGGAAGCGTCCGCAGCATCCCGGGATCGCAAATCACGAACTGCGGCTGGGTGAAGGTCCCGGCCATATTCTTGTATCCGTCGACATTCACGCCGTTCTTGCCGCCGACCGATGCGTCGACCTGACCCAGCAGCGTCGTCGAGACGAACCCGAATTTCAGCCCGCGCATATAGGTCGAAGCGGCGAACCCCGCCACGTCGGTGACGATACCGCCCCCGACGGCCAGCACGAAGGTCGAACGGTCCACGCCCAGTTCGATGAAGCGGCGGTAGATCGTCTCGACGGTCTGCAGGGTCTTGATGCTCTCGCCCAGACCGATCAGCACGGAGTCGTATTTCTCCAGCATCGGGTGGTACAGCCGGTCGATCGAGGAGTCCGAGACCACCACCACGCGCCCTTCGGGAAGTACTCCGGAAAGGATATCTTTCACGGGACCGATGTAAATCTCGCTCTGGGAGCGGACATTGAAGAGAGGTTCCATTATTTAACTTTTTTAGGAATCGAGCAAAATTAGTATAATTTCCCGAGAATTTGTTACCTTTGCACCACAAAATACATTTCTATGCAAAAACTGCGCAATATTGCGATTATTGCCCACGTCGACCACGGCAAGACCACACTCGTAGACAAACTGATTCTGACAGGACACATCCTGCGCGACAACGCCAAGCCGACCGGCGAACTCATACTGGACAACAACGATCTGGAACGCGAACGCGGCATCACGATCCTTTCGAAGAACGTTTCGGTCATCTACAAGGACTATAAGATCAACATCATCGAC
>ERZ857503.1579-NODE-1579-length-12572-cov-3.013182_pt1 | contig 12572 bp, 10 predicted proteins | sample MGYA00519766_ERZ857503 | MGnify/ENA primary metagenome ERZ857503 (study PRJEB31778, sample SAMEA3449345) | human gut metagenome | biome: human gut; feature: human-associated habitat; material: faeces | place: United Kingdom | collected 2010/2012 ...
CAGCTCGCCCTGACGGTCGATCAGTTTGGCCATCGCGTCGTCATCCATCGGCTCGCACATCTTCATGTTGATCTCCTCGTACTCCTTGAGCAGTGCCACGGTAGCCGCGCAGCCCTCCTCGACGATCTCACGGACCGTCTTCGAGTCGTCCAACTTGGGCTCCTGCTCGAGGTAACCCACCGTGTAACCGGGCGAGAAGACCACTTCGCCGTCGAAATTCTTGTCCAGCCCGGCGATGATCTTCATCAGGGTCGATTTACCCGAGCCGTTCAGACCGATGATGCCGATCTTGGCGCCATAGAAAAACGAAAGGTAGATGTTGTTGAGCACCCGTTTCTGGTTGGTGAAGGTCTTGCTTACGCCGACCATCGAAAAGATGATTTTTTCGTCTGCCATATAGTAAATGCTGATTTTTCGTATTCGGACAAAGATACAATGAAATTCCGGAATTTTAAATCTTCGGACCTTGAATATTTGCAATGAGCATCTCGCGACAACGCCGCAACGGTATATTCCCGCTGCGGCGCCGCGTATCTGCGTATCTCTTCGAAACGGCTATTCGCCCGTATGAATGTACTGGATGGCGCGGTCCAACTGCACGTCGGTCCCGGCATCCATCGCCTCCTTGTCCCAGAGTACCTCGATGTCGGGCGTAATGCCCACACCCTCATGGATGACGCCCTTTACGTCCTTCGTCACCACGGTCGTGGTATAGATCAGTACAGCATGGTTTTCGATCTCTCCGCAATAGGAGAGTTTGTAGTTACCAGCGAGTGTTCCCTGCCCGCCGAACGTACGTTCTCCGACGACACAGCCGTTGGGAAGGCTCGAAACCGCCATGGCTGTCGCTTCGGACATGCTTACGGAATTGACATCCGCCAGCACGACGATCGGAGCCTCCACCTTGCGGTGTTCCTCCGCCGGGGCAAGGATCGAAGGAACCCACGGCCCGTAATCGAAACGTCCCAGTCCCTCCTTGGTGCGGGTGTAGTTGATCAGCAGCTCTTTGTCGATCAGCGGGCGGAGCGTATATTTGCTATCGTCCAGATAACCGCCGCCGTTGCCGCGCACGTCGAGAATGACACCTTTGATTTCGGGGGTTTCCATAACCAGCCGCAGGTAGTTGTCGACGGCATTCAGGACCGTATCGTTCGGATCGTCCCTTTTGGCTTCGTAAATCATGAACGCCGAAAGACGCAGGTAAATGATCCCGTCGTCGATGTTGTACGAACAGGCATACATCGCCTCGTTTTCCCCCATTACGAAATCCGAGATACGGCCTTCCGATTCGTATTTGCCGATGCAGGACAATAAGTCCTTCCGATAGAAAGGCTCGTGGTAATAGTCGCGGGCCCGGACTTCATCGCTCCCCGGATACGTCCATGTCCAAACATCTCCTTCTTCGACCTCCTCCGGAGAAGCCTGCGGATTGTAAATCTGAAGGACATAATGATGATCCACAAGGTTCTTGCATATCTCATCATAGAGTTCCTGCAACGTTTCGGTCTTCACGGTTTCGAGTTTGTCCAGTTCCCGGAAGCGGGGCAGGTAGTCGTCGTAGACCTTGTCCCAGTCCGTGGGGTCGATATCCCAGAAGACGTAGGAATTGTTCATGCCGTGCCAGAAGGACTCGAAGACCTGCGACGGCGTGTTGAGCAACTGCCGTTCGTTGGGATTCATCAGCTCGGGAGCTTCGTCGCGGCAGGCGGAAGTCAGCAGTGCGACGAAGAGGAGCAAGATATATTTAAGGTGTCTCATGGCCGTTTAGTTTTTAATTTTACCTAAAATGACGTTGCAGCCCGCCTGAACGACGAACGTGGTGTTGTAGCGGGGAATCCGGAATTTCATGTAATCCTTCTGCATGTCGGTCAACGCATAGTAACAGCGTCCCTCGACCTGCACCTCCAGTCGCGGCGTAATGCGGCAACTGACGCCCAAGCCGCCCGCAAGGCCCGCCTCGAAACGCCTGTCGCGACGCGAATAAAACGGGACCTTTTCATCGAATTCATACCGGTTGCCGGAGGTAATCATTCCATCCTTGTCACCCTCTTCATCGCCGAAGAAGCGCTGCGCTACGCCGCTGCGGTGGCTCGACAGCCAGCCGCCGATGTAGCCGCCGGCATTGAGGAATCCGCGCACGCGCTGTCCGCCGAACGAAAAACTGGCCATCACGGGGATTTGCAGGTAGTTGTTGCGCGTATCGGTGTACATTTTCTGAAAGATATCCGTACGGTGCATCTTGTGTCCTTTCTGCACGAAATCCACCTCGGCGCGCACGCCCAGCCAGTGGAAGAAGTCGTATTGCACGGGAATACCGACCGTAAAGCCGCCGCGCTCGTCATAGCGCATGTCGTAGGCGTAGCCCGTGTCCATGCACAGCTTGTTGTATGAGTAGCCCGCCGTAACGCCGACGCGCCATTGGGCCGCGGCAGGGAGCGAACAGACCAGCGTCAACAGCAATGCTGCGGCCCAGCAGGGCCGCAAGGTCGGGAATCCGTTGAAAAGTCGAGATTTTTTCATCTATAATAGAATTTGGGAGTACTAAAATATATGTTTTTTCCGGGAATGCCATCTTTTTTACAAAAAAACGCACCTCCTTTGAAGAGGTGCGGCCGGATGCGAAGCCTAAGTCCGATTAATAGTTCTCCTTCTTGGGCTCGAAGTATGCCTGAGGGTGCTTGCACGCGGAGCAGGGCGACCTGCGCTGGCTCTGAGCCCCGGAACTCATACGGAAAAGCCCGGAAGGGGAGCGAACTCCTTTTCCGGGCTTTTTATTGACACTATGGCTTCATTCGCCGGTCAGTTCGTCGAACATGCGGTCCCACATCCGGCCCGTGTTCTCGAGCGAATATTCGGACACTTTGGCGATCATTGCAGGCTGCATCGCACGGCGCAGCTCCTCGTCGCGCATCAGGGCCGCCAGTTCTTCGGCATAGGCCCTCTCGTCGAAGGGAGCGACCAGAATACCGGTGCTTCGATCGCTGCCCACGATCCGGCGGACGCCGCCGGAACACCCGAACGCAATCGGAACCACGCCTGCGGCCTGCGCTTCGACCAGCACGAGGCCCCATCCCTCGAACGATGAGGTCAGGCACAGGATGGCCGCCGTAGCGTAATGTTCCTCGACACGGGTCGAATGGCCGCAGAAACGCACCCGGCGCAATCCCAGATCGTCAGCCATCTTTTCAAGATTCCGGCGCTCACGTCCGTCGCCGACCACTTTCAGCTCCCAATCCGGAAAATCCGCCTCGACCTGACTCCAGATGCGCAGCAGACGGTCGACACGCTTGTCGGCATAGCTCAGGCGCCCGACATACAGCACCTCCCTGTGTTTGTGCAGGTCGGGAGTGCTCCGGTTGATATGCGGGTTGGTCAGCGCCCGAACTTTCGAATCGGCCGGAGAGACCTTCACAATCCGTTCGATCTGCCCGCGGTACTCTTCGCACAGCACGAGATAGCGGTCCACAGCGGCATAAGTCCGACGGTATATGCGTGAGAATCGCCGTGTGTAGGCTTTGAACAACCGCTCCTTGGGGATGCTGAACAGATAGCATTCCAGAGTCTTCAGCCATGAACCGCTCGTCTTGGCGGCGTGGAGTTTGACCGAGATGCGGTTTTCTACCTCCCACAACGGGCTGCTGTGGTGGTGGAAGACGAATTTGCAACGGTTGCCGCTCTCCCGGCGGATGATTTCCAGATATTTCAGCGGATGGACAGGGATCACCATGACGTCGATCGACATCTCCCGGATAAGGCCGGCGATCAGACGGGCCATCGCCATGGATTGGAATTGGGGTTCCCGGGGAAGTTCGATGATCTCCAGCGACTCGCGTTCCCGGTCGCTCAGAAACTCCTCATGGAAGTTCTTTACAAAAATGAAGGGCTTGTATTTCCCCCCCCCGCATAATAGGCGCAGATGTCCGACGTCACTTTCTCGGCTCCGCCCAAGGGGTAGTTTTCGTGGATAAAGGCTATTTTTTTCATAGTTCGGCAAAGATAAAGAAAAAATGACAGCTTTGTTTCGCATAAAGAAAAAAACGGTCCCTCCCGCAAGCCCGTTACCCATACAGCGTATCCGCACCGCCCGTCGAATAGTTGTAACCCGCGTCTTTCGGGAATAGAAAAAGCGGAATCCCAACCGGGGGATTCCGCCTTCGCCGTATCGGTCCGGGACCGATTAATAGTTCTCCTTCTTGGGCTCGAAGTATGCCTGCGGATGCTTGCATGCGGGGCAGAGCTTCGGAGCTTCCTCGGCCTCGATGATGAAACCGCAGTTGCGGCACTGCCACCAGATCTTGCCGTCGCGCTTGAAGAAATTACCGTCCGTCAGGCGGCTCAGCAGCTTCAGGTAGCGGCGCTCGTGCTCGGCCTCGACCGTGGAAATCATCTTAAATGCAGTGGCGATCTCCATGAAACCCTCTTCCTCGGCTACTTTGGCAAATTCGCGGTAGAGGACATCCCACTCTTCGTTCTCGCCCTTGGCAGCCGCCAGCAGGTTCTCGGCCGTGGTGCCGATGGGGCCGGTGGGGTAGCTGGCCGTGATCTCCACGTCGCCGCCCTCGAGGAACTTGAAGAAACGCTCGGCGTGCTCCTTCTCCTGCTCGGCAGTTTCGGCAAAGACACCTGCGATCTGTTCGTAACCCTCTTTTTTGGCCTTGCTGGCGAAAAATACATAACGGCTGCGAGCCTGACTCTCGCCTGCGAAGGCTTTCAGCAGATTCTGCTCGGTGCGTGTACCTTTGATGCTCTTTTCCATAATTCTATAAATGTTAGTGTGTGTTTCGTTTTACTGTTACAAAGATAACAAATTCCCGGAATAAAGTCCAAAAATTTGCCATCGGTTGTTTTTATAGGGCTATTCGGTTTATTTATAGACCGTTTTCAGTCAGCGTCCCGACGTCGGAGCGGAACACGCCGTAGGCCGCGGGCAGTTCCATCGTGTCGGCGGCCTCGGGCGGCAGGATGCGGTAGCCGGGCAGCGCGACCCACACGGGGGTGGCTTCGAGCGAGTAGCTCATGCGTCCGTCGGGATGGCGGACGGCCCCGACCGCAGCCACCAGCCCGCCGTCGGTGTAGCGCCGCCGCTGGTTCGAGACCAGATTCCCCAGCGAGTAGAGCACCACATGCGACGAATCGGCCTGCCACGGCTGCACGACATGCGGATGGCTTCCGACCACCACGCCGACCCCGTGGCGACGCAAAAATGCGGCCAAAGTCCGCTGTCGGGCATTCTCCCGCCGTTCGTACTCGTTGCCCCAATGGAGGCAGGCGACGATGAAATCGACCCCGGCGGCCCGGGCTTCGGCCACATCGGAGGCCATGCGCACGGTGTCGATCAGGTTGACGATCGCACCCGCAGGGACGGGCATGCCGTTGGTGCCGTAGGTATAGTTGACGATGGCCAGCCGCATGCCGCAATACTTTAGGTAAAGCGGGTTATTTTTCTTGTAATCAGCGCTGTCTGCAAACACGCCGGTGTGATGTATTCCGCAGCGGTCCAGTTCGGCGATCGTCGTGCGGATGCCTTCGGCACCGCCGTCGCAGCAGTGGTTGTTGGCCAGCACGGCGACATCCACACCCGCGTCGCGCAGGGCATCGGCCAGCGCCGTCGGCGAGCGGAACAGCGGGTAACCCGTGTAGTGTCCCCGGCGGGTAAGGGTGGTTTCGAGGTTCACGACCGCGAGGTCGGCCGCCCGCATCCGGGGCGCGAGGGCCGCAAAGACGGGCTGGTAGTCGAACCGTTCGCCGCGCCGCGCCGCCTCGACCTGCGGCATATGCTGCATCACGTCGCCGCCGAACCACAGGTTCATCCGCTGGGGCGGCGGAACCTGTCCGGGGCCCGTCCAGCCCGCAGGCTGTGACGGCGTGCGCCGTGCAGGTCCTCCCGCGGGCGTACAGCAGACTGCGGCGAAGACCACGGCGGCCAGAAGATATGTCCGGCGGATTCGCATGGCTGATGTCGGGCGGCGATTACTTTTTCCTGCGGTTGGGGTTTTCGGGAAACCATCCCTTGGCCACGCGCTCGCGCTGTTCGAACAGCTCGCCGATAGACCAAAGCGACGACGCGCCCCACACGGCCAGCAGCGTCGACCAGAGGATATGCCGCACGGCGATCGAGCCGATGACGGCGGCGATGCCCATCACCATGAACAGCCACCAGATTTTCACGCCGAAATAGTATTCGCCCTTGGTGACCATCGGGTGGAAGATGCCGATAATCACGAACGTGGCAACGCCGATGACGATGCCTGTCAGGTTGTATTGCGCTAAAAATTCCATTCGTATTATTGTTTCGAATCGGTTTCAATGTCTGCGTCGCGGTCGGAGGAGCGCTGGTAACACCGCAGTCCGAACTCGGGAAGAACGGCCAGCAGATGGTCGAAAACAGCCCCCTGAACGGCCTCGTAAGCCACCCAGTTGGTGTCGCGCGTGAAGCAGTAGACCTCGATGGGAATACCCTCCGGGGTGGGTTGCAGCGCCCGGACCATCTGCATCAGGTCGGGGTGGATCTCCGGGTGGTGCTTGATGTAACGCGCCGCGTATTCCCGCAGAGCGTAGAGGTTGACGACGGGTTCCGCCGCGTCGCCGGCCTCGACCATTTGCTTTTTGCTCAGTGCCGCCAGCTCCTCCCCGGTCAGGGCGCGCACCGTGCTGGCGTCGATCAGCAGCGAGCGCTTGATGCGCCGTCCGCCGCTCTCCCACATGCCCCGCCAGTTCTGGAACGAGTCGCTGACCAGCGCATAGGGCGGGATGGTGGTGATGGTCTTGTCGAAATTCTGGACCTTGACCGTCGTGAGCGTCACCTCGGTCACATAGCCGTCGGCTCCGTATTTGGTCATCGTGATCCAGTCGCCGGGGCGTAGCATGTCGTTGGCCGAGAGCTGCACGCCCGCGACCAGTCCGAGGATGCTGTCGCGGAAGATCAGCATGATGATGGCCGCCGAGGCGCCCAGTCCGGCCAGAATGGTCGTGGCGTCACGGCCGATGAGGATGCTGACGATGAGGATTACGCCGACACACACGGCCAGCAGTTTAATCATCTGGTAGACACCCTTCAGCGGGCGGTTGCGCAGCGTTTCGTGGCGGCTCGAAATGTCGTAGAGCGTATCCAAAAAAGCCGCGACGAGCTGCAGGAAGACGACGATCAGGTAGATAATGCACCCTTTGTGGAGCACGTCGAGCAGCAGGGGCATATCGTAGAATGCCGCCCGGAGCAGGGCGTACCAGATGATGGGCGGGATCAGCCGTGCGGTGCAGTGCATCACGCGGTCGCTGAAAAGATAGTCGTCCCATGTGGCTTTGGTCCGGGCGCTGATCTTCTGCAGGGCCGGGACGATCAGCCGCCGGAACACGACCGTCACCGCGAAGGCCACGAGGAGAATGCCCAGAATGATGATCGCTTTGGTGGTCAGCGCGATATACGACTCGTTCCATCCGGCTTCAGACAGCCATTGGGCCACGAGGGTGTTCAGGTCTTCCATCTTTCGTCAATTAGTCTGAATGCAAAGGTAGCAAAAAGCTGGACGGGAACAAAACATAAATTACACCATTACAGGGGTGCAATCCCTTGTAATGGTGTAATCAATCGTAGCGGAAATGGGGTTCTGAGGTGCAAAGTCTTACAGCAGCCCTTAAAGCCCACTTCTTAAGTGGGTTAAAAGTTATACTGCAACATCACGTTCACGCGGTTGGCGTGCCCCTTGTCGTTGTTCATGTCCTTGCGCGAACCGTAGAGGTATTCGCCGGCCACCTTGCAGCGCGGGGTGAGCGAGTAGAAGATGTTGCCGAAGATGTACTGGCCCTGCTTGTACTGGTCGTCGGTGTAGTAGCCGTGGCTACGCTGCACGCGGACCGTGGAGTAACCTCCCGAGACGAACAGCCGGCGGGTCAGGTTGATCTGCGCGGCGGCCTGCCATCCCCACATCGGCATCGTGCGCACGAGCGAAGGGTCTTCGGGATTGGGCGTGAAGTCGAGTCCCGAACCCGTGAGGTCCTGAATATAAGGCGTGATGCCTTCGCCGTAGACGCCGTTCATGAAGAGACGCACGGGGGTGCAGACCTTGATCGTACCGCTCAACTGTACGCCCCAGCCCAGCAGCGAGGTGTCGGAGTCCTTCGACACCTTGAACATATAGGGGTTGCGCAGCACGCCCGAGGCGCGGATGTGGCTGTCGCGGTTGGCGCCCCACGCATACTGGAAGTACATCGGGACGTCGGGAACACGCTGGTGCATGGGCTTGAAGTTGTCGCCGTAAGTGGCGCTCACCTCGGGCATTTCGGCCGCGATGCCGAATTTGAAGTGGTTGTCCGCAAAGGCGTGTTCGTAGCGGATCAGCGTCGCGAAATTGAAATTATAGGCGTTGGGACCCTGAAAGTCGATGGTCGTGGGGGCTGCCGAGAGGTCGCAGAAGGTCGTCACGTCGCGTCCCAGCGTGAAACCCAGAAACGAGACGTAGGCCGAGCGCACGCGGGGCGTGTAGCTGCCCTCGGCGCCTCCGCGGAAGTCGGCGTCCATATAGATCACCACGCGGCCCAGCGCCCGGGTGTTGGTGATGGCCTTCATGAAGATCCGCGAGGTCGAAGCGTCCATCATCAGCTTTTGCTTGGTGTTGTAATTGCCGTGGACCGGGATATCGTAGGGCACGAAGTCGATATTGTCGACGATGCCGTCGAAATCGTATCCCGCGCGGAGGCTGACGAAGCCGCCCAGCGAGAACGAGAAGCGGTTGTTCTTCGAGGCGAAGACGAACTGGGGTTTCTCCGTCTGCTGGAAGCCGGGGCGGTGGGTGTCGATATAGTCCTGCGTGGCGTTGTCCATGGCCATCCGGTTGAGTGCCGCGGCCTGCCGCGCAGCGGCAGGATTGTAGTTGTAGAGGGTGTCCGTCTCGCGCACGGAGATCAGATAGACCGTCGGCGAATAGTCGCCGCGCATGGCCCTGCGTTCGAAACGCTGAGCCGACGCCGTGCCCGCAAGCAGCAGGGCCACAATCAATAGTCGAAAAGTTTTCATAAGCCGAATAAATTTAGTTTTTTTAATGTTCTCGCTCATATTCAAGAGTGTCAATACCCAGCCGCCATCTCCGCAACTTACATGCCACCCGCCCGGCTAAGAGCCGGTATTTAGGGGCTGCCCGCTTAAGAAGCGGGTATAAAACAAATTTTACTATCTTTGCCTTTAAAATATAGGGTATATGCTTTTTCTGATGACGTTTTTTCTCTCCCTGATAGCCATTGCAGCGGATTTCATCCATTTCCGGCGCAGCAGGCGGCGGCATGTTCCGCGGCGCAAAGCCCTGATAGCGTGGGCCGCCGCGACCGACGCACTGCCGATCGTATCGTCGGTCATCAGCGCGCTCAGCCCCGACAACGGCACGGGGTTGATGTACCTCTATATGTGGCTGTTTTGGGGGTGGATCGTCACCGTGCTGCCGCGACTGACGTTCTATGTCTTCAATTTCGTGCATCTGCGCCGCACGGGGTATGTCGTTGCAGCCGGGCTCACGATTTTCTTCCTCTGGGGCACGATGTGGGGCCGCACGTCGATCCGTGTGAACGAGGTGGAGATCGTCTCCGACCGCATTCCGAAGGCTTTCGACGGCTACCGCTTCGTGCAGATCACCGATACTCATGTGGGCACGATCGTCCGCCCGGGGCGCGAACTCACACGCCTTGCCGAGTGCATCAACGCCCTGCGGCCCGATGCCGTGTTCTTCACGGGCGATCTGGTGAACATCCGCGCCGGGGAGCTCGACGAACGCATGCTGACGCTCCTGCGGCAGATCGAAGGCCCCGTGTGGTCCGTGACGGGCAACCACGACATCGGTACCTATATTAAAGATTCGGTGAGCTTCCCGGCCGCCGCCGAAGCCCGCGAAGTGGTCGCCCGCCAGCGGTCGATCGGATGGCGCGTGCTGGAAGACACGACCGTCTACCTGCGGCGCGGCGCAGACAGCATCTCGCTCACGGGAATCTCGTTCGACCCCGCGCTGCGAGACCGCCGCCACGACCGCGACCTCCCGGCTCCGGGCATCGCCAAAGCCTTCGCCGGGGTTCCCGACTCGCTCTACAACATCACGCTGGTCCACCTGCCGCAGCTCTGGGAGCAGATCACCGCGATGGGGTACGGCGACCTGACGCTGGCCGGACACGTTCATTCGATGCAGTTCAAAATCCGCCCGTGGGGGCGCGGCTGGTCGCCCGCATCGTGGATTTACGAACATTGGAGCGGCCGCTACGACGCGGGCCGCCACACACTTTATGTCAACGACGGCACGGGATATGTTGCATACCCCATGCGACTGGGCGCATGGCCCGAAGTCACCCTGTTCACCTTGAAGCGATGCGAGTAACTCTTTCATTTGCCACGACGGCCGACGGTTATCTGGACGACAACAGTCCCGAACGGCTCATGATCTCGACTCCCGGGGACTGGGAGGCGGTGATGCGGCTGCGTGCCGCGCACGACGCCATCCTCGTCGGGGCCGAAACGCTGCGGCGCGACAATCCCGCCTTGTTGCTGCGCGATCCCGCCGTCCGCGAACTGCGGCGGGCACGGGGAGTGCGTCCCGATCTGGCGAAAGTCACCGTCACCCGTTCGGGTGGGCTCTCCCCGGCGATGCGGTTCTTCACCGAGGGGGATGCCGACCGTTATATTTTTTCACAAACGGAAATTCCCGAATTAAAGGATATTGCGGAGGTTATCTCAACCGACGGTTCAATAACGGCCGGTTACATTGTCACCGAATTGGAAAAGCGCGGCGTCGAAAGTTTGCTGGTCGAAGGGGGCGCACGGATACTCGGGATGTTCCTTGCCGAAGGGATGGCCGACGAGGTGCGCCGGGCGGTCAATCCGCAGTTGACGCTGGGTCCCGAACGAGGAGGGGCACGGTTCGTGCTCACACCTCCGCCGGGCGCCGCATGCCGGTGCGAAGAGGTGGACGGCATGGAGGTCACGACCTGCACGCTCCGTCCCGACACCACGGCCGAAGACCTCGGCTATCTGGCGCAGGCGGTCGCCGAGGGACGGCTCTGCACGCCGAGCGCCACCTCGTATTGCGTGGGGGCGGTGGTCGTGCTGACGGACGGACGCACGTTCACGGGCCATACCCACGAGACTTCGCCCACGCACCACGCCGAGCAGGAGGCCATCCGCAAGGCGCTGGACGCCGGAGCCGACTTGCGCGGTGCGGCGATCTACTCCTCGATGGAGCCCTGTTCGCAGCGCAGCAGCGAACCCGAGAGCTGCACGCAGTTGATTCTGCGCCACGGCTTTGCCCGCGTGGTCTTTGCGTTGTACGAACCCGACCGTTTCGTCCGCTGCCGCGGGGCGCAGACCCTGCGCGAGGCGGGTGTCGAAGTGCGGGTGTATCCCTCGCTGGCGGGCGGGGTTCGTGAGGCCAATGCCCACCTGCAATGACAAATCGGCTCATTTTGTGTCCATAAAGGTCTATAAATGTCCTAAATGACGCATGGACCGCTGAAGATATCGCAAGAACTTATATATTTGCCCCATAAACGAATAAAGCTATGAGAAAAGCAGTCAAGATCGCCTTCGTGGCGGCGGCGATGGTTCCGGCGCTCGCGTTGGCGCAGGGGGAGCGTCAGATGATCTCGCTCGACGAGGCGATCGCCGTCACCCTCACGGAGAACCCTGCGATGAAGGCCGCCGCCTATGAGGAGCGCGCCGCCCAGCAGGAACGCCGCGCGGCCATCGGCCTGCGCATGCCGCAGATAAACGTCACGGGCGCCTACGCCTATATGGCCAAGGACATCGGATTCGATTTCAACGACATGAAAGGCCCGGCCAAGGACCTTGCGGGCAAGATACTCGGCAGCGGCATGATTACCGACCCGACCATCATACAGGGCATTCAGGGTTTGCTGAACCCGATGATGAACGCCGACTGGTTCCTCAAGGTGCAGGACCAAAGCCTCGGATTCGTGGGCGGCGAAGTGACCCTTCCGATCTGGATGGGCGGCAAGATCAACGCCGCGAACCGTGCCGCGAAGATCAACGAAAAGAGCGCCGTCGAGCAGGGCAACCAGACCCGCAACGCGCTGATCTCGGAACTGGTGGAGCGTTATTTCGGACTGGCCCTCGCCACGCAGGTCGTGGAGGTGCGTCAGCAGGTGGTCGAAGGGGTGCGCAAGCACCTGCAGGATGCCATTGCGCTCGAAAAGAACGGCATGATCGCCCAGAGCGAACGCCTCTACGTCGCCTTCAAGATGGCCGAGGCCGAACGCGAGCTGGCCAACGCCAAACTGCAGGCCGAGACCATTGCCAGCGCACTTTCCAACACGCTGGGCCGCGAAAAAGAGTGGCAGCCCGTGACGGCGATGTTCATACTCGCGAACGTCGAGGAGCTGGACTACTACCAAGATCTCGCACAGATACGCAACCCGCTGCTGAGTCAGGTGTCGCTCAAACGCCAACTGGCCGAGGAGGGCATCCGCGCCCAGCGTGCCAACTTCCTGCCGCAGGTGGCGGCCATCGGCGGCGGATCGTTCTACAACTATCAGGTCGCAGGTCTCGTGCCCCGCTGGGCCGTGGGCGTGGGGGTCAACCTCAAGAT
>ERZ857503.1581-NODE-1581-length-12566-cov-3.317081_pt1 | contig 12566 bp, 13 predicted proteins | sample MGYA00519766_ERZ857503 | MGnify/ENA primary metagenome ERZ857503 (study PRJEB31778, sample SAMEA3449345) | human gut metagenome | biome: human gut; feature: human-associated habitat; material: faeces | place: United Kingdom | collected 2010/2012 ...
CTCGATGTGGCCCTTCGTGGTGTCGAAGTGGGAGTTGCCCGGGACGATGTCGCCCGCTTTGAGCAGCGCCGAGAAGATGACGTTCTCGGCGGCGCGCCCCTGATGCGTGGGCAGGAACCACGGCATTCCGAAGAGCGTCGTGACGGTTTCCCGGAGCCGGAAATAGGACGACGCTCCGGCGTAGCTCTCGTCGCCGGTCATCATCGCGGCCCACTGGCGGTCGGACATCGAGCCCGTGCCCGAGTCGGTCAGCAGGTCGATCGTCACCTCGTCCGCGCGCAGCTTGAAGAGGTTGTAGCGGGCTTCGCGAATCCAAGCTTCGCGCTCCTCGCGCGTGGAGGTGCGGATGGCCTCGGTCATCTTGATTTTGTACGGTTCGGCGTATGGAAGTGTCATTGCAGGGTGGGTTTTAGGTTGCGATTCGGTAGGTATTTTTACCAAAAATACAAAAATTTTGTATTTTTGTGAAAGCGGGCACTCTATTTGTTCGAAAAAATGTCGAATTGATATTTCGGATACCATGCAAAAATACCGTTGCACCTGCTGCAAATACATCTACGATCCCGTGCTGGGCGACCCGGAGCACAATGTGGGCCGGAACACGCCGTTCGATGCGCTGCCCGACGACTGGGTGTGCCCCGTCTGCGGCAAAGGCAAATGGGCTTTCGAAGCCGATGAAGAACCCTAAAAATAGCTGTATATGACTCAATTTATTACCTTATTCGTAATTCCTTTGATTATGGCAACGAACGATACCGCAGCCGAACCGCGCTTTACGCCGCAGGACCTGCCTTACGCATACGATGCGCTCGAACCGGCGATCTCCGGCGAGACGATGCACTACCACCACGACAAGCACTATGCGGGCTATGTCGCCAAGCTCAACGAGCTGATCCTCGACACGCCCTTTGCCGCACAGCCGCTCGAGGACATCATCCTCTCGGCCGACGGCGCGATCTTCAACAACGCCGCGCAGGCTTGGAACCACGAGTTTTTCTTCGAAGGACTCTCCCCGAAGCCGCAGAAAGCGCCTTCGGGCAAGTTGCTCGAGGCCGTCAACCGCAGTTTCGGCTCGTTCGACGGGCTGAAGACACAAATGGGACAGACCGCCGCCGGGCTGTTCGGTTCGGGCTGGGTGTGGCTGGCCGAGGACGGGGACGGCAAACTGGTCGTCGTCGCCGAACCGAATGCCGGCAATCCGATGTGCCGGGGTCTGAAGCCGCTGCTGGCGATCGACGTCTGGGAACACGCCTACTACATCGACTACCGCAACCGCCGCGCCGACGCCGTCGCCGCGCTGTGGGACATCGTCGACTGGCGTGTCGTGGAGGAGCGTTACGCCCAAAAATAGCCCTCCGGGCACCCTGTACCGCTGCCGCTTCCCGTTTCCGGGAGGTGGCTTTTTTTGTGTCCGGAATGGCGAATTTGTAATCAAAATTCGCCTTTTTGTTATTTTTTTGGTTCGCCAATGTGCTTTTCTGCGTAAAAGACTGTATCTTCGCACCGCAGAAACTGCGATTCGAACGGAATGTTGGAGAGACTTCGATATATGTTGATCCTGCTGCTCTTTGCTTTGGCGGGAAATCTTGGAGACACCTCGTTTCAGGACGCGGGAGGCGTACAGCCCTCGCTCGACGAGACGGTGACGGCGTGTCCCCCGGCAGCCGTCCGCAACTATTTCTCCGTCGCCCTCTGTTCGTGCAGCGCCTCGATCGAGGCCCCCGTCGCGCCGACGGACCACAAAGCTGTCGTCCGTCTGCTCGGCGACTCCCGCACGGCTGCCGCTGCGGCCTACGACGCCGGCGTGGTGATGCGCACCCGTTCGCGGGTCCTGCATGCCGATCCCGTGGATTATTACGTCTACTCGCTGGAGCGCATCCGGATTTAGCCCTTTCCCTTTTTCAAGTTATGTTTCTCCGGGAGTCGTCTTCCCGGATTTGTGGCGTTTTCATGCGCCGAATATAATTCGTAAAACAATCGCATATGTATTTTACGCTGTTGGTGGTCGTCATCCTTACGGCCATTGCGCTGGTCGCAGTCGCGCTGGGTATCGCCCGCGCCATCTCGCCGCGTTCGTACAACCCCCAGAAGGGCGAAGCCTACGAATGCGGCATCCCGACGCGCGGCCGCTCGTGGATGCAGTTCAAGGTGGGTTACTACCTCTTCGCCATCCTCTTCCTGATGTTCGACGTCGAGACGGTGTTTCTCTTCTCGTGGGCCGTGGTCGTGCAGGATCTGGGTGTCTACGGACTGGTGAGCATCCTCTTTTTCCTGCTGGTACTGATTCTGGGCCTTGCCTATGCATGGCGGAAAGGAGCTTTGGAATGGAAATAAAGAGACCGAAAATCAAGTCGATGAAGTACGAGGACTTCAACGACAACGAGTACATCGAACGGATGATCGCCGAGCTGCGCGAGAGCGGCACCAACGTCATGGTGGGTTGTCTGGACGAGCTGATCGAGTGGGGCCGCAGCAACAGCCTCTGGCCCCTGACGTTCGCCACGAGCTGCTGCGGCATCGAGTTCATGGCCGTCGGCGCCGCGCGCTACGACTTTGCCCGGTTCGGGTTCGAAGTGGCCCGCGCCTCCCCGCGGCAGGCCGATTTCATCATGGTCGCCGGAACCATCACCCATAAGATGGCCCCGGTGCTCAAGCGTCTTTACGACCAGATGGCCGATCCCAAATATGTGATCGCCGTGGGCGGCTGCGCCATCAGCGGCGGGCCGTTCAAGAAGTCGTATCACGTGGTGCAGGGCGTCGGCGAGATTCTGCCCGTGGACGTCTATATTCCGGGCTGTCCGCCGCGTCCCGAGGCGATGCTCTACGGATTGATGCAGCTCCAGCGCAAGGTGAAGGTGCAGAAGTTCTTCGGCGGCGTGAACCGGCAGGTGGGCCGGGAGGAGTACGAAGAACTGCTCCGGCGCGACCTGACGGCCGAAGGGAACGAACTGAATGTGGAAGGAGAAGAAAAGCATGAATAGCAACCTCATAGACAAGATTACGGCATGGGAGCCCCGCGCCGTATGGACCGAAGGCGGCGACGGGATGTTCACCGTCCCGGCGGACGGCTTTCACGATCTGGCTGAGCGTCTGCGGGCCGACGGATTCGATTTCCTGCGCAGTCTCACGGGCATGGACTGGGGCGAGGCGGGCTTCGGTGTGGTCTACCACCTCGAGGCGACCGCGACGGGTGAGAACGTCGTGCTGCGGACGCTGACGGAGGAGCGCGGGCGCCCGGTGCTGCCCTCGGTGTGCGACCTGTGGAAGGCCGCCGAACTGAACGAACGCGAGGTGTTCGACTACTTCGGGGTCCGTTTCCTGAACCACCCCGACATGCGGCGCCTGTTCCTGCGCGACGACTGGGTGGGATACCCCCTGCGCAAGGATTACGATCCGGAGCAGAATCCCCTGCGCATGAGCAACGAGGTGTCGAAGGATAGTTCGCCGACCTACGAACTGCAATCCGACGGCAGCTATATCCGCAAGCGCAACGTGCTTTTCGAGGAGGACGAGTACGTCATCAACGTCGGACCCCAGCATCCGGCGACGCACGGTGTGCTGCGTTTCCGCGTGTCGCTCGAGGGCGAGATCATCAAGAAACTCGACGTGCACTGCGGCTACATCCACCGCGGCATCGAGAAGATGTGCGAGGAGCTGACCTATCCCCAGACGCTGGCCCTGACGGACCGCCTCGACTACCTCGGGGCCGCGCAGAACCGCCATGCGCTGTGCATGTGCATCGAGAAGGGGCTGGGGGTGGAGGTTTCCGAACGCGTGCAGTACATCCGCACGATCATGGACGAGTTGCAGCGCATCGATTCGCACCTGCTGTTCTTCGCCTGCCTCTGCATGGACATGGGGGCCCTGACGGCCTTCTTCTACGGATTCCGCGACCGGGAAAAGGTGCTCGACATCCTCGAGCAGACCACCGGAGGCCGCCTGATCCAGACCTACAACACCATCGGCGGCGTGCAGGCCGACATTCACCCCGATTTCGTGCGCAAGACCAAGGAATTCATCGCCTACATGCGTCCCAAACTGCGCGAATACCACGAGGTCTTCACGGGCAACGTCATCGCGCAGGAGCGTCTGAAAGGCACCGGCGTGCTGACGCGTGCGGATGCCGTTTCGTTCGGCGCCACGGGCGGCACGGGCCGCGCCTCGGGCTGGGCCTGCGACGTGCGCAAGCGCCATCCCTATGCGATGTACGGCAAGGTCGACTTCGAGGAGGTGCTCTTCTCCGAGGGCGACTGCTTCGCCCGCTACATGGTCCGCATGCGCGAGATCGAGCAGAGCATGAACATCATCGAACAGTTGATCGACAACATCCCCGCGGGCGAGTACCAGTTGAAGATGAAGCCCGTGATCCGCATTCCCGAGGGCAGCTACTACACGGCCGTCGAGGGGAGCCGCGGCGAGTTCGGGGTCTTCATCGAGAGCCGGGGCGACAAGTTTCCCTACCGCATGAAGTTCCGCTCGACGGGCCTGCCGCTCGTTTCGTGTCTGGAGACCATCGCCCGGGGGACGAAGATCGCCGACCTGATCGCCATCGGCGGTACGTTGGATTATGTGGTTCCGGATATTGACAGGTAACAGGCTCCTGCCGGACTTTCCGGGCTGCACTTCCGCCGCAGGCGGATATAAGTCCCTCCCGAGGGAGGGATTTAGGGTGGGGTCAGACCTGCAACCACGGCCGCAGGCCGTGAACAGCAGCGGGAGAAAACGGAGGAGAAAAAGAAAAAACTTATTGATATGTTCGACTTTTCTATAATTACAAGCTGGGTCCACGGACTGCTGACGTCGCTGATGCCCTTCGGGCTGGCTGTCTTCATCGAATGCGTTCTGGTCGGCGTCTGCCTGCTGCTGATGTATGCGGTGATCGCCATCGTGATGATCTTCATGGAGCGCAAGGTCTGCGCGGCTTTCCAGTGCCGTCTGGGCCCGGTGCGCGTGGGTTTCTGGGGACTGCTGCAGGTTCCTGCCGACGTGCTGAAGATGCTCACCAAGGAGATCATCACCATCCGCCGCTCGGACAAGTTCCTCTACAACCTCGCGCCCTACATCGTCATTCTGGCCTCGGTGCTGGCTTTCGCCTGCCTGCCCGTGAGCAGGGGGCTCGAGGTGCTGGACTTCAACGTGGGCGTCTTCTTCCTGATGGCCGCCTCGTCGATCGGCGTGGTCGGCATCCTGCTGGCCGGGTGGAGTTCCAACAACAAGTATTCGCTTATCGGCGCCATGCGGAGCGGCGCGCAGATGATCTCCTACGAGCTGTCGATCCGTCTCTCGATCCTCACGATCGTGGTGCTGACCGACACGATGCAGTTCTCGGAGATCGTCGAGCGGCAGGCCGACGGCTGGTTCCTGTTCAAGGGCCACCTTCCGGCCTTCGTGGCCTTCGTGATCTACCTCATCGCCGGCAACGCCGAGGTCAACCGCGGACCGTTCGACCTCCCGGAGGCCGAGTCGGAATTGACGGCGGGTTATCACACCGAGTATTCGGGCATGCACTTCGGCCTGTTCTACGTCGCCGAGTTCGTCAACCTGTTCATCGTCGCGGGCGTCGCCGCCACCATCTTCCTCGGGGGCTGGATGCCGCTGCACATCTCGGGTTGGGAGGGCTTCAACGCCGTGATGGACTATATTCCGGGCTTTGTCTGGTTCTTCGCCAAGGCCTTCTTCGTGGTGTGGCTGCTGATGTGGATCAAGTGGACGTTCCCGCGTCTGCGGATCGACCAGATCCTGACCTTAGAATGGAAATATCTCGTCCCCATCGGGCTGGCCAACCTGCTGCTGATGGTCATTGTCGTCGTCTTTAAACTGCATTTCTGATTATGAGCTATATCAAAGGACTGTTTCACGGTGTGGGAACCTTGATGACCGGCATGAAGGTCACGCTGACGGAGTTCTTCACCCCGAAAGTCACGGAGCAATATCCCGAGAACCGGGCTACGCTGAAGATGTACGACCGGTTCTGCGGCGAGCTGACGATGCCCCACGACGCCGAGGGCCGCAACAAGTGCATCGCCTGCGGGCTCTGCCAGTCGGCCTGCCCAAACGGTACCATCCGTCTCACGACCGAGACGGTCTCCGATCCCGAGACGGGCAAGACCAAGAAACGGCTGGCGCGCTACGAATACGATCTGGGGTCGTGCATGTTCTGCCACCTGTGCGTCAACGCCTGTCCGACCGGCGCCATCCGTTTCTCGACCGATTTCGAACATGCGGTCTATACGCGCGAAAAACTCGTCAAACAACTCAACCGACAGTAAGCCATGGAAATCACACTCGAACTCATCGTATTCACGGTCTTGGCGCTGTTCATCGGCGTCAGCGCGATACTCGCCGTGACGACCAAGCGCATCCTGCGCGCCGCGACCTACCTGCTGTTCGTGCTGTTCGGCACGGCGGGCATCTATTTCCAGCTCAACTACTCGTTCCTCGGGGCCGTGCAGTTGCTGATCTACGCCGGCGGCATCACGGTGCTCTACGTCTTCTCGATCCTGCTCACCTCGAGTCAGGGCGACAAGGCCGAGGACCTCAAGGGCTACAAGCTCTTCGCGGGGCTGGGCGCTACGCTGGCGAGCCTCGGCATCTGTCTCTGGGTGATGCTCCGGCACGACTTCAACCCCTCGCATTTCGAGCACGGCGAACTGCATGTGCAGACCATCGGCCACGCGCTGATGAGCCCGGAAAAATACGGCTACATCCTGCCCTTCGAGGTCATCAGCATCCTGTTGCTGGCCTGCATCGTCGGGGGTATCCTCATCGCACGCAAACGTTAAAAAGGTACGGCTATGATAAAAATGGAATATTACCTCGTCGTCTCCACGATCATGATGTTCGTGGGCATCTACGGGTTCGTCACGCGGCGCAACCTGCTGGCGATGCTCATCTCCGTGGAGCTGATCCTCAATTCGGTGGACATCAACTTCGTGGTCTTCAACCGCTTCCTCTTTCCCGAGCAGCTCGAGGGATTCTTCTTCACGCTCTTCGCCATCGGCATCAGCGCCGCGGAGACCGCCGTGGCCATCGCCATCATCATCAACATCTACCGCAACATCCGCAACATCGACGCCAAGAGCCTGCGGGAGATGAAGTGGTAACAAACGACCCGTTATGGAATATACGATTCTGATACTTTTACTGCCTTTCGTGAGCTTCCTCGTACTGGGGCTCGCGGGCATGAAGATGCGCCCTGTCGTGGCGGGCGTCGTCGGCACGGCCGTGCTGGCCGTGGTGGCGCTGCTGAGCTATTACACGGCTTTCGAATACTTCTCGGCCGGACGAGATGCCGCGGGCGTGTTCCCGACGCTGATCCCTTGGAACACCGTGTGGCTGCCCATCGGCGGTGCGTTGCACATCGATCTGGGGGTGCTGCTGGACCCGATCTCGGTGATGATGCTCGTGGTGATCTCCACGGTCTCGCTGATGGTCCACATCTACTCGCTGGGCTATATGAAGGGCGAGCGGGGTTTCCAGCGTTATTATGCGTTCCTCTCGCTCTTCACGATGAGCATGATGGGGCTGGTGGTGGCCACCAACATCTTCCAGATGTACCTTTTCTGGGAGCTGGTGGGCGTCAGTTCCTACCTGCTGATCGGCTTCTACTATACGAAAAAGGAGGCCGTGGCCGCTTCGAAGAAGGCCTTCATCGTGACGCGTTTCGCCGACCTCGGCTTCCTGATCGGCATCCTGATCTACGGTTATTACGCCGGTACCTTCTCCTTCACGCCCGAGGCCAACCTGCTGGTGGCCGCCGGGACGATGATCCCGCTGGCGCTGGGGCTGATGTTCATCGGCGGTGCGGGCAAGAGCGCCATGTTCCCGCTGCACATCTGGCTGCCCGATGCCATGGAGGGTCCGACACCCGTGTCGGCGCTGATCCATGCCGCGACGATGGTCGTGGCGGGCGTCTACCTTGTGGCGCGGATGTTTCCGCTGTTTATCGGTTATGCCCCCGAAGTCCTGCACTGGACGGCTTATATCGGGGCCTTCACGGCGCTTTATGCGGCGGTCGTGGCCTGCGTGCAGAGCGACATCAAGCGCGTGCTGGCGTTCAGCACCATTTCGCAGATCGGTTTTATGATCGTGGCGCTGGGCGTCTGCACCTCGGCCGATCCGCACGCCGGAGGGCTGGGTTACATGGCCTCGATGTTCCACCTCTTCACCCACGCCATGTTCAAGGCCCTGCTGTTCCTCGGCGCGGGGTGTATCATCCATGCGGTACACTCCAACGAAATGTCGGCCATGGGCGGACTGCGGCGCTATATGCCGCTGACCCATGCGACGTTCCTCGTGGCGTGCCTCGCCATCGCGGGCATCTGGCCCCTGAGCGGTTTCTTCTCGAAGGATGAGATCCTGACCGCCTGCTTCGCCTTCTCGCCCGTAATGGGGTGGGTGATGACCGCCATCGCGGGCCTCACGGCGTTCTACATGTTCCGCCTCTACTACGGCATTTTCTGGGGCACGGAAAACCGCGAACTCCATGCCGCGCACACGCCGCACGAGGCTCCGCTGACGATGACCCTGCCGCTCGTGTTCCTCGCTGTGGTGACCTGCGTGGCCGGGTTCATCCCCTTCGGGAAGTTTGTTTCGAGCGACGGCGCGGCCTACACGATCCATATCGACACGGGCGTCGCCGCCGTCAGCCTTTGCGTGGCCGCCGCGGCCATCGCGCTGGCGACGTGGATGTACGCCCGCGACCGGCAGCCCGTGGCCGACAAACTCGCCGCGACGTTCAGCGGCCTGCACCGGGCGGCTTACCGTCGTTTCTATATCGACGAGGTCTACCAGTTCATCACCCACCGGGTGATCTTCGCCTGCATCTCGACGCCCATCGCGTGGTTCGACCGCCATGTGGTCGACGGCTTCATGGACCTTCTGGCCCGGGGCACGCACGGCGTCGCCTACCTCATCCGCGACATGCAGAGCGGCAGTGTGCAGCGTTACTGCATCTGGTTCCTCGGCGGTGCGCTGGGCCTCACGATCCTGATACTTTTAATCTGCTAATCGGAAAGTCGTTATGAATATACTATCCCTGTTTCCGGCCATCCCGCTCGTGATGATGCTGGGTTTGTGGCTCTCGAAATCGACGCGGCAGATACACACCGTGATGGTCGCGGGCTCCTCGCTGCTCGTGGCGCTGGCCGTCGTGCTCGTGGTGCAGTACCTCGGGCTGCGCGGCGCGGGCGAGACGGCAGCGATGCTCTTCACCGAAAGTTATGTCTGGTATGCGCCGCTCAACATCCACTACGCCGTGGGCGTCGACGGCATTTCGGTGGCGATGCTCCTGCTGTCGGCCATCATCGTCTTCACCGGCACGTTCGCCTCGTGGCAGATGAAGACCGACATCAAAGCCTATTTCCTCTGGTTTTGCCTGCTGAGCGTAGGTGTCTTCGGATTTTTCATCTCGGTGGACCTCTTCACGATGTTCATGTTCTACGAGGTGGCGCTGATCCCGATGTACCTGCTGATCGGCGTCTGGGGCAGCGGCCGCAAGGAGTACGCCGCCATGAAACTGACGCTCATGCTGATGGGCGGTTCGGCGCTGCTGCTGATCGGCATTCTGGGCATCTATTTCGGGGCGGGCGCCACGACGATGAACATTCAGGAGATCGCCGCCCTGCACAACATTCCCGTCGCGTTGCAGCGCATCTGGTTTCCGCTGGTATTCGTGGGCTTCGGCGTGCTGGGAGCCCTGTTCCCGTTCCATACATGGAGCCCCGACGGCCACGCCTCGGCTCCGACGGCCGTGTCGATGCTCCACGCCGGGGTGCTGATGAAGCTGGGCGGATACGGCTGTTTCCGCATCGCCATGTACCTCCTGCCCGAAGCCGCGCAGGAGCTGAGCTGGATATTCATCGTCCTGACGACGGTTTCCGTGGTCTACGGCGCTTTCGCGGCCTGCGTGCAGACCGACCTGAAATACATCAACGCCTACTCCTCGGTGTCGCACTGCGGACTGGTGCTCTTCGCCGTGCTGATGATGAACACCGCGGCCGGTACGGGCGCCGTGCTCCAGATGCTGAGCCACGGCCTGATGACGGCCCTCTTCTTCGCCCTGATCGGCATGATCTACGGCCGGACCCATACGCGTGACATCCGTCAGTTGGGCGGGCTGATGAAGGTGATGCCCTTTCTGGCGGTGGGCTATGTGATCGCGGGCCTCGCCAACCTCGGGCTTCCGGGTCTGAGCGGCTTCGTGGCCGAGATGACCATCTTCAACGGTGCGTTCATGCACGCCGACACGTTCCACCGGGTTGTCACGATCATCGCCTGCACGTCGATCGTCATCACGGCGGTCTACATCCTGCGCGTCGTCGGGAAGATTCTCTACGGAACATGCGGCAATCCCGAACACCTGAAACTCTCGGACGCCACATGGGACGAGCGTCTTTCGGTCATCTGCCTCGTCGTGGCCATCGCCGGCATGGGTCTGGCGCCGCTGTGGGTGAGCGACATGATTCGCGGCAGCGTGACGGAGGTCATCACACACATAATGAATTAAGCGACTATGGATTACACCTCGATATTTACGCTGATGCGGGCCGAAGTGACCCTCACGGCAATCCTCGTCCTCGTGTTCCTCTACGACCTCGTGGCCGGGGAGCGCGGCCGCCGCTGGTTTTCGGCCGTGACCTGCGGCCTGCTCGTCGTGCAGGTCGTGGCCAGCCTCCTCCCGGGCGGGGAGGGCGAACTCTTCGGCGGGATGTTTCAGTACCATCCGATGCACGGCATCGTCAAGGGCGTCCTCGCCGTGGGTGCGCTCGTCGTCTGCCTGCAGGCGAACACATGGCTGCGGCGCGAAGACACGCGCCACAAGCAGGGCGAATTCTACATCCTGACCCTCTCGACGCTGCTGGGCATGTATTTCATGATCGGTGCGGGCAACTTCCTGTTGTTCTTCATCGGGCTCGAACTGGCTTCGGTGCCGATGGCCTGTCTGGTGGCTTTCGACAAGTACAAACGCTTCTCGGCCGAGGCCGGGGCCAAATACATCCTCTGCGCGCTGTTCTCGAGCGGGTTGATGCTCTACGGCATCTCGTTCCTCTACGGAACCACCGGGACGCTCTATTTCGACGACATGGCGGCCCGCCTGACGGGTTCGCCGCTGCAGGTGATGGCGCTGGTCTTCTTCTTCTCGGGACTCGGGTTCAAGATCTCGCTCGTGCCGTTCCACCTCTGGACCGCCGACACCTATCAGGGAGCGCCCACGACGGTGACTTCGTATCTTTCGGTGGTGTCGAAAGGCGCCGCGGCCTTCGTCCTGCTGACGGTGCTCGTGAAGGTCTTCGCCCCGATGGTGGAGCAGTGGCAGACGCTGCTCTGGATCGTCACGGTGCTGAGCATCACCGTCGCCAACCTCTTCGCCATCCGGCAGAAGGACCTCAAGCGTTTCATGGCTTTTTCGTCCATCTCGCAGGCGGGATACATCATGCTGGCCGTCATCGGCGGCAACGCCCTCGGCATGACCTCGCTGGTCTTCTATGTGCTGGTCTACATGGCCGCCAACCTCGCGGTGTTCGGCGTGCTGTCGGTCGTCGAACAGCACAGCGGCGGCAAGGTGGGGCTGGAGGACTACAACGGCTTCTACAAGACCAATCCCCGGCTGGCGGTGGGGATGACTTTGGCGCTCTTCTCGCTGGCGGGAATCCCGCCTTTCGCGGGCTTCTTCTCGAAATTCTTCGTCTTCGCGGCGGCCTTCAAGGGCGGTTTCCACTGGCTGGTATTCATCGCGCTGATCAATACGGTGATTTCGTTGTATTACTACCTGCTGATCGTCAAGGCGATGTACATCACTCCCAACGATACGCCGGTCGGAACGTTCCGCACCGACCGCTACACGCGCATCAGCCTTGTGATCTGCATGGCCGGGGTGCTGTTGCTGGGCCTCGTGAGCGCCGTTTACGACGGCATCAACCTCTTCGCGTTCGGGCTCTGATCCCGGACCCGGACGGCATGCGAGGCACGGTTTTCCGCGCCCCGTGCTTTCGGCAGTCCCCTCCCGGCGGGGCATATTTCGCCCGGGAGTGCGGAATCCGCGGGATTTGATGTATTTTTGCAACCGTAACAACGCTGAATAGTATTGATGATCTCTTTCGAACGCCTCAAAATCACCCCCGCCCGACTGATGTGGGCCGGGGGTCTGGTAACCCTGCTATATGCCGCTTTCAGTCTGGGTACCTACCATCCCGACGAGCATTTCCAGATACTCGAATACGCCCATATGAAGCTCTTCGGGACTCCGGTGCCCGAACATCTGCCTTGGGAGTACCTGTTGCAGATGCGGCCCGGCATACAGCCCTTCGTGGCGTGGGCCGTCGGAAAAGGGTTGCTGGCCGCGGGGCTCTACTCGCCCTTTGCGGTGGTGTTCGTGCTTCAGTTGTTGAGCGGTGCCCTTTCGGTCGCGGTGCTGCTGTTCTTCTACCGCACGGTGCGTGACGAACTGGAGGACGAGAAAGCCCGCTGCTGGTTCCTGCTGCTGGGATTCTTCCTCTGGTTTCTGGCCTATCTCCATGTCCATTTCAATGCCGAGATGATCTCGGGCAACCTGCTCCTGTTGCTGG
>ERZ857503.1583-NODE-1583-length-12538-cov-3.050629_pt1 | contig 12538 bp, 8 predicted proteins | sample MGYA00519766_ERZ857503 | MGnify/ENA primary metagenome ERZ857503 (study PRJEB31778, sample SAMEA3449345) | human gut metagenome | biome: human gut; feature: human-associated habitat; material: faeces | place: United Kingdom | collected 2010/2012 ...
CCGATAACGGCTGCTTAGTTACAGTATAGTCTACTCTCTTCGTCAAACGAGTTCCATCTTCAAACTCGGCAGTCACCAACAGGCGTTGCTTACCGCCGGATACCCGGACCGCCCCGCTCCATCCCCAGTCAGTTTCAGGCATAAGCGTCACAGTCGATACAAGCCTTCCGTTTCGTTCAACAGAAGCTGTCACCTTCTTCGCATCCGATATAGTACGGTAAGCATTGATCCGGACCGTCATTTTTCCGTCAGGAACTGAAACGGTTTCACCTTCCGCCGGATAGGCAGAAGTCAATATTCCGTCTATATAAGTATAACGAGTTGCTGAACTTAATTTACCTTTGGTATCAGCATTGTAAATTCTGAAACAAGAAGTTCCATGGTCTATTCCTCCTTTGTCCGGAGTGGATGAGCAGTAAGTATGAAGTCCTGACTTCAACTGCTTATAATAATGATTGTGCCAGTGTCCGTAAATCATGGCATCCAGATTGTAATCAGCAAAGTCTATCTGTTCGCCATTTTTATCTTTGAAGAGCAAATCGTCTCCCCAAAACCATAAGTCGTGATTAAATAAAACAATTCTTTTCCCTTTATCCGTTTGTGCAAGATCATTCTTCAGCCAACGGATGATGTCGGAACGCCTGTACGAAGGTGCATGATCACCACCCAGCATCGGAGTTACTACATAATGTACATTACCGACATCAAACGAATACCATGAAGGACCAAAATGACTTTGCCACAACTCTTCACCGTATTTTCCGGCACGCAGATCATGATTCCCCACACAATAGTAGGTCGGAACTCCCAAATCTACGGAACGAAGATAACGTCCATGAAAATCCTGATGAGCTTCATAACAAATATCACCGGTATGGATAATAAAAGCAGTCGGATTGGTTTTCACGTATTCTTTCAAGTTATCGATCCAATCACCGTATAGAGAAGTTTCCGTATCTGTAATTTGTACAAACGAATATCCATTCCCGGTATTTACCGAGGTCTTGCAGATACCCAATTCATACTTTTTTCCGGTTCCGTCAAAAGATAGGTAATGGGAGGTTGATGCCTGATACCCATCGGGAACAGTCAAAGTTACAAAACGTGTATCTTTATGTCCCGGAAGTATGAAATGACCATCATCTGTGGTTTTCACCACATTGAGACCATCTTGTACGCAGACTCCTTTTAGCCCCCTCTCTCCCGCATCACAAATGCCATTACCGTTCGCATCGATATAAACTTTTCCTTCTATTTGTGCGAACACAGAGCTACCGACTCCCAGGAATAAAGCAGCCATGCTTATAAATAATTTCAACATATTTATTAATTTATCATATTAATTGCCCTTGTCACTTAACGAAAACAAGAGGGCCCCTTCATTACTGCCGAAGCAGCCCTTCCTGTTTTCTGATTAAGATAAACCTATTCCCAGAATGGATTCTGATAGAGGTTCTCGTTAACAGTTATATCTTTGGTAGCTACCGGATAGTAATAATATTTTGGAGATACAAAAGTATACTTATTATGTTGGGCAACCAAATAGATATAGCCTTTTGTTCCTTCGGTAAGTCCGATGGTATTACCTTCCAAAGCATAAACTGTCAGTTTATACTTTTGCTTGTCTTCTTCGGGAATTTTATCTATATCTGCTTTCTTTTCTACTATAGCGACATCCGGTTGACCGTCACCTGTCACATCATAGTATCCCATCCCCGGAATATAAGCTCCTTCGGGAGCTGCTTCAAACAACTTTCCACATCCCCAACGCATCAAATCGCCATATCTGAACCCTTCGCATGCCAACTCGATTCTCCGTTCACGGCGCACTTCCAAAACAGCACCTTTCTGTGCTGACTGTACATTGGAGTAACGTTCATCCTGTACCGGATCAATATTAGCCAGCCAATCATCCAACGAAGCATCCGGCATGCCTGCACGCTGCCTGATCAGGTTAATTGTCTGGTTGACATCATCTTGTGTGAGTATACCCAGCTCGGCTTTTGCCTCTGCATACATCAACAAAACCTCGGCATAACGGATAATAGGCAAATCTGTATACGATTTTCCCCAGTCAATCTGATCGAATGTCAGCGGACGGAACTTAATCTGAGGATATCCTCCCAAGTTCAATTTCGTACGATGAGGTTCAGTGGTTCCCACATTCAAAACACCCGGTTTCATAAATGTTTGTTCCAGGCGGGGATCTCTGTTTTCAAAGACTTCAAGTACTGTCTTCGTTTTATAGCCTTCCACTTGATGAAAATACTCGGTATGTCCATCCTTAACAACTAAATAATCTTCCATCAGGCTACGGGAAAGACCGGTGTTGTAGTCAAACTGAGCCTGAGCATTGTGCAGACGTCCTAACGCCTTGTCGTAGTCAGCTACCAGAATCATTTCCGGATTCTGTGTAAGATCCGTACTGCAAAAAAGTGACTGATAGGCCGGTAAACCACTCTCTTTGGTTGTAGACAAACTGTAACTTTTTGTGTCCATAATCTTCTGGCATGCCTCTACCGCTATTTTCAAGAATCGGTCGCCGTCATTCAGCTTCAGTTCCGGATGATATTTACGGAACGTTCCTTCATGCAAAGCAATTCGTGCCTGTACAGCCAAAGCCGCATCACGATAAATACGAGTCGTGCTTTTAGTCGTTTTCATATGAGTTACGGCAAAGTCAAGATCTGCCATAATAGAGTCTACCACCAATGCTCGAGGGTCCTGCGGCTTATACAATAAATCAATGTCCGTCGTTTGCAGGTCATGGCTATACCAAGGTACATCCGAATAATCTTTCACCTTTGAATAATAGACCAGTGCACGAAACATACGTGCCAACCCAATATAATGATCAATCTCACCGCGATCTCCTTCTACACGACCTGTCCGAGCCAACATAAAATTGACTGTACGAATGTTGCTCCAGCTCCATTTACCTATATTATCCGCCCGATATTCGCCGCGCATCATTTTATAAATATCGGTATCTTCTGGGTAAAGCATATTGTCGGAAGGAGTATCCGAATAGCTTGCACCGATATAGCCGTACATGCCATTGGTATAAGTCTCCAAATCAGCAGGAGAAGAAAAAAAGACTTTCTCTGTAATACTCGTTTCCGGAAAGCGATCCATAAACCCGTCATTACAACTTGTCATCAGTCCTGCGCCTGTGAAACAGCACGCAGTCAGTAATATATGTTTTATTTTTGAACACATAGTTTATCTAAATTAGAATGTAACATTTAAACCGAATGAATAAGAACGCTGAAGAGGATAGACAATGTTACCTAAGCTCTCCGGATCTACTTTGTAATGCTTGTATAAACCCGAAAATTCACACAAATTATCACCGGAGAAGAAAATGCGCAAGCGCTCAATTCCTATCTTATTCAACAATACCTTAGGAAGTGTATAACCTACTGTGAGGTTTTTCAGACGCATATAAGCTGCATTCTGTAAATATCTGGTCTGTACCACTCCACATTCTCTATCCGTATTTTCCGCCACATAAGCTTTCATACGGGGGAAGTACGCATCCGGATTTTCCTCCGTCCAATGGTCATACATATTACCTTTGGTGATATTGGTCCAAGGCTGTGCATAGATACCCCAGAAATAGAGGTCACCCGTACCCGGATAATAATCCTTCTTACCTACTCCCTGGGCAAACAAGCTGAGATCGAATCCATTCCACTGTGCATTGGCCGATAAACCAAATGTATAACGAGCACGGCTATTACCTATAATTTTATAATCGCCATGGTCTTCCAAAGTCCATGCTCCGTCAGTAATTTTACCATCCTTGTTTTCATCTTTAAACTTCAGGTCACCCGGTGCCAAAGGACGGGTACCCGGATAAGAAGTACACCATGACTGATCGGCATGATTCTTAATGTCTTCTTCGGAAGTAAAGAACCCTAAAGTTTCTACACCCCATATCTCACCAATCTCTTTTCCTACATAATAATCGCCCAGCAATCCCTTGGGATTTTCGTACTTTGTAATATAAGCACGGCTATCCGCCAGATTGAAGTTTACATCATAATAGAACAGTTTTCCGGCCAACTTGAACTGATCTTTCCAACCCACAGTCAATTCCCATCCTTCCGTCTTTAAATCGGCTGCATTCTGTTTGGGCACGTCGGTTCCCAAAACACTTGGAAGCGTAACTCCGGGTGTTAACATATCTTTTGTACGACGTACATATACCTCACCTGTTATGCTTAAACGGTTATCAAAGAAATTGGCATCCAAGGCAAGATTGGTAGTAGTTACCTTTTCCCAGGTTAAGTTACCGGCAACCAATCCGGGAGCTCCCACATATACCGGTTGCTGCTTATCCAGTATCTGACTGATTTTTCCTGATCCCATCGTGGCAAGATATGCATAAGCATCCACATCCTGGTTTCCTAAACTACCATAGGAACCTCTCAACTTCAGGAAACTGACCACTCCGGTCAAAGGCTCAAAGAACTTTTCACGTGAGATGACCCATCCTAAAGAAACAGAAGGATTAAATACAAAACGGTCATTCTTAGGGAAACGTGAAGTACCGTCATAGCGTCCGTTGAATTCAAAAATATATTTGTCGTTATAAATATATCCCAAACGCGCAAAAGCACCTCTCAGAGCCCAGGTCGTTATACTCTGGGACATATTCATATCACCTGTAGCCAGATTAATAGTAGGCAGTGAACTTGAAATCAGTTCTTTACGATTTGCTTTTACGTAATCATATTTATACTCTTCCTGATTGAAACCCACAACAGCAGTGACAGCATGCTTCTTCGCAAATGTTTTTTGGAAGGTACCATATACATCAAATAGAATATGTTTCGTATCGGAGTTACTGCTTGAAGCATCGGATACGGTCGAAATCGGATTAAATGTCAAAACAGGTAATTCCGGTCCGTTACGGTAAGTCACAGGCAAATTATACCAATTACTTCTGGTTTTTGTATTTGAAAAGGCAAATGTTCCTTGTACAAAAAAGACATCTTTGATCACATCTATCTTAGTCGACAAGTTGATATTTGTATTTGTTTTCCAGTCGGTAGCACGACCACCTTCGGCCAATGCTCCCAATGTACCGACACTGGCATCTGTCCAAGTTCCATCAGGATTCTTAACCATATCCATCGGATTCTTACGATACATCTGTTTATAAGTGTTGGTCATGGCATTCGCATAATCATAATCGGAAGTCGTCAGGCTGACATTACTGTTCAAGCTCCACCAGTCTGTCAGTTTAAACTGTAATTTGGTACGCAGGTTATATCGGTTATAAATGTCATTACCATACTTAAACATACCGTTTTGCCGATTGTATCCTCCCGAAAAGTAATAGGAAATACGATCTGTTTTTCCGGAAATATCAATGTTGTGGATAGTTGAAAAACCTACATCGTTGTAAGCCTCGTCAACCCAGTTTGTCCGACCAAAGTAAGTATAAGATCCATCCGGATTCAAGAAATAAGGAGAAGTAGAAGGATCCTCAGAACATTTCTTCGCATAGGCCAGTTGCTCCTCGTTATAAAGATTATACCATGGATATGCCATCGTATTTCGAGTGGTTGCCACCAGATAAGGATCTGTTATAATTTCCGGCATGCGGGTATTGGTACGTAATACAAAATTGTTGTTATAATTGACGGTAAGTTTTTCATTGCTACCATCCTTGGTTGTCACCAGGATGACACCAAACGCAGCACGTGAACCATATATAGCAGATGACGCAGCATCCTTCAATACAGAAATATTTGCTATATCAACAGGATTCATACGATTCAGTTGATCACTGGTAGAGACCACACCGTCGATGACAACCAACGGAGAACCTCCATTCAATGAGGTGGTACCACGAATATTATAAGAAGGAGAATCATCTGCTTCACCATCACCGACCGATACATTGAGGTTGGCAACAGCACCTTGCAGCGCTTGTCCCATATTCAATACCGGACGGTCCTCGATCGCTTTGGTAGAAACAGTTGCTACCGAACCCGAAAGATTAACTTTCTTCTGAACAGCATAGCCAACTACCACGACTTCATCCAGCGCTTTACTGTTTTCCTCCAATACAATGTCTATCACTGATTTATCACCTACCTTTACAGTCTGGGCGATATAGCCGACGTATGAAAACTTAAGTGACTTACCTGCCGGAACCTTCAACGAATATTTCCCATCGATATTAGTGATAACACCGGTAGTAGTTCCCAATACCGTTACATTTACACCTATCAACGTTTCGCCTCGTGTGTCTGTAACCGTACCGGTTATCTCTTTCGTTTTCGCAGTATTATCATTTGGGGTATTTTGTTTCTCCGCACCAGGAACCAAAATAATCTTTCTATTCTCCACTACACATTTGCAGTCCGGAAGAATTTTGGATAAAATCACATCAATACGTTCGTTATTGGCTTGTACCGTAACTTTACGGTTCATGTCAATTTCGGCATCATTGTAGAAGAAAGTGTATTCACTCTTCGATTCGATCGATTTAAGCACTTGCTTTAGGGGAACTTGTTTCACATGAAGATTGATGCGGGTTTGCTGAGCATAAACTCCCTGAAAAACAAATAGAAACAAAATAAAAGACATTAGTCTAACTAAACGAATGTTTCTTTCTGTTAAGAAAAAGCTTAAAAAGCTTCTCCATTTAAATTTATTCATATCTTTGTAAAAGATTTAAAGTAAATAATTGCGCCTCCTGCAAGAGACGTGATTAAAAAAACTCAGAGATAGGTAAGTGCTGCAACATTTACCTATTTTTTTGCTTGGATGTGTGTTTCTACATTTTCAATTCATTTTAAGATTAATACTTGTGTTGCCTATCACTTTCTGGGAAGAATATGTAAGATACCATTCTCCCAGTAATATCTTATTGGAGCAACCAAAGTCATCGCTTTCAGAATTTCATCCAGATTCTCTCCATTCCTGACAGAGAACGACATAAATACTTTTTCAGCAAACTCTGACGGACATTCAATATCCACCCCATACCACTTATTTAAATTAATAATAATATCAGCCAACTTATCATTATCAAAAGTCAGTTCATTTTGAATCCAACTGATATAATCATCCGTATTCACCATTTGTACTTTCGTACGTTCACTCTTCTTATCATAATTAATCAACTGCCCGGGAGTCAATACTACCGAATGATTCATCTTACAACCGGCAATCTTCACACTACCTTCTACCAATACTGCTTCAACCCCGGATTTCCGTCGATAGTTGTCAACAATAAAACGAGTCCCCAATACCTCTACTTTCATCTCTCCGGCTTGCACACGGAAAGGAAGCTTCTCATTCCTCCGTACCTCAAAATAGGCTTCACCGGATAAACTGACTTCACGGGCTGATGAACTAAACGTTTCAGGATATTCCAATAAACTATTGGAATTAAGCCATACAACCGTACTATCCGGCAAAACAAATCGTCCCTTACTTCCATTGGCAGTCAACAAACGATTCATGACATCCGGCTGTTTCGGGACCGAACTGCTACCCCAATAATAAAAGACAGCCCCTACAGTAAATAACATCAAAAAGACAGCTGCCACACGCAAGAACGGAACGGAGTGTTTCCGGAAAACGAATCTGTTTTTACCCAAACCGGATTCTGTTGACTGTATCCGATTTTTAAATCGCTCTAGCGCTATCTCTGTTTCCAGATCGTCGGTAGCTATCGTGTTGCCTAAAAGCCATAAATCACGGACTTCGGAAAATTCATTCCGGTTCTTTTCTGATTGTTTCAGCCAGTTGAACAGAAAAACTTTCTCTTCACCGGTAGCCGTACCATCCAGAAAACGTATGATAACTTCATTTATGTCTTTAATTTCATTCTTCATTTTTAGCTCCTCTATTAGTAATACAAGTGAAATTTAAAAAACCCTCCTCCAAAACATACTTTTTTTTAAGAATATTATTTCGAGCAGAGATAAAGCAAGAATAAAAGACTCATTAAATCCTTGTTTTTAAGATGAGTACGTAGTTCCAACAAAGCACGGGTCAAATACTTTTCTACGGTTTTTGGAGAAAGATCGAGCTGAACGGAGATTTCCTTTATTTTCAGACCATAGCTTCTACTTAATATAAATACCTTTTTTACCTGCGTAGGAAGTGTTTCGATAAAAGTTTCAATTTCACCCTGGAGTTCTTTCATGAACAACGAGTTTTCCTGATTATTCTCCAGAATTTGCAGTGCTTCGATTTGATCGGAAAATTGTTCTACGGATTCTTCTTCGGTATATTTCTTACTGGAAAGGATATTAAGCGATTTATTATAGACAGCCTTAAAAAGATAGGCTTTTACCGCGCCATCAAATTCAATATCTGTACGTTTATTCCATAAAGCAACAAAAACATCCTGCACTACGTCTTCTGCAATATCCCAATCATTCACAAAACGGAACGCATATACCCGCAACACCTTATAATATTGCCGAAATAATTGTTCTACCGATTCAAGATTCGAATACATTGTGTTTTCCTTCATTTTAAAGTATTAGTTAATAAAAAGGCATTGACAAAGTAACAAATAATAATAATAATCTCAAAATTTTAAGAAACGGTTTTAGTAATTGCAATAAATAAGTTGTGACAGTTTTCAAACAAACCGTTTTTCTCATCTCTATAAAAGCAGGTATCTGCATAAGGGCTTAGATAGCCATAGCCATTGAAAGCACTGTCCGTACTCATACTTACCGATTGACATTATAAAAGCAATATTCCGAAATCCGTATTAAAAAATTGCAAAAAGCCATTTTATACTAACTATTCATTTTACCAAAAACGGCGAAACAGGAGCGAATCGGCAAACAAAATGTGAATATCGGGTCTGTTTATACCCTGAAATCCGGAAGCAGGAAACAGGAAGTTAACATCGTAAAGATAAAAAACAAACTTCTTACCAAGAGAAAGTTAACATCGTGAAAGCAGGAAGTTAACTTCCTGCTTTCACGATATCTGTCTTCCAGAAAGAAAAGCAAGGCCACGTCGTAGAAAACAGAATAAATGGCCCTCGAAAAAGAGTATTTTCTTCTAGAATCCAATCACAAACGAGTATCACACAAATAGCATTTTGAAATCTTTCTAATATTTCTGCCTTTCATTTTATTACCATACAAAACCAAAAGCTCTTCTTTATAATCAAGATATCATCCAATCACAAGACGCGTGAATTACACTATCGCAAAATCCACACATTTTTATTCAGCCCATCTCCTTCGGACCGTAAAAAAGAGTTTCTACACATTTTCAAAATACAAAATGACAGGATTGTAAGTGATCATGAAAAAACAAGTTGTGATACCCATTGTGTGCGTTTTCTCTTACCATCCGGGATTCTGTACCAGTTTTTTTGACTTTTGTATCTCTGCCAACGGAATGGGATACAGATACATACGTTTTTCAAAAATACGAGTTTCAAAAGCAGTACGTTTCATGAAACCTTCAAGATCGGTAGCATTCATATCCATACCATGAACCGGACCACCTTGTTTATAACCCTCCTCTTCAGCACACATCCAACGGCGCACATCAAAATAGCGTTGTCCTTCGGCAAACAACTCGATACGACGCTCGTGACGGATCGCTTTTTCCTGCAACTCCCGGTTACCGATAATTTCCGGCTTAATATCTTTCAGTAAAGGAATACCGGCTCTATAACGAACACTGTCCACATACTGAATGATGCGTGCATCACCCGGATTTACATGATTCAAAGCTTCTGCATATAACAAATAGAAATCGGCCAAACGGAACAACATACCTGCTCGATATTTGGATTTCGGATTGTTTCCCTGATTCAACAAGTCACGGTTCATGCCTTTATAAAGTAAGTATCCCGAATAACTCATATCTGCTTTAGAATTATCGTCAGGCATTCCTTTATAAAAATAAATTTTCTTATCTGTTTTTTGCCATACTTTGCCGGAATAAGTTATATCCTGGTAAAAACGAGGTTCACGGTTCTTATACATATTCGGTATACCGTCTTCACCAATGCCCTCTTCTTTATACAAACTCGATTCTTCAATGCTCTTGCCATCACTCATCAAAAAGTCATCGATGGCTTCCTGGAGGACTCCGACACAACTGAATCCGCTAAAAATTGCACGCGGTGTACATCTACGCTCACGACCCTCACCATTTACGCCTCCCCAGGAGTTCTTACTACTTTGCCAAACAGCTTCGGAATTGTTAACGCTTACCTGAAACAACTGATAAAGTGACTCAGCCGGATCGATTTCACCATTTTTCATTACTTGGTATAAAGAGTAGCGTCCCTTTGAATAATCGATAAAACGTTGTAAAGCATCCAATGCAGTCTTCCATTTCGTGTCATCTTTTGCCGGGAAAAGTTGCTTGCCTTGATTATCCTTCAAAGCAATAGCTTCGGGATAACCACCATTGAACAACGGACTTGCCGCATATACATGCAATTTAGCCAAGATAGCCAATGCCGCCCCTTTGGTTGGCGCTGCCGCACGCTCATTATTGATGGTGCCATCCGGATTCAGTTCTTTCTCCGGAAGTAGGTCATAGCATTCATTAAGTTCTTTATCGATAAAAGCGACTACTTCATCTACCGAATTTCTGTAATAGTCCAAATCAGCGGCCGAGGGATCAGCAATTTCGGTCATAATAGGAATTGGGCCATATAACTCAAACAACAGGTAATGATAATAGGCACGTAAGAAACGTGCTTCATTTTTCAAAAGAGCCAGTTCTTTTTCATCAATAAAGTCAGCCACATCGCCATTCTGCGGAATAACGTGGGCATAGGCAATGAACTCATTCGCCTGTCGTATCTGTTTATAAAGACTCCAGCGTGACAAAGTTGCCGATCCGGCATGATAACCGATTGTCGGAATCGTCTTCACATTGTTCTGTGCAGACTTCAATTCATCAGAAACAGCCGGCCAGGGATTGTCCAAACCGGTCAGATCGGCATAAGCACTCGTTATAATGATATTTGACACATCGGGAATACCCGTATAGATGTAGCGATGAAACCGACGTGCATAACTTGTGTTATTAAAAACTTCTTCCATAGTCATCTCCGCAGCCAGATCATCAGAAACATTCAGATAATCTTCACAACCGGAAAAGAGAGTCGCACTAAATCCAAGTGCCAGTATATAGGTGGATAAATTCTTAAATACTTTCATATAAATACTATTATTAATTTAGTTAGAATGTAAAGTCAAGACCAAAAGTAAATGTACGGTTCAAAGGATAAGGGAATCCTCCATTGCTGTTTCCTTGTTCGGGATCCCACATTTTAATATGATCCCATACACACAGATTGTTTCCTTGCACATAGAAACGTAATGCCTCTATATTCAACTTTTTCAGCAACTTTTTATCAAAATTATAACCTAATTCGATATTCTTCAGTCTCAGGAAACTTGCGTCACGCAACCACCACGTACTGGCTACCGTATTATTCTGGAAGTTGTTACTATGCATACGGGGAAACATTACATTCTGACTCGGATTCTGTTCTGTCCAGCGATCGGCTACCACCGAACGCACAGCAGATTCTTCAACTCCCCACTGGAAAGGGAAAAAAGTTGCGTCAGCTCCGGTTCCCAATACTGTCGAAGTGTTACCGGCTCCCTGAAAAAAGATACCTGCATAAAAACCTTTCCATTCAGCATTAAATCCAAAACCATAGACCACTTCGGGAACAGTAGGATTTCCTACATCTTCCTTCTGGTCATTACTGTCAATCTTACCATCACCGTTCAGGTCTTTGTATTTGATATCACCCGGACGCACACCGCTTGAAAGGCCGGAAACGACTCCGGGTTTTAATTCATAAGTACGGTTGAGCCCCTCACCATTGATGATAAAGTCATCATATGTATACAGCCCCTCGGCAATATATAGTTTATTTGAGTTGAGTCGGGTGCCTCTTTTCTCCAACCAAGGATATACCTGTGGCACTTGATCGTATTCGATAATTTCATTACGGGCAAACGTAAAGTTTCCACGTGCACTCAGATTGACCTGCCCTATTTTCTGGTTAAGGGTCAGACTGGCATCCACTCCATGATTCTTCACAATACCGAAATTCTGCCAAGGCATCTGCTGGAAGCCGGTTACATTGGACACTGTATTACGCTGCAACAAAATGCTTTTACGCTTATTATTGAAATAGTCAACTTGCAAATCAATACGGTTGTCGAATAACCCGAGATCAATACCGTAATTCTTCTTTTCCTCAATTTCCCATGAAGGTAAGGAGCTTCAAACCGGGCTTCGGTTATTCCATTACCAATACCTCCCATACCTCCCGTATCGCTGAAACCGAGATCATATCCTCCATTATCCTGTTTCATCGTACCACGATACAAGAAACGGTCGCCACCGGTATCATCATTTCCCGTACGGCCGATAGAAAATCTAAATTTCAACTTATTGACCACCTTCTTCAATACCTCCGGATAAAAGGGCAACCTCCAGAACCTTGTTCATGGATGTGCGCACATACTCTCCCATGTCCTTAACACCCGGG
>ERZ857503.1588-NODE-1588-length-12475-cov-3.127858_pt1 | contig 12475 bp, 9 predicted proteins | sample MGYA00519766_ERZ857503 | MGnify/ENA primary metagenome ERZ857503 (study PRJEB31778, sample SAMEA3449345) | human gut metagenome | biome: human gut; feature: human-associated habitat; material: faeces | place: United Kingdom | collected 2010/2012 ...
TGTTGCAGTGGTGGAAGCGTAACGGAACGATCCGGTTTTAGAAGATGCGCGGCGACTATTACAGCGACTACGGCGAGCGGCCGGCGGCCGGGCGGCGGAGTGTCGTCCTGCGGGTGCTCGACTGGGTGCTGACGCCGGTGACCGTCGCCGTGGGGGCGGCCATGCTCCTGACGTATTTCGTGCCGTATGTCAATCCCGGGCGCGTTTGGTTTCTGCCCGTGCTGGGGCTGGCGGCTCCGGGCGTTTACGTCGCTTCGGTCGTACTGCTGCTCTACTGGATCATCCGCTGGCGGTGGGTGCAGGCCGGGGCGATGCTGCTGCTCGTGGCGGCGGGTCTGGGCAAGGTGTCGCTCTTCTGGCGGCCCGAAATCCGGCGCAGCTACGAGGAGAAAATCTCCGAGCGCGGCACTTTCGGCGTGATGACCTACAACGTCCGCGGTTTCTACGGCGAGGAGGGGCGGAGCAGCGTGGACGAGGTGGTGCGGCTGATCCGCGAGCAGAATCCCGACATCGTTTGTCTGCAGGAGTTCAACGGGCGGCTGGCCGGGGCCTCCGAGGCGTTCCGGCTGCTCGGCGAGGAGTACGAGAGCGCCCGTTTCGGAGCCGAGAAGGATCCCGATCCTTCGGACGACGCGGGGCTGGCGATCCTGAGCAAGTACCGGATTCTGCGCTCGGAGACGGTGCTGACGCCCCATTCGTCGGTGTGGGCCGACGTGCTGATCGGCGACGATACGGTCCGGATCTTCAACGACCATCTTCACTCGACGGCGATCAACGCCGACGACAACGAGTATATCACCACCCGCCGTTTCCTTTCGGATACGGCCCGCGAGGTGAAGTTGCGCAGCATCGTCACCCGCCTGCGCGAGAACAGCGAGCTGCGGGCGGCGCAGGTGGACAGCATCGCCGCACAGATCGGGGCCACGCGCACGGGGCGCATCGTCTGCGGAGACTTCAACGATACCCCCGTGTCGTATGTCTATCGGCGGATGGCCGCCGGCCTCGAAGACGCCTTCAGCCGGTGCGGGTCGGGCTATTCGCACACCTATCGCGGTTTTTTCAATACGCTGCGTATCGACTACGTGCTCTATTCCGACGAATTCCGGGCCGTCGCCTACGGCGTGCTGCCGGTCGAGTATTCGGACCACCATCCCGTCGTCGTGCGGCTGAAGCGGCTGAAAAAGAGTTCGTGAACGCCCCCGGTGCGACGGTAAGAACGACTACGGCGGCCTCCGAAAAGGGCCGCCGTAGTCGTTTTTCCGTCCGCAGGCGGATCACTCGGTGATCTTCTTGCGGGGATGCACCATGTTCTCGGGGAGCAGGACCTTGTGCAGCTCCTCCTCGCTCATGAGGCGGTGTTCGAGCACCAGGTCGTAGATGCCCTTGCCGGTTTCGAGCGCCTCCTTGGCCAGCATGGTCGAGGTTTCATAGCCCAGATAAGGGTTGAGCGCCGTCACCAGCCCGATGCTGTCGTAAACCATCCGGCGGCAGACCTTCTCGTTGGCCGTGATGCCGGCGATACACTTCTCGCGCAGGGTGTTCATGGCGTTGACCAGCATCTCGATACTTTCGAAAAGGCAGTGGACGATGATCGGCTCCATGACGTTGAGCTCGAGCTGTCCGGCCTCGGAGGCGAGCGTGATCGTCAGGTCGTTGCCGATGACGCGGAAGGCGACCTGATTGACCACCTCGGGAATCACGGGATTGACCTTTCCGGGCATGATCGACGAGCCGGGCTGGCGCGGCGGGAGGTTGATCTCGTTCAGCCCGCAGCGGGGACCCGACGACAGGAGGCGCAGGTCGTTGCAGATCTTCGAGAGCTTCACGGCGAGGCGTTTCAGCGCCGAGGAGTTCATGATGAAGGCCCCCGTGTCGTTCGTGGCTTCGATCATGTTCGAAGCCTTGGCCAGCGGCAATCCCGTGACCTCGCGCAGGCACCGGGTGCAGACCTCGGCATAGTCGGGATCGGCGTTGATACCCGTTCCGATGGCCGTGGCGCCCATGTTGATCTCGTAGAAGAGTCTCAGGTTGTCCTCCAGCCGCTCGGTCTCCTCGGTGAGGTTGGCGGCGTAGGCCTCGAACTCCTGTCCGAGGGTCATCGGCACGGCGTCCTGCAGTTGCGTGCGTCCCATCTTGATGATGTGGGCGAACTCCTCGCCCTTGGCGTGGAATGCCGCGATCAGCTCGCGCAGCGCGCCGACCAGTTTTTCGATACTCCGCACCAGCGCGATCTTCACGGCCGTGGGGTAGGCGTCGTTGGTCGACTGCGAGAGGTTGACGTGGTTGTTGGGATGGCAATATTGATACTCGCCCTTCTCGTGTCCGAGGAGCTCCAGCGCCCGGTTGGCGATCACTTCGTTGGCGTTCATGTTGGTCGAGGTGCCGGCGCCGCCCTGCACCATGTCGACCACGAACTGCTCCCGGAGTTTCCCGGCGCGCAGTTCCTCGCAGGCCCGGATGATGGCGCCGGCGATCGCGGGGTCGAGCAGCCCCAGTTCGAGGTTGGCCATGGCGGCGCCCTGCTTGACGTCGGCCAGCCCCCGGATCAGCTCCGGAAAGAAGCAGAGCCGCACGCGGCTGATGTGGAAATTCTCCACGGCGCGCATGGTCTGCACGCCGAAATAATACTCCGCCGGGATGTCCATTTCGCCCAGCAGATCGTGTTCACGACGGGTCTTGCCCGAGAGTTTGATGTCTGTAAAGTCCATGATCGGGATGTTATTATTGCAAGGTACGAAAAAATCGGATAGGGTCAAAGCCGAATCGGGTTCGGTTGCTACACCAAATATAGTGCTTTTTTCGTTGCTTTGTTAAAATAAAAATTCTTGCTAACTTTGTCCGGCCGCGGGACGGAACGATCCGGCGGCCGGGGAATGCAGAACCGGAAAATAAATAAAGACCATGATTTTAGACTCTCTGAAAAACAGCGCGTTGTACGAAAATGTCAACCCGCGCATGAAAAAGGCTTTCGAACTGATCGCTTCGACGGACTGGACGACGATGGAGACGGGCATCCACGAACTCGACGGCAAGGACATCTATGTCAACGTGATGGAGCGTGAGCTCAAGCAGAAATCCGACGCCAAGCTCGAGGTGCACAACGAATACATCGACATTCAGGTACTCGTCACCGGCAAGGAGGAGGCCTTCGGCTGGAGCGAGCGCAAGGACCTCCGGATGCCGCAGGGCGAGTTCAATGCCGAGAAGGACATCCAGTTCTTCGACGACGTGCCGCAGACCTATTATACGCTGCGTCCGGGTCAGTTCACGGTGCTTTTCCCCGAGGACGGCCACGCTCCGATGGTGGGCGAGGGAACGGTGCGCAAGATCATCGTCAAGGTGCGCAAATAAGCGCCGCAGGTGATACCGCTACGGGCCGGAGCATAGTCTCCGGCCTTTTTTTGTCCGGCGGCGAGGAGTGCTCCGGGCCTTGGCGTCCGGGCGGAAACGAAAGCGTCCGGTCTCCGGGAGAAAACGGACGAAAAGATTCTTGCCGCAGGCTTGTTTGTTTCTCGGATTTGTACTACATTTGAACGACAAATTTTCTCCGTAACATGAAAACGCCGGTATTCATATTGCTGTTCCTGCTGCTCTCTTCGCTCTCGTCGGCGAAGGATGCGGGGGCGGAAGCCCGTATGCCGGCCGATGTCGGACGGACGGCGGAGTGCTACTCCGTTTCGTCCCTGCATGCCGATTATTTCGCAACGGAGACCGTCCAGCCGGCTGTTCCCTCGCCCATGCGCGCACTGCGCAAGCAGTTGGAAAACCACCGCCGGGTAACCTCTGAGGTCCGGGATGCCTGTCTGGGACGCCATTTCTCCCGGGTGCAGGACTGCTGCACGCAATATGTCGTTTCCCTGCTTCTGCAGGGCGATCGGACGGCCCTGCCGTCCCATTGTGCCGATTACCTCCGGTTCGGCATGCTGGTCATTTAGCCCATCATTTCTTTGTTTGAGTCGCATGGTGTGTCCGCAGGGCGCGCCCTGCCTGCGAGTTCCGTGTGCGAACCGCCCCCGAAGGCCGCATGGCCCGGGGCACGATGTTGTGCACACAACAAATCTTAAAACGAATAAAGCGATGAATCTGATGTATATAATCGAGGAGACTGCGCTGATGATGGGCTTCACGTTTATCGTGGGAATGGCTTTCGCGTATGTACTCAAGGGAATGACCTTCTTCTTCTCCCGCCTCAGCGGTGAGGGCCTCTCCGCATGGATGAAAAAAGGCCGGGTGTGGACCCGGGCCTACCGCATGAACCTGACGCATACCTACCGTTACATCTGGTCGGTTACCCGCACGGACGACGGTTCCCCGGACGAAACGGCGCAGGACGGACTGGCCGAGTACCATTTCGGAAATCTCCGGGATGCCGGGAAGCAGGATGACGAGATGAGCCGTTTATACGAACTGCACCATGGAAAAATTTGATCTGGGCAGTATTTTTCAGGGTATTTCGACCCTGTTGCAGTCCGACCCTGCGATCATGTACTCGCGCATCGGGCTGATCCTGCTGGGCATCCTGCTGGTTTATCTGGGACGCAAAGGGGTGCTGGAGCCGCTGGTGATGATTCCGATGGGACTGGGCATGGCGGCCGTGAACGCCGGGGTGCTGATCTTTCCCGGAGGGGTTCACGGCAACCTGTTCCTCGATCCGATGGTGACCGACACCGACCAGTTGATGAACATCCTGCAGATCGATTTCCTGCAGCCTGTCTACACCTTCATGTTCAGCAACGGCCTGATCGCCTGCCTGATCTTCATGGGTATCGGGACCATGCTCGACATCAATTTCGTGCTGGCGAAACCCCTGCAAAGCATGTTCCTCGCCCTGTGTGCCGAGCTGGGAACGTTCGCCGTGCTGCCGATCGCCTATTCGATGGGCCTGAGCCCCAGCGACAGCGCCTCGATCGCGATGGTGGGCGGGGCCGACGGCCCGATGGTGCTTTTCACCTCGCTCAACCTCTCGAAAGAGATTTTCGTGCCGATTACCGTCGTGGCCTATCTTTACTTGGGACTGACTTACGGCGGATATCCCTATCTGGTGCGGGCGATGGTGCCCAAACGCCTGCGGGCCATCAAGATGAAGCCGGCCAAGAAGCCGGTGAAGCAATACAGCCCCGCGACCAAGATCTCGTTCGCCGTGATGATGTGCGTAATTCTGTGCCTGCTTTTTCCGGTTGCCGCGCCGCTGTTCTTCTCGCTCTTCATCGGCGTGGTCATCAAGGAGTCCGGGCTCAAACACGTCAACGACTTCATCAGCGGGCCGATGCTCTACGGCTCGACGTTCTTCCTCGGCATCCTGCTGGGAGTGCTGTGCGACGCGCACACGCTGCTCGACCCCACGGTGCTCAAACTGCTCGTGCTGGGAATCCTCGCCCTGCTGATCTCGGGCATCGGCGGCATTCTGGGCGGTTATGCGATGTATTTCTTCAAAAAGGGTAATTTCAACCCCGTGATCGGCATCGCCGCCGTGAGCTGCGTGCCCACGACGGCCAAGGTGGCCCAGAAGATCGTGTCGCATGACAACCCCTCGTCGATGATCCTGCCCGACGCATTGGGCGCCAATATCATGGGTGTCATAACGTCGGCCATCATCGCCGCGATTTATGTGACCGTGATCCCGATGTTGTAACCGAAAACGGCCCGCTTTCCGCGGGCCGTTTTCGGTTTGTTATTTGCCGATTCCGAAGTAGCGGAACCCGGCAGCCGTGACCTCCGGTTTGTCGAAGATGTTGCGGCCGTCGACGATCGCGTCGCCGCGCATCGCCTTGTGCAAATGGGGCCAGTCGGGCATGCGGAACTCTTTCCACTCGGTGATGAGCGCCACGGCGTCGGCTCCCTCCGCAGCCTCGTACATCGTCTTGGCATAGCGGATCGGCCGGCCGGCCATCCGTCGCCGGCACTCGGGCATGGCGACCGGATCGTAGACGCAGACCTCGGCGCCGGCGTCCAGCAGGCGGTCGATGACCACCGTCGCCGGGGCTTCGCGCATGTCGTCCGTCTCGGGCTTGAACGCCAGACCCCAGATCGTGATGAGCTTGCCCCGCAGGTCACCCACGGCAGTCTGCAATTTTTCGAAGACCACGCTTTTCTGCTGTTCGTTGACCCGCTCGACGGCCTCGATGACCTGCATCGTGTAGCCGTTCTCGCGGCCCGTGTGGGCCAGCGCCTTCACGTCCTTGGGGAAGCACGAACCGCCGTAGCCGCAGCCGGGGTAGAGGAATTTGTTGCCGATGCGGGCGTCGGAGCCGATGCCCTTGCGGACCATCTCCACGTCGGCGCCCACGCGGTCGCACAGGTTGGCGATGTCGTTCATGAACGAGATGCGCGTGGCCAGCATGGCGTTGGCGGCGTATTTGGTCATCTCGGCCGAAGGGATGTCCATGAACAGCACCCGGAAGTTGTTGATCAGGAACGGCCGGTAGAGCTTGGCCATCAGCTTGCGGGCCCGCTCGCTCTCGACGCCCACGACCACACGGTCGGGCGACATGAAGTCCTTGATGGCGGCCCCCTCCTTGAGGAATTCGGGGTTCGAGGCGACGTCGAACGTCACCTTGCCGCCCCGTTTGGCGAGCTCCTCCTCGATCACGGCCTTCACTTTCCGGGCCGTGCCCACGGGCACGGTGCTCTTGGTCACCAGCACGGTGTATTTCTTGATGTGGCGGCCGAACGTGCGAGCCACTTCCAACACATATTTCAGGTCGGCCGAGCCGTCCTCGTCGGGCGGGGTGCCGACGGCCGAGAAGACCACCTCGACATGGTCGAGGCACTCGGTCAGGTCGGTGGTGAAGTGCAGGCGCCCTGCGCGGACGTTGCGCTGCACGAGGGCTTCGAGTCCCGGTTCGTAGATGGGGATGACACCGTTGTTCAGCGCGTCGATCTTCTTCCTGTCGATGTCCACGCAGGTGATGTCGAGCCCCATCTCGGCGAAACAGGCTCCCGATACCAGACCGACATAGCCCGTACCCACGATTGCAATTTTCATCATATGTGTTGCGGTTTCTTGAATTCGTTATGTAAAGATAACGTTTTTTTCCGAATTTCCTTGTGACAGAGCAAAAAAGGGGCGGTCCGCCGGACCGCCCCTTTTCGTATTATTCGCTCCGCCGGCGTTCGGCGATGCGGCCTGCCAGCGTCCGGCAGGGGTCGCACAGGTCGGGCGAAAAGCCCTGCTTCATCTCCAAGGGATCGCACAGCGGTTCCCACTTCATTTTCTGGGCGAACTCACCCAGCAGGCGCACCGAGGCTCCGGCCCAGCAGAACGATCCGAACCAGCCGAATTTTCGCTGCGGGATGCAGCGGGCGGCGAGTCGGTCGAGCAGCTCGGCCACGGGCGGGAAGAGGTTGCCGTTGTAGGTCGGGCCGCCGACGATCAGCGTGTCGAAACGGAAGACGTCGCGCAGGACCACCGACGGGTCGGCATACGAAAGGTTGTAGACCCGGATGGGCCCGACCCCTTCGGCGGCCAGTTCGCGGGCGATGCGCTCGGCCATCTGCTCCGTGTTGCCGTACATCGAGGCGTAGGCCACGACCACGCCCGGCTCGCCCTCATAGCGGCTCAGACGGTCGTAAATGTCCATCACCCGGGGGATTTCCCGCTGCCACACGGGGCCGTGCGTCGAACAGATCGTTTCGACGGGCAGCGTGCGGACCTTTTGCAGGGCTTTCTGCACCGGGCCGCCGTACTTGCCCACGATGCAGGCGTAGTAGCGGCGCATCTCGTCCCAGTAGCGGTCGACCTCGACCTGCGAGTCGGTGATGCCGCCGTCGAGGGCCCCGAACGTGCCGAAGGCGTCGCCCGAAAAGAGCGTCCGCTCGCCGGCGCACCATGTGACCATCGTCTCGGGCCAGTGCACCATCGGGATCATGTGGAACGAAAGCACCTTGCCGCTGCCCAGATCGAGCGTGTCGCCCTCTTTGACCTCGACCGTGCCCCCGGCGATGCCGTAGAACCCGTCGATCATCTGCAGCGTCTTGGCGTTGCCGACGATCTCGAGGCCGGGGTAGAGGCGGCGCAGCGCCGTGATCGACGACGAGTGGTCGGGCTCCATGTGGTTGACGACGAGGTAGTCGATTTTCCGGTCGCCGATCGCCTCGCGGATATTGGCTTCGAGGCGGCTGCCGAAGGCCTCCTCGACGGTGTCGATCAGCGCGATCTTTTCGCCCACGACCAGATAGGCATTGTACGATACCCCGATCGGAAGCGACCAGAGGGCTTCGAAGCGCGTGGTGGTGCGGTCGTTGACCCCGACGTAGTGGATGCCGGGAAGTATTTCGGTAATTGCCATAAACGGTATTTTTGTTGTTTGGACGCAAAATTACGAAAAAAATCGCCATCTGCGAAATATCTTTCCGGTATCCAAAAAAGAGGCCGTTCCTGCGAAAGAACGGCCTCTGAACAGTTGTTGTCGGTTTTATTTCTGGAACCACATTTTGGTCCAGATACCGTCCACCTGCGGAACGTTGTCGTTCACGAGCGATTCGCGCGAGGGATAGGGCCAACGGCTGATCAGGTCGGTGTACAGCGATCGGATCATCTCCGGAACTTCGAGTTTCGGATAGCCCGTGCGACGCTGCTCGGACCATGCTTCGAGCGGACGCATCATCATCTCGATGCGCTGCTGTGCGGCGATGGCCTCGATCACTTTTTCGTCGCCGCCCAGCGTCGAGAGAGCGGGAACCCCGTCAGCGAAGGATTTGGCATCGGCGGCAGCGACTCCGATGTTGGTGCAGGATGCCTCCAGTCCCTTCTTGAAGTATTCGTCGGCTTTGGTGAGGTCTTTGGTCACGCCCAAGCCGCGGGCATAGGCCTCGGCTACATAGAACATCACCTCCGGGTAGGAGCAGATCACGTCGGGATAGTCCGATTTGAACAGGTTTTCGAGGTTGAAGCGTGCCTCGGTGATCTCCGAGGGGTCCTCTGCATCCATGGCGGACCCTTCATGTGTTGATGCGATGCCCACATACTTGCCCTCCTCGTTGGCATAGAAGTAGAAAGGACGGCGCGGGTCGTCGGTAGCATTCATCGGATCGACGATCTCCGGTGTGCCGAAATACATCCAGCCGAGGAATCCCGGATTCTGGTTGTCGAATTCGGCGTTGGGGTTCCGGTTGCCCGGGCTGTCGTAGAACGGGAACTTGCAGTCGTCGGCCGATGAGGAGAGCAGGTCGCCCTCTTCGATCAACGCCTTGATCTTGGCGCTGACATCCTCCTTGTTGGAGAGATACATGTAGATCTTCAACTTGATGGATTTGGCCAATTTGCGCCATTTGGCCATGTCGCCTCCGTAGTAGAGGTCGTATTTGGAGATCGTGTTCGGGTCGGATTCGTCGATCTGGCCGAGTGCCTCGTCCAGCAGCCCTTCCAAAGCGTCGAGCACCTCTTTCTGGGTGTCGAATTTCGGCTCCTTGATCTCGTCGATGTGCCATGCCTCGCTGTAGGGGATGTCGCCGAAAAGCATCGTCGTCTCCCAGAAGACATTTGCCGTCAGGATCTTGCACTGGGCTTCGGCGTTGACGTGGCCTTTCTCCTGAGCGAATCCGATAGCGCGCTGGAGGTTATAGCCCGTGCTTGAATAGGTACCTACCCATGCGTTGCCCGAAGAGTATTCCGCGTCGATGCCGTAGGGCTCGCCGCCGAAGATGTAATTGAACCACTGGGTCTGTTCGGAAGCGGTCTGTGCGGCGTACATCAGTGTCAGGAACTGGTCGGCGCCGCAGCGTTTCATGCTGTAGTTCAGGGCCGCGTTGGTGAACAGGTATCCGGGATCGACCTCCGTGGCGGCATATTCGTTCGTGTTGATGTCCAGCCGCAGGATTGCAATCCGGAGGCGGTGCCGCCGATCGTCAGGGCGATCAGAAATTTATATGCTAATTTTTTCATACGGTGCTGCATTTTAGAATGTTAACTTGATGTTGAAACCGTAGCTGCGCGTCGAAGGAATACCGGCGTATTCGATGCCCGAACCCACCGACGAGGGACCGAAGATGCTGGCCTCGGGGTCGATATGCGGCACGTTCGATTTGATGAGCCACAGGTTACGGGCTTCGAAACCGACCGAAAGCGAGCCGATGAAGCAATGCTCGAACCACTTTTTCGGCATCTGGTAGGCCAGTACGATCTCACGCAGTTTGATGAACGTAGCATCGAAAACGTTTGCTTCGGTGATCGACTTGTCGTAGTTGGTATTCCAGAACTGATACGGAGTGATGGCCTTGGTGTTCTCCACGCCGGTATTTTGGCCGTCTTTGTAGACGAATCCCTTGTCGATGATCTCGGCGCGGTCGTTACCCAGCGTCTCTTCGGCCAGACCGCTCGTGCGCAGTTGCTGTACCGTTCCCGAGTACATGACGCCTCCGTAGCGGATGTCGAGCAGGAAGCTCAGCGAAAGGCCTTTATAGGAGAACGTGTTGCCGATACCCATCGTCCAGTCGGGAGAGACCTTGCCGAGGTTCTTGGTATCGGAACTCTTGATGCGCGTGCCGTTCTCGCTGATGGCGAAATTGCCCTCTTCGTCGCGCAGCCAGTAGGAGCCGTAGAGACTGAACGATTCGCCCTCGACTGCCTTGATCTGGGTACCTTCGTAGCCCGAAGCCAGCGTGTAGGCCTTGACCGAGGGATCGAGCTCCTTTACGAGCTGCTTGTTCGAGGCGAAATTCACGTCGATATCCCAACGGAAGTTCTTGGTCTGCACGGGAGTTGCGCCCAGCAGGAGCTCGACGCCCTCGTTGGTGATGACACCGGCATTCTTACGCATGTAAAAGAATCCCGTGGAGTTGGCAACGTCCAAACGGACGATGTTCTTGGTTGTCTTCTGGTAGTAGTAGGTGGCGTCCAAGCGCAGGCGTCCCTCGAAGAAGCGCAGGTCGGCGCCGACTTCGAACGAAGACTGGTTCTGCGGTTCGAGATTCGGATCGGGATAAGTTCCCGTCGCCTCGTAACCCAGCAGACCGCCGAACGGGAAGTAGTTGGAACATCCGAACTGTCCGAACACCTCCGAAACGGGGTAGTAGAGGAAGTCGAGCTGATAGGGGGCCGTGTCGCTGCCGACGTTGGCGTAGCTGGCGCGGATTTTACCGAAACTCAGCACCTTGTTCTGGGGAATGAGTTCCGAGAAGACGAATCCGGCGCTGACCGAGGGATAGAAATAGGAACGGTGTGACTTGGGCATGGTCGACGACCAGTCGTTACGTCCCGTGACGCTCAGGTAGACGATGTCCTTATAGCTGAGGTCCACTTCGCCGTAGAGACCGATCAGGCGCGATTTGACCTTGTCGTTCGTCGATACGACGCTCTCGGCATTGGCATAGGTATAGACGTCCGCTACGAGCAGGTCCTTGGCCGAAACCTCCAAGTATTTGGTCATGTTCTGGTTGATGTTGTGGCCCAGCATCACTTTCAGTCCCCAATCCTCGTTGAACTTGGTATCGTAGGAGATCATCAGGTCGTTGTTGATCTGACGGTTGGTGATGTCGTTGGTGTTGAACTGTCCCTTCGGACGTCCGATGGTACCGCTGGCCCAGATCTGACGGCGTTCTTCGTGGAAGTAGTCGGTACCGAGGTTGTCGGTGATCGTCAGGCCCTTGACGGGTTTGTAGGTGACGGTCGCCGTACCGTAAAGACGGTCTACCGTGTTGGTGAAGAGATTTTTATTGACCGTCCAGTAGAAGTTGCCGCTGGTGCTTCTCTCAGTGATCTTGCCCTGCGTGCCGTCCTCATTCATCCAGTTGTCTTTCAGCCAGTTCAGGTCCCAGTTGCGGGCGATGCCGTTGACCTGCGGTACCAATACGTTGATCTCGTTCGATCCCTGTGCGGGACGACCGGCCGAGGAGGTGTGCGAATAGTTGAACGAAACGCGCGCCTCGAGTTTGTCATTGAACTTGCGGCCGCCGTTGAACGCCACGTTATACTTGTCGTAGTCGTTCTTGGGAATGATACCTTTCTGGTTGTGCGCCGTGAAGCCCAGCCGGAAATCGTTTTTCTCGTCGCCGCCGGCTACCGAGATGTTGTTGATATAGGTATGTCCCGTGTTATAGAAATCCTTGACGTTGTTTTTATAGGCTTTCAGTTGGACTTCGTCGCCCAGAAAATTCTGGACGGTCTGTCCTTCGATCTTGGGACCCCAGCCGTTCTGTGAATAGGGGTTGTAGGTGCCGTCAGCGGAGTTGCCGCCGGCATAACTGTTCTGGAAGTCGGGAGCCTTCAGGATGTTCTCGAAACGCAGCGTGGAATTGATCGTCACGCTGGTTTTCTGCATCCGTGAACCCTTCTTGGTGGTGATGATGATGGCGCCGTCCTTGGCACGGGCGCCGTAGAGAGCCGTTGCGGCAGCGCCTTTGAGGACGTTGATCGACTCGATGTCGTCTCCGGAAATGTCTCCCATGCGGTTGCCCACGTCGACTGAACCGTTGATGCCGGTCGGGTTGTAGCTCTGGTTGCTCACGGGCATGCCGTCGATGACGAAGAGCGGCGAAC
>ERZ857503.1593-NODE-1593-length-12434-cov-3.617659_pt1 | contig 12434 bp, 8 predicted proteins | sample MGYA00519766_ERZ857503 | MGnify/ENA primary metagenome ERZ857503 (study PRJEB31778, sample SAMEA3449345) | human gut metagenome | biome: human gut; feature: human-associated habitat; material: faeces | place: United Kingdom | collected 2010/2012 ...
CGCCCCGAAGCTGCCGAGGCTGAACTTGCCGTGCTCCGAGGCTATTGCGAAGAGCTGTCCGGGGCCTTCGGGCATCGTGAAGGTGAGGATCGCGGCGCAGGCGACGGCCCCGACGATGAGGATGATGCCCTGAATGGCGTCGGTCCAAACCACGGCGGCGATACCGCCCAGCAGGGTGTAGATCAGCGTGGCGATGCCCGTACAGATGATGATGGTCTGGATGTCCCAGCCGAACATCGTGTTCAGCGGCAGGGCCAGCAGCAGCAGGATCGAGCCGATGCGCGCCAGTTGCGTCAGCAGGTAGCAGACCGCCACGTAGCAGCGCGCCCAGTAGCCGAAACGCATTTCGAGGTAGTGGTAGGCCGAGACGCTGTTGATCCCGCGGTAGAGCGGGATGAAGACCTTGGCCGCGAGCCATGTGGCGATGGGGATCGAGAGGCTGAAGACGAAGGGATTCCAGTTGCCTTTGTAGGCGTCGCCGGGAAGTCCCAGAAAGCTGATGCTGCTGACGAACGTGGCGAAGATCGACATGCCCACGACCCATGTGGGCAGCGATCCTTCGGCGGCGGTGAATGCCGCGGCGCCTTTACGGCTGCGGAAGTAGAACGAGCATCCGAAAAGGGCGACGCCGCCGACGAAGATGAAAAAGACGAGGTAATCGAGTATGGTTATCTCCATTTTTTATCGGGTTAGGTAGTTTGGTCGTGTGTTATGCTATTCGCCGCATTTGATGCCCAGCGCTCCGAGGGCCTGACGGATGCGGTCGCGTTCCTCGGTGCGGAATTTCCGGTAGGGATAGGAGAGGTAGTCGTCGCAGATGCCCAGCAGCGAGAGTGCGCATTTGACGCCTTTCAGGTAGCTCGACCCGTATTTGCCGACGGTGTAGAGCGACGTGCTGATCTGCATGATGCGGTGCTGGAGCCGGCGGACCCGGGCGATGTCGTGGGCTGCTGCCGCGTCGTACATCTCGACGTAGAGTTCCGGGAAGATGTTGGCGCCGCCGTTCACGCCGCCGTCGGCGCCCATCACGACGCTCTCTCCGGTGAGCTCCTCGGGACCGACGTAGAGTGCGAAGTCCTCGCGGTCGCCCAGATGGTAGAGCAGCGTCTGGAAATAGGTCATGTTGGCCGAACTGTCCTTCAGTCCGACGATGTTCGGATGGTCGGCCAGCACCTTGACGGTCGCGGGTTCGAGGAACACCTTCACATGCGAGGGCATGTTGTAGAGGAAGAGCGGCAGCGGCAGTGCGTCGGCCAGCGCCGTGTAATATTCGATCAGCTCCTGCTGCGAAGGCGCGAAATAATAAGGCGCTGCGGCGACCACGCCGACGGCTCCGCAGGCGGCGGCATGCCGGGCGAGCTTCACGCTCTCGTCGAGCGACGTGTCGGTGACGCCCACCAGCACGGGAACGCGCCCGGCGACCGTGCGGCAGACCAGTTCGACGAAATCGTAGCGGCACTTGTAGGAGAGGCTTTGCGCCTCGCCGGTGGTGCCGAGGAGGAAGAGGGCGTGGACGCCGCCGGCGAGGATGTGCTCCGTGAGCCGTACGGTGCCTTCACGGTCGATTTGGTCGTCACCCTTCAAGGGGGTAATCATCGGGGGAATGATCCCTTTGATAGTCTTCATCTTTTTTATGGTTTGGGTTTTAATCAGTTGTTCGTTTTGTGTCGTTCGATCCACCGGATGACGGCCGGATAGGTCTCGTCGCCGTAGGCGTAGCGCTCGCGCATCCAGAAACCGTGGCCTCCCTCGGGATAGATGTGCATTTCGGCCTTCACCCCGCGGCGGTTGAGGGCCCGGTAGAAGGCGATGGAGTTGTCCGGGACCACCCCTTTGTCGTCGTTGCACAGCAGGAGCATCACCTCGGGCATCCCTTCGTGGACCTGTCCGAAGGTCGAATGGCGCTTGCGCAATGCCTCCTCCCCGCTGCGGGCCCCGAGGAGGTTCTCCCGGGTCCGGACGCTGGAGTATTTCATCGAGATGACCGGGTAAACGAGGACGGCGAAATCGGGACGTGTCTCCGCGCTTGTGTATTCCGTGATGAGCGTCGAGGCGAAGTGGCCGCCCGCCGAGAAGCCGATAATCCCCACGCTGCGGGGATCGATGCCCCATTGCGCGGCGTTGCGGCGGATGACGCGCATGGCCTGCTCGCCGTCCTCCAGCGGAATCCCGGGATGGCCGTTCGGCATCCGGTATTTGAGGATCATCGCCGCGATGCCGTGCTCGTTGAGCCACTCGGCGGTCTTGTAGCCCTCGTGCGTGATGCAGACTTTTTCGTAACTTCCGCCCGGCACGACCAGCATGGCCTGTCCCGTGGCGCGGGCCGGATCGGGAAGATAGACCAACAATTCGGGATCGCTTACGCCGACGTAGTACCCCTTCTCGTTGATGCTTTCGGACAGCTCCTCCAGCCCGGTTTTCGTCGGGGTTCCCTCCGGGAAGAGCTTGATGCGCAGCGGCTCGGCCGCCTGCGACACGGCGACGGCCAGCAATAGAGCGCAGAGTGTCGTGAGGCAGGTTTTCATCGCGCCTGTTGATTTGTCATCCGGTAGAAATGGCCGTCCTCGGCCCCCAGCAGGAGTTCGGGCGTGCCGTCGCCCCGCCAGTCGATGGGGGTCGGACAGGTCGTGTGGCCGGCCAGCACGCGCTCGCTGATGTTGCCCATATATTCGTACCACACCTCGCCGTTCTCCTCGCGGACGTTGCGGAACCAGCAGGCGTTCTGGCTGTCGACGATCAGGTCCAACCGTCCGTCGCCGTCCCAGTCGATGAAACAGATCTTGCGGCGTCCGGATTGTCCGCCGATGCCGTCGTTCAGGCGCAGAAGTCCTTCGGAGCTCTCCATAACCCCGTTTTTGGCGCTGTAGAGCGAGCAGTTCGTGCCGTGGAAGATGCGGCGTCCGGGGCGGAGCAGCAACTCGCCGTCGGGCGTGCGGAAACGTTCGTAATAGGCGAGGTAACCTTCCTGATCGAGAACGATGAGGTCCGTCAGGCCGTCGCCGTTCCAGTCCATGGCCACCGGCGTCGTGCGCCATTGTGTGACGAGCGTGCCGGATTCCGGCGTCCACCAGTTCCATGCGGGTTTGGGCGTTTCGCCCTCCCAAGCTACGCGCACGGGCTGTGCCGGAGCGAGTTTCAGTCCGTCTTCGCTGCCGAGGTTGCGGAACCATTCGATTTTGCCCCAGATCGAGTTGACGATGATGTCGGGGCGTCCGTCGCCGTCCCAGTCGGCCACGGAGAGCACCGTGTAGCCCCATTTGCGCTCGGCGGGTCCCTGTATGGAGCCGTTCTCTCCGGCTTGTATGCGGATGGGTTTGCCGTTGACGGTGAAGAGCTGCGGGGCATCCCACACGGGGTTGTCGCCGCCCGAAAGGTTGCGGATGAAAGCGATCTCCCCGGCCGAGTTCCCGGCAACGATGTCCTGTTTGCCGTCGCCGTCCCAGTCGTAGGCACAGGGGGTCGAGAGGGCTCCGAATTTCACCAGATCGGCCTGCTGGGTGAAGTAGAGCGGCGATTCGAACTGGGGCATGCCTTTTTTGACCTTCCCCGTGTGGCGCACCCAAGCCACGCGGCCGTCTTCGTCGCCGACGATGAGGTCGGGATGTCCGTCGCCGTCGAAATCCGAAACCACCGGGACGATCATCTCCAGATGGAGGCGAATCTCCCCGTGTTTGTTGGCAAGCGGACGTCCCGCCGCAAAGCGGGGCTCCGTGCGGCTCCCGATGTTCTCGAACCAAGTCAGCCCGTCGACGAATTCGCCGCAGATCAGGTCCAGATCGCCGTCGCCGTCGAAATCGGCGATACACGGATTGGGAGCTCCGTAGACGTCGATCGGGGCGCCTGCCGCCTCCACTTTGCCGCGGTTGACATATCCTTTGCCCGTGTTTTCGAGCAGGTAGACGTAGCCGTGCAGCGGACCCCGGGTCCAGCGCCCGAGGCTGTCGAAGGCGTTGTCCCAGCCGTAATCGTCCCATGTGTCGATGCCCACGACGATATCCTTGTCGCCGTCACCGTCCCAGTCGACGTAGTTCCACATGTTGCTCCTCGACTTCTTGTAGGTGGCGCCGAGCTCCTCGCCCTCGTAGCGGAGACGCCGCTTCTTGGCGTAGGGAGCCTTGAGAAAGTCGGGGTATTCGAAGTTCTTGGAGAGGACATACGGTTTGCCGTCCACCTCCGAAAGGCGGATGTTGTTCATCCCCTTTTCGCTGATACGCTCTGCGGCGGCGAAACGGGGATGGCGCGGCGTTCCGATGTTCCTGAAAAAATAGAGTCCTTTGTAGGGGCGGTCGGGGCACGACACCAGCAGGTCTTTCACGCCGTCGCCGTCATAGTCCACGGGCAGCGGAATGCCCCACAGTCCGACCCCCAGATCGACCGTGAGGTCCGGGTTGTTGTATCGCAGGATGTCCTTATCGGATTGTGCCGGAGTTTCACCCCCCCCCTTGGGATCGGTGGTAGGTGACGCCTGTCGAATGTCTGTTGCGGCCGATGCCGATGTCGTGATGAGGAGTGCGGCGGCCAGCGCGGCACTGCGGACGGCGAAAACGCTCGCCTTGTAAAACGGAAGGATTGCCGGGTTCATGGGTTAATGCAGGTTTCTTATAAATCGTTTTAGCCTCAGGGTAAATATTTTTAGCCTTCCGCGACAGCCTGTTCCACGCTCCGCAGTTCGTCTTCGGGAGCGCTCTCGACGATCTCGGGCGTCAGCACGATGCGCGTGCAGTTTCCGGGTTTGTCGCGTTGTTCGATGCTCTTGATAAGCAGGTCGAGGGCTTCGGTTCCGAACTGTTCGATGGGCTGACGGACATAGGCGATGGCGGTTTTGTAGATGTCGAAGGCTTCGTTGGTGTCGAAGCAGGCGATGGCAATGTCTTGGGGCACACGCCAGCCGTTGCGGAAGATGGCGCTCAGTCCCTGACCTGCCAAGGTGTTGGTGGCGAAGAGGAAAGCCTCGGCGCGGCGTTGCCGGGCTTCGCGGATAATATCCTCGATCTTGGCGAGTTTGTCATGGCGCAGGTGGTGTATGACGGCGTTTCCGCCCTTTTCATACGCCTGCATGCAGCGGCGGTAGCCCTCTTCGCGCTCGCGGATGTTCGAGAGCCCCATCGAGTAGGAGATCATCTCGATGCGGGAGAACCCACGCCGGATCAATGCCTCGGTCGTTTCATATCCGGCGCGGCGGTTGTTCAGCACGACGCTGCTGACCTCCAGATCGGGGACCTCACGGTCGAGCAGCACGAGCGGGATGTTCTGGTGGGCGATGTCGCGGATGATCTCGTCCGCACCCTCGCACGGAACGACTATCAGACCGTCGATCCCCTTGTTGCGGAAGACCTCGATCAGGTTCTCCAGCTTTTGCGGATTCTCGTCGGTGCTGCCGAACAGCACGGTATACTTATGTTTATATGCGTGGTTTTCGATACACCGGGCGATGTCGGCGAAGAATTTGTTCGAGATGTCCGAGACGATGACGCCGATGGTGTTGGTCTTGCCGCTGCGCAGGGTGCGGGCGGCGTTATTGGGCTGGTAGTTCAGTTTCTGCGCGACCTCCAGAATACGCTGTGCGGTTTCCTTGTTCACGCGGTAGGTATCCTTGCCGTCGGCTTTGTTGTTCATCACGAACGAGACCAGAGCGATCGAAACGCCGGCCTCTGTGGCTATATCTTTTATGGTTACTCGCTTCGTTCGCATATTTTTTGCGTTTTTTTGCAATATCTGGGATTTTCTGTTACTTTTGCAAAAGTAATTAAAACGTTTTAATAAACAAATTTTTTCTTCGATTTTTTGATTTTATCCCTTCCGAAATATGAAAACTTACGGTGAAGCGCGCTCATTTATGGAGACTTACGGCGTTCAGGGCGTGGAACTGTCCGATGAATCGGGACGTGCCCGGGTCTATCTGGTTCCGGCGTGGCAGGGACGTGTGATGACCTCGACCTCGACCGGACCCGAGGGGCCCGGCTACGGCTGGATAAACCGTTCGCTGATCGCTTCGGGGGTCCGGAAATCCCAGTTCAATCCCTTTGGCGGTGAGGAGCGTTTCTGGCTCGGGCCCGAGGGCGGCCCCTTCTCGCTCTACTTTGCACCCGGCGCCGAGCAGGTCTATGCCAACTGGCAGGTCCCGGCGGCGCTGGACACCGAGCCTTTCCGGGTGGTCGGCCGCGACGCCCGGCAGGTGCGCTTCGAGGCCGGGATGTCGCTTCGGAATGCCGCCGGAACCCGCTTTGAGGTGGGTGTGGCGCGGCGTGTCGAGCTGCTTTCGCACCGACAGGCCGAGGCGGCGCTGCGGCATGCCTTGTCGCCGGAACTCGCTTTGGTGGCCTACCGCAGCGAGAACCGCATCGGGAACTGTGGTCCGGACGCTTGGACGCCCGAGGGCGGCGTCCCTTCGGTCTGGATGCTCGGGATGTTCACGCCGTCGCCGTCGACGACGGTCTTCCTGCCCTGCGACGGGGAGGATGTCGAAACGGCTGTCAACAGCGACTATTTCGGAACGCTCCCGGCCGATCGGCTCTCCGTGTCCGGAGGGCTCGTATGCCTGCGGATCGACGGCGCTTTCCGGTCGAAGATCGGCCTGCCCGCGGGCCGCGATACGGGACTTTGCGGCAGTTACGACGCGGCGGCGCACCAACTGACGCTGGTCCGCTACCGGCGTTCCACGACGGGCGACCGTTATGTGGAGAGCCGCTGGGGTCAGCAGACAGACCCTTTCGGCGGGGACGTCGTCAACGCCTACAACGACGGGCCGACCGAAACCGGCGAGGTGATGGGCCCGTTCTATGAGATCGAAACCTCCTCGCCGGCGGCCTTCCTGCGGCCCGGCGAGACGCTGTGCCACACGCAGGAGGTCTTCCACCTGCAGGGGGATGAGGCCCTGCTCGAAGAGCTCCTCCGCGGACTGATACCCGGAGGATTGCGGGCTGTGAAAGAGGCATTTAACTATTAACCGAAATAACTATGCAATCTCGAACCAACTATCTTTTAGGCGTCGATTTCGGGAGCGATTCCGTGCGGTGCCTCGTTGTCGACGCCGCCGACGGGTCGGAGCTCGCCTCGGCGGTGGTGGCTTATCCCCGGTGGGCCGAACGGCTCTATTGCGACCCCTCGCACAACCGCTACCGTCAGCATCCGCTCGATTACATCGAGTCTTTGGAGACGTCGGTCCGCAAGGCTTTGGCGGCTTGCGGACGCGATGTCGCCGACGCCGTTCGCGGCATCTCCTTCGACACCACGGCCTCGACCCCGGCGCTGACCGATGCCAAAGGTACTCCGCTGGCCCTGCTGCCCGAATTTGCCGAGGAACCCGATGCGATGTTTATCCTCTGGAAGGACCATACGGCTCTTGCCGAAGCGGACAGAATAAACGATTTAGCAAAAAAATGGGAGATCGACTATACCCGTTACAGCGGCGGCACTTACTCCTGCGAATGGGTCTGGGCCAAGATGCTCCACTGCCTGCGCCATTCGCCCCGGCTGCTGCCGGCGGCCTATTCGTGGGTGGAGCACTGCGACTGGATAAGCGCCCTGCTGGTCGGCGACACGACGCCCGAGACGATCGCCCGCAGCCGCTGCGTGGCAGGGCACAAGGCGATGTGGCATGCCTCGTGGGGCGGTCTTCCCGCACCGGAGTTTCTGGAAACGGTCGATCCGCTGCTGCGCGTCTTCCGCGGGCACCTCTATTCCCAAACCGTTACGGGCGACGCATGTGTCGGACGGTTGTGCGACGAATGGGCTGCCCGGCTGGGACTGAAGGCGGGCATCGCCATCGGCGTGGGGGCCATCGACTGCCATGTCGGGGCCGTCGGGGCCGGTATCGTCCCCGGAACGCTGGTCAAGGTGATGGGAACTTCGACGTGCGATATCGTGGTCGGCACTTACGAGGAGGTCGGCAGTCGTGCCGTGCACGGCATCTGCGGTCAGGTCGACGGTTCGGTATTGCCCGGATATATCGGTTTCGAGGCCGGGCAGGCCGCTTTCGGCGACCTGTATGCTTGGTTCCGGCGGGTGATGGCGTGGCCGCTGCGGCAGATTGCCGAAAGCGACCCGCAGCTCGAAGAGCGAATCCTCGGGGAACTGACGGCCGAGGCTGAACGGCTGCCCCTGACGCCCGACGACCCCGTGGCGCTCGACTGGCATAACGGACGCCGGACGCCCGATGCCGATCCCCGGGTACGGGGTGCGCTGGACGGGCTGACCCTTGCGACGTCGGCGCCGGCGATTTACAAAGCGCTGGTCGAAGCGACGGTCTTCGGCTCCCGGGCCATCAACGAGCGGATGCTCGAAGAGGGCGTGCCCATCGACAACATCCTCGCCATCGGCGGCATTGCCCGCAAATCGCCTTTCGTGATGCAGACGATGGCCGACGTCATCGGCGTACCGATCCGGGTGGTCGACAGCGATCAGGCCTGCGCTCTGGGGGCGGCGATGTTCGCGGCGGTTGCCGCCGGACTCTACCCGTCGGTGCCGGAGGCCCAGCGGGCGATGTGTCCCGGTTTTTCGGACGAATACCTGCCCGATATGGAAAGGCATGCGATTTACGACCGCCTTTATGACCGCTATTTGAAACTCGGAGGCCGTCGGTAAACGGATGCTCCGGATAATTGACACCGCAGGCCGCGGGCAAAAGCCGACAATTCGTTTGGCTTTGTCCGCGGCTTGCACTATCTTTGGCGATGCCTTAGACAGGCTGCGCCTTGGCAAAATGCAAGTAAACTTGCTTTTGCGCTCGGCTTGCACTATCTTTGTCCTATGACAGTGATCAGATTGACAAAAGAGTTCTCCTTCGAAGCGGCGCACGCTCTGGACGGATACGACGGGCCATGCCGTGAGATTCACGGCCACTCCTACCGGCTTTTCGTGACCGTCAAGGGATGTCCGGCGGCCGGCGAAGGAGACCCTAAATGCGGGATGGTGATGGATTTCGGGGTGTTGAAGCGCATCGTCAACGAAGAGATCGTGTCGCACTTCGACCACTCCCTCGTCCTGCGTCAGACGATCGTAGCGGCCCGCCGGCGCGCCTTCCGTCTGCGGCCGGACGGTCTGCCCGCCGCCCTCTGCGGCTCCCGCCTCCGGTGCCGCCGCTCCGTCGCCGGAGGCTTCGTCCCGCGCCTCGCGCTCCCGATTCGTATCTCGTTCTTCAGCCATACTTTAATTGAAATCTTCCTGTACGATGTCCTCCTCGATACGGAGGTTGTCGATGATGAACCCCTGCCTTTCGTAGGTATTCTTGCCCATGTAGAACTCCAGCAGGTCGTGGATGGGGTCGTCCTTGGTGATGCGCACCTTGTCGAGCCGCATGTGCTCGCCGATGAACTCGCGGAACTCGTCGGGCGAGATCTCGCCGAGGCCCTTGAAACGGGTGATCTCGGCATTGGCGCCGCACCGGGCGACGGCCCGCTGCCGCTCCTCCTCCGAATAGCAGTAGTGCGTCTCCCGCTTGTTGCGCACGCGGAACAGCGGCGTCTGGAGGATGTAGAGGTGGCCGCTGCGGATGATGTCGGGGAAAAACTGAAGGAAAAAGGTCGTGAGCAGCAGACGGATGTGCATGCCGTCGACATCGGCGTCGGTGGCGATGATGACCTTCTCGTAGCGGAGGTTGTCCATATCCTCCTCGATGTTGAGCGCCGCCTGCAGCAGGTTGAACTCTTCGTTCTCGTAGACGACCTTCTTCGTCAGCCCGAAGCAGTTGAGCGGCTTGCCGCGCAGCGAGAAGACGGCCTGCGTGCGCGGGTCGCGGCTCTTGGTGATCGAACCCGAGGCCGAATTGCCCTCCGTGATGAAGATCATCGAACACTCGGCCAGCTCGTGTTTGTCCACGCGGTGTATCTTGCAGTCGCGCAGTTTCTTGTTGTTGAGCGACACTTTCTTGGCCGTCTCGCGCGCCTTCTTCTGGATGCCCGAGATGGCCTTGCGCTCCTTCTCGTTCTCGACGATCTTCTTCTGCAACACCTGCGCCGTCTCGGCATGCTTGTGCAGGTAGTCGTCGAGGTGCTTGCCGATGAAATCGAGTACGAAGTTGCGCATCGAGACGCCCGGCTCGATCTCCTTCGACCCCAGCTTGATCTTGGTCTGCGACTCGAACACCGGATCCGTAACCTTCACCGAGATGGCGGCGATGATCGACGTGCGGATGTCCGACGGATCGTAGTCCTTATGATAGAACTCCTTGATGGTCTTGGCGATGGCCTCGCGGAACGCCGCCTGATGGGTCCCGCCCTGCGAGGTGTACTGTCCGTTGACGAACGAGAAGTAACTCTCGCCGTAACCCGTGCCGTGGGCGATGGCCACCTCGATGTCGTCGCCCGAGAGGTGGATCGGCGGATAGAGCGGCTCTTCGGCGAGGTTCTCGTTGAGCAGGTCCAGCAGACCGTTCTTCGAGACGTAGGACTGGCCGTTGAGCTTGAAGGTCAGGCCGAGGTTGAGGTAAGTGTAGTTCTTCACCATCTCCTCGACGTACTCCATGTTGTAGGCGTAGGCGCCGAACACCTCCTCGTCCACGCGGAACGAGATCAGCGTGCCGTTGCGCTCCTCCACGCCGCTCTCCCAGCGGTCGCTCTGCTCGATGCCCTGCGCGAAGGTGACCGTGCGGGCCTCGCCGTCGCGCACCGAACGGGCGGTGAACTCGCTCGAAAGCATGTTGACGGCCTTGACGCCCACGCCGTTCAGACCGACGGTCTTCTTGAAGGCCGTACCGCCGTACTTGCCGCCGGTATTCATCTCGCTGACGGCCGCCGCGAGCGATTTGAGCGGAATGCCGCGCCCGTAGTCGCGCACCGTGACCACGTTGTCGACCACCGTGATCTCGATCTGCTTGCCGGCGCCCATGATGAACTCGTCGACCGAGTTGTCGACGACCTCCTTGATGAGCACGTAGATGCCGTCGTCGGGCTGCGAACCGTCGCCCAGCTTGCCGATATACATGCCGGGGCGCAGGCGGATGTGCTCGCGCGGAGTGAGGGTTACGATCGCGTCGTCGCCGTAGGAGGCGGGGGTATTGAGTAAATCTGACATAATTGCGTCGTGCGGAGTCCGGCGGCTCCCGCTTCCGGCGGCGGACCGCCGGCGATACCGGAAACTCCTTGTCTATAAATTGTTAGTTACGATTCGGCCGCGCCTGTCCGCGCACCTCGGCCAGAGCTGCGGCCATCCGCTCGCGCACGCCGTCCATCAGGGCGTGGGTCTCGGTCGCCGCGACCTCGGCCGCCGGCACGGGCGGCAGCACCTTCACGGTGATGCGGTTGCGCCAATTGAAGAGGCGGTTGCGGCCGATCACCCGCTGCGTACCGTCGAGCACGACCGGAAGGATCGGCACACCGGCCTCTTTGGCCAACGTGAAAGCCCCGGCCTTGAATCGGTGGATCTGGCCGTCCTTCGAGCGGGTTCCCTCCGGAAAGATCGCCACCGAAGCTCCGCGCGACAACCACAGCCCGCCGTCGCGGAGCAGCTGCTCCAACGCCTCGGCGGCACGTCCCCTGTCGATGCAGATGTCGCCGTGGACGAGCAGGAACTGCCCGAAGAAGGGGATGCGGAAGACTTCGCGCTTGGAAACCCAGCGGAAATTGAGCGGCACGTGGTAGAGCGCGCCGATGTCGACCATGGCCTGGTGGTTGAGTACGATGACGTAACGCTCGCGGCGGTCGACGTTCTCCAACCCCTCCACCCGACGGGGGAAAGGCAGCAGAAAACTCAACGCCAGATACCGCGACATCTCGTGAACGATGCGCCGCGACTTCTGGAACGGGTACGTCAGCGCCAACACCGCGACCGACAGGACGAGGACTACCGTACAGATCGCTGCCAGCCAGATGTAGTACAAAATACTCAACATGCTTCGTGTCAATAGTTTTAATTGTCAGTTCCATCCTGCGGCGGACGGTTCGACACAGCGGGTCGGCCGGCGATGCACGCCGCCCGACCTTCCGCTCTAATTTTGCAAAAGTACAAATTTTTCCGCAATTAATTCAATTTTCGGGCGACGAAAAACAAAAGAAAAACCAGTGACCCGAAGCGGGTGCGGCCCGCGGGAGGGACGTACCGCGCCTGCACACCGGAAACGGCCCCCGCCCCGAAACGCATTGCCGCAAGAGCGCTGCACAAGGAGTCCGGCACTTCGCCCGAGAGGGATCGTTTCGCCCCGACGCCCGCTCGATTTCGGGTGCGGACGGATCGGCCCCTCCACTCTGCAATCGACTTATCCACAAGGCATAATCCCGCGAAAAGACGATCCGCCCCGCTTCGGATGCAGTCCGCCGACAGCGGGCGGAACCGCACGAACACCGGCGAAGTGCACACCGCCGCATCGCCTTCGCACTGCGACCGATCCGGCAACGAAGGCTAAAAACACCGGAACCGCCCGCACCCATCCAAACCGAGCGCAATCGCATCATCCCGCCGCCCCACGCATGCCGAACCCGTCGGCGGCCGGTTATGGCGGC
>ERZ857503.1616-NODE-1616-length-12313-cov-2.581335_pt1 | contig 12313 bp, 15 predicted proteins | sample MGYA00519766_ERZ857503 | MGnify/ENA primary metagenome ERZ857503 (study PRJEB31778, sample SAMEA3449345) | human gut metagenome | biome: human gut; feature: human-associated habitat; material: faeces | place: United Kingdom | collected 2010/2012 ...
CGGCGCTTCCATCACGCTGTACCTGGCCCTGTTTTTCGCCTGCACCTTCGCCCTGCGCAAAAAACGCCTATAAGGAGAAAAAGGAGGCATCCTCTATGGCTGTTCTGCTCTTTCAGGGGCACGCCAGTTGCCGCGTCGTCACCCAGTCCGGCATGGTAATCTACCTTGACCCTGCCGTTGGGGCAGGCTACGACCTGCCCGCCGATCTGGTGCTCATCACCCACGAGCACGGCGACCACAACGACCTCTCCCGGGTCACCCAGAAGGCCGGCTGCCGGGTCATCCGGGCCGGCCAGGCCCTCACCGGCGGCGTCTACCGCACCTTTCAGGTGGGGGACGTGCGGGTAGAGGCTGTCCCCGCCGGGAACCGGAACCACCCCATGGACGCCTGCGTGGGCTATCTCCTCACCGCCGACGGCAGGACCCTCTACCACGCCGGGGACACCTCCTGGGTGGACGCCATGGCCGGCCTGGCCGGCCGGCGCCTGGACTGGGCCCTGCTGCCCATCGACGGTATTTACAACATGGACGCCGCCGAGGCCAGCCGCTGCGCCTGGACCGTGGCCGCCCGGCACTCCGTGCCCATCCACACCGACCCCAGCTATCACTACAACCGCGCTCTGGCCGAGGGCTTCGATGGCCCGGGCCGGCTGCTGCTGGAGCACGGGGAGAGCACAGAGCTGTAATCCACCAGACAAGGAAAGGAGGCGGCCGGTATGGGCGCCTATCTGCTGGCCCTGGACCAAGGCACCACCAGCTCCCGGGCCATTCTCTTTGACCGGGAGCAGAACATCGTGGGCGTGGCCCAAAAGGAATTTACCCAGTTCTATCCTCAGGAAGGCTGGGTGGAGCACGACCCCATGGAGATCTGGTCCTCCCAGTACGGCGTGATGATGGAGGTCATCGCCCAGACAGGGGTCACCCCCGCCCAAATCGCCGCCATCGGCATCACCAATCAGCGGGAGACCACCATCCTTTGGGAAAAGGACACCGGGCGGCCCATCTGCAACGCCATCGTGTGGCAGTGCCGCCGCACCGCGCCGGAATGCGAGCGGTTAAAAGCCGAGGGACTTGAGGCGTACATTCACAAAACGACGGGACTCATCATCGACCCGTATTTTTCCGGCACCAAAATGAAGTGGATTTTGGATAACGTGCCGAAGGCCAAAGTGCTCGCGAAGGAGCATCGCCTGCGCTTCGGTACCATTGATACGTGGCTCATTTATTCGCTCACGGAGGGCGAAAGCTATGTGACGGACGTGACGAACGCTTCGCGCACCATGCTGTTTGACATTCAAAAGCTTGATTGGGACGAGAAAATGCTGAACGTGTTCGGTATCCCGCGTGACGCGCTGCCGAAAGTCGTGGACTCCTCCGGCGTTGTGGGCATGTGCTCCGAAACGATACTCGGCAGGAAAATTCCGATTGCGGGCATTGCGGGCGACCAGCATGCGGCGCTGTTCGGACAGTGCTGCTTTGATAAGGGCATGGCGAAAAATACATACGGCACGGGCTGCTTTATGCTGATGAACACAGGGGACACACCTGTGGAGAGCAAAAACGGCCTGCTCACCACCGTGGCCGTCGGCCTGAACGGGAAGGCGACCTATGCGCTGGAGGGCAGTGTGTTCGTGGGCGGGGCGGTCATCCAATGGCTGCGGGACGAGCTGAAGCTCATCAACGAGAGCGCCGACAGCGAGTATTTCGCAAACAAAGTGAAGGACAGCGCGGGCGTGTATGTGGTGCCCGCGTTCACCGGGCTGGGCGCGCCGTACTGGGATATGTACGCCCGGGGCGCCATCCTGGGGCTGACGCGGGGCGCCGGGCGCAACCATATCATCCGCGCGGCGCTGGAGGGCATCGCCTACCAGACGCTGGATGTGCTGAAAGCCATGCAGGCGGACAGCGGCGTGCAGTTCAAAGAACTGAAGGTGGACGGCGGCGCTTCGGCAAATAACCTGCTGATGCAGTTCCAGGCCGACATTGCGGGCGTGACGGTACGCCGTCCGATGATCCGCGAGACCACGGCTCTGGGCGCGGCATATCTGGCGGGCCTGGCCACAGGCGTCTGGCGCGACCTGAACGACATCAAGGGCCAGTGGACGCTGGACAAGCTGTACGAGCCGCAGATGGAAGCGGCCCGTGCGCGGGAGCTGGTGGACGGCTGGCACAAGGCCGTGGAGCGCGCCCGAGGCTGGGCGTAACGCGGCCGGGAAGCCGCGCTGCCGTTACAATAAAATCAATGCGGACAAAAGCAGCCGCGGCGGGGAGACTCGCCGCGGCTGTTTTTGTTGTACGAAAATTTATTTCCAAGGCCTCTTCCCGGCAAAAAAACAGCCCGGACCCGTTTCAGGGCGCGCAAAGAAAGAACCGTGCGCTGCGCTGAGTATCAAAACGCGGCTGTTCTGCATGTACTGTACTATCACGGCTGAACAGACGGTATGCGGCGCCGGGTGTCCGGCGCGCCGTTACAGCCGGCATGCCGCGGCGGGGCGCGCCGACGCGGCGGGAGAGGGGGAGTGCGCCATGGAGATTTTGCGCGTAGAGGACGTCGGCCACAAATACCAGGCCGAAAACGGAGAAGTCACAGCCTTCGAGCACATCAGCTTCACTGTACAGAAGGGGGAGTTTATGAGCATCGTGGGGCCGTCCGGCTGCGGAAAAAGCACGCTGCTTTCCATCATTGCCGGGCTGCTGCCGCCCACTTCCGGGCGGGTCTATGTGGACGGAGAGGTAGTCACAGGTATTTCAAGGCACATCGGCTATATGCTGCAGCGCGACAATTTGCTGGAGTGGCGCACCATTTTAAGCAATGTGCTGTTCGGGCTGGAGATCCGCGGCGCCAAAACGCCGCAGAACGTGGCCCGCGCCCGGGAGCTGCTCAAAACCTACGGCCTGTATGAATTCCGCCACAAATACCCGCGCCAGCTTTCCGGCGGCATGCGCCAGCGCGTGGCGCTCATCCGCACACTGGCCACAGGGCCGGATATCCTGCTGCTGGACGAGGCGTTTTCGGCGCTGGATTATCAGACGCGCCTGAACGTCACCGACGATGTATACCGCATTTTGAAGCGGGAGCAGGTTACCACGCTGATGGTCACGCATGATATCCCGGAGAGCATCAGCATGGGGGATAAGATACTCGTCCTTTCCGCGCGGCCCGCGCAGGTAAAGGAGATCCTGTCCGTGGACTTCGGGCCGGGGCGCTCGCCGCTCTCGTGCCGGGCCAACCGGCAGTTCGGCCCTTACTTCGACCATATATGGAAAGAGCTGAGTACCGATGAAAAAAGCTAGACCGACGAACCCGCCCGCCGTCTCGCGCGAGCGCACGCTGTATCTGCGCCGCAAAAGGCGGCGCACCCATCTGGTGCACGCGTGCCAGATCGGCTTTCTTGTGTTCTTTTTTGCCCAATGGGAGATATCCGCCCGGCTGGGGTGGATTGACAGCTTTATCCTCAGCCAGCCATCGCGCATCCTGGAAACGCTGCGCAACATGTCCCAGAACCATTTGATGATGCATGTGGGCGTGACGCTGTATGAAACGCTGACGGGCTTTGTGCTGGGCGTGCTGCTGGGCGTGGCCATCGCCGTCGTGCTGTGGTGGTCCGGCTTTGTGTCCCGCGTGGCGGAACCTTATCTGGTAGTGCTCAACAGCCTGCCCAAGATCGCGCTGGGGCCTGTTATCATCATCGTCGTGGGCGCGGGCACCGAGGCCATCATTTTCATGGCGCTGGCCATTTCCCTCATCGTCACGGTGCTGGAGATGCTGGCGGGCTTCCGTGCCACCAACCCGGAAAGCATTAAAATGGCGCGCACCTTCGGCGCCACAAAGCGCCAGGTATTCACCAAGATCGTATTTCCGTCCAATATCAACACATTGTTTAATTCATTGAAAATCAACATCGGGTTATCACTGGTGGGCGTTATTGCGGGCGAGTTCCTCGTCAGCAAGGCCGGGCTGGGGTATCTGATCGTATACGGCGGGCAGGTGTTTCAACTGGACCTCGTGATGTCCAGCGTGCTCATTTTGTCCGTGATGGCGGCGCTGATGTACCAGAGCGTGGTGCTGCTGCAAAAATTCGTGAGCCGTTGGTTCGGGGGCTGACGGCGGGCGGAACAGGGGGAATAAGCGCGGCGAAAAGCGCCGGGCTTACCGATAAAGAAAGGGTGGTAATAAATGAAAAAAGGTTTGGCGCTTCTCCTGTGTGTGTGTCTGGCGCTGACGGCTCTGGCGGGCTGCAGCGGCAAGACAAAAGAAATGCAAAAGGTGACGGTGTGCGAGGTGACGCATTCCATTTTCTATGCGCCGCAGTATGTGGCGCTGGCAAAGGGCTTCTTCGCGGACGAGGGGCTGGACGTGGAGCTTTCCAACGGCGGCGGTGCGGACAAAGTGATGAGCGCGGTGCTTTCCGGCAACGTGGACATCGGCTTTGCGGGGCCGGAGGCCAGCATCTATGTATACAACGAGGGTAAAGAGGACTACACCGAGGTGTTTGCGCAGGTAACGAAATGCGACGGCAGCTTTTTGGTGGGGCGCGAAAAGGACGACAGCTTTACCTGGGATAAGCTGGCGGGCAAGCACATCCTGCCGGGCCGCAAGGGCGGCGTGCCGTATATGGCGTTTGAGTATGCCATCCGCAAAAACGGCATGGACCCGGCGTCCGACCTGCTGCTGGACAACAGCATCCAGTTCGACAACATGACGGGTGCGTTTTTGGGCGGCACAGGCGACTATGTGACGATGTTCGAGCCGACGGCATCCTCCGTGGAAGCCGAGGGCAAGGGCTACATCGTGGCGGCTGTGGGCGAGGAAGCGGGAGAGATGCCCTACACCGCGTATTTTGCCAAAAAGAGCTTTATCGAAAAAAACGCGGATATGATCCAGCGCTTTACCAATGCCGTGTACAAGGGCCAGAAATGGGTGGCGGAGCATTCCGCCGCCGAGATCGCGGAAGTGGTCAAAGACAGCTTCCCGGACACCGATATTGCCCTGCTGACCAGCGCTGTCCAGCGCTACAAGGACATCGGCGCGTACAGCACGGACCCGGTGCTCACGCAGGAGAGCTTCGATTTGCTGCAAACGGTGATGACAGCCGCAGGCGAACTGGAGAAAACAGCGCCGCACGACGTGATTGTAAACAATACCTTTGCGGAAAAGGCGATGCAGTAAAGCGATACGACACAATAAAAAAGCGTCCCGCCAAAGGCGCGTTGACGCAAGAAAACATCGGTTTTGGGCTGACGGTTTTGGCGCACAGCGTACTCAAAAAGCCTGGCAATCCACAAAGGATTGCCAGGCTTTTTTCGCGCACTGTACATCCAAAACCGCCGGGCCAAAACTGCGCAGCACCCTTGAAACGGGAATTTTCGATGCAGAGCAAGGAAAATTGCCGCAGGCACCCTTTGTGGTTGTCAAGGCGATTTGACGAAGCTATGCGCGGAAATTCCCGCTTCAAGGACGATGTTTTCTTGCGCCAACACGCCTAATACAGGCGGGGCGCTTTTTGCTGCGGCGGGTTGAGAAGATCAGGCTTTGTTTGCGGCGTTCGCGGCGGCAAGGCAGGCCCCCCGCACAGCCAGCGCCTGCCGCCCAGGGAAACAAGGTCCTGCGCGCCGCCGCACGCACAGCACTGCGGGCGCGGATGGTTTTGGGCGCGCAGCAGCAGAGCATCCTGCGCGAGCAGGGCTTCCGCCTCCAGCACTTCGTCCGACGTCCAGCCCAGCAAACTGAACGCTTCCCGGGGCAGCACCACGCGATGCAAAGAATCCACGCGGCGGTCTTTCCAAAGGTTCATGATAAAACACCATCCGATAATTTGATTAAATTTATCCTGACAAAAACAGCCGGCCGTGAACAGTGAGGATTATAATATACTATTGGAAAATAGACTATGGAAAAAGCAACTATTCGACGTGTGGATTTTGACTTATCATAAAAAATAAGAACAGAGCATGTCGGATTATGGATAGGAAAACAAAATGCTGCAATTCGATGTTCAGTCGCTTTTAGACCGGGAAGGGAAAACAAGATACTGGCTTGTAAAACAGATGGGAACGGACTATGCGACCGTGAACAAAATCTGCGACAACGCCAGCAAATCTGTGCGTATCGACACGCTGGAGCGTCTGATGAAAGCGCTGGACTGCGAAGTGCAGGACCTGTTTACCGAAGAATGAGCATCAGCTGCTCGGGCGGCAAAACGCCTGTGTTTTCGTGCAAAACAAAAAAGGGCCGCACGGTGTTAACCGTGCGGCCCTTTGTATGCCGGTAAAATCAGTCGCTCACGTAGGGCAGCAGCGCAACATGGCGCGCACGCTTGATGGCGACGGTCAGCTCACGCTGGTGGAAAGCGCAGGTACCGGTAACGCGGCGGGGAATGATCTTCGCGCGCTCGGAAATGTACTTGCGCAGGCGGGGGATGTCTTTATAGTCAATGTGGTCGATACGGTCCACGCAGAAGCTGCAAACCTTCTTGCGGCGTCCACGGGGGCGGCCACCACGGCTATCCTGACGGTCTCTGTCGAAAGGCATGGTGTTTTCCTCCTTGTCTCAAAGTAGCGGAAGGGGCGCGCCGGGCACGTCCGCCTCCTTAAAACGGTAGATCTTCGTTGTCGTCGATCACGGCGAAATCGTCGGCGCTGCCGGCCGCATAGCTGACGGGCTCTGCGGGCGCGGGACGCGCGGCGGGAGCCTGCATGGGCGCGGGCGCGCCGTAGCCGCCCTGGCCGCCGGTGCTGCCGCTCTTTTCGCCGGTAAAGTGGACGTTGTTCGCAACGACCTCAAACGCATAGCGCTTGTTGCCGGTTTTGTCCTCATACGTGCGCGTCTGGATGGAACCGTCCACGGCGATGAGGTTGCCTTTGTGGAAATACTTGCAAACAAATTCCGCAGTCTGGCGCCAGACCACGATGTCGATAAAGTCTGCTTTGCGCTCTTCACCGGCACGCACAAAGCTGCGGTCCACCGCGATACGGAACGTGCATGTCGCAACGCCGTTCGGGGTGTGGCGCAGTTCGGGGTCCGCTACAAGGCGGCCCATCAAAGCTACAACATTCAGCATTATTTTGCCTCCGTTTCAGCTTTCGCGGGAACGGCTTCTTCTTTCGCCACGATCATGGAACGCAGCACGCCGTCGGTGATCTTGTAGACACGGTCGAGCTCGGCGGGGAAGTCGGCTTCACTCGTGAAGTTGATCAGAGTGTAAACGCCTTCGTTCTCCTTGTTGATCGGGTATGCAAGGCGACGCTTGCCCCAATCCTCGACAGAATCGATCGTACCATTCGCTTCGATGAGGGATTTGAACTTGCCGACCAGCGCGGCCGTGGCTTCCTCGTCGAGAGTAGCGGTGGTAACCAGCATTGTTTCATACTTTGCCATTTCTGTGCACCTCCTTTTGGACGTAAGGCCCCCGAAGGGGCAAGGATTACCTGCCTGTTCACGGCAAGCAACTAATTATACAATAAAAACACCGTGCCCGTCAAGCATATTGTGGACAGGCACGGCATTTTTTATGACTTGGTTTGTAAAGAACAGCCGCGGGCTGTTTTCGGCTCTGCGGCCGTTCCGGAGCCGTAACCGCTGAAATGCGTTTTGCGGCGCGGAACAATAAGAACTTTTGTCCTTGTGCCTTCAGCACCCTACAGCGTTTTGGAAAGTTCTTTCAGGTAAGCGCGGAACGCCGGGCCGATCTCCGGATGCTTCAGCGCGGTCTCCACCTGGGCCTCCATCACGCCCAGCTTGTTGCCCATGTCGTAGCGTTTCCCGGTGAAATCAACGCCCGTCATGCCGCCGGTGCGCGCCAGCACGGCCATGGCGTCCGTAAGCTGGATCTCGCCGCCCGCGCCGGGCTGCGTCTTCTCGAGGATGCCGTAAATCTCCGGTGTAAGCAGGCAGCGTCCCAGGATGGAGAACAGGCTGAATTCCTGTCCGGGCGCAGGCTTCTCGATCATGTCGGTGATGTTGTACAGGTTGCCCGAAAGATGGTCCAACTTCATGGAGGAGTATTTCACGATATCGGCGGGAGAGACCTCCTTAATGCCCACGCAGGCCTTTCGGTACTGCGCGTAAGCGCGGCAGAGCTGCGCGGCCACAGGGTCCTCGCCCATGATGACGTCGTCGCCGTACAGAACGACAAAGGGTTCATCCTGCGTGAAGGGGCGCGCTTTCAGAATGGCGTGGCCCAGCCCCTTTGTCTCTTTTTGGCGCAGAAAAAAGATGTCCGCCAGGCCCGCGATGGAGCGCACGTCCTCCAGCATCTTTTCCTTGCCGGGTTTCGCAAGGCCGGCCTCCAGCTCGGGGGCGCGGTCGAAATGGTCTTCCATGATGCCCTTGCCGCGGCCGGTGATGATGAGGATCTCCTCGATGCCGGCGGCGACGGCCTCCTCCACGATGTACTGGATGGCAGGCTTGTCCACAATGGGGAGCATCTCCTTGGGCATGGCCTTTGTGGCGGGCAGCACGCGGGTGCCCAGGCCTGCCGCGGGGATGACGGCTTTACGGATCTTCTGCATGGGAAACATTCTCCTTTGATAGTTTCTTTTTTACAGCCCTACAGGGCGGGGAAAACATGAGCCGAGACTTCCTCCTCCACAAAATGAACGGCGGATTCATTCCAGTATTTTTGATACACCCGGCTGCCGTTGCCATCCAGGTTCAGCTGGTAAAGGCGGAAAGTGACCAAGAGATCCTTAGGCTGCCATTGCTCTTCATAAGAATACTGGTACTTCATCCCGATTTGCCGCATCACGCCGCCGCTTCGGGGATTGTTGACATCGTGCGTGGCCGTGATATAGGGCAGCCCGTCCCGCTTTACTTGTGCGGTGACGGCCCTTCCGGCCTCGGTGGCGATTCCCTGATGCCAGAATTCCGCGCGCAGGCCATAGCCGAAATCGTGGGGCTCGGCCATATCTACCTTGACATATCCGATGGGTCGGTTGCCGCGCTTCAGGCAGATGGCGTAGGCATAGGCCTGTGGCTCCGCGTAAAGGGATGCGTAGCGGTCTTCAAAGAATTTTCGGGCCTCATCCATGCTTTGCAGGGGAAACCAGGGCAGAAACCGGTTCACATCCGGATCGCGGTATATTTGATACAGGGCCTCCAGGTCATTCTCCGTGAATTTGCGCAGGATCAGGCGTTCGGTCTCCAGTGTGGGAGTATTGCTCAATTTGTTCCTCCCTTTTGCCCGAAGGGGATTTTAGTAAAGATAAAAGGCGGACATCAGGCGATCCGGTCCGATCCATGCGGAAAACGCAAAGCTGCACACCAGCAGCAGCACGCCCACCAGGACCACGGCCACACGGGACGGCCCGCCGCGGCGTTCCAGCTCGGTGCGGTAGCGGTCGTCGTCGGTGCTGTCGTCCTTCATGGCGCGCATCCGCCTGGCCGCGCTCTGGCGGAACAGGTAAAAACCGAACAGGCACGAGGCGATGCGAACGCCCCAGTTCAGAAGCCCGCACACTGTGATGAGTGTGGAGAGCGCCGAGGCGGAGAGAGGCAAAGCCGTGGCGATGCCCAGCGCAGCCATGAGCGAAAGGAGGGACGGGATGCTTACGATAAGGGACACCGCCAGCGCCAGCGCGCCCCAGCCCCACATTTTGCGGTAGAAGAAATAAAACTCCGGGATGAACAGCGCGCTCCAGCAAAAGCTGGTCTTGCGCCCGCTTTCATCCATGCGCTGGAACTGATACAGATAATACGGCGCGGAATTGCCGATGTACTTCATCCAGTCCTGCGTGGAGATGCCGTCGTATTCCTTGGCCAGATGGAGCTGCGTCATCACGTCGCCGGTGGCGTATTGCGCGCCCGGCCCGCCGAAGCCGCCGGGCATGCCCGTGCCGCTCATACCCGGCTCGGCATACTGTGGGCTGCTCTGCGCCGCCTGGGGCGGTACGCCCCCGCGCATGGGCTGGCCGCACCGTTCGCAGAACAGCGTGTCGGGCGGGTTCTGTGCATGGCACACAGGGCAGATCGGCCCGTTGGCATTTACGTCGGGCTTGGCCTCCGGCGGCACGTACTCAAAGCCCTTGCCGTGCTTGGCGCTGAACACGCACCGGCCCTCCGCGGCATAGCATTCCCGGTGATAGGGCGCACCGCATTCCGGGCAGATGACGATGTCGTCTCCCTCTTTCAATACTTTATGGCAGGATGCGCATTTGCAGCCTTTGTAATCCATCATGCAGGGGTTCCTCCAAATTTTCCTATATATCCCTATCTTACTCCAAATAGGCCGTGAAAGTAAAGGGCAAAGCGCCTTTACAAGCGGCTTTGTTTCAATTATAATAGAAAAATATGAACAAATACCATACTGCGGGAAAATAAAGTGAGGATTCTATGGTAATTTTAGATGAAGTAAAGCGCCGCCTTTCCGAGCTGGCGCCGGAAGTAACGGATCTGCACGACGCGCTGGCCATCGAGCGCAGCAGGGTGCGTCTGGAGGAGCTGGAGCAGAAGAGCGCCAGCCCGGAGTTTTACGACGACGCGGCAGCGTCCGGCGCGGTGTTTGCCGAGATGGGCGAGCTGAAGGACAGGCTGGAGCAGTACGCCGCTTTGCAGACCATGCTGGAGGATGCCGAAACGCTGCTGGAAATGTGTGCGGAAGACGACGACCCCGCCCTGGCGGAGGAGGCCGACGCGGCCGTGAACAGCCTGGACGCCAAGGTGGAGGAGCTGCGCCTTGTGACGCTGCTGAATGGAGAATATGACGCGAACAATGCCATCCTGACCTTCCATGCGGGCGCGGGCGGCACAGAGGCTCAGGACTGGGTGGAGATGCTGTACCGCATGTACACGCGCTTTGCCGCACGCCACAACTGGACCGTGAAGGTGCTGGACTATCTGGAGGGCGACGAGGCGGGCATCAAGTCCGCGTCCATTCTGGTGGAGGGGCACAACGCCTACGGTTTTTTGCGCAGCGAAAACGGCGTGCACCGCCTGGTGCGTGTTTCGCCCTTCGATGCCTCCGGGCGCCGCCATACCAGCTTTGCCTCGCTGGAGGTCATGCCGGAGCTGGACGACGCCATCACTGCTGCCCGAACTGCCGGAGGACAATTCGGTGCAGATCAACCCCGAGGACATCAAAATGGAGGTGTTCCGCTCCTCCGGCGCGGGCGGACAGCACATCAACAAGACAAGCAGCGCCGTGCGTCTCATCCATATTCCTACGGGCATCGTGGTGAGCTGCCAGAACGAGCGCAGCCAGTTCCAGAACCGCGACATGTGCATGAAGATGCTGGCCGCAAAGCTGTACCAGATTAAAGAGCGCGAGCATCTGGATAAAATAAGCGACATCAAGGGCGTGCAGAAGGAAATTGCCTGGGGCAGCCAGATTCGCAGCTATGTGTTCATGCCCTACACCCTGGTGAAAGACCACCGCACCGGCTTTGAAAACGGCAATGTGGACGCCGTGATGGACGGCGATTTGGATGGCTTCATCAACGCCTACCTGAAATGGATCAGCACCGGAAGTTCCCCGGACAACGAATAACAAACTAATCAAATCACAAAAATAATTCTAAAAGGCCATTGTATCCACAGCCAATATCACTGCGGACTCAATGGCCCTTTTTATCCCTTATTTTAAGTAAATTCAGAAATTACCCCAGGGAAAAACGCATCCGCCGCAGGGTCCCTCTCTGCTTTCCGGCCCGCCTTTTCCTTCCTCCCCGGGCGGCGGTGGGTGTGGGTACGGACCCATGGGAAAAAAAGGTGACTGTTTCTTAATGTTCCGTTTTGCCGGGAGACTGCCGTCCTTAGCGGCTTGTCTGACTCATCAGCCGACGTTAGTCGCTGGTGAGGAGTTTTGCCGCGTTGGCAGAATCCCGGCAGAACGGAACATTTAGAAACATCACCGTTTTTGAAGCTGGAGCCGAAAACACATATACAGCCGACCCCCGGAGGAAGGAAAAATCCCGCCCCCGGACTGATATCACACCAGAGAGCGCGGCCCTGTGACGGTTCCGTTTATCCTGGGGGTATAGGTGGAAGGGGATAGGGGGTTATATTTGGCGCATGTAGATGGTGTCGTAGTCTCCGGCGTAGTTTTTTAGGGTGTCTATGGGGGTGAAGCCGCATTTTTCGTAGAAGTTTTTGAGGTCTGAGGGGATGTAGACTTTGGTAAACCCTTTTGATTGGGCGTAGGTGATGGCGGTTTGGATTAGTTTGTGGCTTACTTTTTTTCCTCGGGCGGTTTCGGTTACGAATATGCTGCTGATCCATGGGGAGTATTTGTTTTCGGGGTAGTAGTCTTCTTTCAGGAAGGAGCAGTGGGCGATGATTTTTTGGTTTTCTGTTGCTGCAAAGAAGGCTTCCCAGTCT
>ERZ857503.1622-NODE-1622-length-12257-cov-2.575889_pt1 | contig 12257 bp, 9 predicted proteins | sample MGYA00519766_ERZ857503 | MGnify/ENA primary metagenome ERZ857503 (study PRJEB31778, sample SAMEA3449345) | human gut metagenome | biome: human gut; feature: human-associated habitat; material: faeces | place: United Kingdom | collected 2010/2012 ...
TCCAGAATGCGGTTCAGAAAGCCGCACCCGGAGTCTACCTCGTAGCGGCCGGTGCCGTCCAGATCAAGGGTAAGGTCGATCTGGGTCTCATTGGTGTTGCGTTCCAGCGAGATCATTCGGTTCGGCATGGTTCATTCCTCCATGATCTTATCCAGTGTGTTCACGAATATCTGCATCTGTTCCGGCGTGCCAATGGTGATGCGCAGCCAGTTCTGGATGCGGGGCGCGTCGAAATGGCGCACCAGAATGCCGTTTTTCTTCAACTCTTTGTAGAGTGTCTCGCCGCCTTTCCTGTCGGTACTTGCAAACAGGAAGTTGGAGCGGCTGTCCAGCACGGCAAATCCGCGCTGTTCCAGCTGTTGTTTTGTCCATGCGCGGGTGTCCACGATGGCGGCGCGGGTCCTGTCAAAATAAGCGGTGTCTTCCAGCGCGGCCTGCCCGGCCTTCAGGGTCAGGCGGTTGATGTTGTAGGGGTTCAGGCTGAACTTGACCCGGTTCAGGTCGGCAATGAGCTTTGCATTGCCCATGGCAAGACCCAGACGCGCACCGGCCAGCTGCCGGGACTTGGAAAAGGTCTGCACCACCAGCAGGTTCTCGTACTGGTCGATGAGGGGCACGCAGCTCTCGCCGCCAAAGTCCACATAGGCCTCGTCCACGATGACCACATTGTTCGGGTTTGCCTTTAAGATGCCCTCAATTTCCGCCCGGGGCAGTGCAATGCCGGTGGGGGCGTTGGGGTTTGCAAGGACGATGGTCTGGTTCAGGCCGTAGTAATCCTTCGGGTCAAGGGTGAAATCCTCTTTCAGCGGGATGATGTGACTGGGAATGTGCATCAGTCCGCACCACACGCCGTAGCAGCCGTAGGTAATGTCGGCATAGGCCAGCGGGTGGTCTGCGTCGCAGAAGGCACGCAGCGCAAAGAAGAGGTTCTCGTCGCTGCCATTGCCGGGCATGATCTGCTCCGGCTGCAAACCGAAGTGGGCTGCGGCCGCCTTGAGCAGGTCGGCACAGGCGGGGTCGGAGTAAAGGCGCAGCTTTTCCACCTCGTGCTCGCTCACGGCGGCGATCACCGCCGGGGAGGGCAGATAGGGGCTTTCGTTGGTGTTCAGTTTGATGTACTGCTGATCCTGCGGCTGCTCACCCGGGGTGTAGGGGGTGACAGCGGCCAGCGTGGGAGAAAGGAATTTACTCATGGTTCAAATCCTCACTTTTCATACCGGATGGTCACGCTGCGGGCGTGGGCGTGCAGGCCCTCGCGCTCGGCAAAATCGGCGATGCGGGGGGCTACTTCGCCCAGCGCTTCCCGGGTGTAGTAGAGGAAGCTGGACTTCTTTACAAAGTCGTCTACGCCCAAGGGGCTTGAGAAGCGGGCGGTGCCGCTGGTGGGCAGGGTGTGGTTGGGGCCTGCAAAGTAATCGCCCAGCGCTTCCGGCACGTTGCGGCCAAGGAAGATGCTGCCTGCATTTTTGATCTCGTTCAGCACGCCGAAGGGGTCCTCCACGCACACTTCCAGATGTTCCGGTGCAATGATGTTGCAGGCTTCAATGGCCTTGTGCAGATCGGTGCAGAGGATGATCTTGCCGTTGTCGTCCACGCTGGCGCGGGCGATGGCGGCACGGGGCAGCTGAGGGATCTGCACCTCCAGCTCCGCCTGCACGGCCTTGGCCAGCTCCGGGCTGTCGGTGACGAGGACCGGGCTTGCCAGTTTGTCGTGCTCGGCCTGACTCAGCAGGTCCGCCGCCACCCATGCAGGGTTGCAGCCGCCGTCGGCCAGCACCAGAATTTCGCTGGGGCCTGCGATCATATCGATGCCCACCTTGCCGAATACCTTGCGCTTGGCGGTGGCAACGTAGATGTTGCCGGGGCCAACGATCTTATCCACCGCAGGGATGCTCTGGGTGCCGTAGGCGAGAGCCGCCACAGCCTGTGCGCCGCCGGTCTTGAAGATCTTGGTCACGCCTGCGGTGGCAGCGGCGGCAAGGATGACCGGGTTCACCCTGCCGTCCTTTCCGGCGGGGGTGGTCATGACGATTTCGGACACGCCTGCCACCTTTGCCGGGATCACGTCCATGAGCACGGTGGAGGGATAGGCCGCCGTGCCGCCGGGCACATAGACACCGGCCTTTTCAATGGGGGTATATTTCTGGCCCAGCACGATGCCGGGCTTGTCGTTCACCACAAAATTCTTGTGCACCTGCTGGCGGTGGAAGCTCTCGATGTTGGCGGCGGCTTCGCGCAGGGTCTCGAGGAAGTAGGGGTCCATGCCCGCAAAGGCTTCGTCGATCTCCTCCTGCGTCACCTGCAGGGCATCGATCTTCGCGCCGTCAAATTTCAGCGCATAATCCTTCAGGGCATCGTCGCCCCGGGCGCGCACATCGGCAATGATGCCGTCCACCACATCCTCCACGTTCTTTTCCGCGCGGATATCGCGGTTCAGAATCTCTTCGGGCTTCAGCTCGTCAAAGTTATACAGCTTGATCATTTTGCTTCCTCCTTGTTCTGCAGTTCCGCCCGCAGCTTTTCCAGCATGGTGTCCATTTCGGCGTGCTTGAACTGGTAGCTGGCCTTGTTGGCAATGAACCGGGCCGAGATGGGCATGAACTCGGTGACCACCTTCAGGCCGTTCTCCCGCAGGGTGGTGCCGGTCTCCACGATATCCACGATGACGTCCGAAAGGCCCAGAATGGGGGCCAGCTCAATGGAGCCGTTCAGTTTGATGATATCGATGTCCCGCCCCATGGATGCGTAGTAGCTCTTTGCAATGTTGACGAATTTGGTGGCCACCCGCACCGGGCGGCTGGGGTCGTCTTGGTAATCGGCCGGGGCGGCAACGCACATGCGGCATTTGCCAAGGCCAGTGTCCAGCAGCTCGTACACATCAGCAGAAGCCTCTGTGAGGATATCCTTTCCCACGATGCCCACATCGGCAGCGCCGTGCTCCACATAGATGGCAACATCGCTGGGCTTGACGAGGAAGTAGCGGATGCCGGCCTCCGGGTTTTCCACCACCAGCTTGCGGGTAGCGTTGTAGTCCTCCGGGCAGCCGTAGCCGATGCCCGCCAGCAGGTGATACACCTTATCGCCCAGACGGCCCTTGGGCAGAGCCACGTTCAGCATCACCCTGTCGGTGCTGTTCTTCTGCACCGGCGGCAGCGGGGCGCTCAGGCGGTCCAGCTCGTCTAGATAGACCGCAAAGCCGATGGCACCGGCACCGGGGGTGAACTTCTGCATCAGCAGGTCGTAGCGGCCGCCCTTGAGCAGGGGGCGGGGCAGGGCTTTCAGGTAGCCCTGAAACACAAGGCCGTTGTAGTATTCCATCTCACCGGCCAGCGTCATGTCCAGCCGGATCACGCCGCCCGCCTTTTCCAGCGGCACAACCAGCGCTTCCAGCTCGGCCACCGCTGCGCGCATGGCATCGTTTTTGCACAGGGCTGCAGCCTTTGCAAGGGTATCGGCATAGCTGCCGCAGAGGTTCAGCACGCTGCACAGGGTATCGGCGGCATCGGCAAGACCGGCAGCTCCGGCGGCGGCCCGCAGCTCGTGGGCGTTTTTCTCCCGCAGCTTTTCCAGCAGCTTTGCGCGGGCGGCATCCGGCACGCCCAGCGCGTCGAACAGGCCGAACAGGTAGCCCATGTGGCTCACTTCCAGCACCCAATCGGCCCCCAGCGCATCCAGTGACCGCGCCGCCAGACACACCGCCTGCTGCACCTGTGCTTCGCCCACCGCGCCCAGCATCTCAAGGCCCATCTGGCTGATCTCTTTAAAGGTGTGGCTCTCGGCGGAAGGGCGGTAGACGTTCTCGTGATAGTAGTAGCACAGGGTCTCGCCGGGGGCGGGCTGCGCCGTCTTGGCAATGGAGAGGGTCACGTCCGGCTTGAGGGCCAGCAGACGGCCATCCAGATCGGTAAAGGTGATGACCTGCTCGGACGACAAAAAGCTGCGGTTCTCCTGATACAGGCCGTACTCCTCAAACCGGCCCATATGATACTTGCGGCAGCCCGCCGCTTCGTACAAGGCGCGCAGCGCAAAGGAGGCGCGCTCCTTGGGCTGCAGGTTTGCAATGCTGAATTCCATTGTCGGTTCCCCCATTTCTTACTTGAGTTTATTTTACTTTATCTAGGTAAAGTTGTAAAGTAGGAAAGTGACGGTGTTTTCAACTCAATGATACGATTTTTCTGTGCGTTTGTACAGGGAAAAGAAGAAAAGGAGCCGTTGCACGGCGCAACAGCTCCTTTTCAGCACGCATATTTACCCAAGCAGGTCCAGCACACTGGCCTTCGGGCGGGCACCCACGGCCTGACGCACCAGCTTGCCCTGCTCAAACACCAGCAGGGTGGGGATGCTCATCACGCCGAACTGGCCGGCCAGCTCCGGCTGCTCGTCCACGTTCACCTTGCCCACCTTCACATCGGTGCGCTCCTCGGCCACCTCGTCCACAACGGGACTGAGCATGCGGCAGGGGCCGCACCAGCTGGCCCAGAAGTCCAGCAGGACAGGCTTTGTGCTCTGCAGCACCTCCTGCTCAAAATTTTCCTTCGTGATCGTAACAACTGCCATATTTCTACCTCCTGAAAGGGTTCGTTCGTGGTTGTTCTTATGGCATCAGTATACCCAAAACGCCGGGGCTTTTCCGTAACCGGGTCACATTGGGGCGCAAAAAAGCCCGAAGCAGGAAGAAAGAATACTGCTCCGGGCAGGGAAACGCTTATTTCAGTGTTCTGTCAGCAGGGTATCAGACACCGGCCACGCAGTTCTTGCCGGCGATGTAGCCGTAGTAGACGCACAGGCTGTGGCTGATGCCGCGCATGCAGATGGGGTATTCCACTGCGTAGCGGCTGCCCTGCACATTGCCGCAGACATACAGGCCCTTGATGATGTCGCGCTTGGGGCTGGCGGGGTCCTCCTCGGTGAAGGTGTGGCAGTTCTCGTCGCTCTCCAGGCCGCCCACGCACACCAGCATGGAAGTGGTGCCCCACTGGCATGCATAGTACGGGGGATTCTCCAGCGCGAACATCCGGCTTGCGGGCTTGCCGAAGTCATCGTCGGAACCGGCCTTGGCCAGCTCGTTGTAGCGCTCGACGGAAGCCAGTGCATTATCCAGTGCATCGCCCTCAAAGCCGCACTGGGTCAGCAGGTCTTCCAGTGTATCGGCCTTGAACTGGTAAGCCTCGGCCTTTGCGCTGATCTTGGTGTACTGACGGTCGGTGTAGTTGGGGTTGGACTCATCCTCATCCTCGGGGATGATGTAGCACAGGCCGCCGTGGTTTGCGGGCATGTAGGGCACCTCTTCGCCCCACTTGGAGTCGTACAGCTGGAAGGAGGTGCACTCGGGCTGCAGCTCGATCTGGTTTTCCAGCTGCTGGCCGGGGATGCACTCGTTCATGAAACGGTCGCCGCGCTTGTTGATCTGCAGGAAGGGGGTCACGCCCATGCCGCTGCCCATGTGGTGGGTCATCGGTGCGTGGAAATCCTGCACCTTTGCGCCGATCCATGCGCCCATGCGCAGGCCGTCGCCGGTCTCCACGGTCTTGCCCTCCACGTCAACGCCCAGCATACCCATGGCACCCATGTTGGCGATCTTCTTCTCCACGATCTCGGGAGCAAAATGCTTCATGATCTTCTCGTCGCCGGAGTTGTCGCCGGTAGCCAGGATCACGCCCTTGGAAGCGTTGAGCTGGATGTACTTGTTGTCATTCTGTGCGTCGCGGATGATCACGCCGGTCACGCGGCCGTCGCTGTCCTTCAGCAGCTTGGTGCCGAAGCAGCCGAAGAAGGTCTGTGCACCGTTCTCAACGGCCTTGTTCAGGTTGGCTTCCACTATAAAGCCCTGCTGATCCTTGCGGGAAGAGCGGAACTCCATGCTGGAAGGGAAGGTGGGGAACTCTTCGTTGCGGTAATCGTAGTGCTCGGGCTGAGGCCATGCCAGCGGCACCAGAATACCCTTGTCGAACTGCTCCTGGGTCACGGCCTCACGGGTGGAGTCGCAGATGGTCAGCTCGGGGTAAGCCTCGATGAACCAGTCCATGACCTCGTGTGCATGGGAAGCCCACTTTTTCAGGATGGAGCGCTTGTTGCGGTAGGTGCACTCGCGCATCAGGCGGTCGACCACAACATCCTCGTCCACGATGTTCTCACGGCCCCAGCGCTTGTTCAGGCTGCCGTTCAGCAGGGCATACTCGCCGCTGCGGCAGTTGAAGGAAGAGCTCTTTTCCACGATGGCAACTTTTGCGCCCTCCTCGGCAGCCGCACGGGCAGCGCAGACGCCGGACAGACCGGCGCCGATGATGACCACATCAAAGTCCTGGGTCTCACTGGCCTGCACGTCCGGCTCTTCGCCCAGCCAGTCATCGCCGGTATCCCCGGCGGTATCTGCAGCAGGCTCTTCGGAAGCAACGCCCATAGCCTGCTCGATGCAGCTGGCGGCAGCCTTCTTGACCGCGTTGGTGGTGACGGTGGCGCCGGAAACATTGTCGATCTCAGCGTTCTGTGCCGCCATGATGGCATCCTGCAGGGTGGGAGCAGCCACGCCGCCGATGCTCTCGGTCTCGTTGGAAGCATCGATGACCACATCGGTGATAGCGGTCTCGCTGAAGGTCATGGTCACCTTCACCTCGCCGATGCCGGTAGCCGTGCCGGTGTATGTGCCGGGGGTGTAGACGGCATCGCCGGAAGCGGATGCCGCAGTGCCGGAGGAACTTGCGGAGTTGCAGGCAGCCAGAGCGCCGGCGGTGACACCGCTCATTGCGGCGGCAGCGGCAACTTTCAGAAAGCCTTTGCGGGAGATCTTTTCCATCTTGTTTGCTCCTTTTTCTTTCTTCTCTTCTTCTCGTTTCTGCGGGATTTTTATCCCGCTCCGACACTTAGTATAAAATATAACGAAGTAAAATGGAAACAAAAAATTTTTGCCACAGTGATAAAAGCTCTTTATCAGTCTCCATTGATGTGCTATACTGAAAGCAATCTTATTCTGCCCGCCGGGAAAGGAGAGGTTTCGCCCATGAACGACCGCCAGCTGCTGTGTTTTCTCACCCTGAGCCGGACGCTGAATTTTACCGCCGCCGCCCGGGAGCTGTACTGCACCCAGCCCGCCCTGAGCTACCAGATCCGCAATCTGGAAAAAGAGCTGGATCTTGCCCTGTTCACCCGCAGCACCACCCAGGTGGCCCTGACCGAGGCCGGCCGGGCTTTTGCGCCCCGTGCGGCAGAGATCTACCGCAGCATGCTGAACGCCCGCACCGCACTGAAGGGCTTTGCCCGGCGGCGCACACTGACCCTGCGTCTTCCGCCTGTGCTGCTGCAGCGGGACCCCATCTACCCCATCCTGATGGCACGGCTGCACGCCGCGCTGCCGGGATATGAGTTTGCGGTGGACACTCGGCCCGTGTCACGCAACCCCCACGAAATGCTCTGCAGCGAGGCAGACGCAGCCCTCTATCTGCCCTTTGGGCCGCTGCAGCCGGAGATCGAGCGCACCCCCATCCTGCACAACACCTTTTACCTGATCGTATCGCCGGAGCACCCGCTCACAGGGCGCAGCACTCTGGCGCTGGCCGATCTTGCCGAGCAGCAGCTGTTTTATGAGCCGCTGTATCAGGAAATGGTGGATCTTGCCGTTGTTCAGCCCGGCCTGCCGTTTTCCGCACCAAGCTGGCACATGGTGGAAAACTACGAGTGTGTTTACAACGATCTGCTTGCCGGGCGCGGCATGTTTTTGTGCCCGATGAAATACCCGGCCTTTCCGGCGGCATGGTACCTGCCGCTGCAGCTGCCGTTGCCGGACACCTGTCTGCTGACCCTGCGGGACGACCCTCGTCCCGAGATCCAACGGCTGCGGGAGGTATTCACCGCTGTATACGCCAGCCGTGCAAAGCTGCTGGGAGAGGCGTAAAAAGCAGCGCCGGAACGGCAAAATCGTTCCGGCGCTGCTTGTTTCAGAAGAGATCAGGCTTCTTCCGGCACATCATCAAAACCGATGAACCAGAGGATCGCAAAGGTGGCCACAAAGGCGATCGCGGCAGAGATCAGTGCGTTGATCACGTTCATGGGATTTTCACCGACATACAGGCCGATGGCTGCCAGACCGGCACCACCGCCGCCAAAACGGCGCACACCGGTCAAACCGGCATACAGGCCGCCCAGACCACCGCCGATGGTGGTGGCGATGAGAGACTTACGCAGACGGACGTTGACGCCGAACAGAGCAGGCTCCGTCACGCCCAGCAGAGCGGTCACACCGCCGGAAACGGCCAGCTGACGGAAGTTCTTGTTTTTGGTCTTGATGGCAACGCAGAGGGCTGCGGCACCCTGTGCAATATTGGAAGGCAGATTACCGGGGCCGATGACCGTCTCATAGCCCAGCATGGACAGAGAGTTGACATAAGCGGGCAGCAGGCTGTAGTGCATACCGGTCATGACCAGGAACGGCATAAAGGCACCGATGACGGTGGGCAGTGCCCAGGGGCAGACCTTTTCAATGGCCAGCAGGACGTTGACCAGACCATCGCCGATGATGCTGCCCAGAGGGCCAAGCACGCACAGGGAGATGGGAGCCATGATGAGGATGGTGAGCACCGGCCGCAGGATGAACTTGACCACAGAGGGCACGACCTTATTGACAAATCGTTCCACGTATGGCAGTACCAGCGTGATAAGGAAGATGGGGATGACTGAGGAAGAATAGGTTACCATCTTCACCGGCAGACCCAGCACATGGACCACATCGGCATCGGCTTTCAGGGCGATGAAGTTCGGGTGCAGCAGGATGGCCCCCAGCAGCATGGCCATCTGCGGGTTGCAGCCGAACTTTTTGGCCGCGGAGTTGGCCAGGAAGATCGGCAGGAAGTAATAGGAAGAGTCTGCGATGAAGTTGAGGAAATAGTACAGATTTCCGCTCTTGTCGATCCAGCCGAAGAGGGTCAGCACAGACAGCAGAGCCTTGATCATACCGGCACCGGCGATCAACGGCATCAGCGGGGTGAACACACCGGCCAGCGTGTCCAGAATGATGCTGACCCTGCTCTTCTTTTCCTCGGCCGGGGCGGCAGGCTGTTTGACTTCCTTACCGCCGAAGTCGCCCAGTTTCATCAGTTCATCGTACACGGCAGCCACTTCGTTGCCGATGATGACCTGATACTGGCCGCCTTTGTTCACGACACCCACCACGCCGGGTACGGCTTTGACCTTGGCCTCGTCCACGCCGTCCATTGACTTGAGGTTGAACCGCAGGCGGGTGACACAGTGGGTCAGAAATGTAACATTTTCTGCGCCGCCGACCTGTTCCAGCACCTGCTGGGCAGTTTTCTTTGCATCCATTTGTTTTGCCTCCTTCAATATCCTAAAAAATGCATTGCTTACAGGGCGGTGTCTGCGCCGTTGCTTGCAATGACTTTTTTGTACCATGCAAACGACTTTTTCTTTTTGCGGGCCAACGTGCCGCTGCCGTCATCCTTCTTGTCTACGTAAATGAAGCCGTACCGTTTGCGCATCTCGCCGGTGCCCACCGAAATAATGTCGATGGGACCCCAGCAGGTGTAGCCGATCACCGGAACGTCATCCAGCTCAATGGCCTGCCGCAGCGCATCAATGTGACTGCCCAGAAAACGGATGCGGTAATCGTCCTGAATGCTGCCATCCGGCTCTACGGTGTCGATGGCACCCAGACCATTTTCCACAACGAACAGCGGCAGTTCATACCGGTCATACAGCTCATTCAGTGCGATGCGCAGGCCGTCCGGATCGATGGGCCAATCCCAGTCGGTACGCTGGAGATACGGATTGCTGCGTTCTACACAGCAATCCGTATCTTCCGTTGCACGGGCAACTGAAGAAAAATAATAGCTGAATGCGATGTAATCCACAGTTCCTGCGGCCAGCAGCTCGGCATCGCCCGGCTGCATCTCTACCGAAGTGCCCATGCGCCGCAGCTGTGCCGTGCACAGGCTGGTGTAGTGTCCGCGGCACATCACATCGGTGTAATAATAGTTCGGCATCATCTGGAATCTCTGTGCCAGCACATCCTTGGGTGCGCAGGTGCGCGGGTAGGTGGTGGGATACTGGATCATGCAGCCGATTTTATTTTCCGGGTCGACCGCATGCCCGATCTGCACGGCCTTTGCACTGGCAAGGAACATGTTGTGGCTGACCAGCGCTTTAACAGCGTTGTGCTCCTCGCCTTCGGCAAAGAGCACGCCTGCCTGATGGTATGGCTCGCTCTGGTTCATGGTCTCGTTGATCTCATTGAAGGTCATCCAGTACCGGACCTTTCCCTTGTAACGCCGGAACACCGTTTCACAGTACCGGGCAAAGAAATCGATCAGGGCTCGGTTACGCCAGGAACCATAGTGCTGCACCAGATACAGCGGCGTTTCGTAATGCGAAAGCGTGACCACCGGTTCGATCCCGTAGCGGTGCAGCTCATCGAACACACGGTCATAGAAAGCAAGCCCGGCCTCGTTCGGCTGCAATTCATCGCCCTGCGGAAAGATGCGCGGCCAGTTGATGGACATTCGGAAGCACTTGAAGCCCATCTCGGCAAACAACGCGATGTCCTCTTTGTAATGGTGGTAAAAATCCACGGCTTCATGGCTAGGGTAGTAGTTGCCCTCCATGACCTGTGTATGAATCTCGCGCGGGACGCCGTGGCGTGCACTTTTTTCCACGTCGGCAATGCTCAGGCCCTTGCCATCCGTCTGGTAGGCACCTTCGTACTGGTTGGCGGCGGTCGCACCGCCCCACAGGAACTTTTTTGGCATCTCCATAAGCTTGAAAACCTCCTTGCAGGTATAGAATACTTGCAGGGAGGTTTTTGTGCAATATTTTTTAAACTTATTGGTACAGTGTTAATTTTTCTGTTTCTTTTTGCACAATCAAAAGCGGAACAGTGTTTCATTCCGCATTTTCTTTGTGCAGATTCAACAAAATAGGATTGGTGGAGGTGCGGTGTTGTTCCAGCTCTCGGGCGCGTTCCAGCTTGTAGGTATAATTCTTCTGGTAGTTCTGCCGGAAGTACTCGGAATACAAGATGTCCAGTAGAAGGGTCATGGACAGATGGGAAGCATAGTCCCCAAGATTCTGATAGATGCTTTCTTTGGTGGAAAGGGTCAGCTTGCAATCCGCATAACAGGTCAGGCTGTTTTCGCCAAAGCTGGTCAGCGCAAGGATGGGTGTTCCGGAGCGTTTGCACTGCCGGGCAATCTCCAGCATCTGCGCCGTTTCGCCGGAATAGGAAATGATCATGGCAAGGTCCCTCTCGGACAGGCAGCAGGCCTGATACCGCTGGTAGTTCAGATTGTTGAAAATGACCACCCGCTTGCCGATCTTGAGCATCTTTTCTCGGAAGGATTCGGCCTGATTGATGGCCGTCCCGGCGGAAAAAATGTGGATTTCCTCGTGATATTTGAGCAGGAGCACCGCTTTGTGCAGGTCTTCGTACCGGAGAAGCTGCATAGTGTCCTTGACGGCTTCTTCGTACAGCTCGCCGATGTTCTGCGCCACCCGCATGGGGCTGTCGTTTTCAGCAAAGGGAAAATTGAAATCCACCTTGCCCTGTTGCTGGTCGAGATATTCCAGTTCACGCACAAAATTTTGCTTGAAGTCATCAAAGCCGGTAAAACCCAGCTTTTTGCAAAGGCGCAGGACGGTCGGCGGAGAGGTGTAGGTCACTTCTGCCAGACTGCGGGTGGAATATTTGGCAATTTCCATCCCATGCGCCAAAATATAGGCGGCCAGCGTTTTTTCCCCTTCCGAAAGTTTTTCCTGAAGCGCAAGTTTGTCCACGATCAGCATTGCGATTCTCCCTTCCGCTTTTTCTGTAAGCATATCATATCCTGCAGTATTTGGCAAAAAATTTGCGGCATGCAAAAACGCCGCCGCGTCAGCAAATGACGCGGCGGCGCAGATACAGTGGGAGAAGCGCTTATTTGCCCAGCATTTCGTGGGCAGTCTTGCAGATGGTGGCAGCATCCAGACCGTAGAACTTCAGCAGGTCCCATGCCGGGCCGGAGCAGCCGAACACGTCCTGCACGCCCAAATCCTCCAGCGCGCGAATCAACGCCTGCGCGCCGGTCATTTTCTCACCGTCGATGATCGTCTGCTTGTCTGCGGATGCGGTGTTTTTCGGAACGCCGCTGAACGCCTGCAATGGTGTGGGTAGAGCCATCATGTCCTCTCAACTCAAATCGTTCGGTCATATGCCTGGACCCGTCGCGCCTCGCGAGCGTTCATGACTTGCGTGCGCCGACGGTCACGATGCGCGTTCG
>ERZ857503.1624-NODE-1624-length-12255-cov-2.906639_pt1 | contig 12255 bp, 10 predicted proteins | sample MGYA00519766_ERZ857503 | MGnify/ENA primary metagenome ERZ857503 (study PRJEB31778, sample SAMEA3449345) | human gut metagenome | biome: human gut; feature: human-associated habitat; material: faeces | place: United Kingdom | collected 2010/2012 ...
AAAGCAAAACGGCCGGGCGAAAAATCGGCCCCGTTCCGCTCCGAAAGCCGAGGAATACGGGGAATAAAGTATCGGTCCGGGCCTCAGGCGGGAAAAAACGACAGCCGCACAGGACCGGCTCGGCGCGCTTTCCGGCCCCGCGGGCCGTCCCTGCCATGACGGGAAAGGCCCGGACACGGTCCCATCGCACCTGTGAGAAACCGTACGGCGGCACGCCCGCCGCCGGAGACGACGGAAATTCAGGACCTAATGCCTGTTGCGGTATGGACGATATTTTTGCCGTCGATAGCATATTCTCGAATTCCTAATCGAAGACACGATAGAATACTTACGAGATCAGAGGACGGTTTTTCGGGTTTTGTATTAATTTTGTCCGTAAATCGAACGACATGAAAAAAGCGGGAATTCTCCTCGTGCTGCTGACCGCGTGCCTCGGGCTGCCGGCGCGCGAAGTCATCAACCTCAACCGCGACTGGCGGTTCTTCAGCTACAGCGAGGGAAGCAGCGACCGGGCCCAGAACGTGAACCTGCCCCACACATGGAACAACGATGCGCTCGGCGGCAAGAACGACTACTTCCGGGGCGTGGGCAACTACATGAAGGACATCCAAGTGCCGCTCGAGTGGCGCAACAAGCGCGTCTTCATCCGCTTCTCGGGCGCCGGGACGGTTACCGACCTGATCGTCAACGGCCGTCACGTCGGGGAACATCGCGGCGGGTTCGGGGCTTTCACGTTCGAGCTGACCGGCTACCTGCGCTACGGCGAGCAGAACCTGCTGTGGGCGATCGTCAACAACGCGCCCCGGCTCGACGTGCTTCCGACGGCGGGCGACATCAACATCTACGGCGGACTGTACCGCGACGTCGATCTGATCGTCACCGAGCCCTCGCACATCGCGGTCAACCATTACGGCTCGCAGGGCGTGTACGTGCATCAGAAAAGCGTATCCCGCGAGCGAGCCGAGCTCGAGGCGGTCGTCCGCATCGACGGCCTTCGGGACCGTTTGCTGAGCGTCACGGCGACCGTCGTCACGCCCATGCGCGACACGGTGGCCTCGGAGCACGCCCGTTTCCGGGTTCCGGCCGAGGGACGGGGATCGGTCTCCGTACCGATCGCAATGGACAATCCGAGACTGTGGAACGGCACGGCCGATCCGTTCATGTACGACGTGATCGTCCGGCTTATGGACGACAGTCTGCTATGCGACGAGGTGACCGTTCCGCTCGGGCTCCGCTACTTCAGCGTCGATCCGAAACAAGGCTTCCTGCTCAACGGATCGCCATACCGGCTGCGGGGCGTATCGCACTACGAGGACCGGGCGTCGGTGGGCAACGCATTGACGCCGTATCAGATCGCCGAGGACCTGGACCTGATCGCCGAAATGGGCGCCAATGCGGTCCGCGCGGCGGCTTATCCGCATAACGAGAGCTTCTATGACGAATGCGACCGCCGGGGCCTCGTCGTACTGAGCGAGCTGCCGCTGATCGGCCCGGCTTACATGACCGACAGGGGCTATATCAACACCGAGGCATTCCGCGACAACGGCCGCGACCAGCTGCGCGAAATGATATTCCAGCAGTTCAACCATCCGTCCGTAGCGGTTTGGGGCATCTTCTTCGACCAGACGCCCCGGGGCGACGACCCGACCGCGTACGTCAAGGAGCTGAACTCGCTGGCCATGTTGGAAGACCCCTCGCGCCTGACCAGCGCCACGAGCAACCAGGACGGCAAGATCAATTTCGTAACCGATCTGGTCGTATGGGACCACAACTACGGATGGAAGGAAGGGCTGCCGTCGGACATCAAGGTATGGCTCGACCAGTTGCGGACCAACTGGGGCAGCCTCTGCTCGGGCATCAGCTACGGAGCCGGAGCGTCGATCTATCATCAGGACGACTCGCTCTACCGCCCCGACTATCTGGGCAACTGGCACCCCGAGCGCTGGCAGACCTACCTGCACGAGCAGTATTATCCCTACATCGACGGTTCGCCTTTCCTGTGGGGCTGGTTCGTCGCCAACATGTTCGACTACGGCGCCGCGGGCCGCAACTGGGGCGAGGGCACGGGCGTCGACGACCGGGGGTTGGTCACCTTCGACCGCAAGTACCGCAAGGACGCCTTCTACTTCTACAAGGCCAACTGGAACCGTACCGAACCGACGGTATGGATCGCCGAGAAACGCTGGAACCGCCGGCCCCGGACGACGCAGACCGTACGCGTCTACTCGAACGCCGATCAGGTCGAGCTGTGGCTCAACGGCGCCTCGCTGGGCGCGAAGACCGGCACGAACGGCACGTTCGTATGGGAAGGCGTCGAGATGCGGCGCGGAGCCAACCGGTTGCAAGCCCGCACGAACGCCGGCGAGGACGAAGCGACCGTTTACATCCGGTAGCGGCAGCCCGGCCGGAGAAACGAAGGAGCCGCAAGCTCAATAAGGAAACGGAGGCGACGCGAGAACGGCCGGCGACGGAAACGGCGCGAAAACGGTCGGAGCCCCGGAAACGCATGGGACCCGGGCCGCCGGTATCGTCCCCCTCGGCCACCGGCCCGACGGAGTCGCAACCGCCGCTCACCCGTTCCGCCCATTCACCCTCACCCGCTCATTCACCCGCTCACCCGCTTAATCGGCCCAGTACCGGAAAGTACCGCATATCCGGTAAAGGCCGTCGATCTCCGTTCTCGGGACGGCGATTTCGTCGTACTTGTCCGGTTTCAGCGAAACGAGCCGGACGCGCTCCGGCGACTCGTCCTTGCGGATAATCCGGCACAGCCGGGCCTCCCCGACAACGACGACATAAGCTCGGCCGAACACGACGGACTCGGCCGGCGTCCGGGCGAGAAGCATGCAATCGCCGGGCAGGAGACGGGGCGACAGCGCGTCGCTGCTGCAGGAAACGGCCGCCTCGGCCTCGCGACACAGCCAGGAAGGAAACGGAATTCGCCGATCTTCCCCAGGCCGAAAGTCCCGGTCCAAAGAGAGCAGGTCGGGATAGAGCGGAAGGTAGAGCACCTCGGCGGAAGCGGCCTCGGCAGAAGTCCGGTCGGGAATCTCGGGGTCCCCCTCTCCTCCGAGAAGCCAGCTCAGGCTCAGCAACGGACAGATATTCCGGATACGCAGGGCCAGATCCATGCTGATGCCGTTGTAGCCTTTCCGTATCCGGTAGAGGTTTTCGCTGCGCTTGAGGCCGAGACGTAGGGCCAAAGCGTTGTAGGTGCGCTCGCCCGAATATTGCAGGACGATCCTCAGCCGGTCCCGGGCCGGAACGGCCCCGGCGCAGGAAGATGGGTCGCAGGCAGGCATCGTATGGTCGGTCTGTCGGATCATGCGGTAGCGGAATTTTTAAATGGCCGAAACCGGGTGAGGGAGTCCCGGCCATTCGGGAATGGCCTCATTCGCCCGAAGGCCATACCGTTTTATCAAAATTTCATATTTTGCGAAATAACTCTATAAATTATGTCATAACTTAGCTACCTAAAAAAGCGAAACGGAAAGCGCAGGCCGTCCGTCGCCGCGCAGGAGCGGCTCGGTGCCGTACGGACGACCCGCGTTTACTCCAGGCAATCCTAGGGCCTCGCGGGGCTTTTGCACATTCTGACTTTCGGACCGGAGACCGGCCTTCCCGACACACGGCATTGCGAACCAACGAGCGGGAACGGTCGGTCCGGTCCGATTTTTCTGCCGTCCCGAACCCGCCGGACCGCCGCGCTCCGGCAACGGACGCCGGACCGACCCAAGCGGATACGGACCATGAAAGTTCCGGCCAGACAGAGAAGCGCCCGACCGGCGCAAGAAAGCGGCCGGCAGTCGTCCGCCCGGCATTTGCCGCAAGCGAAACGGCAGAGGGGCCCGACGCAGGACGCAGAGAAAGCGCCGCAGCGCGCGGTCCGTATGAATCGATAAAGGGAAATGTCCGACCGTCCGGCGACTGCATCGCGCCGGAACGAGTAGCGAACGGTATGTGCGGAACGGGAACCGTAACATGGCCGGGTGATTTATATTTCCGAACGCTGCACCGGTAAAAAGAAAGGCGCAGGTTCAATTCCCCAAATCCGGCCTTCCACAGCCATTCAAAAGAATTATCCCCTACGCCTGACTTTATCTAACCGAGGGTCGTCCGGCCGCGCCCCGCCCTCCGTCAGCGAGCAAGCGACGGATGCACGCCGGCGGACGGAACCGAAGCGGCCAGCACGCCGGCGGCCGAGGGTCCCTCGCAGAAAAGCAGATCGACGATCGACAGGTTCGGGACGAACGGCATCCGTTCCGAAAACACCTGATAATAGGGCTGCGGCGCGAAGTCGGGATCGGGGCGCGACAGCCGGGGCTTGCGCGAGATGCAATAGCGGAAGTCCTCCCCCTCGGGCACATGCTCGGCATAACGCTCGGTATGCCCGACCGGCGGATCGGCGCGCAGCAGTTCGAGCACGAGCGACTGGAGTTCCTCGTTCAGATCGACCAGAAAATCGTGCCGCTTCCGGTAAACGACGGCGAACCGCTCCTCGTAATAGCTGAAATAGGGCGAGCGACGGTAGGCCGACACGAGCGCCTGAAAATGCTGATGCCGCCACTTTTTCGTGCGGTCGATCCGGATGTCCCGGACCGGAACGCGCTCGCCCGAGGGCCGGCACACCGGAACGACGAGCGTCGTGGGCCCGCCGGTCGACAGAATGTCGCAGCGGTTGCGGCAGCTCTGCTTCTGATAGTGCTCGTGCAGGTCGATCTGCGCCCGGCCGCTCAGCAGCTTCGTATAGTACTGCACGTTTCCGAGATAGGCGGTAGAAAGAATCACTGTACAAATCGTTTTTAAGTTCCGGCATCCGTCGGGATGGCCGTAGCATTCGTAACAAAGAACGGAGGCTGCGCCGGACAGAGACCGTGCACGGCAAGCGGACAGACGCTCCGCCGCCTGCGAGCCGAAACCCTCCGCACCGCCGTCCTTTCCTCAGGCCGGGGACCCATCGCCCACGGTACGGGAAAAGCGATCCGCCCGAAACGTCCGCGGCCGTCCGCAGACCGCGCGGTCACAGAAATGTCTCGGGCTCGCGCCTCGCTTGGCAAGCCTCGCGGAGCGCTTCCATTTTCCGCTCGAAAGCGGACCTCGCGGGCTCGGCCAGCGATCTCGCTCCGGCACGGCAGTAACGCACGCAGGCGAAACAAGTGATACACCGCGAGGGGTCGGTCACGCGATAGTTTCCCGGATCGATCGTCTGCACGGGACACACCAGCGCGCAGCGGCCGCAACGCTCGCAGCGCTCCGGATCGAGCTCCGGAACCAGCGGAATCGGAGCGTAAGCCTTGTAAGGCTCGTGTCCCGGGACCCGGATCGGAACTTCGCATGCGGCCCGGTCGCGCAGCTTGGCGGCGACCTGTCGGCCGAACGCCTCCATAAGGGCCGTATCGGCCTCGTCGGGACGCCCGGCGGCGATCCGCCCGTTCAGCGAATGTTCGGTCACGAACGCTCCGGCCGCAATCACGCGGAATCCGGCCCGGCGCGTCAACCCGACCAGCTCCGATAGCGCGTCTTCATACGCCCGGTTGCCGTAGCAGACCACGCAGACGGCATCGCCCGTTCCCCGAACCGGCAAGCCGCCGTGAAACAGTCCCGGCACGCGGCCCGCATACACCGGCATGCCGACCAGAAGCAACTCGTCGGCCCCGACCTGCACGCCGGCCTCGCGCCATGCGGGCCGGTCGAGCGAATCCTCCTGCACACGCGCGGCTCCGATACCCGCCGCGATGCTTCTCAACACCCGGCGGGTCGAACCCGTCGGGCTGAAACTGACGGCACGTACCGTCCCGATTCGATCACTCACAATTTCCGGCTATGTTAAGGTTTCTTTCTCGATTCCGTAATTCCTTCACGCTTCTCTTCCGGGATACCTCCGCATCCGCTCCGGTTCCGCTCTCTTCTGCCGGCACCGACTCCCTCTGGGAACAAGACCGGACGGCTACGTGCCGAGCGAAAAAATGCCCGATTTCGACGACGATTCGCGGACAAAACGGGCGAAAACCGAGATCCGGCGGTATCCCGTCGGCCCCATGTCCGCTCCCTCCGCTGCATCCGCGTGCAAGGTCCGGAGTGCGGAACGGAAACGAGCTTTCTACCGCCCAATCGACGAGAGGCTCCGAGAAACGGAACGGAAAACCGGGCCGGCCAATACCCGGCCGGCAGCATATCGGCCACCGTGAGGCAGGCCCCGCCTCCTCTGCTTCAGGGAAACCGGGCCCCGCGCTACTCTTTCTTATCGCCGAACAGGTCGACCTCGCCGCGCTCGATGCGCCGGAACATCGTGGCGAGCTCGGCCACGACCGGCGAGATCAGGCCGATCACATCGTCGATGTAGCCCTGCTTGCTCCGGTCGCCCTTGATGCGGTACAGCATCACGGCATAAAGCGCGCGGAAGAACAGTTCGACATCCGACATGCCGGGCTTGCCGAGCTTGCTCTTGAGTCCCGGCAGTTCGGGCGCGACTGCCCCGTAGAGCCGGCGGTAGTTCTCGCCGGCGGGAAGCGTCAGCAACTGGCGGTGCAGATTGTCCAAATCGGCAATCAGGTGCATCGTGTGCTCCAAATGTCCGCTCTGCTCTTTTCCCTCCTCGCGCAACAGGCCGGCGAGCTCCATATACCAAACCAGCGCCTGCTGCTTTTGCTGCTCGCTCAGGCGCTCCTGCTTCTGCACGAGCTGGGAATAGACGGCCTCGGGGCTGAACTGCAACGCGCGGAGCAGGTCCTCCAGCTGCCAAAGGTAGAGGATGTACTCGGCGATATTTTCCTTGCGCTTGCTTTGTGCAATATACATCGGATCGGTCGTTTGGTTCAACGTTCGTCAGGCGAAGATACCGCTTTTCACGCAAAAAAGAAACCGACGACCCGGGGACAAGACGATCCGAACGACATTTCCGACAAGGGCAAACAAACCGGACAAATCAGACGGCGGACCTGCCTCGACACCAAACCGACAAAGCAATCCAAACGATCATCCCGACCGGACAAAAACGTACCGGACAAGTCAGGCGAAGACTCCATCCCGACCGACGAAAACCCCGTTCCGGTTCCGGTCGGACGAGACGGTCCGAACGACAGGCTCCAACAGATCAAACGGACAAAACGGACCCGACAGGCTAAACGAACGCCCCGACCGACGAAGGCCCAGGCTCCGGTCAAACGACACGACACGGCCCCCCGCCCCGACGCCTTTTCTCCGACCGCCGGAAGAACCGGCCGGCGCATCCTTTCCCCGCATAAGCCGGAGTCTCGGAACGGCCGACGGCTTTCCCGAACTGTCGCAACCAGCTCGGCATACAAATATACCGCGCCTGACATCAACGACATCGATTCCCGCCGCAATGCCGCAACGAACGCCGCACCGCAAACGACGACAAAATGCGGATGGCCGGTAAGAATCCACCGGGACACCGGCCCTGTCGCCCTGTGTCCGAAGTACGGCAACCGGACCGTCCGCTACCGAATCACCTGAGTCCGCCGAAACGACCGAAACGACCGAAACGACCAGGACACACGCCGAAGTCCCGTCCTGCATGGAAACTGCAAACCGCTCGTTTCCAACCGGGAACAAAACGCTCAGACCCGCCCCGACCGAAGGTTCCGACCTTTTCTACCGGAAAAGACAAAGAGAAACGTTGCGAGGCGCCCCTCCCTGATGGACGATTTCTTGCCTTCAGGTTCTATCAAGCCAACCCACCGGAACCTCCGACCGCCTTCAGCGGAAAAGAAAAACAAAGGGAAACGCCTCGTAGCGTTTCCCCCTTGTATCGGAAATTTCCCGTCTTCAGACTATTCGGCCTGCCGGACGGCGGTAATCAGGTCCAGATCGTCGGGCGACGACTGGGCGATGTATTCGGCGGCGGCGGCGTTCTGAGCCTCCCCGTGCTTGACGTAAAGCTGGGCGGAAAGGCGGTATTCCTCGACCTCGCTCGCCTGACGCAACAACAGGTAGCCGATGATGATATGAGCGGCCATCTCGACCATCCGACGGGCATGGAAGTCGATGAACTCGTTGCTCCCCGCGGCGGTCACCTTCTCGACGGCACGCTCGTACTGCTCGCGCATCGCGATCAGCTTCTGGTGCACATGGCCCAAATCGGCCGCGTAAGTCTGCGCCTCGTACTCGCGGATTTGGTTCAGGTAAGTGCCCGTAGTGACGTGACGGATCGCCGCAACGACCTGCAACTGCGAGGTCCCCTCGTAAATGTTCGTGATGCGGGCGTCGCGGTAAATGCGCTCGATCGGGTAGTCCTTCATGTAGCCCGAGCCTCCGAAAACCTGAATCGCGTCGTAGGCCAGCTGGTTGCAGTACTCGCTGCTCATCAGCTTCAGCATCGGCGTGAACGCGTCGGCCAGCCGGGTGTATGTCTTCATCTCGGCGCGCTCCTCGGGCGTCAGCTTGCGGTCATGGCTCAGGTGAGTATAATCCTTGTATATCTCGACGAAACGCGTCGTCTCGTACAGCATCGCACGCGAACCGTAGAGTTTGGCTTTCATGTTCGACAGCATCTCGGCCACGGCCGGGAACTCGATGATCGGCTTGCCGAACTGCATGCGCTCCTGCGCATACTTGAGCGCTTCGCGGTAAGCGGCCTCCGAAAGACCGGTCGACTGGGCACCGATACCCAGACGGGCAGCGTTCATCAGCGACATCACGTACTTAATGAGCCCCATCTTGCGGTCGCCGACCAACTCGGCCGGCGCGTTCGTGAACACGAGCTCGCAAGTAGGCGACCCCTTGATGCCGAGCTTGTTCTCGATGCGGCGCACCTTGACCGCCATGTGACTGCGGTCGTACACGAACATCGACAGCCCCCGGGCGTCGGTCGTGCCTTCCTCGGAGCGGGCCAGCACCAGCGAGATATGGCCGTCGCCGTTGGTAATGAAGCGCTTGACGCCGTTCAGGAGCCATGTCCCCTTCGCCTCGTCCCAATGGGCCTTCAGCATCACGGCCTGCAAGTCGCTGCCGGCATCGGGCTCGGTCAGGTCCATCGCGCAGGTCTCGCCGCGCGATACCCGGGGCAGATACTTGGCCTTGAGCTCCTCGGACGCGAACTCGTTCAGCGTCTCGGCGCAGTCCTGCAAGCCCCAGATGTTCTCGAAACCGGCGTCGGCGCGTGCGACCATCTCATTCGCCATCACGAAATAGACGAGCGGGAAGTTCAGCCCCTCGTACTTGCGCGGCAGCGTCAGCCCGAACAGGCCGGCCTGACGCAGCGCCTCGATATTGCGGGCCGTGCCCGGAGCGTACTCCACGTGATCGTTCACGACCTTGGGACCGTCGTGATCGACTCCCTCGGCGTTCGGGGCGATCACGTCGCCGCACACTTCGCCGACGATTTCCATCACGCGGCGGTAGCTGTCCTGAGCGTCCTCGAAATCGACAGGCGCGTAGTCGTACGCGTCCTTGTCGGCATATCCTTTCTCCTTGAGCTCCACGATCTTCTTCATCAGCGGATGATTCATGTGGAACTGGAGATCCTTGTTGTCCAAAAAGAAATTAGCCATAGTGTTTATCGGATTTTATATCGGTTACGGACGCGGCCGCTACTTCGAATTCTGCTTATAATACTTGATCATCTTCGGAATCACCTCCATCACGTCGCCCGTAATGGCATAATCGGCTATCTTGTTGATCGGAGCGTCCGGGTCGGTGTTGATCGAGATGACCATCGCCGAACCGTCCATGCCGGCCGTATGCTGGATCTGGCCCGAAATGCCGCAGGCTATGTAGAGCTTCGGCCGCACGGTGACGCCCGTTTGTCCGATCTGGCGCGCATGGTCGGCCATGCCGGCATCGACCGCCGCGCGCGAGGCGCCTACCTCGGCCCCGAGCACGCCGGCCAGCTCGAACAGCAGATCGAAATTCTCCTTGCTGCCCATCCCGTAACCGCCGGCCACGATGACCGGAGCGCCCTTGATGTCGATCTTGCTCTCCGAAATCTCGCGGTCGAGGATCCGCACCGCCAGATCGGTGTCCTTCACGAACTTCTGCCAGTCGATCTTCTTCACCTCGCCGGCGCCCGGCGTAGCAGCGTACTCGCGGCGCATGACGCCTTCGCGGACGGTAGCCATCTGAGGACGGCAATCCGGATTTACGATCGTAGCAACGATATTTCCGCCGAAAGCCGGTCTGATCTGGATCATATCGGTGTTGGAACGGATATCCAGAGTTGTGCAGTCTGCAGTCAGTCCCGTATGGAATCTGGTGGAAAGCCTCGGTGCAAGGGAACGCCCCAGCGCAGTAGCTCCGATCAGCACAGAGCTTGGTTTGTTTGCTGCGATACAGTCTGCAACTGCGTCTGTATAACAGTCTGCGCGGAAGCCTTCGAAGCCTTCATGCTCATATACGTACACATTGTCTACGCCATACGGCAGAAGCTTTTCCGCATTTTCCTTTGTTCCTTTTCCTCCGACGATCACACAGTTAACCTGATAACCGACTTTGACAGCCATCTTTCTCGCTTCTCCGATCAGCTCAAAGGTAACCGGATGAATCTCTCCTCTCTCCTGCTCCACATAGATAAGAAAGTTTTTCCATTTATCCTTGTCAAAGGATTTCGCCTTCTGCTCAAACCGGATAGCTTTCTCCGGGCAGTTACGAACACAAAGCCCACACATACGACAGGCATCGCCTACAACAATTCCATTTCCCTCTATGGTGAGGGCCCCAAAAGGACATTTCTCCACGCATACTCCGCAGAGTACGCATTTGTTTATATCAAATTTTAAAAATTCCATGTTCCGCTTCCCCCTATATGATCTTCTTTCCGGTCAGGAGAGCAACAAGCTTGTCTGCCTTTTCCTTTGCAGTTCCTTCCAGATAAACCTGTTTTTCACTTTCCTCCGGCGCAAACATTTTTTCCACAGAGGTGGGGGAACCGATCAGTCCGTAACGGCTCAGATCCTGATCCGGCATATCTTCAAAGCTTAAGATCCGTACCGGACGGTCTGCAGTTGCCTTCTTTAACAAATAGGATGGCAGACGTGGCACGCAGGTATCCTTATCAATAGTCAGCAGACATGGATACGGAATCTCGGAAACCTGAGAAACACTGACAAGATCCTGACGGACCTGAATGCTTTTTTCATTAACGTCCATGATCTCAGCTACCCATGCAGCATGTGGGATGGTCAGATGCTCTGCAATGGCCGGACCAACCTGGGCTGTGTCACCATCTGTGGTCTGTCTTCCGCAGATGATCAGATCTGCACCGCCGATCACCTGGATTCCCTGTGCTAACGCATAAGAGGTTGCCAGAACATCCGCTCCCGCAAATTTTCGGTCTGAAAGAATCACGCCCTCATCAGCACCCATGGTATAAGCATCCCGGATCATCTCTTCCGCCTGAGGCGGTCCCATAGTAAGAACGGTTACAGTTCCGCCTGTTTTTTCCCGGATCGCAAGGGCTGTTTCCAATGCAAACAGATCATATGGATTAGTCCTTGTCTCACCGGACATTCGTTTCATGGCACCGGTTTCCGGATCGATATCAACCTTGGAAGTTGCCGGTACCTGCTTCATACATACAACGATCTTCATTTTCTATCTTCTTTCCTGTATTTTCACTTTTATTTTTTGCTTTAAAACGTTAAACAACTGTATAAGTATAGCATTAACGTGGTATAAAGTCGAGAGGATTTTGGTAAATTCTGCACAAAAAAGCATTGAAAAAACTTTTAAGCATGCTATAATTACTCTCCGTTATCAAATAAAGCAGACATATGAATCTTTACAATATCACATCGATCAAGGAGCATATATGTAATGGAAGACATCCGTGCAATCTACAGAATTTTCAACAATCTAAAATATGAAATGGAAAATAATGGATGGGTCTATCAGTGGCATTTAGGCGATGAACCTATAAAAGTAACTCATAAATTTAACCCTCCTGTAACACCTGAAGAATTTCAGCTGTTTGAAAAATATTTTCCCAATATGAAACTTCCTGCCTCATACAAAGCTTTTTTATCCTGCTCAAATGGCATGGAACTTTTTTGCGGAGAGGAAGGCAGTTCTTTAGTCAGCTGTACCATTTATTCTTTAAAAAGAGCGCTCAAAGAAAAGGAATCTTGGAATAGTACGCCTATTTTATCTGATCCGGAGTTTACATATCATCTTCCTGTTCTTTGCTTACAGGACATCGGCGATATAACCATGGATCTTCAGGCTGTATCAGAAGGCAGAGACGATTACCTATGCTATCCAGCTCCAGATACTGATCGTTTTAATATCCCTTCTAATGAA
>ERZ857503.1625-NODE-1625-length-12252-cov-2.539723_pt1 | contig 12252 bp, 12 predicted proteins | sample MGYA00519766_ERZ857503 | MGnify/ENA primary metagenome ERZ857503 (study PRJEB31778, sample SAMEA3449345) | human gut metagenome | biome: human gut; feature: human-associated habitat; material: faeces | place: United Kingdom | collected 2010/2012 ...
GAATTTGCCGTGCACGGCAGCAATCAACCCGATGCTGCCGCGCCAGCCGGGCGCAGAATAATACACCGCCGGCCCATCGCCAAAGGCCGCACCGGTCACCGGCTGCAGCTGCGGCCAGCGGCGGTAAAAGCGCTCCAGCAGTTCCGGGCCGGAAAGGCCGGGCAGCCCGGCACCAAAGCCAATGGGCATCATCTCAATAAAGCGCACCTGCAGCGGATGCTCCTGTGCGAAGGCAGCAAGGCTTTCCAGCTCGCCCTCGTTCACGCCGGGCTGCGGCACACAGTTCAGCTTGACCGGTATGCCGCTGGCAAGGGCCGCCCGGATGCCGTTTTGCACGGCGGCAAGCTCGTCTTTGCCGGTGATGCGCCGGAAGGTCTCCGGGTGCAAGGTGTCAAGGCTGATGTTCACGCTGTCAAGGCCCGCCGCCAGCAGGGCGGGCAGCTTCTGGGCCAGCAGCACGCCGTTGGTGGTAAGGGCAACGCGGCGGATGCCGGGAATGGCTTTCAGGCCCGCCGTCAGTTGTTCCACGCCCCGGCGCACCAGCGGTTCACCGCCGGTGATGCGCACCGTGTCGATGCCGCACTGGGCGAACAGCGCAGCCAGCCGCAGAAATTCCTCATAGGTCAGAATATCTTCGTGGGCCAGCTTTGGCACGCCGTCCGGCATACAGTAGCGGCAGCGCAGGTTGCACAGGTCGGTGACCGAAAGGCGCAGATAGTGGATATTGCGGCCGTATGCATCAAACATAGCCGCCCTCGGCCCGCACATAGTGCCCGCTCTTGCCGCCGGTCTTCTCGACCAAGTGGATCTCGCCCAGCTCCATGCCCTTATCCACGGCCTTGCACATATCGTAGATGGTGAGCAGCGCGGCAGAAACGCCGGTCAGAGCTTCCATTTCCACGCCGGTCACGCCGATGGTCCTGACGGTGCACACGGCCTCTACGGCCTGCTGTTCGGGCAGAAGGTGAAAATCCACAGTCAGCTTGCTCAGCGGCAGCGGATGGCACAGGGGGATCAGCTCGCTGGTGCGCTTGGCCGCCATGATGCCTGCAATGCGGGCCACGCCAAGCACGTCGCCCTTCTGGGCGGTGCCGTCCCGAACAGCGGCAAAGGCTGCCGCATTCATAGTGATGATGCCGCGGGCCACAGCCTGCCGTGCAGTGACGGGCTTTTCGCTCACATCCACCATCACGGCGCTGCCGGACGCATCAAAATGAGAAAGTTTTGTTTCGCTCATAATTTTTACCTTGATAAAGCTCTCCCCTTTGGGAGAGCTGGCAAAGCCGTAAGGCTTTGACTGAGAGGGTTTCAGCAATGCCCGAAGCCGCAGTTGGGCCAGTGGCATTCGGCGCAGCCTAAGCACAGCCCGCCCTCGCCCAGCCGGGCAATGTCCTCGGCAGTGATGGGGTCGTCGGCCAGCAGGCGCGGCAGCAGCAGGTCAAAAATGGTGCGCTTGGCGTACATCACGCAGCCGGGCAGGCCGCACACCGGCACACCGTCCAGATAGCTCACAAGGAACATGGCACCCGGCAACACCGGTGCGCCATAGGTGATGATCTCGGCACCGGTGTTCTTGATGGCAAGCGGCGTGCGGTCGTCGGGGTCTACGCTCATGCCGCCGGTGGTAAAGATCAGCTCGCAGCCTGCGGCCTTTGCTTCCAGAATGGCGGCGGTGATCCCGGCGGGGTCATCGTCGCAGGTTTTGTGATAGGTCATCTCGCAGCCGTATTCGGCCAGCTTGCCCACCAGAATGGGGGTGAATTTGTCCTCGATGCGTCCCTTGAATACCTCGCTGCCGGTGGTGATGACCGCAAACTTTTTCGGGTGGAAAGGCAGCACGTTCAGGATGGGCTCGCTGCCTGCCGCAGCCTGCATGGCATCCATCTTCTCCTGCTCGATCACCAGCGGGATGATGCGGGTGCCGGCCAGCTTCTGGCCCTTTTTCACGGGCAGGTCGCCGTGGATGGTAGCGATCATCATTTGGGGTGTGCGGTTCACGGCCAGCAGGGCGGCGCGGTCGATCTTCAAAAGACCGTCGCAGTCGGCAACCAGTTCGATCTTGCCTTCCTTCGGCTCAGTGCCGTGGATGTTGCGGCCCGCCGCTGCCTTGTACAAAAGGGCAGCGGCTTCGTCCTCGTGCAGGATGCCGGGGCGCTTCTCCCAGACATAGAGATTTTCTTTGCCAATGGAGAGCAACACGGGAATATCCTCCGGCTGGACGATGTGCCCTTTGCGGAAGCGTGCTCCCTTGAACTGGCCGGGAATGATCTGTGTGATGTCGTGGCAGAGCACCTGCCCGACAGCGTCTTCGGTACGGATGAGTTTCATGCAGAACCTCCGTTACAGGGACGGCATCTGGTTCTCGATCCAGTCTGCCAGAGCAGCAGGATCGTCCAGTGCGAAATCAGCGCCCGGCACATCGCCCACGATGGCCATGGGCTGGAACGCGGTGCCCACCGGGCTGACCGAGCTGCGCACCACCTCGATCTTGGCCCAGCCGCTGTCGCCAAAGCCTTCCAGCAGTACAAGGTCGTAGCCGTGGCGCTCGAACAAAGCCAGCAGATCCTGCTCGTTCAGGCGGAACTGCTCGGTAAGCAGATAGCGTCCGGCAGTAAACACGGCCACACCCTCGGCACCGGCCTCATGCAGGCGGTCGGTCTCGGCGGGCAGACGCAGATCGTCAGCCTCGCGGATCACGCCCACCTTCAGCCCGCGGCTCTTGAGCACCGGCAGCAGCGCGGCCAGCAGAGCGGTCTTGCCGCTGCCTGCGGAACCGCTGACAGCCAGCACTGCCGGATGCTTGAAGCTCAGTTCGGCGGCAAGCGCCTGTTTTTGTTCACTGTACAAAAGTATCACCCTCCGTTTTATCCCATCGGCAAAAACTGCCGGTTCACTCCTCAATGCGCACAAAGCGCGGCTGCACTTTGCCGTCCTGCTCCACGGTCTCGCACCACATGGCGGCAGGACGCACCCAAAGCCCGCGTTCCCCGTACAGGGCGCGGTACACCACCATTTCCTCTTCGGTCTCGCTGTGGCGGGCCATGCCCAGCACTTCGTATTCGTTGCCCTTGAAATGCCGGTAGCGGCCCGGCTGCACATTATATTTGAATGCTTCCATGTTATCCTCTTTTACACTGACACGCGGCATTCCGGTGCAGAATGCCATATTTATAATCAGTATAGCATATTTCAGCACGGCAAAAAAGGCTTTGGCAGGAAAGATGGAGAAAAAGGCGGCAGGCGGCGGCAAAAGCCGGGAGACAGAGTTGGGTGCTTGAACTGCCGCGCCACAGATGCTATACTGAAACGATAAGGGGATACCCCCTGAAAAAGCTCTGAAGATAAAGGAAAAAGCCCTATGAGGATCGGACTTGTTGAATTTCTGCTCATCCTTGCCATTGCGTCGCTCACCATCGGGCCGCAGGTGGCATTGTTCGTGGATCGCTGGATGCGCCGGGCAAACCGCGCCAATGCCCGCGCTGCCCGCCGCCGTGCCGAGTATGCGGCCCAGATGGCGGTGGAGCGGGACGCGCTGCTCAAGCGGTTCCGCACGGCCAGCACGGTGTTTGGCGTGTGCATCCTGCTGGCGCTGGTGTACGCACTGGTGTTCCGGCCCATCGATACGCCGCCACAAGGCTACACCGCGCCGGATGTCCGGCAGGATACCGGTGCAGCACAGACGGCCCTTGCCGCCGATCATAAGGGAACGCTGGATCTGGGCGAATATCAGGGTGTGGACTGCATCCGCACACAGGACGGCCTTGTGTATGCCGCAGCATACGACGGCGCAGCCTTAAAAAAGCGCACGAGCGACCTTGTGCGCACCGACGGCGGACACGATGCGGCCATCCTTTCCGTGGACGGTGAGCTGACCGGTTTTGCCTTTGACGGCAGCGGGGACCTGTGGCTGAGCATCCTCACGCCCGGCGGCGGCAGCCTGTGCCGCGCCGCCCACGACAGCTGGGGCACAGCGGTGGAGCAGGTGGTGACCCAGATCGACGGTGCACCGCTGGGGGATGTCTCAGCGGTGGAAGCCGCGCCGGACGGCAGGATCTACTTTGCTGTTGCTGCCAGTGCCAGTGCCGCGGACGGACTGGAGAGCACTCTGCGCACCGAACTGCTGGCCCACACCGGCACGGGCTGCGTGTATGTATACGACCCAGCAGCACGCACGGTGCAGAAGGTGCTGGGCGGTGTGGCCGGTGCTTCCGGGCTGGCCCTGAGCCGGGACGGCAGCACCCTGTATGTCTCCGACCTTGCAAACCGCTGTGTGTGGAGGGTGAGCGCTGACGCGCAGGATCTGACCGCAGGCGGAAAGAACTGCAGCAGCTTGGTCTCCGGCCTACCGGGGTATCCCGGTGCGCTGGCGATGGACCCGGACGGGACCCTGTACATCGGCTACCGCTGGGCCCGCAGCAGCTGGCTGGAGAAAAATGCAGGCAGCACCCTGCTGCGGGGCATCGCCCTGCGTGCAGGCCGGAATCTGCAGGAAAAGCTGTTCAGCCTGCCTGCCGATGCGCCCTGCGCGGAAGCTGTGGATACGGCAGACGGCAGCTGGGAGCGGACGGTCTCCAGCAAGGGTGCAGGCGGCGTGACAGCTCTGTGCCCGGTGGAGAGCAGGCTGTATCTCGGCCTTGCAGGCAGCGAAAAGGTGCGCAGTGCAAATCTTTGATCTTTGATAAAAACCGAGGTGTTTTTTATGACAGAAGAATTCAAAAAACAGATCGAAACTGAGGCCCGGCAGGCAGTGGCCGAACTGCTGGCCGAAGCAAAGCTGAAAAAGGGCGATGTGTTCGTGGTGGGCTGCTCGTCCAGCGAGATCGTGGGCGGGCACATTGGCAAGGATTCCAGTCTGGAAGCCGCGCAGGCCGTGTACGCGGGCATTGCCCCAGTGCTGGCCGAAAACGGCATCTGGCTGGCCGCGCAGTGCTGTGAGCATCTGAACCGCGCTATTATCATCGAGCGCGAAGCCGCCGAAAAATACGGCTGGGAAGAGGTGTGCGTGGTGCCGCGCCCCCACGCAGGCGGCAGCTGGGCCACTACCTGCTGGAAGAAGTTCCGGGAGCCGGTGGCCGTGGAAGAGATCCGTGCCCATGCAGGCATTGATATCGGCGGCACCCTGATCGGGATGCACCTGAAGCGGGTGGCTGTGCCGGTGCGGCTGAGCCTTTCCAAAATTGGTGAAGCGAACATTCTGTGCGCCCGCACCCGCCCGAAGCTCATCGGCGGCGAACGCGCCAAGTATACCGAGGAGGACTGAGCATCATGGCAGAAAAGAATCTGGAACAGATGCAGGAGGCCGTGGCAGAGATCCGGGAAAAGATGGCAGCCGCAGCCCGTGAAGCAGGCCGCGACCCGGCAGCGGTGCAGCTGTGCGCCGCCTGCAAGACCCGCACGGCGCAGACCGTGGCTGCAAGCGCAGCCCTGCCCATTGATGTGTTCGGTGAGAACCATGTGCAGGAGCTGTGCGCAAACTTTGACGCAGGTGCTTACTGCGGCAAGCCCAGCCACTTTATCGGCCATCTGCAGACGAACAAAATTAAAAAAGTGCTGGGCCGTGCCAGCCTCATCCAAAGCGTGGACAGTGAGCATCTGCTGAACGCCATCGAGAAGGAAGCAGCCAAGGCCGGCATCGTGCAGAACGTGCTGCTGGAGGTGAACATCGGTGGCGAGGAGAGCAAGACCGGCGTGGCACCGGAAGCGCTCTGGCCGCTGCTGGATGCTGCTGCCGCACAGGAGCACATCCGGGTCAAGGGGCTGATGGCCATTCCGCCCGTGAACGACGATGATGCCCGCAACCGCCGCTATCTGGCCGAGGTGTACAAGGGCGCTCTGCCTCCCTGCCGCCATTTCGGACGGTACGCGCTGTATGTTTCATTCTTTCCCGAAGTGAGTATGGGACCCATCCAGCGCCCGGGCGACCTGATGGCCCAGATCGGCACGCCCCGCGCATTTGACGCCGGGCGCGCGGTACGCGGCGCGCAGCTCATGCTGTGGGGGTATTTTGAAAAGCTGGTGGTGGCCGACAACCTGGCGCCTTATGTTTCCGCCGGGCTGGACGCCCCCGACCTTGTGATGGGCCTTTCGGTGTTCCTGGCCAGCGTACTGTACGCGGTGCAGCTCTATGCGGATTTCGCCGGGTATTCCCACATCGCCATCGGCTGTATGCAGCTTTTGGGCTTTGACGTACCGGAAAATTTCCGCGCGCCCTATTTTTCCACGTCCGTGAAGGAGTTCTGGAACCGCTGGCATATTTCGCTCTCCTCCTGGCTGCGGGACTATGTCTACATCCCGCTGGGCGGCAGCCGCTGCTCCACAGCGCGCTGCTGCGTCAATCTGCTGATAACCTTCCTCGTCAGCGGCCTGTGGCACGGCACCGGGCTTCAATTCGCCGTATGGGGGCTGCTGCACGGGGCATACCTTGCGGTGGGACGGCTCACCGCGCCCGCCCGCGCGCGGCTGTGGCGCGCCTCGCACATTCCGGAGCAGAGCGCCCCGGCCCGCGGGCTGAAAATGCTTGTCACTTTCGTGCTGGTGTGGTTCGGGTGGGTGTTTTTCCGCGCGCCCACCCTGTCCGGTGCGCTGCATCTGTTCGCCCGCATGCCGGACAGCTTTTCTCTTGCGCCCCCGGCGCTGAAAAACGCTCTCGCCATGCTGGGGTTTAACAGCGGTATGCTGGTACGCGTCGGCTTTGCCTGCGCTCTGCTGTGCGCGGTGGACTTCGCCGCGAGGCGCACGGGCTTTTCCGCCTGGCTTGCGGGGCGCAGAAAATGGTTCCAGGCCGCGCTGTGCTATGTGCTGGTTCTGGCCATCCTGTTTCTTGCGCCCATCGGCGCATCCCCCACGCCCATCTACTTCCAGTTTTAAGCGCCGCGCCCCCGAACGGACGCGGCCCGAATATCCGGGAGGCTTCCATTGAAACGCTTTTTAAAGATCCTCGCGCTGTTTCTCGCGCCCGTCATCCTGCTGCTGGGCATGTTTTCCCTTGCCCTTGTGCGCTCGGGCGAGCTGACGCCCACAGCGGACATTGAAGCCGCTGCGCTGGACGGCGGGCTGGAGCTGTTCGGCCTTGCCTACCGGGATGATACCCGCGCCTTGAAGCAGGCCGTGGCCAACGCCCGCGGTGCGGACGTGCTGGTGCTGGGCACCTCGCGCTCCATGCAGCTGCGCGGCGCTTTCTTCGCATCAGACAGCTTTTACAACGCAGGCGGCGGCATCGCCTATATTTCACAGGCCCAGGTGTTTTTGGAAAACATGCCGCCGGACGCACGGCCGAAGCATCTGCTTCTGGTGCTGGACCAGTATTTCTATAATGAGACCTGGACCTCCATCGAACCGGAGGACAGCGCGGCCCTGCGGCCCTATACGCAGCCGGACGCCTTTTACGCTCTGCGCCGGGCACTGGCGGATTATCTGGACGGAAAATATTCCCTGCTGCATGTGCTGGGCATGCAGGACGGAGTGTACGGCATGTCGGCCGCCGGGCGCGGCGCAGGCTTTTACGCAGACGGCTCATACACCTACGGCACCGCCGTGCTGCACCCGGAAAAAAGCGTGGACGCAGAGTTTAAGGATACGTTCCAGCGCATCGCAAAAAACACGAACCGCTTTGAGTACGGGGAAACGCCGGACGCAGAAAGCCTTGCCCAAACGGAAGCTCTGCTCGCTTTCTGCGCCCGGGCCGGCATCGAGGTAACGGCGTTCCTGCCCCCCTACGCCCCCTCTGTGTGGCAGCGCATGCAGGAGACCGGGCAGTACGGCTACATCCCGGCCACCTTCGCGTCGCTGGAGACGATGTTTGCCCGGTACGGCTTTGAGGTGTTCGATTACTCCTATCTGCCGGAGACGAATGACAGCCAGTATGTGGACGGCTTCCACGGCTCCGACCGTGTATATGCGGCGCTGTGCGCGCGGCTGGCGGAGGATTCGCTTCTGCTGGGCGCACAGTTCGACAGCGCCGCGCTGACGGCGCTGTTTACGGCGCAGGGAAACCCTCTGACGGTTTCCCTGCCATAGACCCGCCTTAAAAAGCAGAAACAGCGGCGGGCCGCCCACACCGGGCGCGCCCTCCGCTGTTTTTGGTATTTGATCCCGTTTTTTCAGCCGCCGATCAGGAAGTCCAAAACATCCATCGCTCCGTCGCTCATTTCCTTGTACAGCTCGGTATAGCCGCACCGGGTGCAGGTGATGGTGGTGAAGCGCTTGTTCTGTACGTCGAACAGCTTGGCAAAATTGCCGCCGGTCGCCTGGAACTGGTCGGCCTCATACTCCATATTTCCGCACTTCGGGCATACATACTGCTGCCGTTCCATGGTGCATCCCCTCCTTTTGGTACCAGTTTACGCGAGATTGAGCCGCTTTGTCAACAACCAGCGCGTTATGCAGAAATAAATCACACAGCCGACCAGCAGCACTGCGCCCACGGCCCCCATTACGGCGCACATCACGGCGGCGGGTGCGGCGTGCTCTACCACAGGGACCAGCGCATCCATGGCCCCGGTCGCTGCAAGCACCACGCCGCTGACGAGCATACCGGCCACCGTCAGCATCTGCAGCCCGAAATTGAGTATAAAATACGCCGCGATGCTGGCTCCCAGGCGGCTGGTGGGCCACTGCCCGCCGATGGCCATGCACATGTAAAGCTGTAAATATGTGTTCACTGTACCGATAATAAAAAGCACCAGCATCACGGCGGCGGGCATCCATAGGCCCGTCCCCATCTCCGCGCGGAACGCCGCGCTGAAGCGTGCAAGCGTCATGCCGTTTTCCGCCGCGCCGGGAATAGAGAAGATCAATGCAGCGGCAGCCAGCACCGCCAGCGCCAGTGAAAGGAGCGTCCACACTGTGCCCACGGCCAGCTTGGCCGTGATGTGCTGCGCGGGTGTGACAGGCAGCGTGAACATCAGATATCCCTCGTCCCCCAGCAGGTTTTTGTAGAACCGCTGGATGGTGACGACCACCGCGGCCGTCATCATGGCCATCATTGCAATAAAGGTGAGCAGGCACAGCAGCCCGGAAGCGAGGCCGAGCACCGGCCCTCCCCAGCCCGTTCCGCCGGGCAGCACCAGTATGCCGCCCAGCTTTACGGTCAGCGCCGCCGCGCCCGTCAGCACCAGAACCGTGCCCAGTATGGGCAGAAAAATACGCGCCGTCGCCTTGAATTCATGTTTGATGAGTTTCGCTAACATTTGAATACCTCCCTGAAAAACGCGTCGACGCTTTTGCCCTGCGCCGCACGGAGCTCATCCACACTGCCGGACGCCACAAGCCTTCCGCCGCCGATCATCACGACGTCGTCCAGCACCTTTTCAATGTCGCCGATAAGATGTGTGGAAAGCACCAGCGCCGCGTCCTCGCTGTAATTACGGATGATCGTATCCAGAATGTAATCCCTGGCCGCGGGGTCCACGCCGCCGATGGGCTCATCCAGCAGATACAACCCGGCGGCGCGGCTCATCACCAGCACAAGCTGCACCTTCTCCCGCGTGCCCTTGCTCATGGCGCTGATCTTGTCCCCCGGCTGGATCTTCAGATCCGCCAGCATCGAGACCGCCTTTTCCCGGCTGAAATCAGCGTAAAAATCGCAGAACAGCTCCAGCGCCTCGCGCACGCGCAAACCGGCGGGCAGATACGTGCGTTCCGGCAGATACGCCACGCGCGCTTTCGTCTGCGGCCCCGGCGCCTGTCCGCATACGCGAAGGCTTCCGCCCGTGGGCACCAGCAGCCCCGCCGCCAGCTTCATCAGCGTCGTCTTGCCGCTGCCGTTCGGCCCCAGCAGGCCCGTGATGCGCCCGCCGGAAAAAACCGCCGTAAAATTGTCCAGCGCTTTGTTCGGGCCATAGGCCTTTGTCGATGCGCTGCATGTCAATACCGCTTCCATCATTATTCCTCCTGTGCCTTTTGCTGCAAAAGTGCCAGCGTCTGCGCCCGGGTGTATCCCAGCTTTTCCATCATCTGCAAAAATGCGCCGATCTGCTCGGCAGCCAGTTGTTCGCGCAATTGTGCGATCATTGTTTTATCCTCCGTTACGGTGCGGCCTGCCGTGCGCTGTGTATTCAAAAGGCCGCGTGCTTCCAGTTCCTGCAGCGCACGCTGCATGGTGTTTGGGTTTACCGCCGCTCCGGCAGCCATCTCCCGCACGCCGGGCAGCCGTGCGCCCGCCCGGTATTCTCCGGCCACGATGGCAAGCTCCAGCTGTTCGATGAGCTGCAGGTAAACGGGCCGGTCGGCTGTAATGTTCCACTTCATGCGCTCGTCTCCTTGTGTCACTGTATTAACCGCTTAATACAATAATACAATATATTTTTCAAAAGTCAATAGAGGAAAATATAAAATTGGGGCTGGACTTTTCAAAAAAGGTATGCTATAATAATTTTCGCTGTGGAGGCGTAGCTCAGCTGGTTAGAGCGTTCGGTTCACATCCGAGAGGTCGCGGGTTCGAGCCCCTCCGTCTCCACCATATAAAAAGCCGCATTACACTGTCATTTGTTCGGTGTTTGCGGTTTTCTTTTTGCCTTGTTTATGCGCGCCAATATCCTTACGGTGTTATTTACAAAATATGCAAATCAAAATGCAAGCCAAACATAAATTAAAACTCCCTCGGTAGTTGTTACCGGGGGAGTTCTGTTTTATCAACAGATATCAACGCCGACAGACTTTGCCTTTTTATGGGATTTTGGGAAGTGCCAGGAGTTGGACTTTATCCTATATTACATATCCCTTTGCAGCCAGCGCTTCGGTATATTATGCTCCAGTCTGATGATTGTCTTAAAGCCATGAGCGGAAAATACTGCCGACATTTGTTCTCCGGTCTCCTGGGGTACATAAATTGCGCTGCAAATTTGAGTTTCACCCTGTCTCCCGCGATTCATTAAGAATGGGCAGCAGCCTCGTCCTCCCGAACGCGCGCTTTCCGCAGCAGGCAGGCTTCCGCATTCGTTCGCGGCCATAGAAGGAACCGGCTGCATTCCCGATGATACAAAGCTATTGTTTTTCTCAGCACAACCGCTTAATAGCAATGTCAAAAACATCCGCGCACGGATATTCTTCCTCTTTTCTTTCTCCTTGCTGTTTGTCTTTTACCGAACATCCCAGCCAAATTCCATCGCCATCCAAGCATTCTATCTTCTTGCGCCGGAAAATCGCCGGCGCGCCGGGGCTGCTCTGTCAGAACTTCAATTGCATGGGCATCCGGCCTTACGGAATGTGCCTGATGCCCAGCCGATTTCTCCCTTCGTATCCACAGAAACATAGTAGAGCGCCGCTTGCGCCTCCGCCACAGAATCACCGGGAGATATCTCTGACGCCGGACCAATCTCCGGTTTTCGCTCTCCTGTAAGCTCTTTTGTGGTCACCGTTCTGTAAAGCCATGCGTCGGCCCGATATTCTGTACGGATACGGGCATATTCTTCGCCTGCCTTTCCGGCAGCCTCTGTTCTCATAAATGCACCGGTGGTTTTCCATCCAGCGCGCTCAAAATGCAACAAATTATATACGGCCGGTCCATGCGGCCCTCCTTATAGACACTCCATCAAAATCTCGTAGATTTCGTCCCTGCTGAGTTCACGGGGGCCAGCCTTGATAATGTTGCAGGTATCGGCCACCTGCCGCAGTACCTCCGGGGTGATCTCCACCGTGGATTTAAGCCGGCTCAGTTTTGTGGGCAGCCCGCACTCTTTGATGAAGCTCTCCAGTGCCGCCACACCGGCTTCTGCGGTATCCTGGCCAAATACGTCCTTTGCAAGTCTGGCAAATTTCTCCGGCGCATCCTTTACGATATGGCGGTAATAAACGGGATGAATCACTGCCAGTCCCTGGCCGTGGTTGCAGTCGGTATAAGCGCCAAGCTGGTGTTCGATCTGGTGTGTCTGGAAATCTGTCAGGCGGCCGCATTTCAAAATTCCATTCTCCGCCATTGCAGAATCCCACATCAAGTTGCTCCGAGCCTGCCTGTCGTTGATGTTTTTCAGCAAGCGGCGCATATTGACAACGGTATTGCGCATGACCGCCAGCGCCACATCATCGGAAACATTATCCTGGTCGGAATTACCGAAATATGTTTCCATGGCATGGCTTAAAGTGTCAAACGCACCGGAGAGGACCTGCATGGGCGGCACGGACATGGTATACGCCGGGTCCAGGACGGCGAATACGGGAGCGATGCCGAAAATGCCGCCCTTCCACTTCTTTTCTTCATGGGTGATGACGCCGCCCGCGTTCATTTCTGCCCCTGTGCCGGATGCGGTGACAACC
>ERZ857503.1628-NODE-1628-length-12202-cov-2.435910_pt1 | contig 12202 bp, 10 predicted proteins | sample MGYA00519766_ERZ857503 | MGnify/ENA primary metagenome ERZ857503 (study PRJEB31778, sample SAMEA3449345) | human gut metagenome | biome: human gut; feature: human-associated habitat; material: faeces | place: United Kingdom | collected 2010/2012 ...
GGGAAATATTGATGTGCGTGGAAGCAGCAGGGGAGTAAGTCTGCTGCCTGCCGGAAAAAGTTACTTCATCAGACTGCAGACGGCCTCGGCGTAGGCGGCGGGATCATCCACCGGCAGGCCTTCGATCAGCTGAGCCTGTGCGTACAGCAGAGCACTGTACTTCTTGAGCTTGTCGGTGTCACCGGCCTCCTGTGCGGCCTTGAGCACGGCAAACACGGGGTGGTTGACATTCAGTTCCAGAACCTTATCGCTTTTTACGCCTTCGCTGCCGGGCTGCTTGGACAGCACTTTTTCCATCTCAATGGACAGCGGGCCGTCAGCACTCAGGCACACAGGGTGATCCTTCAGGCGGGTAGAGACCTTGACCTCTTTCACCTTGCCGTCCAGTGCGTCCTTCATGGCATCGAACAGGCTCTTGTTCTCAGCGGTAGCGTCCTCGGCGGCCTTCTTCTCTTCCTCGGTCTCAAGGCCCAGATCACCGCTGTTGACGTTCTTGAACTCCACGGTGCCGTCCTTGCCTTCGGCATCCTTGCGGGGATAGGTGCGCAGGATCTGCAGGCAGAACTCATCCACATCCTCGGCCAGCAGCAGGACGTCATAGCCCTTATCCATGACCAGCTCAGCGGCGGGCAGCTTTGCCAGACGGTCGGTAGAATCACCGGCAGCAAAGTAGATATACTTCTGCTCAGCGGGCATCTTGTCTACATACTCCTGCAGAGTGACCATCTTCTGCTCCTTGGCAGACCAGAACAGCAGCAGGTCGCGCAGCAGCTCGGCGTGCATGCCGTAGTCGGAGTAAGCACCGAACTTGATCTGACGGCCGAACTCTTTCCAGAATTCCTCGTACTTCTCGCGGTCATTGGCCAGCATGGCGTGCAGCTCGTTCTTGATCTTCTTTTCCAGAGCGTTGTGGATCAGCTTGAGCTGGTTGTCCTTCTGCAGCATCTCGCGGCTGATGTTCAGGCTCAGATCCTGACTGTCCACAATGCCCTTGACGAAGCTGAAGTAATCGGGCAGCAGGTCGGCGCACTTCTCCATAATGAGCACGCCGGATGCGTACAGGGCCAGACCCTTTTCATAATCCTTGGTGTAGAAGTCGTAGGGACGGTGGCTGGGTACGAACAGCAGGGCATTATAATTTGCAGTGCCCTCGGTGCGGCTGACGATGACGCGGGCGGGGTCGGTATAATCGCCAAACTTTTCCTTATAGAAGTTCGCGTACTCCTCGTCGGTCACTTCGCTCTTCTGCTTTTTCCAGATGGGCACCATGCTGTTCAGAGTTTCCAGCTCGGTGTAAGTCTCCCATTCGGGCTTATAGTCCTCCGGCTTAGGATCGGGTTCCGGCTTCTGGCGCTCGTGCTGGCGCTCCATCTGGATGGGATAGCGCACATAGTCGCTGTACTTCTTCACGATGGCCACGATGCCGTACTCATCGAGGAAGTTGTCGTAGTGGTCCGTCTCAGTATCCGGCTTGATGTGCAGGATGATCTGGGTGCCTGCGGTGTCCTTCTGGGCGGGGGTCATTTCGTAGCCGTCCACACCGGAGGACTCCCACTGCCATGCTTCATCCGAGCCATAAGCCTTGGAAATGACGGTGACTTTATCGGCTACCATGAAGGAAGAGTAGAAGCCGACACCAAACTGGCCGATGATATCGATGTTCTCGTCCTTGTTGTCCTTCTTGAAATCCAGAGAACCGGAGTGAGCAATGGTGCCCAGATTCTGCTCAAGTTCCTCTTTGGTCATGCCGATGCCGTTATCCTCAATGGTCAGGATGCGGTTCTCCTTATCGCGGGTGATGAGGATGCGGAAATCGCCCTTGTTCATGCCCACAGAAGGATCGGTCAGGCTCTTATAATAGAGCTTATCGATGGCATCCGATGCGTTGGAGATCAGCTCGCGCAGGAAAATTTCCTTATTGGTGTAGATGGAGTTGATCATCATATCCATCAGCTTTTTGCTTTCAGCCTGAAATTCTTTCTTAGCCATAATGCAAAACCTCTTTTTATCTGTATTCGGCACCAAGCACTCGGAATAGGATATTACTTTTGAATACTTAGCACTCGTAACTTTCGAGTGCTAATATACACCGACAAAAAGCAAAAATCAAGGGCTTTCATAAAAAGTTTAAAAAATGGTTCGTTTTGTGCTATAATGAACCGCAAAGGATGCTGTAAAAGGAGGAAATATCATGCAGCTGAAACAGCTGGAACTGGCCGGCGGTGGGACACTGACCGTTTATCTGCGTGATTGCTGTGAGCGGATGCCGAATGTGCTTGACCGGCCATTGGTGCTGGTGGTGCCCGGCGGCGGCTATACCCATGTGAGTGCCCGTGAGGGCGACCCGGTGGCGCTGCAGTTTGCGGCGGCGGGGTACCACACCGCTGTGCTGGACTACGCCATCTGCGAAAAGGCAAAGGACTACATGCCGCTGCGCCAGCTGGCCGAGGCTATCGGTCTTGTGCGGCAGCACGCGGCCCAGTGGCATATCCTGCCGGAAAAAATTGCCGTGTGCGGCTTTTCAGCGGGCGGCCACCTGGCCCTTTCCGGTGCTGTGCTGGACATTCCCGGCGAAGCGGCCCAGCCCCGGCCCAATGCGGTCATTCTGGGCTATCCGGTGGTCACGGCAGGGCAGTATGCCCACCGCGGCAGCTTTGTGCAGCTGGCGGGCAGCGCCGACCCGGCGGCACAGCAGGTGTTCGGGCTGGAGGATAAGATCACGCCGCAGATGCCGCCGGTGTTCGTATGGACCACCATGGAGGATGCCACCGTTCCGGTGGAGAACACCCTGATGCTGGTGAACGCTCTGCACCGGGCGGGCGTGCCCTGCGAGGCGCATCTGTTTGAAAAGGGGGTGCACGGTACCAGCATCAGCACGGCAGAGGTGGACCAGCCCAGCCGCCACCGGCATCACTGGGTGGAACTGGCAGTGGAATGGCTGGAAGACACTTTTGCCTTTTCCGTCTGTTAAGTCTGGATATATTTGAACGAACCTACAAAAAATTCACAATTAAACTGTTGACTTGCATAAGCCTTTGACGTATACTGGTCAGCAGGGACAAACTAAAGGAAGAAGGAAATACCTATGGTTATGGACCCGACCCTGCCGCGCATCTCTGTGCGCGACCTGATGATGCAGGCTTTTCTCACCGGATGGGAGCTTTCGGACAAGACAGTTTCGCAGGACGAATACCTGCAAAGCTCCATTCAGGTGATCGAAATGCTGCAGGTGGAACCGGAAAACCTTTATGCCGAAGAAGGCCTTGGCCTGCCGGACGGCGAAGAAGTGGATCATCTGGACGACTGGCTGCGTGCCGACGGCCAGTGGCTGTACTACGGTGTAGAGGAAGAAAATTTCTTCCTGATCCAGTGGTACCCAGACGAAGCCGCCGCAAAGGCAAAACTGGCCCAGCTGGAAGAACTGGGCGACGGCAAGCAGTATCTGGTAGATTTTTCCCTCAAGCGGGAGAACCCTTCCAGTGCAGAGAACTTCGGCAATTCCAATCCGGTCCAGCTCCGCTCCTGAAAACATCACCTTAAAGCGAAAGGAAATTTTGCAGCATGCAGCTTTCTGAGATCGAGCGCGAACAGCTTTATGCCATCGTTGAAAAATACGATCATCACCCGGATGTGCAGCGGATGCGGGAGTACATCCAGCACGGCTCTGTCACCACCTACCAGCATTGCAAGAATGTGGCGCTGGTGAGCTTCTGGCTCAACCGCCGTCTGCATCTGCACGCTGACGAGACCTCGCTGGCAGTGGGTGCCCTGCTGCATGATTTTTATCTGTACGACTGGCACACCACCGGTACCTTTCACGGCCTGCGCCGCCTGTTTGAGATGCACGGCTTCTCCCATCCGGGTTATGCCTGCGTCAATGCAAAGCGGGTGTTCAGCATTACCAGAAAGGAACAGAGCATCATTGCAAGCCACATGTGGCCGCTGACCTTCCGTCATGTGCCCACCTGCTGCGAAGCAGTCATCGTCTGTCTGGCCGATAAGTACTGCGCCGTGGTGGAAAGCATGTTCCAGCGTTCCCGCGCCGGTGCCGTGGTGGACGGCAGCGTGGACATCGACGGCGAAGAGTGGTAAGCCTGTTTTTACCTTTATCATTTTATCAATGGACAAAAAAGAACTCCGCAGCCTCAGGGCGCGGAGTTCTTTTGCATCTTACAGCTTTTTATAGCCTTCCGGTTCATTGGCGGCAGCGCGGTATTCCATTAAGAATGTGTCCAGCCAGCGGCCGTGACAGTCGCGGGCAATGCGTTCCCGGCGGCCCACTAAGCGAAAGCCGCATTTTGTGTGCAGGGCGCGGCTGGCAGCGTTGTCCTGCAGCACGGTGGACTGCAGTGTCCAGTAGCCGGCCTTTTCTGCCTGATGGCACAGCTCGGTCAGCAGGTGATAGCCAAGGCCATGGCCTCGGAACTGCTCACCCACGTAAATACTCACCTCGGCAACGCCGCGGTAGCACCAGCGCGGGTCCACCCGGCGCAACGCCGTCCACCCGGCGATCACGCCGTCGGCCAGCAGTACCAGTCGGCATTCTTTTGCGTGGGAAGCATCCCACGCAGAATACGGCGGACAGGTGGTCTGAAAAGTGGCATGTTCTGTAGCAATGCCCTCCAAATAAATTCTGGAAACAGCGCTCCAGTCTTCCGGCTCCATGGGCCGGATCTCGATTTTGCTCATATTTCGATCCCGGCGGAAAGTGCATAGCTTTCCGCGCCCTCAACTCTCAAAAATATCCGGCTCCAGTATAGCAGAATTTGCGGTGCGGTACAAGCGCCGTACTGCACAGAAATTTCTTTGACAAGCGGAAGGTTTGTGATACAATAAATCATAACAAAGAAAAGCACGGCAGGATACGCCGCTGCAGAATGGAGGATGTCCCAAAATGAAGTGGATCAGAACGATGGTGTGCGCGCTGGGAATGCTGGCGTGCGTATCGCTTTCGGCATTTGCTGCAGAGTACGGCGAGCCGAACATCACAACAGAGACGACCATGAAAGAGCTGCGGGAGAACCCCAGCATCAAAGGCTCCGGCTACTATACCTACTGCAACGAATGGATCGAGGGCAGCACGCAGTACGATGATACGCCCATTGAGGGCTATGTAAGCTACGCGGCTGCCGAGGATGCCGCCGAAGGCATGAACCTTGTGATCGAAAACTACAACAGGGGCGTACAGATCACATGGCAGGTGTATACCCCGGAAGAAATTGCGGAAAATCCTTCTCTGGGCATGGTGCAGTTGTATTATTTCCCGGCTAAAACAGCCAACGCAAAGTACGCCATCGTGGTGCCCGGCAACGGCGGCAACACCACCGCAGAGCTGAACGAGGGTGCATCCATTGCCAACCAGCTGCACGAGCTGGGCTATGCGGCCTTTGTGCTGCGGTACCGCTCTTTCCTGAATGCATCCGACAATGCGCCACTGTACGATATTGCCAATGCCGTAAAGTACCTGACCGAAAATGCAGATCAGTTTGGCGTTCAGCGCGAAAACTATGCGCTGATGGGCTTTTCTTCCGGCGGACACATCGTGGGCCTGATCGGCTCAGACAACGAAAAGTTCGGCTATAAGGCATTTGGCCTCCCACAGCCTGCAGCGCTGCTGCTGGGTTACCCCATCAACGATTTCTTTGAGGTGAAGCCGCTGTATCAGCTGGCCATTGACCCGCTGGTGCTTGGCTGGCGTTACTACTGGACCGATATTTCGGATGTGGTGAACGAAAACTTTACCCCTACCTATTTCTTCTACGGCAAAAATGATCTTTATATGCAGCGCATGTGCTACTCCCAGCAGGGGCCGCTGCTGGAGCGCAAGCTCCGGGAGAGCGGGGCTGTTTATGAGTGCCATGTGTACGAGGACGCCCCCCACGCCATTGGCCCGGGCCGCCACACCGATGCGGACGGCTGGATCCGGCAGGCAACGGCATTCTGGGAAAAACAGTGCAAATAAAGAGATAAACGGGGGATTGCTGTGAGAAATCGATTGCGCACGGTGATGTTTGGTATTGGCCTGATGATCCTGCTGGCACAGCCGGCGTTTGCGGAGGAGCTTGGTCAGGCCAACATCACACCGCGCACCAAAATGGCAGAGATCCGCTCCAACCCCAGCGTTGTGGGTGCGGGCATCTACACCTACTCGCTGGATCAGGACCGTGTGCTGGACCGGATGTACTGGGACGCGCAGCCGCTGAGCCGCCTTTCCAATCACTGGACGGCACAGGATGCGGCGGATGGACTGAACTATCTGATCCGCACCTATAACGCTGGGCAGCGGGTGACCTTCCCGCTTTATACGGCGGAGGAGATCGCGCAGGATACCAGCCGGGACGGTGTGGAACTGTATTATCTGCCGGCAGAAGGGGCGCAGGCGAACCAGAAATATGCGCTGGTGATCGGCGGTAATGCGATTGTGGTCAGTGCGGAGATCCGCGAGGGCATTTCCACTGCATGGAACCTGCACGAAATGGGCTATCCGGTGTTCGTGCTGCGCTACCGCATCGGCATGAAGGCTTCCAACAATGCGCCGCTGCAGGATGTGGTCCGCGCGGTGCAATACATCACGGAACATGCAGGACAGTTTGGCGTGCAGGCGGAGGATTATGCCATTGTAAGTTATTCCTCAGGCGGGCAGATCGCCGGACTGTTCGGCACCGACGCGGTGGGCTACAAAAATTACGGCCTGCCAAAGCCCGGTGCCATGCTGCTGGGCTACCCGGTAAACACCTTCCTGGAGTTCAAACCGGTCTATAATATCCTGCTGGACCCCGGCGTGTGCAAGCAGCGGTATTATAAAATGACATTGTCTGATTACATCACACCGGATTATCCGCCTACCTATCACTGGTACGGCAAAAACGACATGACCCTTATGACCATGTGCTGGTCGGCGCAGGGGCCTGTGCTGGAAAAGGCACTGGCCCGCAACCATGTGACGCATATCTACCATGTGTATGATGATGCTCCCCATGCAGTGGCCGCAGGCAAGGGCACCGATGCGGAGGGCTGGCTGGATGAAGCCGCTGCCTTCTGGGAGGAACAGGTCGGATGAAAAGGAGATGTTGAGTTGAAACACAGGATATGCACCGCAGCAGCCTGTATCTGTCTTCTGCTGATGATGGCGCTGCCCGCATTTGCAGCAGAGTATGGCGAGCCGGATATCACGCCGCAGACCACCATGGGCGAGATCCGCTCGAACCCCAGCATCCTTGGTGCAGGCGTTTGGACCTATTCCAAGGAGCAGAACCTGCCCGGCACCGAGGACTGGTGCAATGACCAGACGCTGGAAAAATATGTGAGCAGCCATGTGGCACAGGATTGTGCCGATGGTCTGAACCTGCTCATCCGCAATTACAATGCGGGCGTGCAGATCACCTATAAGCTCTACTCGGAGCAGGAGATCGCCGAGGACAGCTCCCGCAACAATGCGGAGTTCTATTACTACCCGGCCAGCACGCCGGATGCAAAGTATGCGCTGGTGCTCTCCGGCAACATCTTCAACCGCACGGCAGAGTTAAAGGAGTGCATCTCCACAGCTTACCAGCTGCACCAGAAAGGCTATGCGGTGTTCGTGATGCGCTACCGCGCCTACCCGGATAACGACAACAACGGCCCCATGGAGGACATTGCACGGGCGGTGAAGTACATCACCGGCCACGCACAGCAGTTCGGTGTGCAGACGGAAAGCTACGCCCTGATCGGCTATTCTTCCGGCGGACATCTGGCGGGCCTGTTTGCATCGGACGCTCTGGGCTATAAAAACTATGGCCTGCCCAAGCCCGGCGCAGTGATCCTGGCGTATCCCATCGTGCAGTTTTCCGAGATCACACCGATCTACCGTGTGGGCATCGACCCCTTTGTGTGCGGCCGGTTCTACTATGAATACAGCCTTGCCGACCTGATCACAGAGGACTATCCGCCGGTGTACTTCTGGTATGGCAGGGATGACCTGACCTTGAACCTGCTGTGCTGGCCGCTGCAGGGGCCGGCCCTCAGCAAGGCACTGGCCGCGCATGGCGTACCTTACAAAGAAGTGGTATATGACCACGCAGCCCATGGCATCGGCCTTGGCCGCGGCACGGCTGCAGATGGCTGGCTGGACGAAGCCGCTGCCTTCTGGGAAGAACAGACAAAATAATATAAGGTGCGCAGATCCGGGCTTTGCAGCTGCACAGCCCGGATTTTGCAATAGGAGACATTATGGAATTTTTAGCGTTTCTTTACACGGTGCTTCTGGTGGCCATCTGCCTGATGATGGCACTGCTGCTGTACCGCTCGGCAAAGCCGACGGCCAGCCGGGACGATACGGAACTGAAGGAATGGCTGCGCCAGCAGCTGGATGCGCAGAACCGTCAGATGGAAGCGAAGCTGGCAGAGATGGCGCAGCAGAACCTTGCCGCTATGGGCCACATCAGTGAAACGCTGCAGGCCTCGGTGCAGAGCATGAGCACCGCCCTTGCCGCAGGGCAGGGCACCCAGCAGCAGAACATGGAGCAGCGCCTGCAGGGGCTGGAAGCCTCCAACGCCCGCAAGCTGGAAGAGATGCGCCGCACCCTTGCCGAGGGCATGACTGCCCTGCAGGCCCAGAACGCCCAGAAGCTGGACGAGATCCGCCATACGGTGGACGAACAGCTGCAGGATGCATTGCAGAAGCGGGTGACCGAAAGCTTCAAGGCGGTGAACGACCAGCTGGAACAGGTGTACAAGGGTCTTGGCGAAATGCAGAACCTTGCCGCTGATGTGGGCGGGCTGAAACAGGTGCTTTCCGGTGTGAAGACCCGCGGTATTCTGGGTGAGATCCAGCTGGGAGCCATTCTGGAAGAGATCCTTGCCCCGGAACAGTACGACACCAACGTGGCCACCATTCCGGGCAGCACCCAGCGGGTGGAGTACGCCATCCGGATGCCCGGCGCGGACGGCGGCACGGTGTGGCTGCCCATCGACTCCAAGTTCCCCGGCGACACCTATGCCCATTTACAGGATGCGCAGGCATCCGGCGACGCACAGGCCGTGGAGAACGCCCGCCACGCACTGGAGCTGGTGCTGCGGGCCGAGGCCAAGGACATCCGGGAAAAATATGTGGAGCCGCCCTACACCACGGCGTTCGGCATCCTGTTCCTGCCCTTCGAGGGTTTGTATGCCGAGGTGGTGAACGCGGGCCTGCTGGAAGTGCTGCAGCGGGACTATCAGGTGAACATTGCAGGCCCCAGCACCATGGCAGCGCTGCTCAACAGCCTGCAGATGGGCTTCAAGACCCTTGCCATCCAGAAGCGCTCCGGTGAGGTATGGCAGCTGCTGGGTGCGGTGAAGACCGAATTTGACAAGTTCGGGCAGGGACTTTCCAAGATGCAGCAGCGCCTGCGCCAGACCGACGAAGAGCTGGATAATCTCATTGGCGTGCGCAGCCGTGCCATCAGCCGCAAGCTGCGCGCGGTGCAGACCATGGACGAAAGCGCTGCTGCCGCTCTGCTGGAACTGGATGCTGAGCCGGGCAAACCGGTGGCGGCACGTCTGCCGGAGAATGGGGAAGAGCTCTGATGTGCAGAATATTCCCACGTTATCCCTTGCGATTTTTCTGACGATGTGGTATGATAGGAACTGTTCTCAGAAACAACCGCCGCAGAAACGCGGCACTGCATAAAAATATAAATAAGGAGACCGAGCATTATGAGCGTAAACAAGATCAGTGAAGCCATTTTGGGCGTTGGCGTGGATGATACCACCATCGACCTGTTCGAGAGCCAGTATCCGGTGCCCACCGGCGTGAGCTATAATTCCTATGTCATTCTGGACGAAAAGACCGCCGTTCTGGACACGGTGGATGCCCGCGCTACCGAGCCGTGGCTGGAAAACCTGACCGAAGCTCTGGCAGGCCGTAAGCCGGATTATCTGGTAGTCTCCCACATGGAGCCGGACCACGGTGCCAACATTGCAAAGCTGGCGGCGCTCTACCCTGAGATGCAGGTGGTGGGCAACGCCAAGACTTTCCTGTATATGGATCAGTTCTTTGGTGCTGATGCTGTGGCAAAGGAGCGCCGTGTGGTGGTGAAGGACGGCGAGAGCCTTTCTCTCGGTGCACATACCCTGACCTTTGTGTTTGCCCCCATGGTGCACTGGCCGGAGGTCATGGTCAGCTATGAATCCACCGAAAAGGTGCTGTTCTCCGCGGATGGCTTCGGTCGCTTTGGCGCTGTGGCAAAGTTTGACGAAAAGGCCGACTGGGCCAGCGAAGCCCGCCGCTACTACCTGAACATCGTGGGGAAATACGGCCCGCAGGTGCAGGCGCTGCTGAAAAAGGCCGCGGCTCTGGACATCCAGACCATTTGCCCGCTGCACGGCCCGGTGCTGACCGGAGATCTGGGCAAGTACCTGAACTACTACGACATCTGGTCCAGCTACAAGCCCGAGGAGCCGGAAAAGATCCTTGTGGCAAGTGCTTCCATCCACGGCCACACCCGTGCAGCAGCCCACCTCATGGCAGAAAAGCTGCGAGCAAAGGGCGCAAAGGTCGTGGAGATGGACCTGACCCGCACCGATGTGTCCTATGCCGTCACCGAAGCCTTCCGCTGCGGAAAGATCGTGCTGGCCTGCGCCACCTACGACGGCTTCCTCTTCCCGCCGATGGAAAATCTGCTGACCCACCTCAAGACCAAGAACTTCCAGAACCGCACGGTGGGTCTGATGGAGAATGGCACATGGGCACCCATGGCCGCAAAGCTCATGCGCGCCGAGCTGGAAAGCATGAAGAACATCGCCGTGTGTGATACTGTGGTCACCATCCGCAGTGCCGCCAATGCTGCTGCCGAAGCGCAGATGGATGCACTGGCTGCAGAAATCGTGGCAAAATAAAGCATCCTGATACAGAGATCCTCTGCCGACTGCCCGGCAGGGGATTTTTTTATTGAACCATGTGGAAGAGTTTGATATACTGAAAAGCAGAAGTTTATGGATGGAGAGGAATATCATGTTTGTAAAAATAAAAGCAGATATCAGACACTGGCTGCGGGAGTTGGATAAGAAATATTTCTGTGTGATGCTGGGTTTTGCGGTGATGGTCTATTTTCCGCTGATCAGCTTGAAGCTGACGAACACAGTGGATGGTCTGTGGACAACGGCTGAGTACATGGCGGGAGCATGGGAGCTTTCCAACGGACGATGGCTTTGGCTGGTGACCAGTTTTCTGCGTTTCAGTCTGCAGCTAGAACCCATCAATGCGGTGGTGTGCTTGGTGCTGGTTTCTCTTGGAGTCACCAGGCTTCATATGCTCTTCAAACCGGCATGGATGAGAACATCCTGCATTGACTGGCTCGCAGGTTTATGCTATGTTTCCAATGTTGTGGTCGGGTGCTATCTTTCGTTTCACTTCATTGCACCGGAGTACGGATTTTCGTTTTTCTTTGCAATGCTGGCTACAGAGCACGTGATCCGGGGAAAATCAGCCGTAAGCAGCATTGTGCCGGCAGCGGTGCTTTTGGCACTGAGCCTTGGCCTGTACCAGACGAACCTTGCCTGTTTCTGTCTGGTGCTGCTGGCCTATTTTCTCCTACTACTTTTCCAGAATGGAGAAAAACAAAAGATTCGGGAATATATTTGCAAAAGCCTGGCAAGTGCTGCATCCGGCGCAGTGCTGTATCTGCTGATCTTAAAGATTACACTGTGGGCGACGGGAACGGCGATGGCCGATTACCAGGGTGGTGCAGATATTTCAGTGTCTGGAATTCTGAAAAATCTTCCTTCCAGCGTTGCAAAGTGCTATGAGCTTTTTTATCGGTATTTCTTTGGCACCCTTGTAAAACACAATATGCTGCAGGAAACTGCAGTTGTATTTGTTTTGATTTTTTGTGTGGTGGGTGCCGCGCTTGCGTGCAGACTGGTTCGGCTCATACGCCGGAAGGATTGGGAAAACACTTTCTATGGCACAGCAGCGCTGCTGGTGCTGCCCATGATGTGCACGGTATTTATGGTGGCAACCTCGCAGGCGTCGTTTTATATTCCCATGTCCGGAGGTCTGGCCTTGTTCCTGCCGGTCTGTTTCTGGCTATTGGACAGCAGCCGGGAGGGAGAAACAGCCTGTGATGCGTTCCGCAAATGCTGGAATAAAGCAGAAAAAGCACTGATCCTGCTTACGGCGGCTGCTGTCGTTTACGGGAGCGTATTCATGTCGGCTATCGATCAGCAGGCGATGTATGAGGGA
>ERZ857503.1633-NODE-1633-length-12177-cov-2.862894_pt1 | contig 12177 bp, 10 predicted proteins | sample MGYA00519766_ERZ857503 | MGnify/ENA primary metagenome ERZ857503 (study PRJEB31778, sample SAMEA3449345) | human gut metagenome | biome: human gut; feature: human-associated habitat; material: faeces | place: United Kingdom | collected 2010/2012 ...
ATACCGGGTATCCGGTATCGGGGGGATCTGTCATTCTGAGGCTTTACGGAGGAAGCGCTCAGAGGTTACTTTTTGGGGAACGCCTTGTTCCAGATCTCAATGGTCTTGAACTTGGGCATCCAGCCGTCCGATTCAAACTTGCCTTCCCGTGCATCCAGCAGACCCTGCTCCACGCACCACTGAGCGGCCTTGGCCTGCTCGGCATCGGTGATGTCTGCAAAGGCGGGCTGTGCGGCGGGTTCGGGCTTGCCCTTCTCAGTCCAGATGAGCAGTGCCAGCTGGCCGCGGTTTGCGGGGATGGCCGCGCCCTCAGGCAGCAGGTCGTTCAGAATCACGCGGGTGGCGATCTCATAGCCGCCCCAGATGGCTGCACCGCCCAGTGCTGCACCGGCCACGATCGCACCAGCTGCGCCGGAGCCGTCGTCCACGGGGTCAACGTCGAAATCGGGGTCCAACGAAGCATCCGGGTCAGTACTGGGGTTGAGCGCGTCGCTCTTCCAGTGAGCCACGAGCTTCACTTCACTCTTCGGTACTTTAAACTCGATGGTCTGGCTCTCGATGTTCTCGGCCTTGAGGTCTGCCGGGGTCACGATCTCCCAGTAGTCGAACACCATACCGGGGAAGGTTGCTTCGTCGATTTCTGCGGTGATGTTTGCCATCTCACCGACATCTGCCCATTCGGTCACAGACTCTTCGCCGGTGTCCTCACTGAACTTGGCCGGGACGCTGAACACGGTGACCATTGCCTTGTAGTGGGCGGTCAGCTCCACAGGCTCGTTCACCATTTCAAAGGTTGCTTCGCCGGTTGCTTCGTCCACAGTGGTCAGCGTAACATTCTCGGAATCCACCGTCCAGTGGTCGAACTTCAGGCCGGGGATCTCATCCGCCTTGACGGTAACGGTCTGGCCGACCTTTGCGATGCCGCCCTCTTCGCCTTCCACATAAGTGGTGCCGTCATGGACGGTGATCTCACGCAGGTGCAGGAACTTTGCTTCCACTTTCACAGCCTCGTCCGGCATGGTGAAGCAGGTGCGCTCTGCCTTGCGGTTAGCAATTTCCAGATCTTCCGGGGCACTCAACCAGCGGTTGAACTCGAACTCATCCGGGTTGCGCTGTTCGCGGTCGATCTCAATCCAGATCTCGGTGCCTTCCACTGCGCTGGAAATGGGGTTGCCCTCTGCGTCCGTGGCCGTGCCCTTGGACACTTCGATGCTGTGGTACTGCTTATACTTTGCCTCGATGGTCACATCATGATCGGGCATGGTGAACTTTCCGTCCTCGGTCAGCTTCACGCCGTCGGAGGCTTCCCAGCCGTCGAACTCATAGCCTTCACGGCGCTCTGCCGTGACGGTGATCTCAGTGCCCTTGATAGCACTTGCCGGGTCTGCGGTGCAGAATGTGGTATGGATGCTGTGGATGGTGTTGTACACAGCCTTCAGCGAGATGGACTCGGCCGGCATGGTAAAGGTGGTTTCGGCCTTGTCTGCATCTTCCAGCGTCACATTGCCGGAGACGATTTCCCAATGGTCGAAGACCTTGCCGTCAAGATCGTCTGCCTTGATGGCGACTTCGGTGTCCTTCTTCGCAGTGGTGATCTCCTCACCGCCTGCATAGGCCTTGCCGTTTTCCAGAGTGATGGACTGCATTGCCTTATATCTTGCAGTCAGCACGACCATGCTGTCGGGCATGACAAAGGTGGTCTCTTCCGCGTTCTTGTTAGCCACAGCAACATCGCCGTAGCTCACTTCCCAGCGGTCGAACACATAGCCCTCGCGGCTCTCTGCCTTGATCTTAACAGTGTCGCCGATGACAGCTTCTTCAACATTGGCAGTGCCGTTGTTCACGGTGATGGCATGCAGATCGTTGTATTCGGCCGTGATTTCCACAGCGGTCTCCGGCATGATGAACTTCGTCTCAGATGCGCGCTGATCATCCAGGATCACGTTTCCAGACACGATCTTCCAGTGGTCAAAGAGCTTGCCTTCGATCTTGTCGGCCTTGATGACAACAGGTTTACCCTTCAGGGCTGCATCGGTCACATCATCTTCCACATAAGCCTTGCCGCTGTTCACCGTGATGCCCAGCAGCTTCTTATACTTTGCGACGGCGGTCACAGGCTTATCCGGCATGACAAAGGTGGTCTCTTCCTCATTCTTTTTAGCCACAGCAACATCGCCGTTGTTCACTTCCCAGCGGTCGAACACATAGCCCGGGCGGCTCTCTGCCATGATCTTAACGGTCTCGCCCTCAATGGCGGTGTCCTTGTCTGCAGTGCTGAACTTCACGTCGATCTTGTGCAGAGTCTTGAACACAGCCTTCAGGGTCACTTCCCCTCTGGGCATCGTAAACTCAAGGGGCACGTTCTTCAGCTGCTCCTCCGTCAGGCCGTCCACACCGGTCACTTCCCAGTGGCTGAACTTCTGGCCTGCGGGGGCAGAGTCTGCCGTTGCAACGATGGCATCGCCCCTTTTGGCTGTCGCTGCGGTGCCGCCATTGACGGTAAAGGAGCCGCCTTCAATGGAGATGCCGTGGAGTTCCTTGTAAACGGCCTTCACCTTCACGTTCGTGTTCTTCACGGTAACAGTCGCAGTCTTGTTCTTTTCGTCTTCCAGCTCCGCTTCGCCCTCGAGAATCACCCAGTGGTCGAACACGTAGCCCGGGCGGTCGTCCGCAGTAACGGTAACTTTCGTGCCCTCTTTTGCCGAGGTGATATCTGCCGTACCATTTACCACTTCAATTGCATGGAGCTTTGCATAATGCGGGTTCAAGGTAACATTGCTTTCCGGCATCTTGAAGGTGATCCAGTTCTTGTTGACCTGCTTGCCCAGATCAATGCCGGTCGCTTCCCAATTTTCAAACTCCCAGCCGTCCTTGTTCGGTGCCCAAGCTTTGATCGTCTGCCCCGGACGTGCCTTTCCAGCTTCCGTGTCATCCACCTTGATGATAACAGCAGTATCGTTGGAGTTGATGGTGTAGTACATTTTCGGCGTAATGTACACAGCATTTGCTTTTGCGTCGATGGGCTTACCACTCGGGTCGACAGGCGTGCCGTCCACCGTATCAGAGTAGACGTACTTGCCGCCGGAATAGACGATGCTGCTTGCCATGCCGCCCGTGCCATGGTTCTGGATGACGACAGTGGCAGGGCACGCGATCGTAACATCGCCCCTCACGATGTGGTAACCATACGACTCACCCGAGATTGCTACCGTGGAGGCCTGTTTCACCGTCACATCGCCGGCCACGGTGGGGCTTTCTTCAGAAGTAATTTCCACCTTGCCGTCACAGCTGATCTCAACATCGCCGAGGACGGCAACATAGGATTGGGCCGTGACCTTGACGTCCTGTGCATTTGTGACCGTCAGTTTGCCGCTTACAGCTGCTTCACCTGAAGTGCTATTGCACAGTTCAATGTTCACACCCGGGGCATCAATGGTCAGGTCACCCTTGATCCTTCCATTGGACTTCAGGGTATTGGTGACACCGTCGTAGCTCAACTTCCCTGTATTTTCACTGCCCAGGATGCTGCTTATGTTCGCTTCAGTGACCGGCTTTCCATTGACTTTGATGGTCGTCGGAAAACTGTTCTCCTCGCTGAGCAGACTTGAGCTGCGGTAGGAGCCGGTGCTCAACTGCATCAGCGCATCGGTGCTCTCGGCCAGAGCGGGTGCCGACAGGGTGAACATCATGCATCCGGCCAGCGCCGCCGATACTGCACGCCGGATAAGTTTGCCTTGTTTCATGGTATAACCTCCTTTTTTCCCCCCTCGCATTTTTTCGGGGGGGGGGTATATATTACAGTATCTTGATTATACCACACTTTACCGGATTTTGGAAGCAAACCTGCGTGAATCGCCCTAAAAGCAGCGTGAAAAGCATGATTTGTGCCGGTTCTGTTGCAGTTGCCCGGCCCGCAAGGCACAGCAAAGCCCCCGGCAGGTTTGCGCCTGCCGGGGGCTTTACTGTGTTATGAAAGATCAATCCTTCTTCTCTGCTGTGCGGGCAAAGAAGTTGGCGAGGATCGCACCGGAAATGTTATGCCACACGGAGAACACAGCGCCGGGAATGGTAGCCAGCGGATACTGTGCAAAGTGTGCGGCGGCCAGACTGGTTGCAAGGCCGGAGTTCTGCATACCCACCTCGATGGAGATCGCGCGGCACTTGGTGGAGTCCAGCTTGAGCAGCTTGCCCACGCCAAAGCCGGTGAGGTAGCCCAGCACATTGTGCAGGATGACCACCACAAGGATCAGCAGACCGCTGGTCATGATCTTGGCGCTGTTGGCGGAGACCACGGCGCAGATGATCAGCACGATGGCGGTAGTGGAGACCAGAGGCAGCACGCGGACGGCTTCCTCGGTGAACTTATGGAAGAAGTGATTGACCACAAAGCCCAGTGCGATGGGCACCAGCACCACCTTGACGATGGACATGAACATGCTCATGGGGTTCACGTCAACACGCTGGCCAGCGTACAGCAGGGTGAGCAGCGGGGTGAGGAGAGGAGCCAGCACGGTGGAAACAGCGGTCATGCCAACGGACAGTGCAACGTCGCCCTTGGAAAGGTAGGTCATCACGTTGGAAGAGGTGCCGCCGGGGCAGGTGCCAACCAGGATCACGCCAATGGCCAGCTCGGTGGGCAGGTGGAACACCTGCGTGAGCGCCCATGCCAGAAACGGCATGAGGGTAAACTGTGCAACGCAGCCCACGATCACATCCTTCGGGCGGCTGAACACCACCTTGAAGTCCTCCGGCTTCAGGGTAAGGCCCATGCCGAACATCACGATGCCCAGCAGGTTATTGACCCACGCCGTCTTTACCACGCTGAACGGGCCGGGGAAGAACAGGGCACCCGCGGCCACCACAATAACGATGGCGGCCATGTACTTGCCCACAAAGTCGCTTACTTTTTCCAGTGTTTTCATAATTGTTTCTCCTTTTCCTTCTGACATGCTTTGGGACAAAAGCATCCGCAAAACAAAACGCCCTTGTCCCCTACGGTCTGTAAGAGACAAAGGCGTGTAAAATCCTCTGCGGTACCACTCTTATTGCCAGCACAACGCTGACCACTCAGTGCACGTCCAACAACGCGCGGCCCGTGATAACGGGGGCCTGCCGTTCCTGCTTACTGGGGCGCACACCGTCCATTCAGCCGGAAAGCTCGGAGAGGATCTTCCCACGGATGCCCTGCACTGCCTTGCACCAACCAGCAGCTCTCTGCAGCATTCCTTCCGGGTACTTTTTCTCGTCATAGCCGTAATATTCTTGGTGACATGGAGTATACTCCCCTGCAAAGGCAAAGTCAATAGAATGAGGCCTTCTGATTTTTCATGCAGTTCATTTCAGGAGTGAAAGTGGTTCACGCAGCAGACAAAGCAGAACGGCATCGGCACCGACTGCTCCGGCAGGATGACGCGAAGCCATGGTCTAAAGAGTCGGCGGCGATGCCATCACACAACAAAAGACCGCTCATCTTTTCGTGTGAGCGGTCTTGCTGTTTCTGCGGTTTATTCGCCTTTGGCTTTTGTAAGCAGCATGTGCACGTATTCCGCGCAGGCATCCCAGTCGCGGGCGGCGGCCTTGTCCTTCGGCATCAGGCTGCTGGCAAAGCCCACGCCAAGGCAGCCCGCCTTGCGGAACTCCGGGATGTTCTCCGGCGTTACGCCGCCAATGGCAACATAGTTTGTGTCGTCCTGGAATCCGACAATCTGGGGCAGGAGAAAAACGACCTCTGAGCCGCTTTTTCCTGTCTGATACGCAAAAAAGATCCCGTTCACCCAGAAGTGGACGGGATCTTTTATTGCTTATGGGGCTTTCCTGCAGCCGATCAGGCTTTGACGAAGGCAGCTGCTTACTTTGCAGCCAGGTATTTGCCCAGTTCGCGGCCCAGCGTCAGGCACATACCAATGCTCACACCGGGGATTGGGGTGATATACTCGGGACCAAAGCGCATACCGCAGGTGTTGCCGGAGGCGTACAGGCCCTCGATGGGCTGATAATCCTCGTTCAGCACCTGCTGGTCATTGGTGGTCACAAAGCCGCCGGTGGTCACCAGTGCAAAGCCCAGACTCGGGGTGGTGACATGGGCGTAAAAGGGAGCCTTTGCAACTGCATTCAGGAAGTGCGGGTCCTTGGCAAAGTCGCTGTCGTAGCCCTCGGCGCAAACCTTATTGTACTGCTCCACAGTAGCGGAAAGGGCTGCAGGCTCCACACCGATGTACTCAGCCAGCTGTTCGATGGTGTCGGCGCAGTACCAGCCGTTGTCGCCCTCGGCACCAGCAGCCTTTGCGGCCTCAAAGTTGCCCTTCATGGCTTCCACCACAGCGGGCATGTCGTACTCGAATGCCTGATGGCCGGGGAAGCCGCGCAGGATCTGGGTCTCATAGGTGCTGTCGTAGATGGAGGTGATATTGCCGCGCTTTGCACGTGCCATGAAGAAGCCGTTGATCTCCGGGCCGGCAAAGGCTTCGTTCTGGAAGCGCTGGCCATTCTCGTCCACCCACAGGGGGCCGGGCAGATAGTCGGGCACGGCCATGGAGTCGAAGTTCATGGTGGAGATGTCGCCCTCCAGACGGCCGCCTGCCCACACACCCATCTGGATGGTGGAGCCGTCGCGGCCAAAGGGAGCAAAGAAGTCCTCATCCTTGGTGAACAGACGCTTGATGTCCGGCAGCAGATCGTCCATCATTTCCTTGTTGCCGCCAAAGCCGCCGCCTGCCAGCACAACGCCATTCTTAGCATTGATCTTGAGGTAATTGCCGTCGCCGTCCCGTGCGATCACGCCGGTGACCTTTGCACCGTCCATTACCAGCTGCACACCCTTGGTGCCAAACAGAGCGGTGGCATTGTCAGAGAAATTCTCCTCCACATAATTGTAGTTGTCCCAGCTCAGGTCCTTCAGCTCCAGCTGACCGGCGGTGTTGTTGTTCTTCTCGCCGCTGGCGGGGTTCTCCCAGTAGTTCTCCCACCATTCCAGCGTGCCGGTGTAGTAGTGCATGCCGTTGTTCAGCTGGTGCACGGTGTACTCGTTATCCGGCCAGAACTGGATGCGGGTCTTGGCCAGCGTGTCCGGGTTGATCTTGTCCAGCCACCAGTCCACCGTGCTGCCGCTGTTCTTGGCAAACTTCATCACCAGTGCGGTGTTTGCCTTGCCGTGGGTCTGCATCATCCAGTTGTTCACAAACTCCACTTCGTCCACCTTGGGCACACCGTGGCTCAGCAGGTAGTCCGAGTTGATGTGGCCGATATCGTGGCCGACCGTCCACCAGCTCTCGCGGGGCATGGCTTCCAGCACCAGAACGTTCTTGCCCTCTTCGGCCAGCTCACGGTAGCAGCTCAGGCCGGCATAGCCCATACCGATGATGGCAACGTCAACATCATAGGTCTTGGTGATCTCACTGTCCGGGATGGCTTCCGGGGCGGTGCGCCAGCTGGAAGCCTGCTCAGAAGCTTCCGGGGCAGACACTGCAGTGCCGCCCATGGCCTGTGTGATGCAGTCGTTCATGCACTGCTTCACAGCATCGCTGGTAATGGTTGCACCGGACACGCCGTCGATGGTGCTGTTCTGAGCTTCCAGCAGCTGCTTGATCAGGCCATCCTTTGCGACCTGACCGATGGAGTCGGTCTCACCGGACAGATCCAGCTGGATGTCAGTAATGGCTGTCTCGCTGAAGGTGGCGGTCATGGTGATATCGCTCATGCCCTTGGCCGTGGCAGTGTAGGTGCCCGGGGTGTACTTTGCAGCGGCAGAAGATGCAGCCGTGCTGCCGGAAGCAGCATTGCAGGCAGCCAGTGCGCTGGCGGTGATGCCGCTCATGGCAGCAGCAGAAGCCAGCTTCAGAAAGCTTTTGCGCGAGATCTTTTTCATCTTGGTGGTTCCTTTCGTTTTTCTCTTTCTTCTCAATGTGCAGAGCTGTGTGCCCCTTTCGGTTGTTAATTCTATCACAATATCTTGCACTTGAAAAATATTGCTTTCTTCTTATAATCAGAAGTAAAAGTTATAAGCAATTTTTTTAAGAGAAAAAGGAGCCGGTCATGACCCTGCAGCAGATGCGATATTTTATTGCGGTGGCACAGAATTTGAGCTTTTCCAAAGCGGCACAGCAGCACTATGTTTCCCAAACGGCGGTCAGCCAGCAGATCAAGCTGCTAGAAGAAGAACTTGAAACCGAGCTGTTCCAGCGCACACGGCACTCGGTGGCGCTTACCAGTGCCGGGCAGGTATTCTACGAGTATGCGGTGCGCATCACCGACCTTGCGGAAGATGCCGCCCGCCGCACCCGCGCCGCTGCTGCCGAGTGCAGCACCCCGCTTGAGATCGGCATGATGAGCGGCATGGAAAATCTGCCCATTCTGGAAAAGCTGCTGCTGTTCAAGGAGCAGCACCCTGCCATTCCGCTGCACTTTCATCTGGTGGATTTTCCCACCCTGAAAAAACGTCTGCAGCAGAAAAAGCTGGACTTTGCCCTGCAGCTGGAGCTGGTCCCGCTGGAGGATACCCCCTCCCTGCTGCGTGCTCAAGTAGGCCAGCTGCGCCAGTACGTAGTGCTCAATCGCCAGAGCCACCTGTCCAGCTATGCGTCCCTGCACCGCAGCCAGCTTGCCAGCGAACAATATTATGTACCCGCCATGGACCGGGAGTTGTGGAACCAGTTTGCGCAAGTCCTCACCCGCCACGGCAGCGACCCGCAGAACATCAAATTTGCGTATTCCATGGAGGAGTTGATGCTGCAGCTGGCTTTCTACGGCGGCTATACCATCCTTGCCGAGCCGGTGCTGGCTCAGCTGCCCGCCAACAAAAACCTCACTTTTATCCCGCTGGAAAACGATACCGTTCCCGCTTGGGCCGTGTGGAACCGCGAGAACATCTCGCCCGCCCTCCGGCTGCTTCTGCGTGAGCTGGATATTGACCCGTGACATGCTACAGAACGCATTGACGATCTTGCGCAAAAGCGCTGCACTTTTTTCAGAAATTCAGCAAGAAAGGTCTCTCCGGCGCTGCGTGGAGAAATGCAAAGGTCGATCACATGAATCAAAACGATCCTGTCCCGGACGATTTCACTCTTTCGCCGGCCCTTGTGGATGCACTGCCCGCACTGTTTTTTTGCCTGCAACATGGTACTGGTGGCAGGAATTTTGCTTTTATCATGAATATGCAGTGAGCCGGAAGCCTCTGATCTACAGAAGGCTTCCGGCTCATTTGCTATGGATTTTTTACGTAGATGCCATTCGAGTCCTTGATCGAAACAAAAAATTCCACGTCATACGACTTGGGATTTCCTGGTAGCCTATTCTGTTGCTCAAACACCCCACTGGGGTGTTTGTTGCTGTCGCAAACGCAAACTTCTGATAAACAAAAAACGCACCCGAACCCTTTTTCACAAAGAATCGGGTTCGAGTACGAACTGTATGGTGGAGAATTAGGGACTCGAACCCCAGACCCCCTGCGTGTGATGCAGGTGCTCTAACCAGCTGAGCTAATCCTCCATATTTTGTTTTGTGCGTTCCGAACTGGAACGTGATTATTATAGCACGGCCTTTGCCAAAATGCAAGCCCTAATTTTAAAAAAATCACACTTTTTGTATCCGCTTTCCGGTTGCCCTTTGATGCCAAATCGTGTATACTGAACACAGAAACTTTCCCACCGGGAAAAGAGGTACAAAAAATGCTGACACTTCGTGGAATCATTACGCTGATCGTTCTGATCGTTCTGTTTGCACTGGCCGTTGTGTGGATCTCCAAGCAGGGCGGCTGGAAGGGCGAGGGCTGCGGCGGCAACTGTGCATCCTGCCACAGCCACTGCGAAAAACAGGACCCGAACAAAAAAGCCTGAGTTCAAAAATGCCCCCGGACATTGCCTGCTGGCAGCGTCCGGGGGCATTCTGCTTTCAGCTTTCCGTCTCGCGGTAAAACACCCCGCGCTCTGCCGCGTACACGGCAATGGTGCTCAGCAGGTCCTGATGGGCTTTCTGGTAAGTAGTGCGGCCGATGTGCAGCTGATCGATCACATCGTCCTCCGTGCGGTGCTGCACATAGCGCAGCTCGAACAGATCCGCACGCAGCGGGTCGTTTTGCCGGTAATAGGCAAGGCCCTCCTCAATGGCGGCGCACCAGCTGCGCTCCACCGGGCTTCGTGCACGCTGCCGCATCCCATACCGGTACAGTGCCAGCCGCGTCTGATTTCTCTGCTCGCTTGTCATGTTCTGCCCTCCTCTTTTCATCCGCGCGGCGTGCCAGCACTTCGCGGCGGTTCTGCTCTTCAAAAAAGCAGAGATCCCGCTCGTACATGCTCAGACCAAGCACCGCGCTCAGCCGTTCTGCTTCGCTCAGCTTGAACTGTGTGCGCCCCTGCAGTTTCAGGTTCAGTGCATTGGGGCTGATCTTCAAGGCTCGTGCCACATACTGCATCTTGTACCCACTGGCGCGAATATAATCCCGGATCATTTCAGTATTTGCCATATTCCGCTCTCCTTTTTTCGTATCGGCAATGCCGTTCCACAATCTTTAGTTGTAGTATATTCCTGCATTGATTCAGTGTCAACCCATTTTTGCAAATTCGCAGAAAAAAGTTGATTTTAATGCAATTTTTTGGTATACTTCTGGTAACAGCATTCTTTTTACGGAACAACCATACGTTTTTTAGAGAGGTTTCGCATGTCTGAGCTTTCTACCCGTCTGCATCTGCGCCGCAAAGAACTGGGCCTTTCGCAGGAAGAGCTTGCCCAGCGCATGGGCTATCGGTCCAAATCCTCCATTACCAAGCTGGAAAAAGGCATCAACGACCTGCCGCAGTCCAAGGTGGAAGAGCTGGCAGCCGCGTTGGAGACCACCCCTGCCTATCTGCTTGGGCTGGACACACCCTGTCCGCCGCCGGGCTTTGAGCCGCTGCCTGCCATGACGCAGGTCCCGCTGATCGGTTCCATTGCCTGCGGCACTCCTATCACGGCAGAGCAGAACATTGAACGCTATATCGGCGTTCCCGCCGCGTGGCGCGCCGACTTTGCCCTGACCTGCCACGGTGACAGCATGTCTCCCACCATCTGCGACGGCGACATCGTATGCATTCGCTGCCAGCCGGAGGTGGAGCAGGGCGAGATCGCCGCAGTGCGCATTGGCGGCGAGGCCACCCTCAAGCACTTCCACCGGCAGGGTGATGCTGTGATGCTGCTTGCGGACAATGCCGCCGTCTGCCCACCCATGATCTTTACCGGCCTGCAGCTGGAAGAGCTGCACATTGAGGGCCGCGCTGTCGGCCTGTGCCGGGGGCTGTGAGCCGCCTGCAGTCTTTCAGGCACGTTTCATAAAAGAAGGAGGCTTCTCATGTTTTTCTCCCGCAAAAAGCCTGCCCGTTCTTACGACCCCGCCACCCAGCAGCCTGCACTGCGGTGCAGCATCTGCACCGGGGAGCAGGTGGCCGGTTTCATCTCCCCGGATGGCCATTTTGAGGACGTTCAGCTCATTCGCACGCCTCAGGAACTGGACGCATTCCGGGCACGGTACAGCATCCCGCCGGAATGCCCCCTGAAAAAGATCTATTAAAAGGAGTTCGCCATGCCCACTGCACCTGAAGAGATGACCCTGAAGGTCATTGCCCATATCCATACTGCCTTTCCCACCAAGTTCGGCATCCCACGCCAGAGCGGCCTTGTGGACGAGCTGCGCGGCGAGGTGATCTTTACGCCCGAATACCGCAATGCCGATGCCGTGCGCGGTCTGGAAGATTTCAGTCACATCTGGCTGGTGTGGCAGTTCTCCGGCGCGGTGCGGGACAGCTGGTCCCCCACTGTACGCCCACCGCGTCTGGGCGGCAACACCCGCATGGGCGTGTTCGCCACCCGGTCGCCGTTCCGCCCCAATCCTCTGGGCCTTTCCAGCGTGCGTCTGGAAGGCATCGAGCACCGGCCGGACATTGGCCCGGTGCTCATCGTGCGCGGTGCCGACCTGATGGATGGCACCCCCATCTACGACATCAAGCCTTACATCCCCTATGCCGACTGCCACCCGGATGCCGCCGAGGGCTTTACCGGCCAGACCCAGTTCCACCGTCTGCAGGTACAGTTCCCGCCCGAACTGCTGGCACAGGTGCCGCAGGCCGACCGCGCCGCCCTGACCGGCGTACTGGCAGGTGACCCGCGCCCCTCCTATCAGCACGACCCGCAGCGGGTGTACGGCATGGAGTT
>ERZ857503.1637-NODE-1637-length-12129-cov-3.228508_pt1 | contig 12129 bp, 12 predicted proteins | sample MGYA00519766_ERZ857503 | MGnify/ENA primary metagenome ERZ857503 (study PRJEB31778, sample SAMEA3449345) | human gut metagenome | biome: human gut; feature: human-associated habitat; material: faeces | place: United Kingdom | collected 2010/2012 ...
AGGTGTCGCGCGTCGCGCTGGAGAACGCCGCGTCGATCGCGTCGATGTTCCTCACCACCGAGTGTGTGCTGGCTGAGAAGAAGTCCGACGCTCCCGCCATGCCGGCAATGCCCGGAGGCGGCATGGGCGGCATGATGTAGACATTCCTGTGATAGCGGCACACCTGCCGCACATCACTCAAATCCCCGGAGGGAACGTACTCAGTACGAACCCGTCCGGGGATTTTTTGTATTGAGGCTTTGCCTGCCTGTAGGCTTCTGAAAGCCGGAATATAAGTATCGCCCCTCCATGAAATTCCCATCAGAAAATAATATGGGCCGATTTGTTTGATTTTTGAGCGTAATTGCGAAATAATTCCTACCTTTGTCCCGTCAACCCATCTCTGAATTCTCAATAGTATGAAAAAGCTCCTGCTTATTATGCTGGCTGCCTTGGCGGTTTCCTGCATAGACAAACCCGAGGGTGAATCCCCCGAACAACCTCCCATCGATGTCGATCTCGGCCATTTCCAGACGGCCGAGGCCTTTGAAGTCCCCGTGAAAGCCGGCAACATAACCCTTGTCAAGGCCGACGGCGTGACGCTTGCCGAGGCTGACAGCCCTATGACCATCTGGGTGCCCCGTATGGGTAAGACCCGCGCAGCGGAGGAGGGCTTGACCGTCGAGTTCGTGCCTTCGGACGAATACCCCTCTTTCGAAGGCAACAAGGCGCAGATGTTTCAGGTGATCTGTTTCGAGGACTCCTACAAGGGCGACTACGACTACAACGATCTGGTGATCCATGTGATGTACCTGCAGAAGAATAACATCTTCGGCTTCGCCGTACAGCCGATCGCCCTCGGTTCGTCGAAACCCATCAAACTGGGCTGCGTGGTCTATAAGGGTGACAAGCAGGTTTACAAAGAACTTATCACGCCCGAAGGCGTCGATTGCCGCACGCAGTACTTCAAGTCGATCGAGGGCTTTATCAACGTGAACAACCGCGATGAGGTCGATTTCGAGGAGCACCAGTACCTCGGCTCGACTATCCGTAACTGGGATGTTTCGAAGATCGCGGGCGACGGCATGATGCGTGTCGAGTGGTATATCGAAGTGGGAGGTGAGGAGATTTACGCGCTGTCGACCGCTTACCTCAACAAGTCGTTCGACAAAGCGGGTCTGCCTCTGGGGCTGGTCATCACCACGACAGGTACCGTGTTCATCGACAAGGACGGCGGCTACGAGTGCGGATTCGACTGGTTTAACTACCCCCACGAGTCCGTTCATATCAAAGATGTTTATCCCGAGCTGTGGAACTGGCTGACGACCGACAGCGCCTATACCTTCTCCGAGTTCTACAACGGATTCGAAGCGCCCAAGGGTGCTTACCTTGCCTGCTTCAACGGTCTTTACAAAGCCACGACCCTCGGGAGCGTGACCGACAAAAAGTACTGCCAGAACTGATAGCAGCCGTATTTGATACGCCCGGGTTCTGCTTCGGCAGGATCCGGGTTCGTTTTGTCGCTCCATGCCGCTTTTTTCGTACCTTTGCGCGCAAAACTTATGCGTTATGAAAAAGAAGGGTATTCTCTATGCGATATTGGCCTCGGTGCTGTGGGCTATTGTCAATCCGTTCATCAAACAGGGGCTCAGCTACGACTTTACGCCGATGAATTTCGCCGGACTGCGTTTCACCGTCGTCGGCATCGTACTCTTCGCCTACACATGGCACGGCGGTATGTGGCGCGAGATCGTGCGTCACAAGCGGCTGTTCGGCAACCTCATCCTGATTAACATGTTCTTGGGCTACACGGCCTTTTATTTCGGCGTGGACTTCGTCAGCGGGGCCATCAGCTCGATCGTCATGGGCCTCACGCCGTTGATTAACGTGCTGCTGGCGCATCTGCTGGCCAGCAACGACCGGCTGAACCGCTACAAGGTCGTGAGTCTCGTGGTTAGTCTCGCGGGACTGCTGCTGATCGTCGGCACGGGCAGCGACGGCTCGCCGCTCGACTGGCGCGGCATCGGGGGCATCGTGCTGCTGCTGGCGAGCATTGTCTTTCAGGGCTACTCCGCGATCTCGGTCTCGGAGGACAAGGGCAAGGTCGATCCGGTCTTCCTGAATGCCGTGCAGATGTTCTTCGGCGGTCTGCTGATCTACGGCGTGGGTGTCGCCACCGAAGGATTCGCACCGTTCTGGGCCAAGCCCGCGGGATTCTACGGGAGTCTCGGGGTGCTGGTCTTCGTCTCGGTCTTCGCGTTCAGTTTCTGGTTCATGGCCCTGCGCACCGAGGGGACGAAGGTCAGCGACATCAATATGTGCCGTTTGATTAACCCCGTGCTGGGAGCTGTCCTGAGCTGGATCATGCTGCCCGGCGAATATCCCCATTTCAGCACTGTCGCGGGTATGGCGGTTATCGTCAGTTCGCTCGTCATCTACTTCAAGGGCGAGCAAATCGTCCGACGATGGCAGCGGCATTGACGTAAAGCGGACCGTCCCCCGAAAGGAACGGTCCGCTTTTTTAATTCTCCGGGAAACGCTATTTCTTTTCGCAGCATTTGCAGTTCAGGGCTTTCCACACGCCGGCGGACAGGGCTGCGCCGACGAACGGGGCCACGATGAACAGCCACAGTTGGCTGAGGGCCGCGCCCCCTGCGAAGATCGCGGGGCCGAAACTGCGGGCCGGGTTCACGGAGGTTCCCGTGATCGGGATGCAGACGATGTGTACCAGCACCAGCGTCAGGCCGATGGCCAGTCCGGCCAGATTGCCCGCGCCCTTCTCGCTGTCGGTCGCACCGAGCACCACGAGCACGAAGATGAACGTGAACACCACTTCGGCAATCAGCGCCTGTACCATTTCGCCGTCGCCGAAGCCGTTGGCGCCCGTTGCGGTGGTCGCGCCGTAAGCGCCCGTCGAGGTCAGCAGCCAGATGATCGCCGAGCCGATCAGCGCGCCGGCGAACTGTCCGGCCATGTAGCCTGCGGCATCCTTGCCGCTCATGCGCTTCGAGAGCCACACGCCGAGCGTGATGGCCGGGTTGATGTGGCAGCCCGAAATACCGCCGATGCAGTAAGCCATCGCCACGACGGACAGACCGAATGCGAAAGCTACCGCCAGAATTTCGGCCGGTGCGTCACAGCCCAGAAATACGGCGCTTCCGCAGCCCATCAGGACGAGAACCATGGTTCCCACCATTTCTGCAAAATATTTCTTCATGATCGTTTAGTTTAGGGGACCGAAGTCCTGTTTGCGGAACAAATATAACAAAAACGGCCGTAATACTGAATGAAAACAGATGCAAAAATGCGCGGTTTTGGTGCAATGGGCGGAAAAACGGCTTGTAAATCAGTTTCGGGAGTCTACGGCATCCACTCCAGAATGCCCTCGACGGGGTTGGCCGCGCGCCATGCCTCGAACTCGGCGTAAGTGCGCACACCGTCGCCCAGCACCGCCCGATAGTATTCGATGCCCATGATCTTCACCTCGTCGGGCGTGTCGTATTTGATCTGCAGGACGGCGCGCCGCGTCTCGTCGGTCAGCACGGCGCTGATCCGGTCGGCCACCCGTTCGAAATAACCGTCGTAAGCCGAGCCGCGGGGCATGTGAATCATGTCGATCTGCCAGAGTCGGTCGTCGGCATCGGCATACCATGCGTGCCATTCGAGGCACTGGTCCTGCGCGTCGAGCAGGTTGCCGTATTCGATGCGGCGGATGCGGGGATTCCGGGCGATCCGGGTCATGGCCGCAAAGCTGTCGGCGATGCTCAGGGGCGAGGAGTAGATGTGGAAATCGATGTCGCGGTGCTTCATCAGCAGTCCCGTGCGGAGCGAACCCACGAGGTTCGGCTCGGCGCCCACCGAGCGCCATGCCTCCTCCAGCCGGGAGTCGCGGATGACCTCGCGGGCGCGCTGCTGGTTTGCGGCCGCGATTTCGAAAATGTTCTTCATAGTGCGTTTTTTAGGGGTTATCGTGGCGGGCGGAGCGATTTCGGGTCGTTCCGTCTTGTGTAAAATCGGACGTATGCGGTTATTTGCCCAGCAGGATGCGGGCCTGTGCCACGGCGGCGTCGGTGATCCGGGAGCCGGAGAGCATCTTGGCGATTTCGGTCACGCGCTCCTCGTCGCCGAGGCGGGTGATGTCCGTGCGTCCGTCGCGCTTGTAGACCACGAAATGCGCCGAGCCCTTCGAAGCGACCTGCGGCAGGTGGGTGATGTCCACCACCTGCATCGAGGCCGCGAGCGATTCGATGATCTCGCCCATGGCGTCGGCGATGCGGCCCGAGACGCCCGTGTCGATTTCGTCGAAGATGATCGTCGGCAGTTGCATCCGCTCGGCCAGCAGGGCTTTCAGGGCCAGCATCACGCGCGAAAGCTCACCGCCCGAGGCGATGCGCTCGACGGGCTGGGGCGTCATGTTCCGGTTGGCGGTGAAGAGGAACTGTACGCTGTCGCACCCCGTGCGGCACGGTTCGGCCAGCGGCGTCAGTGCGATGCGGAAGAGGGTGTCGGGCATGCCCAGTTTCGTGAGGGTTGCAAGGATGTGCTTCTCGAATCCCGCGGCGGCTTTTTCACGCGCTTTGTGCAGGCGGTCGGCCAGTGCGGTGACCTTTCCGGCGGCTTCGGCGAGGGCGGCTTCCGCTTCGGCGATCTCCTCGCCGCTGTGGACAATGGCTGCCAGTTGCGCCGCGCAGCGGTCGCGCACGGCGATCAGTTCCGCTTCGTCCCCGGCGTGGTGTTTCTGCTGGAGGGCGATCAGCGCGTCGAGACGGGCCGAGAGTTTCGCCAGCCGCTCCGGATCGGCATCCAGCCGTTCGCACGCGGCGGCGGCCGAGCCGTTGATGTCTTTCAGCTCTTCGAGCACCGACCGCAGGCGGTCGGCATATTCCCCGGCAGCGGGGTAGTGGCTGCGGATATGGTTGAGTTCGTTCTCCGAGTTCTTGAGTTGTGCCAATACCCCCGTTTCGTCGGTGTCAAAGGCATTGCGCAGGGTGGTCAGCACCTCGCCGATGCGGTCGGCATTTTCGAGTACGGTCAGCTCCTCCTCCAACTCGGCCTGTTCGCCCGGGCGCAGGTTGGCGGCCGTCAGCTCCTCGGTCTGGAACCGGAGCCACTCCTCGTCGCGGCGCCCTTTTTCGGCGGCTTCGCGCAGGGCGGTCAACCGGCGCCGCAGTTCGCTCATCCGGGTGTACTGCGCCGTGTATTGGGCCAGCAGTTCCCGGTTCGCGGCCACGGTGTCGAGCGCCGAGGTGCGGAACTCCTCCGACGAGAGGATCAGGTTCTGGTGCTGGGAGTGAATGTCGATCAGGCGTGTCCCCAGTTCGCGCAGTTGCGCCAGTTGCACCGGGACATCGTTGATGAAAGCGCGGCTTTTGCCCGCCGGGGTGATGATGCGCGTGAGGGTCGTTTCGGGGGCGTAGTCGAGGTCGTTCTCGTCGAAGAACGGCTCCATGTCGCGCCCCGTCAGGTCGAAAACCCCTTCGACCGAGCAGTTGCGCGCCGAGTCCTTCATCGCCGAACCGTCGTTCTTGGCCCCCAGCAGCAGTCCGAGGGCTCCGAGCAGGATGGATTTTCCGGCTCCCGTCTCACCCGTGATGATGTTCAGGTGAGGGTCCAGCTCCATTTCGAGCTTGTCGATAAGCGCGTAATTTTCGACCGACAGACGGCGTAGCATGACGGGGTTATTTTATTATTGTTTCGATTTTGTCGGCAATGCGTGCGGCGACTTCGTGCTTGGGCATCAGGGGCAGCTCTTCGCGGCCTGCGCGGTCGATGAAAGTTACCTTGTTGGTGTCGCCGCGGAATCCGGCCCCGGCGTCGCGCAGCGAGTTGAGCACGATGAAGTCGAAATTCTTCTTCGTGAGCTTGGCCTCGGCATGCGCCTCCTCGTCGTGGGTCTCCAAGGCGAATCCCACCAGCAGGCGGCTGCCTTTGTGCGCCCCCAGTTCGGCGGCGATGTCGCGCGTGCGGCGCAGGGTGATGCACATATCGCCGTCGCATTTCTTGATCTTGGTCTCCGAAACGCTGTCGGGGGTGTAGTCGGCAACGGCGGCGCACATGACGGCCCCGTCGGCCCCTTCGAAGGTCCGGACCGTGGCGTCGTACATCTCGGCGGCCGAAAGCACGTCCACGCGCCCGACGCCCGCGGGTGTCGGCAGCGAGGTGCGGCCTGTGACGAGCGTCACCTCGGCGCCCCGGGAGGCCAGCTCCCCGGCAATGGCATAGCCCATCTTGCCCGAGGAGTGGTTCGAGATGAACCGCACGGGGTCGATGGCTTCGATCGTGGCTCCTGCCGTGACGATCAGCCGTTTACCTTGCAGGCTCTTTTTTTTTTCGCGGAGAAGTTCGCCGACGAATGCGGCGATCCGGTCGGGTTCGGCCATGCGGCCCTTGCCCGTCAGCCCGCTGGCCAATTCGCCTTCGCCGGGCTCGACGATGCGGACGCCGCGCTGGGCGAGTGTCCGGAGATTTTGCTGCGTGGCTTCGTGGGCATACATGTCCAGATCCATAGCGGGAGCCACGGCGACCGGGCAGCGCGCCGAAAGATAGGTCGTCAGCAGCAGGTTGTCGGCGATGCCGCCGGCCATTTTGGCCAGCGTGTTGGCGGTGGCCGGGGCGATCAGGTAGCAGTCCGCCCATTCGCCCAGCGACACATGGGAGTTCCACGCGCCGTTTTCCGGGTCGAAAAATTCGACGAGGATGGGGTTTTTCGAGAGTGTGGCCATCGTCAGCGGCGTGATGAACTGCTTGGCCAAGGGGGTCATCACCACGCGCACGTCGGCGCCTGCCGTCTTCAATAAACGACAAAGCACGGCAGCCTTGTAGGCCGCTATGCTACCCGTGATGCCCAGCAGTATGTGTTTCCCCGCCAGCGGGGAATTCGCAACGCCTTCGGATGCCATCTCCCTGCGGATTAGATCACCTTCATCTCGCCGTCCTTGCCCTCCTTGAAGACCAGTTCTTGGTCGATGAACTCCTCGGTGGCGATGATTACCGGCTTGGGCAGGCGCTCGTAGTAACGCGAGATCTCGATCTGCTCGCGGTTCTCGAAGGTCTCCTCCATGGTGTCGGTGGGCGACGAGAAATCGGCGAGCTTGCGGTTGAGCTCGGTCTTGAGTTCGGTTGCGATCTGGTTGGCGCGGCGGGCGATGATGTTTACGCTCTCGTAGATGTTGCCCGTTTCCGAGTCCAGATCCACCAGCTTGCGCGTGATGGTGTTGTTGGGAATGTTCTTCTTGATTTCCATTCTTATATGTTGTTGTCTTTGTTATTGCGGTCGAGGTAGTCGCGGGCGTTCTTGGCCATGCGGTCTATCTCCTTGATGTGCGACGATTCGGGGAACTCCTCCTTGAACGAGAGGTAGGAGTCCAACATCGTCAGGTAGCGGTCGGTCTGCTTGTCGCGGACCGAGTTGCTGGCGAAGCGGTAGCTGGCGTCGACGATCAGATACATGATCTCCTCGCGGTGCTTGCTCTCGGGGTATTGCTTCAGGGCGTTCTTCAGCGCCACGATGGCCGATTTGTAGCGCCCGATCTTATAATAAGTGTAGGCGTTGATGTAGGCTTTGTCGTGCAGCCGTTCGGTGAGTTCGGCGTTGATCTTCTTGAAATCCTCGACGCGGTCGCTGTTCGGATAGCGCGACATGAACTCGTTGATGGCGATCAGCGCATGGCCCGTCATCGTCTGGTCGCGCGAAGGTCCCGGCGAGAGGTAGTAGAAGCAGAGCGCGTACATGCCTTCGGCATCCTCGATGAACGCGCTGCGGCCGAACTTGCGGCGGAAGTCGTCCAGCAGGGTCGACGCCGTGTCGTAGTCGCGGTTCTTGAACTTGCAGCGGGCGTTGAAGAACGAGATGCTGTCTTCGGTCGGGGTGCCGGCATAGTAGTACTGGGCCCCTTCGAAGAGGGTCGAGGCGCGCTGCCACTTCTCCTTCTGGTAGTACTCCATTGCCTTGCTGTAAATCAGTTCGGGCTTTCCGCTTTTCAGCAGGGCGTTCATACCAGAACACCCTCCGAGGATGATCGCGGCCGCCAGTCCGCAAAGGGCGTATAAAAAAGTCTGCTTCATTTATGAATCTATTACGGCGCTTTATCGCGCAAAGTTACGCATAAATTAACGATTTGCAAAAAAAATTATTGCTCGCAGGTGCTGAGAAGTCGAAAGGTTTGTCGTTTTTTGGGGCGTAAATGGTAAAGCCCCCGCCGAGGCGGGGGCTTGGGGTGGGTCAGAACTGCATACACGGCGGTACGCCGTGGGAGCGACGGTCGGATTTACCGGAGGGTGCGATGGCATACTGACTTTGCTGGATAGACAGGTTTCTTTTTTTGGCATCGTCAGAAAAAGAAACCGACGGACCCGCCGTAGACGATGTCGTGGGGTACTTTGACACGGCGCGAGATGCCGTCCGACGTGAAGTCGTGCCATACCCGCGAGCGGGGGTAACCCGAGATGCGGAAGTCGATGAAGAATTTGCGGACGTTGAAGCCAAGGCCGCCCATGATCCCGACGTCGCCGTTGTTGAAGCCGATCCGGAGCAGTTGCGGGGAACTGCTGTGCTCGGAGTCCGTGACGCGGAACAGTGCGCCGCCGAACAGACGCAGCACCCCGAACTGAAATCCCAACTGGACGGGGATTTCGAACCGTTCGGTGCGCAGCGTCAGGCGGCGGCTCCCGGCGTTCCCGGCATTTTCGGCCCGCACGGAGTAGTTGACGAAGGCGTAATCCAGCTCCGATTGCAGGTGGAGGTGTTTCGAGAGGTTGAGCCGCAGGACGAAGCCCACGTCGTAACCTGCCCGCGGAGAGCCCGGTGTGAAGCGGATGTCGCCGATGTGTGTCGGGACGAACGAGTAGTCGGCGAAGTTGACTCCGCCGCGCACGCCGACCATCAGGCGTTGGGCTGAGGCCGCGCCCGAAACGAGGAGCGCGGCGAGGAGGGTGAAGACAAGGTGTTTCATGGCTCGTATATGCTTTAGGACGGGATCACATCAGGGGTGACACGAGCCGGAGCACGTCGCCCAGCGTCCGGCGCCACAGCGGGGGCCGCCACTCCCGGCGCGTGATGCGCCGGCAGGAGGCGAGATCCTCGCCGAAGTTCGCGGCCAGCCGGCGGACCGTCTCCCGGTCGCGGATGAAGGCCGTGACCTCGAGGTTGTCCGTCAGGCTGCGGTAGTCCATGTTCGCGGTGCCCACCGAGGCCAGCTCTTCGTCGACGATCATCAGTTTGGCGTGCAGGAATCCGTTGTCGTAGCGGTAGAGTTCGACCCCGGCGTCGAGCAGGTCCCCGACGTAGGAGTCGGACACGAGGTCCGAGAACGGGGAGTCGCTGCACGTCGGGATCATCACTTCGACCCGGATGCCGCTCCGGGCTGCCAGCCGCAGGGCGTCGAGGATCATCACCGGGGGCAGGAAGTAGGGCGAACAGATGCGCACCCGTTCCCGGGCCCGGACGATGGCCGCCGCGAACGCCTCGGCGATGGTCAGCCGCGAAGGGCCCTCTTCGGACCACGCCAGTTGGATCGGCAGCCGTTGCCGGATGCGGTGAGGGGCGATGTATCCGCGCGGGTCGAGACACTCCCGGGTGGCCCGCGCCCAGTCGGCGATGAAGAGTCGCTGCAGGTCCGCGACGGCGTCGCCCTCGATGCGAAGGTGCTCGTCGCGCCACTTGCCCATGTAATCTCCGTCGAGGTAGTATTTCGCAATATTTATGCCACCCAGATAGGCGGTTTTTCCGTCCGTAACGACGATCTTGCGGTGGTTGCGGCGTGCGCTGCGCGTGGTGAACCACGGGAAGCGGACCGGCTCGAAAGCCGCGGTGCGAATCCCGGCTTCGTGCATGCGCCGCAGCGTCGCGCGGCTCAGCCGCCACGAGCCCACGGCGTCGTAAATGACCCGCACCTCCAGTCCGGCGCGGGCTTTGCGGATCAGTATCTCGGCGATGGTGCGGCCGATGCGGTCGTCGCGGATGATGTAGTATTCCATGTGGATCGAGCGGGTGGCGTGCTGCAGGGCGGCGATGAGCGACGCGAAGGCATTGTTGCCGTTGTGCAGCAGTTCGACGCGGTTGTGCCGCGTGGTGGCTGTTCCGCATCCCCGGGCGACGATCTGCTCCACGGCATCGCCTCTGTAAGCGGAACCTTCGGACGGAGGTATCGGGCGGCGGTATCCGGCCAATATATATAATAGGGTGCCGGCCACGGGAAGCAGGAAAACCAAGGCCAGCCAGACGGCCGCCGAGGCGGGTATTCGCTGCCGGCGCGTGATGACCAGCCCCGCGCCGAGCGTCCATAACAGATGGATGGTGAGGAGGGTATACATAACCCCGTTTGCGGGCACGATCCATGCCACGGAGCGCGAAAAAGATTTGGAAATATGGAATTTACTTTCTATCTTTGTCTGAGTAATGCAACGGGGTTCTGACCTTTACGGGTCAGGATTCTTTATTTTTTATGTTTTTTAGGTATGGCAAAAGAGATTATTTATCTGACAGCGGAGGGTTACAAAAAACTCAAGGATGAGCTCGACCAATTGCGTTCCGTCGAGCGTCCGGCGATTTCGGCGGCGATCGCTGAAGCGCGTGACAAGGGTGACCTTTCGGAGAACGCCGAGTATGACGCTGCCCGCGAGGCGCAGGGTCTGCTGGAGATGCGTATCGCCAAGCTGGAGGATACGATCGCCAATGCGCGCGTGATCGACGAGACGAAGATCGACAAGAGCAAAGTGCAGATACTGAGTAAGGTGACGCTCCTGAATCACAACACCCACAAGGAGATGACCTACACGATCGTCGCCGAGCACGAGGCCAATCTGCGCGAAGGCAAGCTGGCCATCGGCACGCCGATAGCCAAGGCGCTGCTGGGCCGCAAGAAGGGCGACCGCGTGGATGTGGACGTGCCTGCGGGTACGATCCATTTCGAGATCCTCGACATCAGCATCTGAGGCGCCCGGCTTCCGGGGGCGCACCGTCCGTCTCCCGCAGCGGGTTGTCGGACAGACATACAACCTACTAACATTTAGGTATTTTTGCAGGGGCCGCTTGTCGCGGCCCTTTTTTATTGTACCTTTGCCTCCGATGAAGATGCGCCTTAAATTCGGACAATGCTGTGCGGCTTTCCTGCTCGCGGTCCTGCTCGCGGCCTACGCGGGGCAGAAGGTGCATATCTATAACGAGGATCCGGCCCACTTCGCGGCGTTCAGCGGCGACCTGATGCCCGACAACGGCGCCGACGAGCAGGTGGTCGAGTTCTGCGTCGTCGACGATTTCCACTTTTTCCCCTACCTGCTCGAAATCCCCTACGCACATCAGTTCTATGCCGAGGTGCTCGCCGTGCTGCTGCCCGAGGCCACGCGCTGCAAATGTGCGTCCGAAATTTCGCTCTTTTCCCTGCGGGCGCCTCCTGCGGCGTAGTTCCGTCACGCCTCTTTTCTGATTTGTCCGGAGTCTTCCGGGCCCCATTCTTAATTCGATTTTACCATGAAACAATATGTTTTGTCGGCACTCGTCGTGTGCCTGCACATTACCGGCGTGCTGGGCGTCGAGGCGCCGCGCAAAAGCACCGATGCCAACCTTTTCGGCCATGTGGTGGACCGTGAAACCCACGAACACATTCCCTATGCTTCGGTGGCCGTAGTCGGCACGGCCTTCGGTACGACGACCGACGCTTCGGGACATTATTTCCTGAAAAACCTGCCCGAAGGGGAGCTGACGCTCGAGGTCCGCGCCTTGAGCTATGCCTCGAAACGGATGTCCGTCACGCTGAAGCGCGGCGAGACGCTGGAACTGAATTTCGAAGTGGCGCAGAACGGCATCTCGATGGACGAGGTGGTCGTCTCGGCGAGCCGTTCGGCGACGCTGCGGCGCGAAGCCCCGGCGCTGGTGAGTGTGCTCGACGCCAAGTTGTTCGAACGGGCCAATGCCGCCTGTCTGGCGCAGGGCCTTTCGTTCCAGCCCGGCGTGCGCGTCGAGGACGACTGCCAGAACTGCGGCTTCATGCAGGTGCGCATCAACGGCCTCGACGGCCACTATTCGCAGATACTGGTCGATTCTCACCCTGTTTTTTCGGCCCTGACGGGCGTCTACGGACTGGAGCAGATTCCGGCCAACATGATCGAGCGGGTCGAGGTGCTGCGCGGCGGCGGTTCGGCGCTGTACGGCTC
>ERZ857503.1639-NODE-1639-length-12117-cov-4.377881_pt1 | contig 12117 bp, 9 predicted proteins | sample MGYA00519766_ERZ857503 | MGnify/ENA primary metagenome ERZ857503 (study PRJEB31778, sample SAMEA3449345) | human gut metagenome | biome: human gut; feature: human-associated habitat; material: faeces | place: United Kingdom | collected 2010/2012 ...
TTTTTCCGAAAGGCGCTGCTGGCTGCGGTGCTGATCGTCACCCTTACGGTCTCCGCCGGGGCGGTAGTCATCGCCAACTGGGACGCCATTCTTGCCAGTCGTTTCGGGGAGTGGGCCGCCTCCACACCCATGGGACAAGCAGCCTTTCAGGAGGTGTATGTCACCTCTGTCTGCGACGATGTGACCCTGACGGTGCGGCAGGCACTGGTCAGTGAAAAAACCGTCTACCTGGTGCTGGACTATCAACTGCCGGATACGGTGGACCGGGAGGCGGTGCAGCGGGCAGATCAGTCTGATGATGATTTCATCTATCCACCCGAGATCGGCTATTACCTTACCGGAGACTTCTCCTGGGCGGATTTTAAGGCCGCTGATCTGAAGAGGTGGCATGGCCTGGACTGGTCGGACTTCACGTCTTACGGGGATTACTTCCTTAGCTGGAACACCCTGCAGCCGTACCGTCTTTCCAACTTTTCCCACGGCAGCTCCGGCGAGGTAGCCAGCCAGGGCTACGACCCGGAAACCAACACCCTCGCCTACCTTTGCAGCATCACGGCCAAGGACGGCGACTTGGACTTCACCGCCCAGCCCTTGACGGTGATGGTACTGCCCCCCCAGTTATCCACAGGCGGCCAGGTGACCGCCTTGGCAACCCATCCTGCCATCCTCACCTTCCAGCCGGAGGCCGTTAGCCAGACGTGGACCGGCTCCCTTCGGCAGGACAGCCTCTATGCCCAGGTCACCTTGTCCCCCTTTGCCATCAGTGTGAAGCTTGGAGACGTGTCCGCCCCCGTGCCCTATGAGAGCATAGACAACCTGTTGCAGGCCACTACCTTGGTGTGCCGGGACGGCACCACCCAGCCAGTTCGGGAACTGGCCACAGGCCTTACTGGCAGTACCAGCATCTCCCAGGATGACGGCCACGGTTCCGTCAGCTTCACCAGCCAGTTCCAGGACCTGCTGGACGTGAGCCAGGTCGCCGCCGTGCAGGTGGGAGACATCCAAATTCCCCTGGAATGACCATCCTCCCGTCCCGGGGCAATGCCCCGGGACGGCTTGTTTTTGGGGAATTGAGTTTTCCCGCCTGGTGTGGTATACTGAAACGATCAAATCACACAGCGGCGCGCCGGAAGGGCGCGCCCTTGAAATGGAGGACAGCGCAGAATGGTGCCTTATGCCAAGCGTATGGAAAAAATGGCCTTCACGGCCAATGTGGTCAAAGGACTGTTCGGGTCCATGACCAACCCGGACATCATCTCCTTCAGCGGCGGTTCCCCCGCCAGAGAGGCCCTGCCGGTGGACACCATTCGCCAGCTGGCCGACGAGGTGCTGCGGACGGACACCCGGGGCGTGGAGGCCCTGCAGTACGGCCCCATTGAGGGGATCCGGGACCTGCGGGAGGTGGTGGTCCGGGAGCTGCTGGCTCCCAAGGGCATCGACTGCGGCGTGGACAACGTCATAATCATCACCGGCGGCCTGGAGGGCATCAACCTGGCCTGCCAGGCGTACATCGACCCCGGCGACGTGATCCTGGTGGAGGCCCCCACCTTCGTCCAGTCCGTGGAGATCTTCGATATGTTCGAGGCCAGGTGCGTGGGTGTGGCCATGGATGACAACGGCCTGATCCCGGAGGATCTGGAGCGGAAGATCCGGCAGTGCCATCCCAAGATGATCTATGTCATTCCCACCTTCCAGAACCCCAGCGGCCGCACCCTCAGCCTGGAGCGGCGGAAGGCCGTGGCGGAGCTGGCCGCCAAATACGACGTGCTGGTGCTGGAGGACGACCCCTATCGGGATATCCGGTACAGCGGAGAGGACCTGCCTCCCATCAAGCACTTCGACACCACAGGCCATGTGGTGATGGCGGGCAGCTTCTCCAAGATTTTCTCCCCCGGCTCCCGCCTGGGCTATGTGGTGGCGGATACGGAGACCATCCAGCATCTGGTGGACGTGAAGTCCGCCACCAACTCCCACACCTCCATGCTGCCCCAGATCCTCTGCGCGGAGTTCTTCAAGCGGGGCTGTTACCCGGCCCACCACCAGATGATCTGCGACCTGTACCGCAGGCGCCGGGACGTGATGCTCCAGAGCATCGACCGGTATTTCCCCGCCGGTACCAAGCACAGCAATCCGGACGGCGGCCTCTTCACCTGGGTGGAGCTGCCCGGCGGCATCGACACCTCCGCCCTGCTGCAGGAGTCTTCCACAGACCCGGCTGTGAACGTGGCTTTTGTGGCGGGAGAGGGCTTCTTCTCCGACCGGGACGGCCAGGGGAAGAACTGTATGCGCATGAGCTTCGGCAACACGCCGGAGGACCTGATCGAGGAGGGTGTCCGCCGCCTGGGCGGGCTGATCTGCTCCAAGCTGAACAAGTGAACAAAGAACCGCCCTGGCGCTGTGCGCCAGGGCGGTTCTTTGTTCACTGCAGCTCGTCCAGGGTCAGGGAGAAGCTGTCCATAAAGGTCTCCAGAAAGTACGTCACTTCCGGCAGTTCGTAGCCCTCCAGGGCTTTCCGGGTCTGGCCGGCGGCCTGCCGGAATTCGTTGTTGCCGGCTTTCAGCTCCTCTACACACTTGATATAAGCGGAGAGCTTGTCCGCCGCCTTCACCACCTGCCGCACCTCCGGGTCGGACTGCGTCAGGATGGGCCCGTACACCCCCTGAAGCTCCGGCGGCAGCATGTGGAGCAGCTTGCCCTCCGCCACCGCCTCCACGTCCTTGTAGGCGTTTCGGATGGCCGGGTTGTCGTACTTGATGGGGGTGGGCATGTCGCCGGTCAGGATCTCGCTGGCGTCATGGTACAGCGCCGCCACCGCCACGGCGCCGGGGTCCAGGCGGCCGCCGAACTTCTCGTTGCGGATCACCGCCAGAGCGTGGGCCAGGACGGCCACCTGATGACTGTGCTCCTGGACGTTCTCCGGCGCGGTGTTGCGCATCAGGGCCCACCGCTGGATGAACCGCATCCGGGAGATGTAGGCAAAGAAATGGCTCTTCATGTCAGTCCTCCAAAAGCTCACCCAGCAGGGATGCTCCGTCAGTGCCGGTGACTTTCACATTCCGCACCTGGTTATGCAGGTCCGTCCCGTCCGCCAGCACCTCCATATAGTTGGGTGCGTGGCCGAAATACCTGCCGTCCTTGGGCTGTTCAAAGAGGACGGGATACACCGCTCCCACACAGGCCGCGAGATAGTTCCGGTGGAGCGCCTCCGCCACCGCCGCCGCCTGGCGGGCCCGCTCTTCCTTCACGGCCTTCGGCACCTGACGCATCTTGGCCGCCGGGGTGCCGGGCCGGACGGAGTAGGGGAAAATGTGCATCTGGGCAAAGCCGCACCGGCGGATGAAGTCCAGCGTCTGGGCAAATTCCTCCTCCGTCTCCTCCGGAAACCCGGTGATGAGGTCCGTGGTGACAGCGGGGTGGTCAAAATATTGATTTAAAAGTGCAACGGACTGCGCATATCGAGTGGTATCGTATTTCCGGTTCATTCGCTTCAGGGTGTCGTCGCATCCGGACTGCATAGACAAGTGGAACTGGGGGCAGAGGTTCGGCAGGGCGGCCGCCCGGCGGCAGAACTCCTCTGTGATGGTCCGGGGCTCCAGGCTCCCCAGCCGGATGCGGACAGCCGGTGCGGCGGTGCAGACAGCCTCCAGTAGGTCGATCAGGGTCTCTCCGTTCTTCAGGTCCTGGCCCCAGGAGGAGATCTCGATGCCCGTCACCACGATCTCCCGGTAGCCCTCTGCCGCCAGGGCCCGAGTCTGCTCCACGGCAGTGGGGACGGGCAGGGACCGCACCCGTCCCCGGGCGTATGGAATGATGCAGTAGGTACAGAAGTTGACGCACCCGTCCTCCACCTTCAGCATAGCCCGGGTGCGGCCCCCCAGGCCGCCGGCGGGCAGGACCTCGAACACCCGCCGCTCAAAAGGCTGGTCGATAGCCTCGATCTGCCGCTTCTCCGCCGCGGCCTCCTCCAGAAGGCGGATAAAACCCGTCCGGTCGCCGGTGCCGGAGATCAGGTCCACCCCCAGCTTCCGCACGTTGTCCGCGTGGGTCTGGGGATAGCAGCCGCACACCGCCACCACGGCGCCGGGGTGCTTCCGCTGGACGCCGTGGATCACCTGCCGGGACTTCTGGTCGCTGACTGCCGTGACGGAGCAGGTGTTCACGATATAGGCATCCGCCTCATCGGAAAACTCCGTGAGCGTGTGCCCCCTTGCCAGCAGCTCCTGCTCCATGGCCTGGGTCTCATATTGGTTCACCTTGCAGCCCAAGGTATAGATGGCAACTTTCATGGAATCTCCTTGCACTTTCCGCAAAACCTTTATATAATAACTTGATGCGTTTCGATTATACTGTAATTTTTACCGTTGGGCAAGGCCCAACTGCAAGGAGATCGTTTTTCATGATTTATCTGGACCACGCCGCCACTACGCCCGTTCCCCGGGCGGTGGCGGATGCCATGTATGAGGTGCTCACCGAACAGTTCGGCAACCCCAGCTCCCAGTACCCCATGGGGCTGGAGATGAAGCGCCGGGTGGAAGCCTGGCGGAAGACCGTGGCGGACGCACTGGGCTGTGGGGCCAAGCAGCTGTTCTTCACCTCCTGCGGCACGGAGGCGGACAACTGGGCTGTCACCGCCGCCTGCTGGCAGAACCGCCACCTGGGCCGCCACATCGTTACCACCGCAGTGGAGCACAGCGCCGTGCTGGAAGCCTGCCGCTGGATGGAGCGGCAGGGATACGAGGTGACGTATCTTGTCCCGGCTCAGGACGGCTCCCTCTCTGCGGAGCAGGTCCTCGCCGCCGTCCGGCAGGACACGGCGCTGGTGTCCTGCATGCTGGTGAACAACGAGCTGGGAAACATCTATCCCATCGCTGAGATCGCCCGGGGCCTGGCAGTGAAGAACCCACAGACGTTGCTGCACACCGACGCGGTCCAAGGCTTTTTGAAAGTCCCCTGCTCCGCAAAAACGCTGGGGGCGGACTTCCTCACCATCTCCGCCCACAAGATCGGCGGGCCCAAGGGCATCGGCGCTCTGTACATCGGTCCCAGGGTCCGAAATCCAAAGCCGCTGCTGGCCGGCGGCGGGCAGGAGAGCGGTCTTCGGGCCGGCACTGAAGCCACGGCCCAGATCGCGGGCTTTGCCAGGGCTGTGGAGCTGCGGCGGGAAAATTTGGAGGAGAAACTCCTCTGCATGGCGAAAATCCGGGACTATGCCGCAGAGCGGCTGTCTGCCATCCCCGACTTGAAAATCCTCTCCGCCCCCGGCGGCGCGCCCCATATCCTCTCCATCTCTCTCGTAGGCTGGCCCAGCCAAAATATTGTCAATGACCTGGGCAGTCAGGGCGTCTGCATCTCCGCCGGCTCCGCCTGCCATCAGGGCAAGCCCAGTCACGTGATCGCGGCCTTGAAGCTATCCAAGAAGGTCTCCGGCGGGGTAATCCGCCTGAGCTTCGGTCCGGAGACTGACAAGGGCGACATCGACGCCTGTGCGGACGCCCTGCGGCGCCACCACGACACGCGGATGCCCATGCTGTAAGGCAATTTTACTTTTCAGTTTCAAGAGGTTTCGTCTTTTATGTTTCGTCATCTTCATCGGGAGCCCGGCTTCTACAAGCGGCTGTTCTTGCTGGCTCTGCCGCTGATCCTGCAGAATCTCATCACCACTTCCCTGGGATTTGTGGACACCTTCATGGTGGGTATGCTGGGGCAGAATGAGCTGTCCGCTGTCACTGCCGCCAACACGCCCATCTACCTGCTCCAGATCATCATCCTGGGCCTGCTCAGCGGACTCTCCGTCCTGGCCAGCCAGTACTGGGGCAAGGGGGACACCGACAGCATCAACCGCTGTATGGGCGTCAGCCTTTACGCCGGGCTCATCATTGCGGTTTCCGTGGCCGCTGTGCTGTTCTTCTTCCCCCTCCATGTGATGGCTCTGGTGACCAACAACGACCTGCTCATTGAGTTGGGCGCCCCCTATCTCCGGATTGTTGGCCTCAGCTATATCTTCAACACCATCAGCTCCGTCTACATCGGCATGCAGCGCAGCACGGAGAATCCCGCCATGGGCATGATCGTCTTCGGCATCTCCATGCTGACCAACACGGGCTTGAACTACATTCTCATTTTCGGCAAGTTCGGCGCGCCTGCGCTGGGGATCACCGGTGCTGCCATTGCCACCCTGACCTCCCGGGTGCTGGAGTTCGTGATCGTCGCGGTCTATGCCCCCCGCTACCGCCGAGTGCCCCTGATGCTCCGCCTGCTGCTGCGGCCCGGCGGGGCCATGGCGCGGAGCTTCCTGAAATACGCCACCCCCGTTCTGGTGAACGAGGTGCTGTGGGGTCTGGGCGTCAGCGTTATGACCGCCGTCATGGGCCACATGGCCATCAGCACGGATATGCTGGCGGCCCACGCCATCATGGGCAACATCGACAAGTTCTCCACTGTGGCCTGCTTCGGCATCGCAGGCGCCACCGCCGTGATTGTGGGCAAGCGGATCGGCGAGGGCGCCGGCCGGGAGGAGGTCTACTCTCTGGGCTGCTGCCTGCTGACGGTCTCCTTCGGAGTGGGTCTCGTGGTGTCGGTGTGCCTGGCGGTCCTCCTGCCTACGGTGTTCATCCCCTATCTCTATCCTCTGTTCCATTTGGAGGGGCTGGCGCTGGAGATCGCCGTCACCATGTGCGTCGTATATCTCTTCATGCTGCCGCTGAAGGCCTTTGACATCACCAACATCACCGGCCTGCTTCGGGCGGGCGGCGACTCCCGCATGGCCTCCATCATCGACCTGAGCTGCCAGTGGGTCATCGCTGTACCTCTGACCTTCCTGACTGCCCTGGTGTTCAACGCCCCGGTAGCGGTGGTGTGCCTATGCATCCAGTCGGAAAATGTGTGCAAGTGCCCCTGGGGTATCCTGCGGCTGCGGAGCCGGAAGTGGATCAACGATGTGACGGGCGAGGACACGTGATGGAAAGTCTTTTCCGCTGCCCCGTCTGCGGGGCGCCGCTGGACCGCGGAGACCGGGCCTATCGCTGCCCGGCCGGACACAGTTATGACATTGCCCGGGAGGGCTACACCTATCTGCTGCCCCCCAATCAAAAGCACTCCGCCGATCCGGGAGATGACCGGGATATGGCCGCCGCACGGCGGGATTTCCTCTCCAAGGGGTATTATGATCCGCTTCTCAATACGCTCTGTTGTCAGATTTTGTCTCTTTCCGGCGAATCGCCGGTGATCTGGGACGTGGGCTGCGGCGAGGGATTCTACACCTCCGGCATCTTCCGGACCCTGGCCGCCGCGGGAAAATCCCCCCGGATGGCGGGAACCGACATTTCCAAGCCCATTCTCCGATCCGCCGCCAAGCGGGAGAAAGGCATTGCGTGGGCTGTGGCCTCCTCCTTCCACCTGCCGGCGGCGGACGGCGCGGCGGACATTCTGCTGGACTGCTTCTCCCCCCTGGCGCTGGAGGAATTCCGGCGAGTGCTGAGGCCGGGCGGGCACTTCCTCTACGTGGTGCCCGGACCGGACCACCTCTGGGAGCTGAAGCAGGTCCTCTACGACCGTCCCTATCCCAATGAGGAAAAGGAGACCCCCTATGAGGGGTTCGCCTATCAGTCTATCGTGCCGGTGGAGGGCACCATCACCCTCCCCTGCCAGGCAGACATCCGCGCCCTGTTCCAGATGACGCCCTATTACTGGAAGACCCCCAAGACAGGTGCAAAGCGTCTGGCGGACCTGGAGTCTCTCACCACCCGTATCTCCTTTCGTATTCATATTTTTCAAAAACTCTGACAGGAGGTTCTGCTGATGAAACCCAATCCCACCCGCTCCGCCCTGCTGGTCATCGATATGGAAAACGGCTTTGTTCATCCGGAGGGCGGACACTGGATCCGCTTCGCCCAGTCCATGGTCCCCAACTGCGTCCGGGCCGTGGAGCTGGCCCGGGCCAAGGGCATTCCGGTATTCTTTGTCAAGCGGCTCTACCGCGCTGACGGCAGCGATGTGGAGCTGACCCGTTACCCCGGCTGGGTCGCCGGCGGCCGGGCCTGCCGCCCCGCCTCCACCGGTCCCAACAGCGCCCAGGCACCGGAGGGCCTGCGCCCCCAGCCCGGGGACTACACCATCATCAAGCCCCGGTGGAGCGCCTTTTTCCAGACGGAGCTGGACCTGATCCTCCGGCGGCTGGACGTGCGGACGGTGATCCTCACCGGCACCACCACCCCCAACTGCATCCGCACCACCTGCTATGACGCCATCGCCCTGGAGTACAACACCGTGGTGCTGACGGACTGCTGCTCCTCCCATACCGAGGAGATCCAGCGGGTGAATCTGGAGGACATGGCCCGGGCGGGCGCCATTTTGATGGACTCGGCGTCCTTTGCCGACTACGGCCCCGGCACAGTGGAGGACCTCTCCGCCGCCATCCGGGCCCGGATGCTGGAAGAGGACACGGTGCCCGAGCCCTTCCGGTCGGAGGACGGCCAGGTATTCTGGCCCGACCTCTGGTAATCACAAAGGAAAACGGACGCCCTCCGCACAACTGCGGAGGGCGTCTTCTTGTTTCGAGTCATTCCCTCTGGATCCGGATGCGCCGGGTGGCGATCTCGTCGCAGAAGCGGGCGTCGTGCTCCACGAACAGCAAGGTCGGCCGACAGGCCAGCAGCAGATCCTCCACCTGCATCCGGGAGATGACGTCGATAAAGTTCAGCGGCTCATCCCACACGTACAGGTGTGCCTGTGTGCAGAGGCTTGCGGCCAGCAGCACCTTTTTCTTCTGGCCGCTGCTGTAATCTGCCAGGTCCTTCTCAAACTGCTCCCGTGGAACATCCAGCTTCCGCAGGATGGTCCGGAACCGGCTGCCGTCCAGACCCTGGGTCCGGACAAACTCCGTCAGGCTGCCCCGCAGGTGGTCCGTATTCTGGCTGACATAGGACACCACCAGGCCGCTCATGGTCTCCACCGTGCCGCTGTGGGGGATCTCCTCCCCCAGCAGCAGCTTCAGCAGGCTGGACTTGCCGCAGCCGTTTGCGCCCTGGAGGGCGATCCGCTCCCCCGCCAACACCTCAAAGGTGACATCCCGGCAGACCGTGCGGCCGTCGTAGCAGACGGCCACGTCCCGGAACTCCGCCAGCCGCGCACCCGTCCGGCAGGGCAGGGGCGTAACCGCCAGCGCCTCCTGCCGCTCCAGGTTCTGCAGCAGCTGCTTCTTCTCCTCCACTGCCTCCTCCCGGCGGCGCTGGATGGATTTGGACCGCTGCATCAGCTTGGCCGCCTTGTGGCCCACAAAGCCCCGGTCCGCTGCCTTGGCCCCGGTCTTGTCCACGCCGAACTTGCTCTTCTCCGTCCGGTCCGACCAGCCGGAGGCACGGCGGGCGGACTCCGTCAGCCGCCCGATGTCCTTCTGCAGCTTCTCCTGCCGGGCCAGTTCAAAGGCGTCCTGCCTCCGGCGGTTCTCCCACCAGGAGGAGAAATTCCCCCGCTGGATCTCAATATTGGTCCGGTTGATGGCCAGAATATGGTCCACACACTGGTCCAGGAACGCCCGGTCATGGGACACCAGCAGAAAGCCCCGCTTCCGGGCCAGATAGCTCCCCAGCTTCCGCCGTCCCTCCAGGTCCAGATGGTTGGTGGGCTCGTCGATCAGCAAGAAGGCATTCTCCTTCAAAAACATGGCCGCCAGCAGCACCTTGGTCCGCTCCCCGTTGGAGAGGCTGGAAAAGGGCAGCTCCAGTGATCTCTCTGCCAGGTCCAGAAGCCCCAGCTCCCGCTGGATCTCCCAGTCCTCCGCCTCCGGCGCGATCTCCCGCACCACCTCCAGGCCCGTCCGGGACAGGTTCGCCACCTCGTAGGGGAAGTACTCAAATTCCACAGAGGCGGAGATGGTGCCGCTGTACGGGTACTCCCCCTGGAGCAGCCGCAGGAAGGTGGTCTTTCCCCGGCCGTTCCGCCCGGTAAAGCCCAATTTCCAGCCGCTATCGATCTGAAAGCCCACATGGTCAAAGATGAGCTCCGGACTGCCCTCGTATCCAAATGTCAGATTCGAGACGTCGATCATGGACATATCGCATTCCTCCTTTGCGCAGACCCTCATGTGCGGTCTGGCGCACCGCAGACTTCGGCAAATGCCGCGCACATGAGCGTCTCATCCGTCATTTCCGATTCGCCGTGCTTTTGCGCAGCAAAAAACGGCCGCGGGAGAGCAGACCTCTCCCGCGGCCGGGCATACGGCATTCACCCCGCATCCGGGGCTGTGCGATACCTGGGTGAGATCAGCAGTCTGCCTTCCCTGCAATGGCATGGAAAAAGACGCTGCGTCTTCGCCGCAGCAACCCTCTATGCCAAAACACGAAGGTCAGATCCGCATCTTCACACCCCTCCAATCATTCATCAATCTCCGGTTATCCTAGCACACTTCCGCCGGGATTGCAAGCCCCCCCTCATGCTCCCGCCTTCGGAAAGGTAAGCGTAAAGGTGCTGCCGTGGCCCGGTTCGCTGTGGAGCTCCACCTGGGCACCCAGATAGGCCGCCCCGTGCTTGACGATGGAGAGCCCCAGTCCCGTGCCGCCGGAGGAATGGCTCTTGTCCACCCGGTAAAACCGCTCGAATACCCGGCCCTGGGCCTCCCGGGGAATGCCGATGCCAGTATCCGCCACCGTGATCCGAGGGCCGAAGGCGGTATTTTCCACTGTGACGGTGACGCTGCCGTTCGCCCGGTTGTAGGCGATGGCGTTGTCGCAGAGGTTGTAGACGATCTCCTCCACGATCTGGGGTACGCCCCGCACCAGAGCCTCGCCGCCCTGGAGCCGGGTGGTCACCTGTTTCCGCTGGGCCGCCGGAGCCAGCTGCTCCAGGACGGCCCGCGCCTCCTCGTACAGATCCACGGTCTCCCACTGGCCCAGGCCGCCGCCCTCGTCCAGGCGGGACAACTTGATGATGTCGTTCACCAGCCCGATGAGCCGCTCCGTCTCCCGGTGGATGTTCCCGGCGAAGTGGGGGACGTCCTCCGGCTTCACCAAACCGTTCTGCAGGATCTCCGCCGTACCCAGGATGGAGGTCAAGGGCGTCTTCAGCTCGTGGGAGACGTTGGTGACGAAGTCGCGGCGCATCCGCTCGAACCGACGCTGCTCGGTCACGTCGTTGATGAACACCGCGTACAGCCCGTCGCAGATATGGCCGACGCGTACGCGCAGGTAGCTGTCGGAGGGCGCGGAGCTGCCGGCGGTGACACCTCGTCCGGAAATCGCGCTCGACATGCGGGTCAGGTCGAGCGAGACGCGCATCTCGCGTTCCCGCACGCCCCCGTTCTCCACCACGACGTGCAGGATGTCGAGGATCTCGTCCTTGACGATCCAGCCGTTCTTGATGACATCGACGTTCACCGAGCTTTTGCTGGAGCACCGCACGGAACCGTTGCCGTCGCAGACGATCACCTCGGACGGCATGACGTCGATGAGCCCCTGTTCCGCCTCACGCACCGGCACGTCGGTGCCGAACAGCGAGCCGGAATCGCTCCCCTGCCCCGCCAGCGTGTCGCGTTCGCCGGACTCGCGCCCCAGCGCGTACGACCTCGATACGGCAATCACCAACACGATAATCGTCACCAGCACCGCCAACGCCACATGCATCCATGTCATCGGACCCGCCCCGCCTTTCCTCGGCCCTGCACCACTCTCATCCACCCGCACCGATGATGCGGATGCGGATGGTTTCAGCGTAACGGCTCCGCACGTCCCGCCGCCAGCGCGACTACGTAAGTTTGCCAGTTGTTCAACTTGCCGTGTCCTTCCGCGGCGCAGCCCGTCGAAGCGAGCCGCGCCCGGCGTCACATGCGCCGCAGGATGTCGAGCACGATGCGGGCCGCGGTATCCGCGTATTCGGAGATGTCGAAGCCCTTGAACTCCTCGTAGTCGGTGTCGGCGTTGTCGCTCAGCGCGCGGATCACCAGCGCGGGTACTTCGTTTCGGGCGGCGACGTGCGCCACGGATGCGCCTTCCATCTCGACGGCGTCGGCGCCGGTGTCGTGGATGACCAGCAGGTCGCCGATGCTGATCTCCGGCAGCATGCGGTCGATGGCGAACTTGTCGCTGTTCTCGCACAGAGAGCCGGTGACGTCGTATTTGTGGTCGC
>ERZ857503.1643-NODE-1643-length-12070-cov-2.742072_pt1 | contig 12070 bp, 12 predicted proteins | sample MGYA00519766_ERZ857503 | MGnify/ENA primary metagenome ERZ857503 (study PRJEB31778, sample SAMEA3449345) | human gut metagenome | biome: human gut; feature: human-associated habitat; material: faeces | place: United Kingdom | collected 2010/2012 ...
TATCACCCACAGACTCCATATCCCAGATCTCCCGGAAAAGCTCCTCCTTTGTAAAAACCCTGTTCGGATTCTCAGCCAGAAAAGTCAGAAGATCAAACTCCTTGGTAGTAAACGTCGTCTCCTCACCATTGACCCACACACGCCTGGCCGTCTTATCGATCTTAATACCACGGATCTCGATCACATCATTCTTATGCACATTAGAACCAACCAACCGGTTATAACGCTCCATATGAGCCTTCACACGTGCAACCAGCTCACTTGGGCTGAACGGCTTGGTCATATAATCATCCGCACCAAGACCCAGTCCCCGGATCTTATCGATATCATCCTTCTTGGCAGAAACCATAATGATCGGCGTATTCTTCTCCTCACGGACCTGCCGGCAGATATCAAAGCCATCCACCTCCGGAAGCATCAGATCCAGGATGATCAGATCAAACTCCTCCTTCATGGCACGTACAAGCCCCGTATCACCACGGTTCTCGATCTCCACCTCAAAACCCGAAAGCTCCAGATAATCCTTCTCCAGATCTGCAATTGCCTCTTCATCTTCTATAATTAAAATTCTGCTCATTTCATTGGTACCTCCTGATACTTTCTAAGTACAAAATACATGATTGTGCCGATTCCAAGCCTGCTGGTTGCCCAGACCTTTCCTCCATGATCCTCCAGGATCTTTTTTACAATGGAAAGACCGATTCCGCTTCCTCCCTTGGATGAATTTCTCGACACGTCTGTTCTGTAAAAACGATCAAAAATAGACGGCAGATCCTTTGCTGCAATTCCCTTTCCATTATCTTCAATTTCAACCTGAATAAAATCTCCCACATCCTTTATGCGAATCTGGATGATACCTTTGGGTTTATCCATATATTTGATAGCATTGCTGATAATGTTATGAATAACACGCCGAATCTGTTCTCCATCTGCGATCACCTGCACATTATCCTCAACATAATTGGCATATACCAGTTCAATTCCTCTCGTTTCCAGTTCCAGTCCTACTTCTTCTGCGCAATCACTGAAATAATCTTCTACATTCAGTTTACTGAAAGTATATGGAATTCTGTTGGTATCAATCTTTGAATAAAAAGTCAGCTCATTGATCAGATGATCCATCTCATTCGTCTTATTATAAATAGTCTTCACATAACGGTCTATTTTCTCCGGCGTATCCGCTACGCCGTCCATAATCCCCTCTACATATCCCTTTACCGCTGTGATCGGCGTCTTAAGATCATGAGAAATATTGCTGATAAGTTCTTTATTTTCTTTATCCATAAGAACTTTCTCTTCTGCTGATTCCTTCAGCCGCTTTCTCATCTCCTCAAAATCCCGGCAAAGTTCCGAAAACTCATCGTCACCATCTACTTCCAGAACAAAATCAAGATTTCCCTCTTTGATATTCTGAGTGGCTTTCTTTAATTTAACCAGCGGTGTGGCAATACTTCTGTAAATCCATAATCCAATAGATAAAGCTGTGAATACTAATATTACCGTCGCAGTAAACAGCAGATCTTTTGCAATAATCCTTACCTGTGTCTGGCTGTGGGTGGATTCCCCTACTGAAATATCATACACCACTTCCGAGGAATCCTTTGTCTGCTGTGCAAACTTTGTATGACCTAATCCGTACAAAGTTGCCGGAAATAAAAGCAGAGGAACCAGAATACTCATACCGAATCCAACTATAATCCTTGTTTTTAACTTCATCCCGATCATCCTTTATCTGTTGATTTATAAGGTTTCTATAATTTTGCCCTCTGCAAGCATTATATCATAAAGTCTGTTTTACATATCTAAATTTTCTATAAAAAGAACAGGAATCATCTGTCCTGTTCTTTCAGATAATTCCTGTTTTATCCCATTGCACTGCAATTTTTGTGATATTCTGTAATTATTCAGCATTCCACTGTCTGTGCAAGTACTGAACAGTTACGATTTTCTTATTTAAGCAAGGTATTTTTTAAGGTCATCAACTTTATCCAGATGCTCCCATGGAAGGTCTACATCCGTACGTCCGAAATGTCCATAAGCAGCTGTCTGTCTGTAAATCGGTCTTCTCAGATCAAGCATCTTGATAATTCCCGCCGGGCGAAGGTCAAAGTTCTCACGAATGATCTCAACCAGCTTTGTATCAGAAAGTTTACCGGTTCCGAATGTTTCTACGTGGATAGATGTCGGATGAGCAACACCGATCGCGTAGGAAAGCTGAATCTCACATTTATCTGCAAGACCTGCTGCAACAATATTTTTTGCAACATAACGTGCAGCATACGCTGCGGAACGGTCTACCTTTGTACAGTCTTTACCGGAGAAAGCACCGCCGCCATGACGTCCGGTTCCACCGTAAGTATCAACGATGATCTTACGTCCGGTAAGTCCGCTGTCACCATGAGGTCCGCCGATCACGAAACGTCCTGTTGGGTTGATGAAATATTTTGTGTTCTCATCTACCATATCTGCCGGAATGATCTCATCGAAAACATATTTCTTAATGTCCTCATGAATCTGCTCCTGAGTTACATCCGGATCATGCTGTGTAGAGCATACTACTGCATCGATACGGCTTGGTTTTCCGGCTTCATCATATTCTACAGTAACCTGTGTTTTTCCATCCGGTCTTAAATATTTTAATGTACCGTCTTTACGGATCTTCGTTAACTGACGTGCAAGTTTGTGTGCCATGTTGATGGCATATGGCATATACTCTTCTGTCTCATTGGAAGCATAACCAAACTGGATACCCTGGTCACCTGCTCCGATGGCATCAATTTCATCTTCACCCATTTTTGCTTCAAGAGCTTTATCTACGCCAAGAGCGATATCAGCAGACTGTTCATCGATTGCTGTGATAACTGCACATGTATCAGCATCAAATCCATATTTTCCACGTGTATATCCGATTTCACGGATAGTATCTCTTACGATTTTCTGGATATCAACATATGCATTTGTTGTAATCTCACCCATAACAAGTACAAGACCTGTAGTTGTAGCAGTTTCACATGCAACACGACTCATAGGATCTTTTTCCATAAGAGCGTCAAGAATAGCATCGGAAATAGCATCACACATTTTATCCGGATGGCCTTCAGTTACAGATTCAGAAGTAAATAAAATTTTCTCCATTGTGTTCTCCTTTTTTTATTCATTTACAATTGTTTCCCGACCGCAGAATAACCCGCAGCCATTTATGTACTGTATCAACAGATTATTTCTCTCCACTGATACTTTTCCGTTAACAAAAAGAAACAGCCCGAAGTAATCGGACTGTCTGATTATCTCAACAATCCTCTTATTGTTCGATCACTCGCTCAGGTTGGCACCTTCCTACACAAACAGGGGTTGCCGTGGCTTCGCAGATCCTTTGTATCTCCACCACTCTGAATAAAAGGCTATTACTAATTATTAACTTGCATTAATTAAGATTGCTGCATACCATACAATATACTTAACCCTTACAAATGTCAAGTAATTTTTTGGTATTTTTTATCATCCCACCCTGAGACGGAATTTCTGGATTTCTTTCTCATTGGATACTCTCTCAATCTCAGCACCGAGAGATCTCAGCTTATCTTCAAAATTCTCGTATCCTCTCTGGATATATACGATATCATCAACAACTGTGATTCCATCTGCTGCAAGACCTGCGATCACCAGGGCTGCACCTGCACGCAGATCCGGTGCACTTACTCTCGCACCTGTAAGCTTCTTCACACCATCAATAATTGCTGAATTTCCCTCAACTTTGATGTTTGCTCCCATACGTGAAAGTTCGTCCGCATACTTGAATCTGTTCTCAAAAATACTCTCTGTTACAATACTGGTTCCCTCTGCAAGTGCCAGAGTTACAGCAATCTGTGGCTGCATATCTGTAGGATATCCGGGATATGGAAGAGTCTTTACATGAGTACGGTGAAGTCTCTTTGGTGCACGTACACGAACTGCATCATCAAATTCCTCAACCTCACATCCAATTTCTTCAAGTTTAGCCGTAGTTGCTTCCAGATGCTTCGGAATTACATTCTTAACTGTTATATCTCCGCCTGTTGCTGCCGCAGCAAACATAAATGTACCTGCCTCGATCTGATCCGGAATAATAGAATACTCTGTACGGTGGAGCTTCTCCACACCTTTAATACGGATCACATCTGTACCTGCACCTTTAATATTTGCCCCCATACTGTTCAGGAAGTTGGCAACGTCAACTACATGCGGTTCTCTTGCGGCATTTTCCAAAATAGTACGTCCCGGAGCCAATGAGGCTGCCATCATAATATTGATCGTTGCACCTACAGAGACAACGTCAAGGAAAATATGGCTTCCATGAAGTTCATCTGCTTTCGCAACAATTGCTCCATGCATGATATCTACATCTGCACCAAGCGCTCTGAATCCCTTCAGATGCTGGTCGATCGGACGGCTTCCGATGTTGCATCCACCTGGAAGCGGTACCTCTGCATGTTTATACTTACCAAGAAGTGCTCCCAGCAGATAGTAGGAAGCTCTGATCTTCTTGATATATTCATAATCAACACTTACATCTCCAATTGTAGATCCGTTAATCTTCACAGTAGATTTATCAATACGGTCTACCTGTGCTCCAATACCAGCGATCGCTTCAAGCAATACATTGATATCCCTTACATCCGGCAAATTCTCTATCAGAATCGTCTCATCAGTCATTATGGCTGCTGCAAGAATAGCAAGTGCCGCATTCTTGGCACCGGCAATCTCAACTTCACCGACTAAAGGGTTGCCTCCTTTTATAACATACTGTTCCATATCACACCTCTTATTTATTTTCACTCCATGAGCAGAATTAATGGTCACTGTTCACTCTGTTTTTCGTTTTCTGCGAACATGTAACTTCTGTTTCAAATGCATATATGTTTATACTAAACGATCATCCTATTTTAAAGTCAGTTGTATATTATATCATATATTTATCATTTGTAAACAAAAATTATTTACCACTGTCCTTTTCCCGAGCTGTAATAATCACTTTCCCTGCTCTTTGATATGTATTATCTCCAGAATTGCCCGAAGACTTTCATCCAAATCTTTCCCCTCTTCATCAATGGTAATATCTGCATATTTCTCGTACAGAGGTACACGTTCCTCATACAGATCTTTCAGGCTCTGACCGTCCTTTAACAGAACTCCGCGGCCTTTCAGATTTCCCAGTCTTTTGGATAAAGATTCCAGTGATAATTTAAGATATATAACCTTACCTATGGACTTCAGATGTTCCATTGCCTCATCACAGTAAATAACACTTCCGCCGGGTGCAATGACCGTATCTGTCACATGAATGTCTGCATTAACCTGATTTTCAATTTCCTTAAATTTTTCCGGTCCGTCCTGCTCTATGATCTCTGAAAGCTTTCTTTTCTCCTGTTTCTGTATCAGAAGATCCGAATCCAGAAATTCATATCTCAATGCTTTTGCAAGAATAACTCCTATTGTACTTTTCCCTGAACCGGGCATTCCTATTAATGTCACATTATTCATGTTTATGTCCTTTCATTTTATCATACATTGTCTGCGTCTGCAAATTGCGGATTACTGTTTCTTTTTTCCGGATTTTTTCTTCTTTTTTTTAACACTGTATCCAAATGTTCCCAGTTTTTTACCAATTCCCAGATATTCACCATGAGAATACACCAGAGGTTTCGCATCATTTAGACGAAATTTCTTCTTCTCGTCCATATACTGCGGATCAGCATGAACTGCAAGCACATCCGCCAGAAACATATGGTGGGAACCCAATTCCAGAACCTGCCTTACTTTGCATTCAATACTCACCGGAGATTCTGCGATCATGGGAACTTTCACAAAATCCGCTTTCTCTTTGGTAAGCTTCATTTCTTTAAATTTATCAACATCCCTGCCGGAACGTACTCCACAGTAATCCGTTGCATATGCCAGTTTCTCTGTTGTCAGATTTATTACAAATTCTCCCGTCTTTCTGAGCATATCATAGGAAAAACGGGATGGTCGCACAGAAATAGACACCATCGGCGGATTCGTGCAGACAGTTCCTGCCCATGCAACTGTAATAATATTGTCATTCCCCTCTCCGTCAGAAACACTTACCATAACTGCCGGAAGTGGATAAAGCATATTTCCTGCTTTCCAGGTTTCTTTTTCCATTTCTTATTATCCTCAGCTATTCTGTCTGCTGCCATCAGTTGTAATCGTTCTGTCCGGCCTGTGCAGCTTCCATAAGTGCCGGAATCAGCTGTTTCTTACGTGAAACAACGCCTTTCAGATCAAATACACCATCCTTTGGCTCCATATGGAAAGCAATACGTGCCATTTCCTCACTTCCCTCACCATAATAGAGAAGCTCTGTAGATTCCTCAATAATATTGGTAAGCATAAAGAATACGCGGGTAACACCATGACGGCCACACTCGCTGACCATAAACGGAACCAGACGCTCTTTGATTTCTGCCAGCTCATCGCTGTCCATAGAACTGATCTGTCCAACACCAAAGTTGATCTCATCCTCAGCAATAAATTTCTTATAATCCTGATAGAAAATTTCTTCCGGTGATTTGTCTTTCAGGTTACTTCCTGCTTTAAACATCTCTTTTGCAAACTGCTCAATATTGATTCCTGCAATAAGTGCCAGCGCACCTGCCGCCATCTTGTCAGATAATGTGCAGGTAGGTGAACGGAACATCAGTGTATCTGAAATAATCGCAGCACAGAGAAGCCCCGCAATACTCGGTGAAATCTCAAGTTTCTGCTCCCCATACATTTCATACAGAATCGTTGCTGTACATCCGACCGGCTGATTTCTGAAAGAAATCGGTACCATAGTTTCCAGAGAACCCAGTTTATGATGGTCAATAATCTCCACGATTTCAGCTTTATCGATATTGTCAACTGCCTGATCTTTCTCATTATGGTCCACAAGTGCTACTTTTTTCCTGTGCATATCCAGGAAATTTCTTCGGGAAATTGTTCCGATACATTTTCCCTTTTTGTTAATTACAGGGAACGCACGATGACGGTGTTTGATCATCTCATTCTGAATATCATCCGTAAAATCCTCTGTATTAAAAGTAACCAGATTATCTGTTTTCATAATATACCGTACAGGAATACTCTGGTTGATCAGTCTTGCGATCGTAAATGTATCATACGGAGACATAATAATTACAATTTCTCTCTCATGAGCAAGCTTTATCACCTTTTCGCTGACTTCAATTCCCATACCAACGATAATACAGCTAACATTCTGCGCAATCGCCTGAAGATGATCCTCTTCTCTGTCTCCCATGATTATCAGGTCATCCGATTCAATATAGGCTTTGAGCATTTCCGGATTTGCAGTTCCCACCAGAACTTTTCCTTTTGTAAAATATCCATGCTCATTTCCCTCTACTACGGTACCTGCAATTGTCTCGGCAATTCTTCTGTACTGTGTCTTCGCTCTTGACAGCAGATAACTGTCCGTTGTATCCATATAAGTCTTAGCAATATCACCGATTGTGATCAGACCTTCCAGCTGTCCTTCTCTGTCTCTGATCGGAAGAGATACGATACTTTTCTCCATCATCAGATCCCATGCATTTTTCAGGGACATACTCTTATCAGCTTCCGGACTCATACGGATATCCATATCTTTTATCTGTGTTCCAATGTTAGACAGATATCCCGGCGGCTGCATGCCGAAACGATTTAACACATATTCTGTCTCTTCATTGATCTGTCCTGCACGCTTTGGAATGTATTTCACCTTCTGAGAAGTCCTGTTTTTGATGTCCGCATAGGCAATTGCTGAACAGATGGAATCCGTATCCGGATTCTTGTGACCTATTACAAATATTTTTTCCTGATTTCTCATACAGATTCTAACCTCAATTATCTAATTTAATGTTTGCAAAAAGTGCGCCAAGAGATGTGGAAGCCTCTTCCTTTGAATCCGGAAGCTCGATCACTTCCTCCTCAATTTCCTTAGCCATCATATCTGTTGCCTCTTTGATGCTCAGACTTAATTTTCCATCTTTGACAGCAGTTACTTTTACCTTTACTTTATCTCCAACTGTCAGAACTTCTGATGGTTTCTTAATTCTCTTCTCACAGATCTGTGAAATATGAACCAGACCTGACAGACCATTTCCCAGATCTACGAATGCACCATATGGCTGTAAGCTCTCAACAACACCTTCTGTTACAAGTCCGACCTGCACATTGGAGATTTTTGTTTTTCTCTCCTCTTCTGCTTTTTCTCTTAATATTTCCTTTGCAGAGAGAATTAATCTTCCTTTTTCTTTATCAATATCGAAAACCTGAACCTGGATTGGTTTGTTCAGATATTCGTTTGTATCCTCCACATAATTCAGGGCAAGCTTTGAGGCGGGAATAAATCCACGTACACCTTCTACATAGGCGATCACGCCGCCATTTACAATGCCTTTTACCACCACATCAATTACTTCTTTTGAATCCTTTAATTCTTTCAGCTTATCCCATGCAAGCACATCTGCTGCTTCTGTTCTGGACAACAGAATATTTCCATTTCCATCGTCTTTACTCACAACAGTCGCAGAAACTTCATCTCCCACATTCACCTGTTCCTTTAAAGAAAATCCCGGTTCTCTGCTGTAATCCTCTGCCGGAATAATGCCTTCCGCATAATACTTCAAATCTACCACAACTTCTTTTTCATCTACACTGATGACAGTTCCTGTAAGAATATCCCCTTCTTCAATTTTCTTAAAAGAGGCTTCCAGTTCTGTTTCGTAATCTTTCATTGATTCAGCCATTATCTGTTTTCTCCTTTACCTGGAATAAATGTAACTCTTCTCCATCTGTTACAGGATACTGAACAGTTACAAATAGAGTATATTATGTCAGCTATTTTCAAACATTATAACACAATCACTTTAATAATGGAAATCTGAATTTTCATACAGATAGTTCACACAAACAGATATTTATATGTTACAATAATATCATCAACCAACTATAGCAAATCTATAAACAAGTCCCCTGTGAGATTACAAAAATCAACGGGGAACTGCCTGTATCAGGAAAGGATATTATTATACATGAATTATGATTCTGTCCCCTTGAGGGATTTTAAAGAACTGAATGACTGGGAGACAGTTATTTTTGTCTATCAGTCTGCCCTTAAACAGGTAGAAACAAAGATTGATATTCTAAACGGTGAATTTCAGCACAGACATAAATACAATCCGATCGAACATGTAAAATCCAGAATCAAAACCCCGGAAAGCATTGTAAAAAAACTGAAACGACATGGATATGAATCCAGTATCGAGAACATGGTACGCTATGTAAATGACATCGCAGGAATCCGTATCAGCTGTTCCTTTACATCTGATATCTATCTGATCGCAGATATGATTTCCAAACAAAATGACCTGACGATCCTTGCAAGACGTGATTATATGAAATCCTAAAAAGAGCGGTTACCGCAGTTATCATATGCTGGTTACCACACCGGTCTTTCTCTCCGACAGTATCATTGATACCAAAGTAGAGATTCAGATCCGCACAGTTGCACAGGATTTCTGGGCGACTCTGGAGCATAAGATGCATTACAAATTTGAGGGAGACGGACCTGACTATATCACAAAAGAATTAAGAGAATGTGCGCGATATGTAGCAGAACTGGATACCCGCATGGAAGAACTCAATAATGAAATCCAGAAATATGGAAAATTATCAGATAAAAAATAAAAAATCCCCGTAAAACGAGGAGTGCCCCGGCAGTGGTTTACCGGGGCTATTATTATGAAAAAAATTTATGTGTAATGATAACACATTACAACGTCTTTCGTAGGTTCTTTCGAACTATCTATATAGTAGCAATCATTTATGAACAAATTATGAACTCGAAGTTAACTTTTCGTTTATTTGCACAATTATTTTATATTTTTTTATATTTTTTTATAGAATTACCACATATTTATAGTTCTTGTTTTATTTTATGCTTGTCTATCTTGTATATCTCCCATAATCTTCCATAACTATTTCGTCTTTTCACAGTTACGATTTGAAAATGAGCAGATTTTACTCAAAAAGACTCTTCACAAAATCAGCCAGTTTATGCAGGATTCCTTTTACCTCTTCTTTACCAATCCCCATTTCTTCCAGTTTATCATATACCTTCGTCACAGCACTCCTGAGCTGTTCCTCATCAATATCAGAATCCTTGATCTGTTTAACGATCTTTATGATTCTGTTCTCTTCTTCCTCCGAAAGGCTAACTCCTGCAGTACTCTCCGCAGTCTGGATCAGCGATCTGATCTGATCATCTGAAATATCCTGTTTTGCTGCCTCATTTTTCACATACATAATGATATCAACTACTTTGTCCGGATCTGATACAAGAGAATCAATCTCATTATCAGAAATAATCTCCTGTACAGATTCCGAAGTATCTGCTGCCATCGCCGGTACTGCCGGTGCCGTACATGTAATTGCTGCCGCAATAATAAGTATTCCTGCTTTTTTTATTCTCATGATTTAATTACCTCCATACTTTTGCCAGTCAATAATAAGTCTCTGTCTTTTCACTGTCAGCAGATTACAGACAATGAACAGGCATTTTCATTTACCGGCTCATTATATCAGAAATTTTATGCCTTCTGTAAAATAAATATCCCAATTTCTGTCTTCATAATTCCTTCGACATTTGTTCAAATTTTTTTCACATCTTAAACACGATTTTCTCATAATTGCAGGATATACTAAAATCATAAAAATAATAAAGCCAACGTTATTTTTATAAAATTTCTTTTTCATATGTTGATTGCCGGAAGAGGCAATTAACTCTCCTTCCTTTTAAAAAATAAATTTGAACGTAATATAAAAAGCATCCGCTTAGCCACCGGATGCTTTTTATATTTGTCTTTTTATGAAATTTCTGTAAATGCATTTGCCAGCTGTGCAAACTGTGCCAGTGTCAGTGCTTCTCCTCTGACACTCAGGGAAAGTCCACACATCCCCAACGCCTGCTCAATCTGTTCTTTAGAAAATGGAATCTCCGATGAATTCTTCAGACCATTCACCAGTGTCTTCCTTCTCTGGTTAAAAGATGCTCTGATAATACGAAACATCAGCTTCTCATTCTTTACCTCAACCGGCGGTTTTTCATATCGTTCCAGTCTGATCACCGCACTTCCCACTTTAGGTCTTGGCATAAAACAGTTGGGCGGTACATTTGCCACAATATAAGGCTCTGCATAGTACTGCACTGCCAGGGACAATGCGCCGTAGTCCTTGGAGCCGGGCTCAGCCAGGATGCGGTCGGCCACTTCCTTCTGCACCATGACCGTAATACTTTCAACCGGAACATTTCCTTCGAACAGCCCCATAATGATCGGAGTCGTAATGTAATACGGAAGATTTGCAACGACCTTGATCGGTTTTCCGTTATTTTTTTCTTCCGCAAGTTTTGAAATATTTACTTTTAAAATATCTTCATTCAATACATCAACATTATTATATTCCGCAAGCGTATCTTTTAGAATCGGAATCAGATTGGTATCTATTTCCACTGCCACTACCGCGCGTGCCGCCTCACAGAGATATTGTGTCATGGTTCCGATTCCCGGACCGATTTCCAGCACAAAATCATCCTTTGTGATCTGCGCAGCTTCTATAATTTCCTCTAAAATTCCTGTATCAATCAAAAAATTCTGTCCAAATTTTTTCTGAAAATTAAACTGGTATTTCTGCAATACTTCAATAGTATTCTTAGGATTTCCTAATGTAGCCATGTTATTCCTCTCTTTCTATAATCGAAAAAGAGCTGCCTCCGTGGTTTAAGAGACAGCTCTTCGTTTCGTTTTATTATGTGATTAGCCCTGAGCGATTGCTCCAGTTGGGCAAACACCAGCACATGTACCACAATCAACACAACTATTTGCATCGATCTCGTACTGAGAAGCACCTGCAGAGATTGCTCCTACAGGACACTCGCCTGCACATGTACCACAGCTAACGCATGAATCAGAAATAACGTATGCCATAATAAAATCCTCCTTATGAATAATGATCATTATTGCCTTATTGG
>ERZ857503.1648-NODE-1648-length-12020-cov-3.196406_pt1 | contig 12020 bp, 8 predicted proteins | sample MGYA00519766_ERZ857503 | MGnify/ENA primary metagenome ERZ857503 (study PRJEB31778, sample SAMEA3449345) | human gut metagenome | biome: human gut; feature: human-associated habitat; material: faeces | place: United Kingdom | collected 2010/2012 ...
GCGCTATGACAAAATCATCCTGATGACCGATGCCGATGTGGACGGCAGCCATATCGACACCCTGCTTCTCACCTTCCTTTACCGCTTTATGCCGGAACTGATTTTCGAAGGACATGTCTATATTGCGATGCCGCCTCTTTATAAGGCGATGCCGAAGAAAGGCGAGGAAGAATATCTGTATGATGATAAAGCACTGGAAAAATACAGAAGGACGCATGACGGTCCATTTACCTTACAGAGATACAAAGGTCTGGGAGAGATGAATCCCGAACAGCTGTGGGAAACGACCATGTCGCCTAAGACGCGCATTCTGCGCAAAGTGAACATCGAGAGCGCCGCCGAGGCGGACCGGATTTTCTCGATGCTGATGGGCGACGACGTGCCGCCCCGACGCGAATTCATCGAGCGGCACGCCAAATACGCGAATATCGACATTTGACCGAATCGGGCGCAGACCGACGACAGGGGCCGCTTTCGCGGCCCCTGTCGTCATTTAGCGTACGGATAAAACAGATAACGAGCGCTCTCCTCTGCCGAGCGACGGTTGTCCGACGACGCTTGTCGCACCTTTGCTCCGCCCGGATCGCATCCGGCCGGATTCCGCCGCCCCGAACCGCTCGGACCGAAGGACCGCAGACGAATCCCGGCAAGCGCTCCGACATTGCTCGACACGGCCCGAAGCCGAAAAAAGAGGCAATAGGTCCGAGTACTCAAGCGCTTCGGGCCCATGCAGCCATAGCCGAAGCGAAGCACCGCGAGCACGAAACCGCAACGCTTCCGAACGCCCCGAGAAACGACAAGCCCGACGATATGCGACAAAAACGGCTCGAAAAAAGGGAAGGCAATGATACGATGCCTCAACGTACCAAGCGCATTCGCAACCGGAGTCTTATATCCCCTCCTGTCTCGGTTAACTACTATCAACCGGGCACCGTCCGATTAGCCTCTGCCGCCGAAGGGGATTTCATGCTCGGAAACACCGAGAACTCGAGGGCCGGTACAGCAAAGCACATAACCGGAAAACGGAATGATTCGCTCGCCGGCAAGCAAGCGAAACGGGAAATGCGGCTCCAGACCGACGGTATAACCCGGCGTGCGGCCGAGCGACAAAGACGATGCCGCACCCCGAAAAGCCCCTCGCTATCAGAAACCCGCTGCGTTTCGGGCAGATAGAGCGCCTTTGTAAGTGATGCTCTCGCAGCTCTCGGGAACGAGGGAAACGCTCGTCAGGCCGTTCGGTTCGATGCGGAACGTGAACGAGCACGACTCGGTACTCGTCCGGGCGGAAAAAGTAATCACCCAATTGCCCCGCTTCATTTTTTTCACTCGGTAGTTGGTAATCGGCGCATCGTTGAAGCTCATGCCCTCGTCGGCTCCCAACGGAGCCCGGTAGCTTTGACCGACATAGGGAAGAACCGTCTGCAGCGTATCCCCGCAGACATGAATCGTATAGCCGCTGACGGTAAAACTCCTCTGCTTGAGCGGATAGACGCTCGTGACCGCTATCCAGTAATCCCTGCTATCCAGCATTTTCTCGACGATCGCCGCCTGACGGGGATCCGTCACCGGCTTCTTGGCCTCGGCGGAAAAGAGCGACATCAGCGAAAAGAGCAGCAACGACAGACCGAGCAAGCTTCGTTTCATAACGGTAAAGGTTTTAGACATCGAGCGAAAGATAAGAATTATTTCCGAATATCCAACCGATTCCCGAACAACCTGTTCGACCGATTCCGAAGACCTTCTTCCCCGCTGAGAGCGGGAAATTTTCTGCAACGGCGCGGGCGGATATCCGTCAAAACAGCCCGGAACCCGAATCCGTTCCTTTATGACGTCTGCGCAGCAGGAGCAGAAAAGGAAGCGCCGAGGCGAGCGTCAGCATCACGACGATCGTAAAATCGTCGGTCACTCCCGAAACGTAGGCTTCGGTCCGATCGCCCGCATCGCGAGCCGTATGGTAGGCAATACGCGAAGTCATGACCGCCGTAAGCAACGCGATGCTGATACTTCCGGCCAACTGCTTGATACTGTTAGATATGCCCGCCGCAGCAGCCATCTGGTTCTGATTCAGGTTCCGAAGCGAGAAAGCGTTCAGCGGCGCGAAGGTCAGTCCCATGCCGAATCCCCGCAGATAGACGACGGCCATGATAGCGGAATGGGGCGTGCGAACCGTAAACCGGCTGGCCAGGAAAAAGCTCAGCGCCATCACGGCGATGCCGGCGAACACGAGCGGCAGCGCGCCGACATAGCGAGTAAGAATGCCCGAAGCGGTCGACAGAACTCCCTGAATCAGTCCTACCGGCAGGAAAACCATACCTGCCATCAGCGCCGTATAGCCCAGACCGTTCTGCATGTAAAGCGGCAGCAGATAACTGCCGCCGAACATGCCGATGCCGAAGATAATCAACACGAGCATCGAGACGCCGAAATGACGGTCGCCCAACAGGCGGATGTCGAGCAGCGGATGGTCCGTCCGCAGCTCGCGGACGATGAACACGGCCAGCGCGACGGCCGCCACGGCGAACGAGCCGGCCACGTCCCAGGCCGTCCAGCCGTGCGGGTTGCCCGACGCATTGCCCCGGGCCAGCCCGTAAATGACCAACGGCATGAAAAGAGCGACGCTCACGAAGCCGCTCCAGTCGAACCGGCCTATGTCGGGATTCCTCCACTCTTTCTGAATCAGCAGCGAGGCGGCAATGCCCAGTATGCCGATCGGCACGTTCACATCGAAGATCAGATGCCAACTGTAATCGTCCACCAGAAAACCGCCCACCAAAGGTCCGAAGGAGATGGACGCCGCAGCAGCGACCGCCCACAGACCGAGCGCCGTGCTGAGCTGCTTGGCGGGAAATTCGCGCGAAACGATGGCCAGTCCCAGCGACTGGATGATGCCGCTGCCCACCCCTTGCAATGCTCGGGAAAAAATCAGGAACTCGTCGACGGTGGCCCGGCCGCAACACCACGATCCGAACGTAAACAGAATCATGCCGAGCACGTATATCCGCTTGTTGCCGTAGCGGTCGGCCAGCCAGCCGGCCGTAGGCAACATGATCGTCATCGTAATCATATAGGCCGTGACGACCCACTCGGCCGTCGAAAGGCCGATGTGAAAGACATTCATGATCGTGGGAAGCCCTACGTTGACGACCGTCACGTCAAGCACCGCCATGAACGTACCCACCATGATCACGGCGAGTACCCACCATTTGTAACTCCGGCTCTTCTGCAGCCGGACCTGCCACTGCTTCATACGTATTTTTCCGCGATGCCAGCGCAAAAAAAATGCCACCTGACACGAGGCGCGCGGCGTTCCGGTCTCGCCGACGGATGAATTCTCCGGGACATGCCTGCCTTTCCGGGAACAACGCGAAACGGGAAAGGTCCGGACAAAAACGTCCGGATCGGCGCGAAGGGGAGAATACCCGTCAGAAACGCTTCGTATAGCCGTGACAATAAGGCTGCGTGCCCTTGCGCTCGTAATAGTCCTGATGATAGGCCTCGGCGGGCCAGAACGTTCCGGCCGGGGTAACCCTCGTCGCGATGCGGTAACCCTTGGCGCGCAACGTATCGAGCAGCCGCTCGGCGACCGCTTTCTGTTCCGGCGTCCGATAGAATATCTCGGAGCGGTACTGGTCGCCTATGTCGGGGCCCTGACGATCGACCTGCGTCGGATCGTGAATCTCCAAAAAAAGCTTCGTCAACGCCTCGTACGACGTTTTCGACGGATCGAACACGACGCGGACGGCTTCGGCATGGCCGGTCTCGTGACTGCAAACCTGCTCGTAGGTAGGATGTTCGGTCCGGCCGCCGGTATAGCCCGACTCGACCGACAGAACGCCCGGAGCCCGCTGCATCAGATGTTCGACGCCCCAAAAGCAGCCTCCTGCGAAAACGGCCGTATCGGTCGCGGCGCGCTCTTCGCCGGCCGTCCTCTCGAAATCGAGCGAAACGGAGTTGACGCAATGGCGGACATTCTTGGGCGTGAATCCCTCGCCGGCGAACACATGGCCCAAATGTCCTCCGCATTTCGCGCAGACGATCTCGGTCCGGCGTCCGTCGGCGTCGGGAACGCGCCGGACCGCTCCCTCGATCTCGTCATCGAAACTGGGCCAGCCGCAGCCCGAATCGAACTTGTCCGCAGAGCGGTAAAGCGGCTCGCCGCACTGCCGGCAGCGGTAGACGCCCGGCTCGTTGTGGTCGTAATACTTGCCGGAGAAGGGCCGCTCGGTGCCCTTGTCGACGATCACCCTTTTTTCTTCCTGTGTAAGCGGTTTCATGCTCTGTGCCGTTAGCGGACCCGTCGGCAGCGCCGACAAAAGAATCCAAAATAAGAAGCGACGCATAGAATCGATGTTTTCGATACCGTTCGCCATACGGTATTTCAAATATTGTTCCGCAACCGTCCGCGCCCGTTTCCGCCCGCAGCCCCAAGCGGCTCTGCCGGAACGGGCCGACGAAGCGCATAACGCGGACCGTAACGCCTCGGGCACGGACGAGCATCGTACCGACACTCCCCGGCGTCCGCTTCCTCGCCGCAAAGTTCCATTGTACCGTCCGATAACGCCGCCTAAATAAGCGGGCAACCTGATGTCCGGGAGAGAAGATCGGGCAGGCGGCAGGCAACCGGAAAATGCTCCGAAAAGTGCGCATCGAAAACCGGCGAGCACAATTTTGAAGCAAAAAGCCTCAAGCCGACCGTAAACACGAGGGAAGCCCAACAAAAGAAGTCCGAAAATCTCTTCTCGCCGGTATCCGCGACCTCAGCCCGGCAAACGATTGCCGGCCACAGCGCACGGGAAAGCCCCGAAAGCCGATCGCTCCGCCGAGATACCGTCCGCGACGCAGATATGCAGGCGGAAACCCGCTCGCCCGTTCCTTCCGCCCCGTGTTACAGGTCCTGCGCCTCCTGCTCCAGATGCCGCACGTAAAGGCTGTGCACGATACCGTCGATGATGCCGATCGTAGGCACGATGATCGGGCGCTCGCCGGTCACGGACGCGATCCGCAGGAAAATCTCGGCAGCGGGAACGATCACGTCGGCCCGGTCGCCGTTGAGCGAATATTGTTCCATGCGCTGCTCGACGGTCTTGTCCTTCAGTTCGTCGTACAAGGCGCGCAGCCGCCCGATCTCCAGACGGTTGTCATGCGAGGCGCGGGCCATGCGGTACAGTTTGTTGATGTTTCCGCCCGAGCCGATGATCTGCAAGTTCCCGTAGCGACCAGCCCACACTTTCAGTTCGCGGTCGAGCGCCTGCCAGTCGTCGGGACGGACCGTGCCGGTCAGCTGACGGACCGTGCCGATGTCGAAAGAATGCGAATCGACGAGCTTTCCGTCGGCGATCAGGCTGATTTCGGTACTGCCGCCGCCGACGTCGACATAGAGATACGTACCCTCCCGGTCGAGCAGATCGGCCACATGACTGTCGTACACAATACGGGCCTCCTGTTGTCCGTCGATGATCTCGAGGCGGATGCCGGTCTTGTTGTGAATCTTACGGGCGATTCGCTCGCCGTTCGACGCGTCGCGCATGGCCGAGGTCGCGCAAGCCCGGTAGGCCGTCACCCCGTATACTTTCATCAGCAGACGGAACGCCTTGACCGTGCGCATGAGCTGTTTCTCCTTGAAGGTCGTGATGACGCCCCGGCGGAACGAGTCCTCGCCCAACCGCAGCGGAATGCGGATCAGGACCGTTTTGGTCATCGCCGAGGGAGGCTCGCCCTCCGCGACGCTCTTGATCAGGAATCGCACGGCGTTCGACCCGATGTCGATCGCGGCGAAATTGAGTTTCTTATTCAACATGTCTATGCAATCAGAGAAGACAAGATAGCTATTTTTCTCCGGATTCGGCACGGTAATGCTCGTAAAGTCGCTGCTGCGAGCGCCGGGGAGGCCGCCCGTCGTCGTAAAGCAGGTTGTCGCCCGTGCCGTCGACCACCCGCGCGGCCACGTTGTCGGCCAATCCTTCGTCCACGATCCGGCGCAGCTCCCGGCGGACCGCTTCGTCGTAAACCGGCGCATACGCCTCGACGCGGTTATCCAGATTGCGCGTCATCCAGTCGGCCGAACCGATATAGATCCGCTCGTCGCCGCCGTGACCGAAGATCAGAATGCGCGAATGCTCCAGGTAACGGTCGATGATGCCGCGTATTTCGATCCGCCCGCGATCGTGCGCAGAAGCCACGATCGAGCAGTTGCCGCGCACCAGCAGGCGCAGCCGGACGCCAACGGCGGCGGCGGCATAGAGTCGACGGATCAGCTTCGCGTCGGTAATATGGTTCACTTTCGCCAGAATATAGGCTTCCTCGCCCTGCCGGGCGCGGCGCGCCTCGTCGGCGATCAGCGCGTTGAGCTTACGGCGCATGTCCCGAGGCGATACGACCAGATGGTCGAAGGCGAACGGCCGGGCCGGCTGGCGGATGAACTCGAACACGCGCTCGACCTCGCGCGTCAGCCGCCGGTCGGCCGTCAGCAGCGCGACGTCGGTGTAGGTTCGGGCGTTGCCTTCGTGGAAGTTGCCCGTGCTCACGCAGGCGATGTCGCCCCTCGACGATCCGATGTGCGTCAGCTTGGCGTGCACCTTGAGTCCCTCGACGCCGAAAATCACCCGAATGCCGGCTTCCTGCATCTTCTTCGCCCAGTCGATGTTCGACGCCTCGTCGAAACGCGCCATCAGCTCGACGACGGCGGTCACCTGCTTGCCGTGCCGCGCGGCGCAGATCAGCGCCTTGACGACCTTGGAGTTTCTGGCCAGTCGGTAGACGGTCGTCCGGATCGTACGCACGTCGCGGCTCAGGGCCGCCTCGCGCAGCAGACGCAGATAGTTCGAGAAGCTCTGATAGGGATAGTGGAACAGCACGTCGCCCCGCCGCACCCGGTCGAGCGTACTGTCGGCCGTGTCGAAGTCGGGGACCGGCGCAGGCGGCCACGGTTCGAAGCGCAGGTCTCCGCGTCCGACGTCGGGGAAGCGCATCAGGTCTTTCATGTTGTGGTAACGCGAACCGCCGACGCAGATATCGTACCGGTCGATGCCGAACCTGCGCTTGAAATATCGCAGCATCTCGTCGGGCATCCGCCGGTCGTAGACAAAACGCACGGGTTCGCCCCGCTTGCGGCTTTTCACGCCCCGGGCCACCTTCTCGACGAGGCCCTCGCCGGCATCGCCGCGGAGTTCCATCTCGGCATCGCGCGTGAACTTCACGGCATACGCCTCGAACGACTCGTAGCCGAGACCGGCGAAAATGAACGGCAGACAGAACCGCACGACATCGTCGAGAAAGATCAGACAGGTTCTCCCGTCGTTCGAAGGCAGCACGAGAAACCGGCCGAAATCCTTGACCGGCAACTCGATCAGCGCATAATCCCGGACCACGCGTCCCGTACGCGTACGCCTCAGCAAACGGACGGCCAAGTAAACGCCCGAGTCGGTCAGCTCGCCGAGCTGCGCTCCCCGCGTCAGGATCAGCGGATAAGTCGCGCTGTCCAGCTCGTTGCGATAGACCGCGCGGACATAGGCGGCCTGAGCGTCGGAAAGGCGGCTTTCGTCCAGCAGCGCGATACGCTCTTTCTCCAGCTCGGCCAGAATGCCGGCGAACGTCTGCTCGAACTCCTCGGAATAGACATGGATCAGCCGGTTGATCTCGCGCAGCTCCCTGCGTGCGCCGGGACTGCGGCCGCTCTCGTACTCGGCGACGCGTTTCATCGTTGAGACGCGCACGCGAAAGAACTCGTCCAGATTGTTGCTGTAAATGCCCAGAAACGACAGCCGCTCCAAGAGCGGCACGTTCGCGCGCTGCGCCTCCTGCAAAATTCGATGATTGAAATAGATCCAGCTCAGGTCGCGGTCCAGGGTCTTCGGTGTTTTCATGGTCTGCTGCCGTGGAATTGATCGTTCGCAAGATACGCTTTTTAAGGCGAAAACGAGGTAACGCGAACTTTAAATTTCGTCTGCGGCAACAACCGTTCCGCAAACGGGTAAAGGAGGCGGGAACGATCCGGAAGGGCGATAAGTATAAAGTCGTATTTTACGCTCCGAACGGTCGTTGCGAGCCCGATACGGAGCCTTTCGTATTGTCAGCGAGCGAAAATTGTCCTACTTTTGCATGAGTAAGGAGGTCCCCGGACAACCCGGAACGGACCGCCGGCTACACGAACCGAACCAATGAAAGATTTCAACGCCACACGGTACAAGCTGAAAAACATCGCCACGGAGCGCGTCTTCGACGACGAAGGCTGGACGCTCGAAGATAAGCAGAGCCACATTCCCTCGCTGATCCGGGCCGTCTACGAGTCGAAACAGATACGCCCCAAAGGCGAGGAACACGGCATCTACCGCTTTGCCGACTGGCTGCCGGTCAAACGGACGCTCAGCGGATCGTGCGCTCCGGTCACCTACCGCAGCCGCAAACTCGCCGAGCGTCTAGGACTCAAGAACCTGTATATCACTTTCAACGGATATTTTCCCGAAATCGGGGCGCGCATGACGACCTGCTCGTTCAAAGAGACGGAGGCCTACTCGGTCTGCGGCCGGCTGAACGGCAAACACAAGGACAAGGTACTCGTCGTGGCGTCGGCCGGAAACACGGCCCGCGCGTTCGCCAAGGTGTGCTCGGACAACCATATTCCGCTGCTGCTCAGCGTACCCGAGGAAAATATCGACGCGCTGTGGTTCGAGGCTCCGCTCGACGACTGCGTCAAGCTGATCTCGCCCCGGCACGGAGCCGACTATTACGACGCGATCAAGCTGAGCGACATGGCGCTGCAGTCGGACAAATTCTTCGCCGAGGGAGGCGCCAAGAACGTCGCGCGACGCGACGGGATGGCGACGACCGTGCTGTCGGCCGTCACGCACATCGGGCGCATTCCGGACTATTACTTTCAGGCCGTCGGCAGCGGCACGGGCGCGATCGCCGCATGGGAAGCCAATCTGCGGCTGATCGAGGACGGGCGGTTCGGCAACCACAAGATGAAGCTCATGGTATCCCAGAACGCGCCCTTCGTTCCGATGTACGACGCATGGAAGGCGCGCTCGCGCGAAATGCTCCCTTACGACGACGACCAGGCCCGGCTCGACGTCGAGGAAATCGACGCGAAGGTACTCTCGAACCGCAAGCCCCCCTATGGAATCAAGGGCGGCCTGTTCGACGCGCTGCTCGACACGGGCGGAGACATACTCGTCGCGACGAACGACGAAGCCCGCGCGGCCAAAAAGCTGTTCGCCGAACTGGAAGGCGTCGACATCTACTCGGCTCCGGCCGTAGCGCTGGCCACGCTGATCAAGTCCGTCCGCGACGGAAGGATCGCTCCCGAGGAATACGTCATGCTGAACGTAACCGGAGGCGGAGAGAAGCGTTTCATGGAAGGCAAGGAGCTGTTTTTCCTGAAGCCGTCGCATGTGTTCGATATCGACCCCGACCCCAAAGAAGTCGCAGAGAAGGTCGAAGCGCTGTTCGAGTAATAGACACTCCTGAATCCGCAACCATACGCTGGCCCGAGTAATTTCGGGCCAGCGTGTCTTTTAAACGCCCTACACTCGCGTGTCAGTTACCGAAAGTCTGATCTTTGCCGCTTGTGAAAGAGAATTTCCCCGATCGGGACCGCCGGGAAAATCATCCGAGTTTTTCATTACAGAAATCTGCCATGGCAAACGAATTACCCCGACATCGTGCGATGATCGGTTGTTAGGCCCGGCCAACATCGCGACCCGAGTCTCCATAGAAACGGGCACCCGCCCCCGCAATCTAATGAATTAACTTGTCGGTTTCGATATTCGGAACTTTCACCGTTTTTTCGAGCAATCCTCGAACCGGTTCTAACGCCCGTTTTTCCGACTTGCCTTATCATAAAATCCAATCCGAGACAGAGCGACAGGACGACCAAGACACATTTTCACTGCCGACTCTACGCGTTTTCCGGTTTTCCCGAACCCGTCGATCCGACAGTAACCCCATCTCCAAACCCGAATATCGAATCGTCTACGACAGCTATTCAATATTCGAATGAACTTACTAAAAACAGAAATAAAGAAAGCGGCCAACCGGAGAAATAAGCATCGGAAAGATTCTCTCCGACTTCAAACGGTCTGTTCCGTCCGAACAACAACAGCCGCCGTCGTGACGACGGCGGCTGCCTCCAGAATGATCGTATTCCGTTTTTCGATACGCATGCGACCGACACCGGCATCCCGATTTGCGGACCGACCGCTTGGAGCGCATCGTCCGCAGCCGCGATACGTTCGGCGACGATCGACGCTCCAACGATGAACAGAAACTTTCCGCAGAAAGATCGATCCGGCTAAACCGGGCATCGCAACATAATCCCGACAGGCGAATCCACTTCCGGCACTTTTCCTTCGAGATTATTCAGCGGACACCCGAAGAAAAACTTGCCGACATCCCTGCTCGTCGGCGGCATCGATATTCATCTGAAATCCCTTAGCGCCGCAACCGGCCGCCTTATTTTCATACAGGTCGAGCAGCTTCTCGGGAGTGCATACCGAGCCGAGTCTTTCCCAACCGGCCGAATCGGATATCTGACTCTCCCTGCTAACAATCCATACGACCAAGTCGGGTTCTGCCGCATCTACGGCCGTCGCGTCCATTTCAAAGTAGATATACTTGTCGAGCGCCTGAGGACAGAACGCGAATTCCGCCAAAGTTTGCTCCCGACTTGAACAATCGCTGCCTGACTGCCCCGAGCATCCTCCAAGCATGACAGCAAGAACCAGCACTAACACGATTCGCACACTTTTCATAAAAAAGATTTTAACCGGGCCAATGATATTCGATCTCGTTTTCAGGTAGGACGTCCGTCTGGTCCGATTTCCGGCATGGTCCTCCTCTCTTATGTTTCTTGCATCTTCTCGTTAAACTTCATGGCATTTCCCGCTCCCGACACCCAAACAAATCCATATCCCTTTGTCCGTATTATTTCGGGATGGATTGACCATCGGCAATCGAACATCGGACAATAGCCCGTTTCTTTCCCCCAACCAACGCGCCTTTCATGAAAGCTATACAACGGGGGTTTGCAATCAATGGCATCGCTGCTATTCGCCTCACTACAAAAAGTGTCAATGAATCATTCGATCGCATCCATGCGCCATCCCGGTCGCTCCTCTCGCTCCGATAGAATAAATCCATCGTCCCGGCAACCGCCTAACGAGATCGGGATAAGAGCATGGAATAAATATACCAAATAGAATTTACCCTCACAACAAAACATAGCTTTTTATTTAGCCACACTTTAATAATTTATCACATATCCGTATCCCTGCGAACAGAAAAATCGGGAAAAAGATCGACCGAAACTTATTCACAAAACTTCATGACCAGACTTGTAAACCGGCGCGACAGCGTTCACCTGCCTGCCGCGAACTCGCGGTAGAACCAGACGATCGTCTCGATGCCGCGCAGGAAGTTCTCGAGTCCGTAGCTCTCGTTTGGCGAGTGGATCGCGTCGCGGTCGAGCCCGAATCCGAGCAAAACCGACTTGACGCCCAACTCCTTCTCGAACGTGCTGATGATCGGGATGCTGCCGCCCGAATAGTACGGCAGAGGCTTCCGGCCGAACGTCCGCTCGACGGCCCGGGCGGCGGCGTCTGCCAGGTCTCCACGACCCTCTACCAGGCCCTGGTCAAGGCGAACATCGAGATCGTCCGCTCCAACAAGCACAGCATGCCCGTCTCCTACGTGGACGTGGGAACGGACGCGGCCGTGGCCTACGACTACAAGGACCTGATCTTTAAGAACAACACGGACTACCCCATCTTCCTGGAGGGGCGCGTATCGGGCAATTCCGTCGTCTTCTCCATCTACGGCTATCCGCTGGAGGAGGGGACGGAGATCGAGATCGTGACCGACGTCTACGAGACCATTGAGCCGGAGGAGCCCAAGATCATCCTGGACACCGAGGGCGAGCACGTGACCTATACGGACGAGACCGAGGTCAAGAAGAAGGCGCGCGACGGCATCAAGGTGCGCTCCTACCGCGTGATCAAAAAGGACGGCGAGGAGGTCTCCCGCGA
>ERZ857503.1660-NODE-1660-length-11961-cov-2.550563_pt1 | contig 11961 bp, 7 predicted proteins | sample MGYA00519766_ERZ857503 | MGnify/ENA primary metagenome ERZ857503 (study PRJEB31778, sample SAMEA3449345) | human gut metagenome | biome: human gut; feature: human-associated habitat; material: faeces | place: United Kingdom | collected 2010/2012 ...
AGCTGATGGCCGTGAACACCCGAGACGACATCAAGCGCTGGTGGGAGGTCGTGGACCGCACCGCCGGCCGCGTGGTGCCCCCGCAGGACTGGAGTTATGACGAAAAGAGCGGGAACGTAACAGTACATGCTGTAGAAAGATTTCACGAATATACGGTGAGTTTTCTTGCGTATCTGATCTGGGACCCGGTGCACATGTACAACGCCGTCACCAACGGCTGGAAAAACTTCGAGCACCAGATCACCTTTGACGTGCGCCAGCCCAAGACCCGCAGGTACACGATGGAGCGCCTGCGCAAATTTATCGCGGAGCACCCGTATGTGAACGTCATCCGCTACACCACCTTCTTCCACCAGTTCACCCTGATCTTCGACGAGCTGAAGCGGGAGAAATTCGTGGACTGGTATGGATACTCTGCTTCGGTCAGCCCTTATATCCTCAACCAGTTTGAGCAGGAAGTGGGCTACAAGTTCCGCCCGGAGTACATCATCGATCAGGGCTACTATAACAACCAGTACCGGGTGCCCAGCAAGGAATTCCGGGATTTTCAGGCCTTCCAGCGCCGCGAGGTGGCAAAGCTTGCCAAGGAGATGGTGGACATCACCCACGCGTGCGGGTGCGAAGCCATGATGTTCCTCGGCGATCACTGGATCGGCACCGAACCTTTCATGCCGGAGTTCAAGACCATCGGACTGGATGCCGTAGTGGGCAGCGTGGGCAACGGATCCACCCTGCGCCTGATCTCTGACATTGAGGGCGTGAAGTACACCGAGGGCCGTTTCCTGCCCTACTTCTTCCCGGACACCTTCCACGAGGGCGGCGACCCCGTGCGGGAAGCCAAGGAGAACTGGGTTACAGCCCGCCGCGCTATCCTGCGCAAGCCCATCGACCGCATCGGCTATGGCGGCTATCTGAAACTGGCCTTGCAGTTCCCGGAGTTCGTGGACTACGTGGAGAGCGTCTGCAACGAGTTCCGCGAACTGTACGAGAACATCAAGGACACCACACCCTACTGTGTCAAGCGGGTGGCCGTGCTGAACTGTTGGGGTAAAATGCGGGCTTGGGGCTGTCACATGGTGCATCACGCCCTCTATTACAAGCAGAACTATAGCTATGCCGGTGTCATTGAGATGCTGTCCGGTGCGCCCTTTGATGTGAAGTTTATCAGCTTTGAGGATATCAAGAACGACCCGCATCTGCTGGATTCGTTGGATGTCATTATCAATGTCGGCGATGCCGACACCGCACACACCGGCGGCATCTGGTGGGAAGACCCGGAGATCTCCTCCGCTATCCGCAAGTTCGTCTGGAACGGCGGCGGCTTTATCGGCGTGGGCGAGCCCTCCGGTCACCCGTATCAGGGGCACATTTTCCAGCTTGCCACTGTGTTGGGCGTGGAGGAGGAAAACGGCTTCACCCTGAACTACGACAAATACAATTGGGAGGAGCACCCCGACCACTTTATCCTGCAGGACGCCGACCAACCCGTGGACTTTGGCGAGGGCAAGAGGAATATTTATGCGCTGGAAGGCACCGAAGTGCTGGTGCAGCGAAACAAAGAAGTGCAGATGGCGGCACACGACTTCGGCAAGGGTCGTGCCGTGTACATCAGCGGTGTGCCTTACAGTTTTGCCAACAGCCGTACCCTTTACCGCGCTATCCTGTGGAGTGCCCACAGCGAGGAGGAGCTGCATACATGGTTCAGCTCCAACTACAACGCAGAGGTCCATGCCTATGTAAAGAACGGCAAGTATTGTGTGGTGAACAACACGTACGAGCCGCAGGACACCACCGTTTACACCACAGACGGCAGCAGCTTTGCTCTGCATCTGGATGCCAACGAGATCAAGTGGTATGAGATCTAAGTTCTCCTTTTCATAAACGAACACAACGGGCAGCTCTGTTACCAGAGCCGCCCGTTGTGTTTGCTGTATCTGCCGATAACTCAACCTGTGTCAATCGAACGCTGCAATGGAGATGGCTGGAAACGCAGAAATTCAGTAATGCGAGCGTAATAGACCTGCAGAAAAAGAAACTGCCCGCGCAAGTATGCGTAAGATGGTGAAGCACTTGCTGAAAAAATATAAGTATGCGCCAACGTCAAGCGGCGTAAGGGCTGCAACAAAAAGACCGTGCAGAAGGACTGGCTGGAAGATCTGGTCGTCCGGGAGACGATGAAGCTGATTCAGGACGATGCGGTGATCGACAAGATCGTTCAATTGGTCATGGATGTCCAGAATCAGGAAAATACCACGATCCCGCTGCTGGAAAAGCAACTGCGAGAGGTCAACAAAAAGCTGGACATCCTGATGAAGGCAATCGAGGACGGCTTGTACACCCGGACAATGAAAGAGCGTCTGGAAGCGCTGGAAATCCAGAAAGATGAACTGACTGCAAAATTGCAGACGAAAAGTTGAAGAAGCCTAGCTTCAATGAGGATTTCATCCGATTCTGGCTGATGAAATTTAGAAAGTTCGATATTTCGCTGAAAAAGCAGCGGAAAGCGCTGATTGAAATTTTTGTAAATGCCATTTTCCTGTACGATGACCGGATGCTGATCACGTTCAACTACAAGGATGGCACCCAAACCGTCCGTTTTGAGGACACTCTGACCACCAATTCGGTGGAGGAAAAAAGTTCGGATTTGTCCAGCTCTGCTGGACCAAAAGCTCCACAGACGAATTTGTTCGTCTGTGGAGCTTTTTTGTTTGCCCACAGCGTGGTCAGAAAATGAAAAAAGAATGCAAAATGCGGTGCGCTTGAAAAAATGTCAGGACGGGATTTTTGTAAAAAATGTAGAATATCTTGCCGGAAACTGTGCATTCTCTCCAACAAAAACTGCCCAAACGTGTTGATATTGAGAAAAAAGCTTCACAAACGTTTACAAAAGGGTAACAGGTTGGTATACTTTATGGTGGTAAACGTAACAAGCCATGGAAGCTGAAAGGAGAACCTACCCGTGAATACTGCTGCACCGTCCCGTAAAAAACTGCTGAGCCTTGTGCTGACACTGGTGTTTATGCTCACCTGCCTGCCGGCGGCCTTGGCGGTTGATCTGAACGTGGACGCAGGCTTCTACTTCAAGCAGAGCCGCGGCGGCACCTGCACACTGGCATCCGCAGCCATGATGCTGCGCCGCCGTGCCTATTTTGACGGCCTGACCGACTGGTCCACTGTGACCGAGAACAGTGTCCGTTCCACAGCATGGTCCAACGGGCTTTCCCACAGCTTTACATATAAGGAGATGCAGGTGGGCTACGGCACACTGCCCTCCCGCAAACAGGAAAAAGTGCAGACCCTGATCACCCTGCTTTCGCAGCACCCGGAGGGCATCGTGCTGTATGACCGCAGCCAGCCCCATGCAGTGCTGCTCACCGACTACACCAACGGCAACTTCTATTGCTCCGATCCGGCAGGCAACATCTCTTCCGGACGCATCCCGCTGGAAAACTCCAGCGTTTCGGTCAATAGGTCCTCCTGCTACTGGTATGTGGCATCAGATCACAACTTCATTGCTGCAGAGGCTGACGGCCTGCGTCTGGAAGGCATGAGCTACCCCATCAATGTCCGTGCGGGCAAGGGCATGGCGCTGACCGGCACTGCAAATGCTGCGCTGGGCACCACCCTGACCAATGTGCAGGTGGCAGTGCTGGACGAGAACGACCAGACGGTGTTCACTGCACAGGCAGCACCCAATACGGCGATCTTCTCCTTCAAGTCGCTGGACAGCTCCATCCGCTTTGGTGAACTGCCTGCAGGCAATTACACCTACATGGTGGTCGTGACCGATTCTCAGGGCGATAACCTCTGCTTTACCAGTGACTTCACGGTTTCGGATGGCTCGGCAAGCAGCGGCGTTTACTGGTCGGTGAAGGATACCGAGGGCACCAAGCTGCTGGACAGTATTCAGGAAGTTCAGGATGCCTTTGCAAATGCAACTGAGTCCACTCTGGGCTGGTTTGGCGGTCTATTCCAGTAAAATCATAAACGACAAAAAAGAAGTCCCGGAATACACTTCCGGGATTTCTTTTTTTGCTGTAATTTGTTGTAAAAAAAAGCTTATTTCAGGGTTCCGTCCAGTACCTGACTGTAATACCAGGGCTTTGGTGCGCGGAAGGTCTTGCCGCTGAGGAACTCGAAATCCGGCTGGTTGAAGCGGGGCATGGTGAGTTCCCATGCGCACAGGGCCTGATACTTGAGTTTCAGCTCGCGGTTGGCGGTGTTGTTGCCGTATTTGCTGTCGCCCAGAATGGGACAGCCGATGCTGGCCATGTGTGCGCGGATCTGATGGGTGCGGCCGGTGATCAGCTGCACCTTCAGCAGGGCCAGACGGCCGGAGACGGCGATGGTCTCGTACCGGGTCTCCACTTCCTTGGCACCGGGCTGCTTGTCCTCCACGATCTTCACGATGCCGCGGTCCGCGTCCTTGAGCAGATAGCCGCCCAGAGTGGCATCCGGCGGCATCGGACGGCCGAAGGTGACGCAGAGGTAGGTCTTTTTCACTTCGCGGTTCTTGATGGCTGCAAGGAACAGCTCTTCGGCCTCCGGGGTCTTGGCAACGATGACAAGGCCGCTGGTGCCGGTGTCCAGCCGGTGGCACAGCGCCGGGGTGTACAGGTCGTTCTCCTTGTACTCGCCCTGCTGGTTCAGGTAGAGCAGAGTGCGTTTCAGCAGGGTATCATCCTCCGGACCATCCACGGCAAGACCGGCGGGCTTGTTCACAATGACGATCTGCGGGCAGTCATACACCACCTGTGCCGGGCCGCGGGCATTCTTCCACGCCGGGCCGTCCACACGGCGGTCCGCATCCAGAACTTCATCCAGAATGAACAGCTTGATCTCATCACCGGCCATCACGCGGGTGGAAAGCGGCTGCTTTTTGCCGTTCAGCTTGATCTTGTTCTCCCGCAGGGCCTTGTTCAGGCGGCCCGGGTTCAGTGCCGGGTACTGCTGCATCAGGTAGTTGTCCAGCCGGGTGGGGGCAAGACATTTTACTTTTAAAATTTTCACGGGAAATTCCTCTCTATCTTAAAATCAGTTGCAATAGAATGGGTTCTTGATTCGTTTTTATTGTAGCGGAACAAAAACCGCGCGTCAAGCGCAGAGAAAAGGAAATGTTGACTTTTCCGCGCGGGTGACGTATGATACCGAGACAGGTGCGGAAAACACCGCCCCGACAACAACAGAAGAAGGTATAGAATGTGAAACTGAATAAAAAGGTGCTGGCCGTTACGGCCATTCTGGCAGTGGGCATTCTGGCAGGTTGCGGCAGCAGCAACAGCACCGCAGGCAGCGCGGCAAGCGTACCGGCTTCCGGCGTGGAAAGCAGTGCGGCTTCGTCCGAAGCAGCCGGTGAGATGGGCGATGTGCTGCCCATCGACGCCGGGGATCTGAACGAGATCAAGACGGGTTCCTACAAATTTGCAGCCAGCATCACCAAGGTGGCCGACGGCCAGGCGACCCTGAGCGTATACGGCTACGACAGCTACCTGCCCGAGGACATCGACGCCTTGCAGGAGGGCAGCGTGCTTCGGATCCACGACCAGGGCGACACCACCGTGACCAAGCTGACTGTGACCAGCATCGACAGGGATGCCGACAACGGCTATGTGACCATCAACGGCGGCATCGAAGCGGGCGGCGTGGAGCTGACGCTGGACCACGATGTGTACCGCACCGTGACCTTTGACGATTACCCCGTCTACTATGAGATGGGCGAGGTGACCCTGCCTCTGGCCGGGGGCGTGACCCTGAGCGACAGCTCGGCCGACCCGCAGGCTTCCGCCGTGGAGCCGGACGGCGCCGATGCCGTGGCCGAGGCCGTCAACGCCGAGCCGGACGGCTGGATGCCCAACAACACCCTGGTCTTTACCGAGGATGGCACCATCAGCAGCATCGTCCGCATCTGGGTGCCGTAAATTTTGCTCAAAACCGTTGACAAACGTTTTGCGTATGCTATAATTTAGCTGTACGCAAAGGGGCATTGTGTCTGCTTTGCGGAATGTAAAATTATGACAGATGGCAATGATGGGGTCAGAAATGTACACCGCCGTTCAGAGAGAGCGCTTTCAGCTGCAAGGCGTTCCGGCCGGTTCCATTTTGCGCCGCCCCGGAGCTTCCGGCGACACAAGTCGGACGCAGCGCAGCGTTAACGCGCCGAAAGCGGCAGGGGACACATTTTATCCTTTGCAATTTGGGTGGTACCACGGAGCAGTTTACAGGCAGCCTCGTCCCTTTTGGGATGGGGCTGTTTTTTGTTTTCTGCGCCCACCCGCCCCGTCTGCCATAATCATAAATCTGACGTGCAAACGCCAAGGACAATCGAGGAGAGAAAACCTATGCAATGGACCGGTTTGAATGAACTGCGTGAAAAGTACCTGAGCTTCTTTGAGAGCAAGGGCCACCTGCGTCTGGACAGCTTCCCGCTGGTGCCCAAGAACGACCCCAGCCTGCTGCTGATCAACAGCGGCATGGCCCCCATGAAAAAGTGGTTTCTGGCTCAGGAAGAGCCGCCCCGTCACCGCGTGACCACCTGCCAGAAGTGCATCCGCACCCCGGATATCGAGCGTGTTGGCATCACTGCCCGCCATGGCACCTTCTTTGAAATGCTGGGCAACTTCTCCTTCCAGGATTACTTCAAAGAGGAGGTCATTCCCTGGGCATGGGAGTTCCTGACTTCTGACGAGTGGATGGCCATTCCGAAGGACCGCCTGCACATCTCTGTGTACGAAGAGGACGACGAGGCTTACGATATCTGGACCAAGAAGGTGGGCATCGCCCCCGACCACATGGTGCGTCTGGGCAAGGAAGACAACTTCTGGGAGCATGGCTCCGGCCCGTGCGGCCCCTGCTCCGAGATCTACTTTGACCGCGGCCCCGAGTACGGCTGCGGCAAGCCGACCTGCGGCGTGGGCTGCGACTGCGACCGCTATATGGAGATCTGGAATCTGGTGTTCAGCCAGTTCGACGCCGACGGCAAGGGCCACTACGAGCGTCTGGCACGCCCCAACATTGATACCGGCATGGGTCTGGAGCGTCTGGCCTGCGTGATGCAGGGCGTGGGCAACCTGTTTGAGGTGGACACCGTGCAGAGCGTGCTGCACCATGTAGAGCACATTGCCAACAAGACCTACGGCGAGGACGACAAGACCGATATCTCCATCCGTGTCATCACCGACCACATCCGCAGCTGCACCTTCATGGTGTCCGACGGCATCCTGCCTTCCAACGAGGGCCGCGGCTATGTGCTGCGCCGCCTGCTGCGCCGTGCTGCCCGCCATGGCCGTATGCTGGGCATCACCCGCCCGTTCCTGGTGGAGCTGGTGGAGACTGTCATCCAGTCCAGCGAGAGCGCATACCCCGAGCTGCGCGAGCACGATGCTTATATCAAGAAGGTCATCGGCACCGAGGAGGCAAACTTTGCCCGTACCATTGATGCCGGCATGAACATCCTGAACAACATGATCGACGGTCTGGAAAAGGCACATGAGCATCTGCTGAAGGGCCTGGACGTGTTCAAGCTGAACGATACCTTCGGCTTCCCGCTGGATCTGACCAAGGAGATCGCTGCAGAGCAGGGCATTGAGATCGACGAGGAAGGCTTCCACGCCGAAATGACCAAGCAGAAGGAGCGTGCCCGTGCAGAGCGCCTGAAGAAGAACATCTCCGGCTGGAGCGAGGATCTGTTCGGTGCGCTGGATGCAGAGCCCACCGTCTTTACCGGCTACGAGACCCTGTGCGACAACGGCGTTGTGGTGGCCCTGAGCGACGAAGAAACTCTGACCGATGCCATTGCTACCGACGAGGAAGCGAAGGACGGCGTGCTGGTGGTTCTGGATAAGACCCCCTTCTACGCTGAGATGGGCGGTCAGGCTGCGGACCACGGCATGCTGAACAGCGCCGACTGCAGCCTGCGCGTGCTGGATGTGAAGAAGACCCCCAAGGGCTACTACGTCCACACCTGCGTGCTGGAGAGCGGTATCGTGAAGGTGGGCGACCACCTGACCGCTCAGGTGGATAAGGAATACCGCATGGCCATTGCCCGCAACCACACCGCCACCCATCTGCTGCAGGCAGCGCTGCGTGAAGTGCTGGGCGACCATGTCCATCAGGCAGGCTCCTATCAGGATGCAGAGATCACTCACTTCGACTTTACCCACTTCAGCGCGGTCACTCCCGAGGAGCTGGCCCGCGTGCAGAAGATCGTGAACGACAAGATCTACGAGTCCATGAACGTCACCGTCCGGGAAATGCCCATTGAGGAAGCCAAGAAGCTGGGTGCAATGGCTCTGTTCGGCGAAAAGTACGGCAAGGTCGTGCGTGTTGTGGACATCGAGGGTTGGTCTACCGAGTTCTGCGGCGGCACCCACGTGAAGAACACCGCCCAGATCGGCGGCTTCAAGATCGTGAGCGAGGCCTCCGTTGCTGCGGGCATCCGCCGCATCGAGGCTGTCACCGGCCGCAACCTGCTGATCCGTGCAAACCTGCAGGAGGCTATGCTGCATACCGTGGCAAACACCCTGAAGGCCAACAACGTGACCGCTCTGCCCGTCCGTGCCGAGGCCGTGATGGCTGAGAACAAGGCTCTGGCCAAGGAGCTGGAAGAGATCAAGGCACAGGTCGCCGCTTCCAAGGTGACCAGCCTGTTTGACAATGCCGAAGAGATCGGCGGCGTGAAGATCGCTTCTGCATACTTCACCGGTACCACCGGCGACACCTTGCGCGGCATGTGCGATACCGTCCGCGACAAGGCTGTGAAGCCCGCTGTGGCGGTTCTGGTGGGCAAGGCTGAGGATAAGATCACCATGGCTGTCACTGTGACCAAACAGGCACAGGAAAAGGGCCTGAAGGCCGGTGCTCTGGTCAAGGAGATCGCTGCCATTGCCGGCGGCAAGGGCGGCGGCAAGCCGGACTTTGCAATGGCCGGCCTGAAGGATGAGACCAAGATCGACGAAGCTCTGGCTGCTGTCGGCGCCATCGTCAAGAAGGCTCTGGGCGAATAAGAAAACGGGTTCGCCCTCTCCGTCAGCGCTGACGCGCTGCCAAAGTTTATGGTTTTGCCAAGGGCTCTCTCTTTGGGAGAGCTGGACGCAAAGCGGCCTGAGAGGGCGGGGACGTTTATAAAATATCAGGAAGGAGTTGTTTCCCATGGAAGATTGTCTGTTCTGTATGATCGCGGAGGGGAAAATCCCCTCCAAGAAGCTGTACGAGGACGAGCAGGTGGTGGCGTTTTACGACATCAACCCGCAGGCCAAGGTGCACTTTCTGGTGGTGCCCAAAAAGCACATTGTCTCTGCCGCTGCGCTGACCGAAGAGGACGGCGCACTGCTGGGCCATATCTTTGCAGTGATCGCAAAGCTGGCTGCAGAGCAGGGCCTGAACAACGGCTACCGCGTCATCTCCAATGTTGGCGAGGACGCAGGCCAGACCGTGAAACATCTGCATTTCCATGTTCTGGGCGGCGAAAAGCTGCCTGTCTGATTCCAATAAAAAGGGAGCGTTGAATTATGGCTGAGACCTATACTCTGCACGTTGCAGGCCTGACCCGTGAGCTGACCATCTGCAAGGTGAATGACCACATGGACATTGCTGCTTTTATCATGCTGGGTGATGCCGAGCTGACCGTGGCTGCTGCCGCTGAACTGCTGAAGAAGTGCCCGGATTTTGATATCCTGCTGACCGCCGAGGCCAAGGGCATCCCTCTGGCACACGAGATGAGCCGCCAGAGCGGCAAGCCCTACGTCTGCGCACGCAAGGGCGAAAAGCTGTATATGACCGACCCCGTGGTGGTGGAGGATCAGTCCATTACCACCGCAGGCAAGCAGAAGCTGGTCATCGACCGCAAGGAGCTGGACAAGATGAGCGGCAAGCGCGTTCTGGTGGTGGACGATGTCATTTCCACTGGCGGTTCGCTCAAGGCTCTGGACGCGCTGGCTGAGCAGACCCAGTGCACCATTGTGGGCCAGGCCGCTGTTCTGGCCGAGGGCGATGCAGCTGAGCGCAAGGATATCATCTTCCTGGAGCCGCTGCCTCTGTTCTTCCACTAAGCTGCAATGCGACGCCCGCTCTGCGTTTTCTGCGCTGGAATGCTGGGTGTGGAGTTAGTGTGCGTTTTTTTGCCGCAAACGGAACTTTTTGTGCCGTTTGCGGCATTTTTTGTTGCCGTTTGTCTGGTGCTGTGCATCTTTGATGCTGCCCGCAAAGCAGCGCTCTGCATCCTGCTGGGTGCTGCTGTGGGTATGGCATCGGTGCTGCACACGGCAAACCGGCTGGAGCGCATCCGTGTGCAATATGCAGGCCGTCCGCTGGTGCTGACCGCAGAGGTGGAAAGCACGGCGGATTCCTACGATCCCGGTATCGTGGATGCGGTTTTGCATGTAGAGAAAGTGAACGGCAGCGCGGCATCCTTCCGGGTGGAGTGCAGTGTTTTGCCGGAGTGCAAAGCCGGGGAAAGGGTGCAGGGAAGATTTATACTGTCGGCCCCGGCATCCGGAAGCCGGGTCAGCCTGTATGCGGACGGCATCGCTCTGCAGGCGGAAATGGACGAGGATGGGCCGGAGCTTACAGTTCTGGGCGAAAGCGACAGCTTCCGCGCCCGCACCCACCGCCTGCAGCAAAGGCTCAGTGCGTCGCTGCGCCGCCGTATGGACGGCAAGACCGGCGGTGTGCTGGCTGCCATGACGACCGGCGACCGGAGTTATCTGTCTTCGGCCATGCGCAGCGCCTACCGGGGCGCGGGTCTTGCCCATGTGCTGGTGGTAAGCGGAATGCATGTGTCCATTTTGTGCGGTGATATCCTCAGCACACTCCTGCCCTACGAGTGGGAGCAGAGCTACCGCAGGCGCAGACACCGGGCGGTATTCCGAAGTCTGCTGGCCTTTTTGCTGATGGGCGTGACCGGCTTCACACCCTCGGTATGCCGCGCCGCAGTGGCGGTCTGGGTCGGTGCACTGGGTGTGTGGCTGTACGGCCCGCCGGATACCCTTACCTCTCTGGCGGTGGCAGGTATCGTTATGACCGCAGGCAACAGCTATGCAGTGTGCGATATCGGCTTTGAACTTTCGTTTGCGGCGGTGGTGGGCACGGTGGCAGGCGGTGTGTGCATCCGCCGCGCCCGGGATGCGTGGTACCGCCAGTTCTGGAAAAACGCGAAAAATCCGGTGAAGCGCCCATGGTATTTCAAACTGCCGGAACGTCTTTGGGGCCTTGCGGAAAGCATTTGCATCTCGTTTTGTGCTTCGGTGGCCACATTCCCGGTGCTGGTGCTGCGCGGGCTGAGTGTGAGCATTTATGCGGTGGCATCCAGTGTGGCGGTGCTGTGGCTCATCCAGCCCATAATGCTGCTGGGCCTTGGCACGGCCTTTGCCGGCCTGGTACCCGCTCTTGCTCCGCTGTATGGGGGGCTGTCCGCAGCGTCTGCGGCGTTGACCGGCCTGCTCGACCGCTGGGCCGTCTGGATCTCTGCAAAACCGGGCGCGGGCATCTACTTCGATACGGCCTATGCAGCCATCGTGTGTTTGGTGCTGATCCTGTTGTGCTGGCTGGCGTTCCACTGGCGGGTACGGCTGCGGGTGGCAGGGCCATGCATCCTGCTGGCGGCAGCTGTTTCCATCGGGCTGGGCAATGCTCTCAGCCGGGATGTGGTGCACATCGACCTTGTAGGCAGCGCCAACGCGCCGGCAGTGGTCGTCACCCAGAACGATACCGCCGTGGTGCTGTTCCGGGGCGGAGCTTCTGCCCAGAACGCAGTGGAAAACCAGCTTGCCCGGCGGGGCGCGCAGACTGTGGAGCTTGTGGCAGACCTGCGCACAAACCCTAAAACGGCCTGTACACTGGAAGCAGAGCGGACACTTCCGGCAGCAGAAATGGCGGTGAACACAGCACAAAAGCTGCGGTGCACACCGGCTCTGGTGGAAATGCTGCGCACCCGGAATGGCTGTCTTGTGCGGCTGACTGTGGGCA